>Ga0209488_10003759_pt1 | contig 12083 bp, 16 predicted proteins | sample Rivendell_Oct201_8_FD_188349 | JGI IMG/M metagenome (GOLD analysis project Ga0209488, IMG submission 188349) | Vadose zone soil microbial communities from the Eel River Critical Zone Observatory, Northern California, USA -... | ecosystem: Environmental > Terrestrial > Soil > Vadose zone >...
TACTATTGACTCGCCCATAGAAAAAGCGGGAGCAATCTAGACCGAGTTTCTAGGCAAGAGTGGACCCGGCCTAACGAACAGTGATAATGTAGAGTTCAAGTGATCTCACTCTCTTGCTGGTGCCGGGTCAACCTGTGCGTGAAGTATACGACCTTCCCAATTACGAGAGGACGACCTTTCTTTTTTCATTTGAGGGAAATGGAGGCATGTAAGGAAAACTGACGTCACGACCATATTCACTCTTCTCCATAGGGATGTCAAACAGGGCCCATCAGACGACGAGTGAACAGAGAAAGCAATAAAAATTTCGGGACTTGTATTGCAGTGACTCAGAGAATGCCCTGGCCCAGGGGTGAGGAGGAGGGCGATGGTACTGTGACTGCGCCTGAGGCAACGTGAAGATAGAGTGATGAGTTAAAAAGCAGGAACTCTGTGAGTTGGTGTACAATTTAGTGATGACTCTCGTCGTGCGGCAGTAGAACCGTGTGGCAAATAACGTAACGTGTATACTGTGACATTTCTAGTCCATGTCAGTTATCGACGCCGAGTCGGGAAGCAGTTGTATATGAAGGGTGTACCAGAGCTCTATGCCTTAGGTGCTTAACTGATCAGAATCGTCGCCATCAAAGTCGCCATCCGATGCTGTTGCAGTCTTCCTCCTCCTCACATCCCGCGCTGAACGCGTCCGCGATGCAGCTGAGCGGGAACTTTCGGCAAGAGACCTTTCCCTGCCCCTGCCGCTTTCCCGGCTATCAAAAAGGGTTTAACAGAACTTCAAAGAGCATAACGCACCGACCGAGAGATGGCGGTCTGCTACGCTTCTGGGGCACCGTGGAGGATGTGGCGGTAGAAGAGGAGGGGGCGTTCCTTTCTCCCCGTTCCTCATGGAGGGTGACCTGTCGCTCGATCTCGTCCATCCAGCCCTGATACGCCTTGCCCGGCGGGCCCTTCCGCAAGCGCTCGGCCATCTTCTCCTCTACCGCTTGGGCGCGCTCGAACGTCAGCCTGTCGTGCATCGGCGTTTTGGCGAGGAGCGCCAGGTCGATCGACTGCGACTCGGCGGCCTTTTTCAGCCGCTGGTTTTTCATGGCTTCGTTCCAGCTCGCGACGAAGGCAGGGTCGCCGTCGATCTCGCGCATCCAGGTCGTGTTCGTCCCGTCGCGACGGCTCCAGTCCTGCCAGCGGATCTTTGCGAGGTGCGAGTCCGAGAGTCGCCATCGGACACATTTTCAGTCGAGAAAGGGTGGTGGAGAGAAAGAAGGAGTGCAGACTTGCCTCATAACTGGAGTTTTTTGGGCTCAGCGTGGGTGGTGTACTGTTAGTTTAGTAGTTTGATAGCACGTACCTCGAGATGCCAAAAACGTCAACGTCTTCGCCCACGATGCCGTGGACTGGCCATTCGTCACCGTCGTCATCGGTCTCTGGCGGAGTCGGAGAACGCGCAATCTTATCCGAGTTGGGACTCATCAGGCGCAGGCGCGGTGAAGGCTACACAGCCGCGGGTTTTATCAGACGCCCACCAAATGCGCCCCTACTAGCTTTCACGCCGAACAGATCAATGTCTTCGGACAAACGGCCAGAATATCAAAATTATGGCTGATACCCTTCTATCTTCTATACCAGGAATATCCCACACCCAACAATCAGCATTGAAAAAGGGTGCGCACCATCCTTGCTCTCTTTCGGTCTGCGCGTGAAACTTATACATCCCTCGGTGTTTCACAGGCGGACTCGTCACCGTCTCTGATGTGCTCCTATTTCCTGTCTCTGATATTTCGCGAAGGTGCAGATTGGCACCGCAGGCCGTGCAGGAGATTGTCGATTGCATTGCCCGTACATTGGGTCGCGCGCCTCGCCCTCTGAGAGCTGTCATGCGCGACGGCAGTCAAGTCATCACAACTGGCGACGCATCACTCGACGAGTTGCTCGGCGGCGGTATCCGAGTCGGCATGATCTGGGAATTTGTAGGAGAAGGGCAAGTCCTCCGTACACCTCTCATCATCTGGCTCACGCTCTCCCCTCGGTTTCAGCGCAGCGGGCAAGACACAGCTAGCACTACAACTCTCACTCCTCGTGCAGCTCCCCGTCTCCCAAGGCGGCCTTGACGGCTCGGCATGTTATCTCACCACCTCCGCCGGTCTCCCAACTCCCCGCTTGATTCAGCTCCTGCACGAACACCCACTCCTAGTCGGCTCCCAGTGCAACTTGGACAACATCCAAACGAGCGCCACCAAATCCGTCTCCTCGCTCCTATACGCCCTCTCCGAAGTCCTCCCCGCCTCCATCGCCAGCGCCAACTCGACGAAGGGCACAGCACACTCGGCGCCGCCACTCAAGCTACTAATCATCGACTCGCTCGCCGACCTCCTCCTCGAGGACACAAAAACGTCCACGGCGACGCTAGCCGACCGCTCGCGCAACCTCTCCGCCATAGCCGCGCAGCTGCACGCCCTCGCAGCGACGCACCAGCTCGCCATCGTCGTCATCAACCGCGTGACGGACGTGTGGGAGCGGCGCCCCCAGGACCCAGATGCGAGCCCCCCCGGCAGCAGCGAGCTTATATACGCCGACCAAGCGCGCATCTTTGGCCGCGCCGAGGACGGCGCAACTAAGAGCGCCGCGCTCGGGCTCGTCTGGGCCAACCAGGTCAACGCGCGCGTCATGCTCTCGCGTACTGCGAGACACCGCCCCGCCCTGCACACCGAGGGCCACCACCACCACGACCGCAAGAGGCAGCGAGCAGAGGGAGGCGCAGTAGCCGTGCGCGTCCATGACGTTGTCGTTCGCCGCTTGACGGTCGTTTTTAGCTCCGTGTGCGTGCCCGCCTCGGTCGATTTCGTCATTACATCTCGCGGAGTGGAAACCCTCGCGGACGACGACGACGACCGTCTGGGGGGCAACAATAATAACGCTCCCGTGTCGCCTCGGACGCTGAGAGCTGGCGTTTCGGCGCCGCCGGCGCCGGGCGTGGTGCGACCACCTTTGGCTGACGTTGCGCCTTTGGACGTCGGGTCCGTAGTGAGTGATTTTCGGCATCCACAGCCGGGAGATGTCCCTGTTGGAGAGATGGAGGACGACGAAGATGCATACTGGCGTGAGGTGGACGATTTCCCGTTTGCCGATGATAACGTCGATCTAGTTCAGGACACGGTCCCGTTAGATTTTCCTGATTCTAGAACCTGACCGCCTTCTGCCTTCTATCGTGTACATGTGCACTGTATATTAATCATGTATCGTAAAACAAAGTCTCGCATCCTGAGTACAGGTTCCACATAATATATCGCTATATCCTATGCTCTCGTAGAGGGATATTGGTAAAGTCCCCGAATCGGCCGCCTTCATCTGAATCAAGCACATTCTCAGAAAATTTCCCAGCATGAATAAGCACGGGCGACGTGATGATGGGTCTTGACACGTGGATCGGTAACGGTGGAGGTTTTCTCCTCTTACTTCCGTGGTCGGCAGACATGGCAGCGCAGTAGGCTAACGTATGACCTAGCATGTGAGCCACCTGGAGAACGGGACGGCGTTCTAGGGCGTGAGATGATACGCACCAACTACGGCGGCGATCCAAGCTAGAACAGCTCCCACCGCGACCGGCGCGGCGTGGCATGAACGGACGCTGCTTGGAAGCGGCCCGTGGCATAAGGCTCCTTTCCTATCCAAACTGATAGCCCATGCGACCCCTGAGCCTAGTACAGAGTCGAGTGGGTCTGGGGACTTGCATGGAGATAAGGGGAAATCAGAAACGTACCAACATCGATCAATGCCACCAAGGAAAGGACCGGCCTGTCGCGCTTGATGTCTTTGAACACCCACTGCCGCATGAACATCTTGTAACATAACCTAGAGGTAAACGGTCGGAGCAAACTCTCGCGGTCGTGTCGTCGACAATGACGTACATCGCACTGAGTATGACGCTAGCCAGCGAGCCCAAGACGACCAATGTGATATCTAGCCCTGGACAAGAGAGGAACGTGGTTGAAGAAAATATGGCTCAGGCTCAGCGAAAGCTCATTCTGGGAGAGAGAGAGAATGCGGCGGACCTGTGGCGACGTCGTAGAGACTGGTCATGGCGACGAAAGGTAGGACACCATTGATGAAAAGCAAAAATGCTTTCGACGGGGAAAACAAAACAGTACGGCTCTTTAGTACGGCCGAAAGCGGAGGGAGAGAGAGAGAACGTTCTGCACTCACAATAAGATAAAAACCCGGAGAACCATGGTGGAAAAGTAGATGCAGGACAGGGCATCTTCAAGTTGTCACAGACAAGCTGATAAAATGCAGAGGTATAATGGCATCGAGCAAGACATTTGTCCTTTAAATTAGGACTGGTTGTGGCCGTTCTTGGTGTGGAGTTGCGTGGCCAACCACAAGTGGCCTGAGAGGAAGACACATTGTTATCGAAACTCGCGGAGACTGGCCTGAGTAGGAGACACCCCGTGGCCTACGCTATCGTGGTGGACCCGACGAGCAACTGGAGAAAGGGTAACGTCCAACAGCATCTCGAGGGGAGCATAGATGATCTCAAATGTGTCAAGTCATTGCTATAGCCAGTAGGTGAGAGCCGTGCAAGGAAAGCTGGATTCCCAGCCCCGGCAGAAAAGACAAAAAGAACCAGCAAGAGTATGCCTGCGAGTGTCAAGGTGTACCGGCAAATGTGGAGGCAGTCGCATCGTCTCCGGCTCCGGCCAGCCTGACTCGCCCGGACATTTCCGACCTAGGAAATCACTGAAATGACTAACGCACACGCCTAACGGTATTGCAACAAAAACACAATCAGAATAGAATACAGAGTAAGACCACTACGCAAGATATGTAAAACACGGGGATAGTGCGAGCAGCCTAGGACGGGTGGGTGATGCAACTTGAGCCCACAAAGCTCGCGACCCCGTCTATGTCCAACGGAACTATGCGTCATCATAACACGATTGAAAACATAATTATAGTTAGGGGGGGGGGAGAGAACAACGACTTTCACGCGTCCGATGGCGCTTCCAACCAGCCCTCCTCCTGACCAAACGTGTTCTCGCCCGAGTAGCTCACGTAGAGGAAGTTGTCCTCGTCCCTGATCACGCACAAAAACAAATTCAGTCAGCGCCCATGCGATGCATAGTCTGGCTGCGGATGGGGGTGTATGCTTACTTGTGCTCCTCATATATCGCGCTCATCAGTGCCGCGGTTGGAGGCAGGGTTTCGTCCACAAAAATGAAAATGGCCTTCTCAGGTGCGAGCTTGATGCGCTTGCGAATCACGTAGACAAATTGACCAACAGTCAAATCCTACGCATCAAGGGGCAGAGGGGAAAGAAGAAGGATATCAGCGGATAGCTTACGTGTCGTGAGTCATAGGGCACGCACCGAGGGCACCAAATACTTCTTCTTGTCAATAGTTGGGATGTCTGTCCTATCCGCCTTCTCGCAAATGACCTGCCCGAGAGACCAGACATCGTAAGTGGCGGTCCACCTCTGGGAGAGGGACGATATATGGGTATGAAGGGATGGATAGATAACGCACCGGGATGCGGTCAGGGTACTTCTGGCGAATGCGCTCAGCCTCGGCCTTGCGCTTCTCTGTCGTGGAGACGAGGCAACACGCGATCAGATAGGGATCTCACGCAGCAAAAGAGGACACACGCCCGCTCACCAAAGGGGTGCTCGTCCTTGAACTTGGAACGCATTATGATCTATGAAAAATGCAAAGTGGGGTTTTTGGTTTGGGTAGAGTTGCAAAGGCGGGAAGAGTGGGATGGTGGACGTGACGGAATGGGCTTATAACACGCGAGACGGGCACGACACCCGCGAGGCCGCAGCGCAACGGTGGTCGAGTCAACAAAGCAAAACAACTCGGCCCGCTTATTTAGGTCCGCTCAGTGGCCAAAGCACAGTCCGAGTCCACCAATTCACTTCCACTGTCATCACCCCATTGACTCTGCTGCGCTTTTTCATCCTCGTGCCAGTGACCCCGGTCCCGTTGTTCGGCTCCAGCACAGCTACATATTACTGGAATCTATGGGCTTTACGAGGGACATCTTTACTTTCCCTCTCTGTGTGTTTTTGTCCTTCTCTACTTCGATGCTTACCGTCACCTTGTCGAATACGGCAATCTCAACATCTTTTCCTCCTGGGCCCGAAGACGGTATCGTGAAAGTATAGTTGTCCGCGTCAAACCTTGTCTCGCGCTTGAACGTAACCAGGCCTTCGATACCAAGCCTGCAGAATACAGTAGAGGTAGAGTTGTAACGTCAGAACCTGCCTGGGAGGCGAACAGTGGCACTGACTTTGAGACAAACACATTGAGGCCGTTGCGGAATGTCCGGATGACAAAGGCTTCCTCGGTCACTTTACCAGTCCCTCTGGACCCAGATTTCTCCGCTCGGTCCTTGAGCGCGAGACCAACGTAGAACTCTACGCTCGCACGACCCGCCATCTGCGCCATGCGATGTCTTCTATTCACCACACCCAACGTGCGCTCAACATGCGCCTTTGAGTGAAGTGAAGCATGCAGAGGGTTGTAGGAAATGGCCGCCGCGAGCTGCCGATGCACAAGGACATCTAAAAACATTTTCTAGCAAATTGCCGGAGCGTGATCGAAATGCAGTGCTTACCAGCATATCTTCGAATGGGGCTTGTGAAATGCGTGTAAATCGCACTAGCCAGTCCATAGTGTCCAAAAGCCTCCTTCGACACGCTGCCAGAACAGAAATATTCGGCTGATAGCATACAACGCGTCGCCATGATCCTGACAAGTGTGTTGAATGCAGGCTCTGCGGGATCCTGAGAAAATCTCCGTCAGAGTTCATCTATGCAAGTCAGCCTAGCGGGACACACAATGCACTTATCCAGCGACGCCGCTAGCGCGCCAGAACTGGACACATCCAATTTTATGCCACGACGCTTTCGGAGAATGTCCTCGAGCTTCTCAAAGTTCGTCTTTGGCGGCGGCATGTGCCTTCTGAGAACGGCGGTCTGAGGAAACGCTTCCTGAATCTTTTGCGCAACGCTTATATTCGCAAGAAGCATGAATTCTTCGACCAGGCTGTTCGTTTCGCGCATCTCCTTTTGCTCGACGTCTATGGGGTCCGAGGACTCTGCGCTTTCGAGATGGATCTTGACTTCGGGCGATGCGAGGTTGAGCGCCCCGGCTGCCATGCGACCTGCCTTCAACTTCTGCGCGAGGGTGTTCAGAAGACGGATGCTACTTGTCAGCTCGTCCTGCCGATGTCTATCTACCCCATGAGAATAAATCACGGAAAAATAGGGAAGGCCGAACGAACGGGTCATCCTTGCGAATCTGTGCTTCCTCATACGTGAATGCACATTTAGACGCGATAACTGACTTTGTAAATCGGACGTCCACAATCTTCGCGTCGGGTGTCAACTCCTACACGTAACCGAGGACGTTAGAACTTCCCCACGACGGTAACGTTTCGCCCACCCAGATCACGGAGAATGCCAATCGTTCGACAAAGGGCCGGAGGGAGCAAAGGTTCGTCCCTAGAAGGGCAGGCAGCATGTCTATGCGTTTGTCGACGAGATACACCGTCGTTCCGCGCGCTGCGGCTTCGGCGTCCATCGGGTTGTCAGGAAGAACAAAATGGGAAACGTCTGCGATGTCTGAAGCGGTATTTAATAAGAGCATTTGATCAAATAGATGCATCAAACTCACGGACGCCTGCCTCAATATTCCCATTCGGCAATCGACGCGCATGTAAGGCGTCGTCGATATCTTGACAAGCTTTGCAAGCGAGTGGTTATCAAAACGCCCCGCCAAGAGTTAGGCACACGCACCAGGCGGATCAATGCTACAAATATTGAGCTGTCGCAAATCTTCACGATCTCTCCAAATAAGGCTGTTATCGCCTTTCGGTGGGACCACCCACTGCTCGCCTTCGGTTGGCAAACAGTCCAAGATAGCCTTCCCAAAGGGCCTATACGGGACGTCAAACTCTAGCAACAAGCTTTCTTGCTCGGCCTCCTTGCTTTCGACCTTCCCGAGAGCTCTGACAAAGTGACCCTCGGGATAGCGCGACGTTATATCCCACCTGTCTATTGTCACAAGGATCTTCTGACCGAGAAGCGCCGGCGCCTGGCGGGTGCGCATTCGGATGCGCGGGAGGAGACGTGAAACTGGGGTCGCGAATACAGTTTGTTGAGACAGCGAAGTCGTCGTTGATGAATTCAGAGTAGTACTATCGATGTGGCAGACGTAACTAGTGCGAGAATGATGTCAGGACGAGTAGAACGCCGAACTGATGGTGACTACGTACGCTCTCCAGTTCCTCTTGATGATACCAACAACGCGACCAGTAGGCTGCTTCTCGGTTATTGGGCGAGAAGAAACTTCAGTCCTTAGCGCCTTTTCATCCACGATAACCCTTTCACCCTCCTCATCAGACTCTTCTGCGTCATCATTCTTGAGCGTGACTTTCACAATTTATTAGCATTATCGGGGTGGAGACCAGTTTTTCACTCACCCTCCTGGTCAACAACTTCATCCGTGGGTGCCTTCCATTCTTGTTCGTTGAACACTTCGACCACCACGATGTCTCCGTGTACGGCACGGTTCATATTCTCCCGTCCAATCAAAAGGACTGGTTTGCTGTGAGCCTCCACATTGACGCTACCCTAGAATACTCTATCAATATACCGCCACCTGTTTTTACTCATAAAAAAAACCAACCTCCAAAAAGTTGAATTGATTGGCGTTAAAGTGCCCTTGGTGCAACTGACCTGCTTTGACTCCTGCCATAAGAGCACCGGTGGCCAAGTACTGGTTTGTGACCATAGTCAATTACAAACAAGAAAAAAAGTGGTACCGGCTACTGCTCACCTCGGGATATAAGGGAACACGCCCTGCAGCAATCGTAGACTCGATGTTATTGGACCCAACGGATAATAGATCCATAAGTTGGGTAGAATCGGGCATGCCCTCGACATATCGCCGAACTATGAGTAGACAAACGGTAAGCTCGAGGACGTGTTAGTGAGAAGGGTAGTCAGTCACCTGAGGAACAAGGTATCTTGTCGTTCTCAGCCTTCGATCGATTATCGACGTCGTCGGTCAACAGTACAACTGTCGGTAACGTTGGCCTTGGCTGCCCTCGGATTGGTGGGCGCGTAAGGGATATGTGCGTGTTGTACCAGGCGGTTCCAACACGGATAGCTTGAGCTCTGAGTGAGAAAGTGATATGTTCGAGGTATGAGAGTGTTGGTACCTCGGTCATTGCGGTCATTGGGGGACTCTCCCACTTCGCGAACGACAGCAGTTTCTCTGTTATGGATGGAATAATAGTCCTCAATCAAGTCATGGCACTCACGAGCGAAATTCATTATAGAACATCCACGTAGGCTTCTCATCCGACTTCATCAACGCCTTGAGTCTATTGTAAAGCGGAAGCGACCGGTGTCGAACTTCCTCTAGTACTGTCTGCAGGAGTATGATAGGCGTTTTGAAGTAGTTTGACTCCATGAGGTCCATCTACAGGATGAGTTCGAGCAAGAAAATCTCTACAGACGCGGTCAATGACAGACCTGAGCAAGGAATACATTGGTATCAGGTAGGACAAAATGGCCATTAGGAAATAACTTGTGGTTGAGTGCACCACTGAAGGGTAGACGTGGACCAGGAGTAGAGGTGCATTCTCTACATTTCTCGATGCCGCAGGAGACGTCATCCCTGAGATACCTCTCTCGGATGACTAGAAAAAGCTCTTGAACAGTTAGTAGAACTCAAGAGGATTGGGACATACTTTTGACAACTTTTCCTCTGGCAGTTTTCTTGAAAAACTTTCGCTGTGTAAATGCCGCATCCTCTCTGTTACGCTTGCGAATGGTGATTTCGACCATGATTGTGTGAATTTCGATAAGATTACGGGACCGTACCAATTAGCACGTGGTCATCAACCACAACGCAACCCAGACAGGGCCGTGACGTGTAATGCATTTACTCTGGCTTCTCTTGCCCTTTGTCCCCTCCGTTACACCACTCTCTTCGAACAATTCTAGCTCGCTCGTATGGGGGACATTTCGTCCAAATCTCTATTTTGGCCTTAGGCCACGCATACCCCAATCCCTCATGACTGGCCTCATCTGGTTTGGTACCCAAGACTACCAGTCAATCTCGAGTACGTTCCCTTTCTTTTTCAACACGTAGGCATTGTCATTCTGACGCGTCCCGCAGAGGCACGTCACGCGTGCGAGCAGGGAGATGGACTAGACGGGTATTCGTGGGCCCAGTTCGATGCCAGGCAAGGAGGCATCCAAGTATTGAAAGATATCCAAAACAACGTCAAGGTTACTACCGAGTTATTGATGGTCGACGGTGGCGAGCATGGCGGAAGCTGGGCAGCGCGCATAAAAGGAGTGCCCATCAATGAAGGCTCGAATATTTCACGCCGCGTCAAAGTCAGTATTACTCACTGTCGTGTTGTGCACAGAAAAACCCTCGCGTTCTTCTTTCATCTTCTACGCTGGTCTAGAAGGACTGGGCGGTCTTGACTTGGAAACAGACGAAGACGAGAATGTATGTGACAACTCCTTCTGTTCGCTCCGGCTACTGAACAATACGTCAGGGCATTGAAGGACCTATAGTTCTCACTGGTTCAACGCCTCAGCTCGATGAGTTTAATATTCGTATTGTGGATGGTGCGTCCTCACCGTTCACCACTACTCGTATCTGAGCGGGGTTTACAGGCCCGAACAATCGAGCCTTTTCCAGTGATTCATTTGCGGATACCTTCGCCAAACGTATAGGGAAAACGCATTACGGCGGGTTCCGCATTCCTGCAGGAAATGTATGGCGGGCAAAAGGTAAGTGCAAATAAAATCAATATGGGAAAAGCTAGCTGAGCACGAAACAGACATCATCATCAACGATATTGCCCAAAATGCGGGAAATGTCCTGAAAGAATACCAGGGAAAGGGCCTTGTCCCCGACCCGTCATATACCCTTCAACTCTCCGACGAAACAATGTCAGGGAATAACCTCCTGGCGTTCCAGAAGTTCTTCGATGGAGAGTTCCAATTTGACATATTTTACGAGAGCCGAAGTGCAAACACGAAATTGAGTGGTATATATCTAGTTGATCGTTGGCAGTTCTTGCCAGGGCTGACGCATCTGCAGCCGCCACCCTTGACGAAGGAATCGCCGCGTTTTCCTCTTCATTCAACCAGCGTTTTCGTGAGACGTTTCCTGTGCCTGATTCCCCACGACAGGATGCCCTCGAAGCGTTTTCACAAGCAATCACTTCGAACTTGCTCGGTGGGATCGGATACTTTTATGGCACATCCATCGTAGACCCTTCCTTCTCGTATGATTGGGACGACGATAGCTCGCCGGCTTACAGCGACGATGACAATGACGGACACACCCCCAAGGGTCCCCATCTGACTGAGCCGAAATCCCTGTTAACTGCGACGCCGAGTCGCAGCTTCTTCCCAAGAGGCTTCTACTGGGATGAAGGCTTCCACCTTTTGCACATTGGCGAATGGGACAATGACCTTAGGTCAGTGTTTTTATATGCTCTTTTACTCCGTTGACACCTGTCGCAGTCTAGAGATCCTGAAAGACTGGATAGACCTGATAGATGATGACGGCTGGGTTGCTCGCGAACAAATCCTCGGAGAGGAGGCGCGAAGCAAGGCATGTCAACCCTACGCGAATGTTGTATACATCACTGATCACTCCGGTTATCAGGTTCCAGAACAATTCCAGACACAGGTTCCCAGCTTCGCCAATCCCCCTACTTTGACCATGGCTGTGACGGCCTTTATCAAGCGACTCAAGCGCCACTCTGGGCCCACTGACATGGATCTAGGTTTGGACTTCAGTACAGGAGGCTTCCAAGTGCCACTTTCGACGTCCCAACCCTCGAATAACAACCGCTATCTGGAAGATCGAGGCCTTGCGCTGTCCTTTTTGCAGTCCATCTACGAACCATTGAAGCGCCATTACGAATGGTTTAGGCGCACACAGCGTGGACAATTGAAGCAATACGGACGGAAGGCGCGCTCAAGGACAGAAGCCTACCGATGGCGTGGTAGATCAGAAAAGCACGTCCTGACTAGCGGGATGGACGACTA
>Ga0209488_10003761_pt1 | contig 12081 bp, 7 predicted proteins | sample Rivendell_Oct201_8_FD_188349 | JGI IMG/M metagenome (GOLD analysis project Ga0209488, IMG submission 188349) | Vadose zone soil microbial communities from the Eel River Critical Zone Observatory, Northern California, USA -... | ecosystem: Environmental > Terrestrial > Soil > Vadose zone >...
GGATTCAATATGGCGCCGAAGAAAAAAGCTGTCTGGGAATGGAAGATCGTCAAGCGCGCGGTGTGGGATGCGTTCCTCAAGCTCAACCCGCGCAAGATGATGGGCAATCCCGTCATGTTTGTGGTTGAAGTCGGCAGCGTCATCACCACTGCGCTGCTGTTTCGCGGTGGCGCGGCCTTCAAGTTCAATCTACAGATCACGCTCTGGCTGTGGTTCACCGTGCTGTTCGCGAACTTTGCCGAGGCGATGGCGGAAGGCCGGGGAAAAGCGCAAGCGGATACGCTGCGCAAGGCACGCTCTGAGACACTGGCCAATCGGCTGCTCAACAGCGGCCAGATCGAGAAAATACCAAGCTCGAAGCTGCGCGCGGGGGATGCCGTTGTCGTCTCTGCCGGTGAGTTCATCCCCTCGGACGGAGAAATCGTTGAAGGCGTCGCTTCTGTGGACGAATCGGCGATCACGGGCGAATCCGCACCCGTTATTCGTGAAGCGGGCGGTGACCGTTCAGCCGTGACCGGCGGCACGCGCGTCTTGTCCGACCAAATTAAGGTCAAGATCACGTCAAATCCCGGCGAAACTTTTCTGGATCGCATGATCGCCCTCGTCGAGGGTGCCGAACGTCAGAAAACCCCCAATGAGATTGCGCTGAACATCCTCCTGGCAGGATTAACGATTATTTTTCTGCTTGCAGTGGTCACACTGCAGCCGCTCGCCATCTACTCCGGCTCTCCGCAAACAGTTTTCGTCCTGGTCTCCCTGCTTGTTTGTCTGATTCCCACCACCATCGGAGGGCTGCTCTCTGCCATCGGTATAGCCGGCATGGATCGGTTGATTCAACACAACGTTCTGGCCATGTCGGGCCGCGCGGTTGAGGCCGCTGGCGACGTAAACACTTTGCTCCTTGATAAGACGGGCACCATCACGCTCGGAAACCGCCAGGCATCACAGTTCATTGCCGCGCCCGGCGTTACTGAAGCAGAACTTGCCGATGCGGCGCAGCTCTCCTCCCTCGCCGACGAGACTCCCGAAGGCAGGTCCATTGTCGTGCTGGCGAAGGAGAAGTACGGCCTTCGCGGACGAGAATTATCTTCACGCGAAGCTCAGTTCATTCCATTCTCGGCCCAAACTCGCATGTCGGGCGTCAACCTGGACGGTCTCGAAATCCGTAAAGGCGCTGTCGATGCGATTCAGAAATATGTCTCCTTGAATGGGCGCGATTTCCCCAAGCAAGTCCAGGAGCACGTGGATCAGATCGCTCGCTCCGGCGGGACACCGTTGGTGGTTGCGGAGAGGAACCGTGGAGCGCTTGGCGTCATTGAACTGAAAGATGTTGTCAAAGGTGGAATGCGCGAGCGCTTTGACCAACTACGGGCGATCGGAATTCGTACCGTTATGATCACGGGCGACAATCCGCTTACAGCTGCTGCCATCGCACGGGAAGCCGGGGTTGATGACTTCTTAGCGCAGGCGACTCCGCGCGACAAAATGGACTTGATCAAGCGCGAGCAAGCGGGTGGCAAGCTGGTTGCCATGACTGGCGATGGCACGAACGACGCGCCAGCACTGGCTCAGGCCGATGTTGGTGTTGCCATGAACACGGGAACCCAGGCAGCGAAAGAAGCCGGCAATATGGTGGATCTAGACTCCAATCCCACCAAGCTGATTGAAGTCGTCGAAATCGGCAAGCAACTTCTGATGACTCGCGGCGCACTGACTACATTTTCAATTTCCAATGATGTCGCGAAATACTTTGCCATTATCCCTGCCATGTTCGCGGGAACTTTTCCGGTTCTGAATACGCTAAACATTATGCATCTACAAACACCGCAGTCGGCAGTGTTGTCTGCCGTGATCTTCAACGCGCTGATTATCATCGCCTTGATCCCGCTCGCCTTGCGAGGAGTGAAGTATCGGCCGATGCCAGCGGCTGAGTTGCTCCGGCGCAATCTGCTGATCTACGGCATGGGCGGTATCATCGTGCCATTCTTCGGAATCAAGCTTATTGACATGCTGATCACGCAGGCGGGGCTTGCTTAAAAGATTCGAGATGAAGATGAAAAACAATCTTGTTACAGCCGTGCTGATGACCATCGCGACCACGCTCTTGCTCGGGATCGCTTATCCGCTCGTGGTCACGGGAATCGCAATGGTCCTCTTTCCTCGCAAAGCTAACGGCCAGTTGATCCAGCGTGGTGGGAAACCTGTCGGATCACGAATCATCGGGCAGGCGTTCACCGGCCCCGGCTATTTCCACTCGCGCCAGTCGGCCGCAGGGAACGGTTACGACGCCGCCAACTCGGGCGGCACAAATCTTGGACCTACGAACCAGAAGCTGATTGATCGGGTGCGGCAGGACGCCGATTCCCTACATGCCGAGAATCCCGGAGAGTCTATACCCGCTGATCTGGTGACCACTTCTGCTTCTGGCCTCGACCCCGACATTTCGCCCGCATCGGCTGAATTTCAGTTGCCTCGCGTGGCACGGGAGCGCGGCATGCGCTTGGATGACGTTCGGCAACTTGTCGCCCAGCACACCGCAGGCCGACAGCTTGGTTTCCTGGGCGAGCCTCGCGTCAACGTGTTGGGACTAAACCTCGATCTCGACTCCAAGCGTCCTCTACAAGAAACGATTGTTAAGTAATCGACAATGTCAGGTGGCGAAGCGCATAGTCACGGGTTTCAGATTCGCCCCAGCGCCTACCGGCAGGTCTTGCAGTCGGGTGTGCCTTTCCATCGGGAACTCGAGTTGAAGCCGTGAACTTACATCCTGCGGATTGGGGTCCTGGACTGGGGAGTAATAAGCTGGGGAGCGTGCAGACGTCCTTGAGTATTCCAGAAGATGCGAGCGTGTCGCAGAAGTAGCCATAAAGGGTAAGCTTCCGCGCGGTCGGGTGGAGTCGTCCGGTTATCTCGGAGTGCTGCTTTCGCCGGCGCCGACGCGCGTGTCGGTTTTGGTCGGGTCGGGGCGAACGGTTCGGACAGCGCGCTCGGTGTCACCGAGGTTCGAACCGGAGACGGAACCGGCGTGATCCCGCAAGAATGCGTAGCGCTGTTGGGCGTCCTCGATTTCTTGCTGAGCCACGCTGTTGTCTGCTTTGACGGTATCGCGGAAGGGGTCGTAGCCATCGGCGCGCTCGCGCTCGGCGTTAGACTTCTTGCTGGCAAAGTGTGCCAGGAGATTGTTATCGACCTTGCTGCTTAGCTTCCTGGCTTCAGCCGCGATTCGTTTCCAGTCGGCATGCACGTCGTTTGCGGCCTGCCAAACCGTTTTGCCCGTTTTGATCTTGTCGGCAAGATCGTCCATCAGCGTGCCAGTCCTGGTTACCTCGTACGCGACAAACAGATCGCCGTAGCTCAGGTTCAGGGCGTGGCGGCGCTGTGCGAATTCGTCACGAGCGACGGAGAGTTGCTGGGATAAAGCCAGACTCACGGCGCGCTTTCCCGCGGGATCGATCGCCATGGCGGTCAGCTTGTTCAGGATTTTGTGGGCCTTTTGTTGATCGTCAGCGGTGGCGAGTACAGGGACCAGACAGAAGAATAAGAGAAGTATTTTGCGAGCTGACCTGTTCATGAGCCCCCCAGCGCGCGCAGGATGTAATTTTACTCTATCCCCGGATAAGCCTGCACAGGCCCCCGGCATACAAGGAGATGCGCTCTAACGGCGGAGGGTTTGCACTCCACCCGAAAATCTCAGTTTTTGGGTGGGGTAGTGCCTGGGCCGGCGCCGGTGGCTGCTGGGCCTCCGGTTCGAACCGGGTCGGTGCGGACCATACGGGCTGACCTCTCGGTGGAGGTATCGAGCAAGGAATCGGAGCCGTCGCTGGTATGATCGCGCAAGAAGATGTACCGCTGTTGAGCGTCTTCGATCTCATGCTGGCTCACGTCGCCGTCTGCTTTGACCGTGTCGCGGAAGGGATCGTAATTATCGGCTCGCTCCCGCTCGGCATAGGCTTTTTTGTTGGCGAAGTGTGCGGTGAGACAGGCATCCACTTTGCCGCTCAGCTTCCTGGCTTCACCGGCAATTTGTTTCCAGTCGGCGTGCTGTTCTTCTGCGGCCTGCCACACTGTTTTACCCGCTTTCAACTTGGCGGCAAGATCGTCCATTTTCGCACCGGTCTTCACGAGTTGATAGGCGAGAAAGAGGTCTCCGTAGTTCAGGTTCACGGCTTGACGGCGTTGTAGAAGCTCCGGCCGAGCTACAGACAGGTACTGGGACATGGCCAGACTGACGGCCCGCTTTCCCGACGGATCGGTCGCCATGGCAGTCATCCTGTTGAGAAGTTTGCGGGCTTTTTGTTGATCGTCAGAGGCGGCAAGCAAAGGGACCAGAAAGAAGAACCAAAAAAGGAGATAGCGAGCCGATCTATTCATAAAAGTCCTCCAACGTGGAGGGACGAATTTTACTATAGGAACCGGTAAATTTTAGGACAATCGCTGGCGGCACTCTTGGCCGCCTATGGGATAATTCCAAAGAATTCCGTCGAAGCACCTCTACCGACTATCATTTTCATGCCACGCCGTGAACTCAGTCGCGTGCCTCACCTTTTTATTATTATTATCATTCCCTTACTCTTCATCATCGCCAGTTGGGCTTTTGCGCAGAGCCCTGCCACGATCACGGAACAACTGACGACCCCGGAGCGGATCGAAAAATCGAAGTGGTGGCCGACCGATGGCAGGGCGGCGAAAGACGAATATGTGGGAGCGCGGGCGTGTGAGCAGTGTCACGCCACGTTGGTGAAGAGTCAGGCGCAGCACTCGATGGCAAAGGCTTCAATGCCAGCGGAAAAATCGGAAGCTTTGCGCGATGCTGCCGGCCAGAGTTTTCGGCTCGGCGAATATGAGTACAAGATTATTCGCGAAGCAGATGGCACGCTTCATTACACAGCGTCAAACGCCGGCAAGACGATTTCCTTGCCCATTAATTGGGCGTTCGGCGCTGGCAAAGTGGGTCAGAGTTATCTCTCGGAACAGGACGGAACGTTTCGCGAAGTTCGATTCAGCTATTTTGCAACGTTGCACGCCTTTGGCGTGACTCCCAACCAGTCACCGCAACCGGCAACCTCCATGGATAAGGCTTCTAGCCGGGCGCTCACCGGCGCTGAAGCCCAGAGGTGCTTCGGTTGCCATACTACGGCCTCAACGGTCGGCAAACATTTTGAGCCTGCGAATGCAATGCCGGGAATCTCATGCGAGAGTTGCCACGGGGCGGGCTCCAGGCATGTGGCCGCCATGAAGGCGGGAGATTTGGACGCGGGCTCGGCCGCCATCGTGAATCCGAAAGACCTGAAGCCGGTAGATCTCGTGGATTTCTGTGGTGCTTGCCATACGACCTGGTGGGACGCAAAACGGATTGGCGCGACCGGCGTTGCAAATGTACGATTCCAGCCCTACCGGTTACAGAGCAGCCGCTGCTGGGGTAATGGCGATGCGCGCCTTACGTGCGTCAGCTGTCACAATCCGCATCAGCCGCTCGTGCGCGAGGCTCGGGCCTATGACAGCCGTTGCCTTAGCTGCCATGCCAGTTCCAAGCAAAGCAAACCTACGACAGACCATCCTGGTGCGGCGTGTCCGGTCGGCAAAGACGATTGTGTGACGTGTCACATGCCAAGGTATGAAGTCCCTGATATGCACTACAAATACACCGATCACCGAATAAGAATTGTCAAAGCCGGGCAGCCCTTCCTCGACTGAAACGTACGCGGCTATGCGTCAGCGATCGATTTTTAGGGCGGGGTCGCCTTCGACAAGCAGGTAAAAGTTATCGGCGTTGACATCTTTATAGATATCTGTAGTGCCGGATGGCCAACGAACCTCGACTCTTTCGACTATGGTTGCGTGACCTAATCCAAAATGCAGACGCAAATCGTTTTGTGACAGGTAACTTCCCCCGGAACGCACTTCTTCCACCTGTTGCATCGAACCGGCGCTCACTTTGACTTTCGCACCGATGGCCAGACGGTTGCTGCGCCTTCCGGTCAGGCGCAGCGTGAGCCAATGATTCTTGTCGGGACTGGTATTGCGCAGGATCATTGGCTTGCCATCAATGTTTTCAATGACCACATCAATCTGGCCGCCGTTATTGAGATCCCCAAAAGCTGCGCCCCGACTGGCTTCCGGAATCGAGATCGCAGGGCCTGCTTGCTCGCTTACATCCTGAAATGAGCCTTTGCCAGTGTTCCGGAGCACAATTTTTCTTTCCTGATATTTCGCGCCGGCACTCAGCGAATCGACTTGCGGGTACACGTGTCCGCTGACAATGAAAACATCCGGCCAGCCGTCATTATCAAAATCCTCACACCCGATTCCCCACTTCAAGGACTTGATCGTAGGCGCAGCGATCCCTGAGGCAAACGAGACATCGGTGAAGTTCATCGCTCCATCGTTGCGATACAACGTGGCTGCCTGATCTTCGAACGTGGTCACCAATAATGAGAAGCGGCCGCTGTGATCGTAGTCGCATGCGGCAATTCCCATCCCCGCAGTTTCCGCCCCCCCGCCGTTTACCGCAGTGCCCGAGATGAAACTTACATTCGTAAAATGACCTTTGCCGTCGTTCCGATAAAGGTAATTGGGAGTTGAATCATCGGCGACGAAAAGGTCGGGACGGCCGTCATCGTTGAGGTCACTCCAGATCACTCCCAAACCGAAGTACCGTGAGGCATCGTCGACTCCAGCTATGGCAGAGACATCAGTAAAAGTCCCGTCTCCATTGTTGTGATAGAGGCTGTCCGCAAGCCCCTTCATTCCCCGTGGGCCACACTGGACCGGGATTCCCCGATAATGACAAGTCGCTCCTACACCAAACGGTGGCGGGTTTCTTGGATCGAAGTCGACGTAGCGAGTGACCATCAGGTCGGCAAAGCCATCGCTGTCGTAGTCGCCGAAAGCTGCTCCGGTGGCCCAACGCGAATCTGTGAGGTGCGCCTGCTTAGTGACATCGGTGAAAGTGCCGTTGCCATTGTTCCGCAACAACACCAGCCCGTCCTGGCAAGTTAGGACGATGTCAGGCCATCCGTCATTGTTATAGTCTCCGACGGCTCCGCCCATGGCGGAACAGGGAAAGCCTACCCCAGCCTTGTCGGTGACATCAGTGAAAGTTCCATCGTGATTGTTGTGATAGAGTGCACCGCCTGCTTTTCGTCCGGCCAACGTCATCGCCACGCTCTGCGAATTTGTGAAATAGATGTCGAGCCAACCATCCTGATCGTAATCAAGAAGCAGAACGCCGCCCGACATCGATTCGTATAGGTACTTCTTCTCGGGAGTGACTGCGTGCTCAAAAGTAATGCCGCTGGCCGCCGTTACATCAGCAAACCGAATCTGTGAGGTTTCGACCGGCGTGGTGCTCTGAGAGTGAGCGGCGATAACGAGGCACAAACACAACCATGCGACTAAACAAAATGGAAAATCGAAAGACGACAAGGAACGACCGCTTGCGGAAAAAGAAGGCATCCGCCACGGGCTTACGCCTCCACCTTGAGGGAATGGGGATGACAATGAATTCGCCCTTCTTCCCGGCCAGTGGCCGGGAGCGACGGATCGCCTACTGTGCTACGATAACGTTTTTCCATGCATAACGCGAAGTGGATGGGGGTCCTGCTTTTATCTTGGACGGCTTGGGCGCAAAGTCCGAGTGCGCCCCGTCCGATGCCACGATTTGAAGACGTCAGCAAGCAAGCTGGGCTGACCGTGTCGCATATTTCCTCACCCGACAAACGATACATCCTCGAGTCAATGAGTGGAGGCGTAGGCTTTATCGACTGCGATAACGACGGGAAGCTCGACATCATCACTGTGAATGGCTCCACGGTAGACCGCTTTAAACAGGGTGGCGATCCGATGATTACACTCTACCGCCAAGAAGGCGATCTGAAGTTCAAAGACATCACCAAAGAAGCCGGCCTGACGCACAAGGGATGGGGGATGGGCGTTGCCGTAGCCGATTTCGACAACGACGGCTGGGACGACATCTACGTCACGGGGTATGGCGGCAACGCACTCTACCGGAACCTGGGCAACTGCCGGTTTGAAGACGTAACCGAAAAAGCCGGCGTGAAGGTTGGCGGATTCAGCACTGGTGCGGCTTGGGGTGACCTTGATCGTGATGGCCGCGTCGACCTGTTTGTGCCGCGATACGTATTCATTGATATCAACAAACTGCCGGAATTCGGCAGCAACGATAAGTTTTGCCGTTTTCGCGGAGTGATGGTCCAGTGCGGGCCTTGGGGACTTCCGGGTGAGTCTGATTTCCTTTTCCGCAATCGGGGGGATGGCACCTTCCAGGATGTGTCAAAGGCAGCCGGCGTGGACGACCCAAAACATTATTTCGGAATGCAAGGTGTCTGGGGCGATTACGACAATGATGGCTGGCCCGATTTGTATGTCGCGAACGACGCTGGTCCGAATTATCTCTACCATAACAACCATGATGGAACGTTTGAGGATGCAGGCTTGCTTTCAGGCGCGGCATTGAGTGCGGACGGTCGCGAGCAAGGTTCGATGGGCGTGGATTTTGGCGATATCGACCATGATGGATTGTTCGACATCTTCGTCACAAATTTCACGGAGGAACCCGACACGCTTTACTGGAACCGGGGCAAGCAGGGCTTCACGGACATCAGCTACTCCTCGCACATCGGGCAGCCCAGTTATCCGCTCGTGGGATGGGGTACTTCGTTCCTGGACATGGACAATGACGGCTGGCTCGACATCTTCGTAGCCAACGGACATGTCTATCCGCAGATGGATCTGGTGAAGGGTGGCGCACCGTATCGTCAGCCCTTCCTCTTGTTTCGAAACAACAGGGATCGCACGTTTGAAGATGTCACAGCGATTTCTGGCTTGGGCGACCTGCCGCCGGCGTCGCGGCGTGGCGCGGCTTTTGGCGACGTAAATAACGACGGTAAGGTGGACGTCCTAGTACTCAACGTCGGAGAGCCACCAACACTGCTGATCAATCGGACCAGGACGTCCAACCACGCGGTCCTGCTGAAGCTTGTCGGAACCAAGAGTAACCGGGCTGCCATCGGCGCCCGTGCAACTGTGACTGCCGGCGATCTGGTTCAATTCAATGAAGTACGCGGCGGCTCGAGCTATTTGTCACAAAACGATCTTCGCCTGCACTTCGGCTTGGGTTCGCAGTCTACCATCGACTCACTCGAGATTTCCTGGCCTAGCGGCAAAAAAGATAGCTATCACAACCTGGCTGCGGACTTTATTTATACGATCTCCGAGGACGGGACTATTCTGAAGCAGGTTCCGTTCAACAAGTCTGCCGAATAGTGATTCCCGCGAAGTCTTGTGGGGTGAGCTTAACGTTCCGTCGCAACTGGGACTGGATTTCTTCGCAGATCTTCCGCCTTTCTCAGTTCACGCCAACGCTCCATGTGCTGCCTGGCGTCTTCGGTCTTCCCCAATTTCGAAAGTGCAAGTGCGAGGTCATATTGAGTTTTGGAATTGTTCGGATCGACCGCAACCGACCGCTCCAGAACTGCGTCAGCTCTCTCGAGTTCCCCCGCCTGAAGGTAGCCTTCCCCTAAGCTGGCGAGAGCACTTGCATGGCGGGGCTGTAACTGAACCGCTCGATCGAAATGCCGCATCGCATCGGCGGACACTCCTGTACGATAGGCGACAATGCCGAGCTGGTACTCGGCTTCGGCCAGCTTCGGATCAATCTCAAGGGATCGCTCTAGCGCTTTCGTGGCTTCCGCATAGTGTTGCTGCGCCACTTGCGCAATGCCCAAACCTAAGAGGGCCTTGCTGTCTTCAGGTCGCTGCAGAACGTATTTTTCTAAAATAGAGGAAGCTGTTGCGTAGTCTTCTCCTTCCAGCATCGCAGCCGCGGCCAAGTAGAGATCATCCAGATTGTCCGGGTCAGCATCTGCCAGCGCCTGCGCCGCATGCAATGCAGTTTGACGCCGTGCTGCTTTCATTCCTTCCACAACCAGCGGACGTAGGATTGCCGGTGATCCCGGATGCACGGCGTTGGCGCGATTGAGAAGATCGACGGCACTTGCATGCTCGTTGCGGGACGCCTCGATCGCTGCCATCGCCACAAGGGTGTCCACAGATCTCGGTTCTCGAGCAAGCGCCTGACGGAGATTAGTTAGCGCGGCTGGGGAATTTCCTGTCGCCTGTAAGGCGCGGCCTTTCAGGTAAAAAAGACGCGCCGGTGCGGGGTGCGATGCGGCGAGCGCCGCGTCAATCAATTCCGTCGCATACTGCGGAGCATTGCCCTCGAGAAACACCTCCGCGAGCTCAGCCGCAAGACGAGGAGATTGTTTCGCCTGCGGGATCAGGGCAGCGGCCTCCTCTTGCCGCCCGAGCCCAAGCAAGCTGGCGGCCTTGGCGGGAATCGCATCGGGTGGGAATTTCTCCTTTGGAATGCCGTCTAGATCGGAAAGGGACTCGGCGAATTCCCCACGAGCCAGATGCAGACGGGCAAGCTCAACTTTTGCCGAAGAGTCGCGCGGCGCCAGCTTCACCACCTCTTTATATTCCTCGATAGCGGCTTCGGGCTTGTTCTGCGCGACTAGGGCGCTGGCAAGGTTGCGGCGCGCGATCAATGACGCCGGGTCAAGCTGGAGCGCTCGACGGCACAGCGCTTCAGCTTCGGCGTAGCGCTTTTGACGGCCTCGGATGATTCCGAGCAACGTCAAGGCTTCAGGTTGATTGGGGTCCGCGGAAAGTACCGTCCAGAGTGTCTTCTCGGCAGGCTCGAGTTGCCCGCGAGAGATCTCGGCGCGCGCCGCGGCCACGGGCGAGGGGGAACTCGTGCTAGCTTTTTGCGGGAAGGCGGACGTTGCGCAAAGCGCCGTGCAGCCGGCCAGCAGCACAACCACCCGCTTAATTTTGTTGCGCCGCATTGCCGCCTCGATGGCGCTGTTTCAGAGCCTGGTAGGTCTTCATCTCACGCTCCGCGTCCTGGCCGCGGGATTCCCTGCGGTAGGCGAGGGCGAGCTGGTAGTGGATGTAATCGCTGTCGGGACTAAGCCGCATTCCCGCTTCCAGATTGGGGATCGCCTCCTGTGCGTTGCCCTGCTCGAGTTGAAGTTTTCCGAGCTGATAGTACGCATCGGCGTGCTTCGGATCCTGACCTATAACCTCATGCAATAAAGGTAGGGCATCCTGTGGTTGCCTCATCTGAATCAGGGCATAGGCCAAATGATACTTGCTGGCAACGTCGGAGCCATCCAGTTTTAGCGCCGCACGGAATTCCTGCGCCGCTTCGGACGGATTGCCTTGCCGAATCAGCGCCAGTCCAACGAGGAAGTGCGTACGTTCCACGTTAGGGTTGATCGCCAGGGCTTTGCGGTATTCTTCGAGCGCCTCGGCGTACTCTCCCTGGTCGACGAAAGCTTCTCCGATCAAGGTGTGAATGTCGGGCGAATTCGGATTCGCCACTTCCAGTGTACGCAAACGTCCAATCCCTTCCGTGTAGCCGCCGGTTTTCACCTGCGAAACTGCATAGGCATACGAAAGTCCGGGATCGGCATCAACCGAACTCTTGATGGGTTGCAGTGTATCGATGACCTCTCTGTAGTTTTGCGTCCCAAAGAATGACAGGCCCAACGCGGCTCGCGCCCGCAGGTCGTCGGGATGCCGCTCAACTTGACTACCCAGCGGGGCGACTGCCCGGTCAAACTGATTCGCGTAAAACGCCGCCATGCCGAAATTCCGATCCTTGGTCTCAAGCGTCGGATCCCATTGGCCTGCTTTCTCGAAATAATCCATCGCCCTCGGGTAATCCTTTTTGCCGGCAGCAATCACGCCAAGGTTGTTATAGCTATCTGCAATCGCAGGCTTGAACTCCTCCGCCATCGCTGAAGACGCACTTACCGATGCGGGCGAGAGATCAGTTTTCGGAACTGCAGAAATTGTCTTGGCATCTTCCATGATGGGCGCGTCAGCGACTCCCCCCATCCCGTGCCGCTCCGGGTGCGGCTTGTCGCGCAGCTCGGCCGAAATCTGCAATTCTTTTTTACCTTCTTCGTCACGCCCGGTTTGCAAGAGAATTCGTCCTAAGGCGTAATGCGCGCGATTTACCTGGTATTGGTTGTGAGAGGGATCTTTCGTCAC
>Ga0209488_10003763_pt1 | contig 12078 bp, 10 predicted proteins | sample Rivendell_Oct201_8_FD_188349 | JGI IMG/M metagenome (GOLD analysis project Ga0209488, IMG submission 188349) | Vadose zone soil microbial communities from the Eel River Critical Zone Observatory, Northern California, USA -... | ecosystem: Environmental > Terrestrial > Soil > Vadose zone >...
AGGAAGACATCCAGGCGACTGGTAAACAGTTCCTCACGATTGAAGATTCAATGGCCATTATCAATCCTTCTCAAGGCTTCCTTCGACCCGCTTCACCGGATCTGCTGAGCGATGTAGCAATCATTGCGAATCTGGCGCATGCCACTTTAGGGTCTCGAACGACCACAAATTGGCTTGGCTTTGCGGCGGATTACAACTTGATCCGGGATGCGATTTCCAGGGTAATTCCGGGATTCAAGAACTTCAACGCGCGACTTGCTAAGGAGAAATTCTTCTATCTGCCGAATGCAGCGAAGCAGCGCATCTTCAAAACAAGTTCTGGTAAGGCGAAGCTAAGCGTGTGCCCAATCCCGAAGCATGACCTCAAACCTGACGAGTTTCTTTTGACAACGATTCGCAGCCACGATCAGTTCAATTCCACGATCTACGGACTGAATGACCGCTATCGGGGTGTCTTTAATGGTCGCCGCGTGCTCTTCCTGAACCCGCTTGATATGGAGGCAAGAAATCTCCAAGCCGGTCAGATCGTGGATATATACAGTCACTTTGAAGGAGAGGTGCGCAAGGCACCCCGTTTTGCGATCGTCCCATATGCGATCGCCCGCCGCAGCGCTGCCGCATACTATCCGGAGACCAATGTCTTGATCCCGATCCGTAGCGTTGCCGCCAAGAGCAATCAGCCCGCCTCTAAATGTATTCGCATTACGTTGACTCCAGCAGATCCCAACGAGGCTTTGCACTTTCCAAAGGCAGATCTTGCTCACAATCTGGATCGCGCTGTGCCGCGTGTTCCCTGACGCTCTTTTTTCGCGGCGCATTTGCGTATGGCATAACCTGCCGTGCGAGTGCTTCACTCCGAGCAGCTTCACCGTGATCGCTCATATTGCTATTGCCGGATACCAACCGGTCGCCTGGAAGGAGATTCCGACGAAGACCAACCGCTGGAAAAAAGTTCGAGACTCATGGCCATCGTATTGCCAGTTCACCGGCGTCTCCAAAAAAAGGGTTCAAGGCGTTGGTATTTTGTGTTGATCGCGCTCTCGGCGTTGCCTGTGAGGGCGCAGACTCCGGATCCTCAGCCACCCGGTCCGGCTCCAGATCCAGCGCGTCCCCCGTTGAATCCATTTCCTGCAGAACAGACTTGGAGTTTTTGGAAGCGAAGCCGTGATTGATCCAGGCGATGCCAACCGTTCCCGCGATCTCAGCAATCAAGGAGATTCGGCGCTATTTTGACGTGCCAAACGGGTTGGGCCCGACGTTGGTGGCGGACTTTCTCGGCGAGCACGATCCCGAAGGCGAGAGATTCGGCGACGGGACGCCTTCGAGACGATGCAGGCGGTAATGATACTCCTGCAATCCTGAGGGCTAGAAGGTTTGGCGATAATGATCCAGCTTCCCGTCCGTTTAACTGCCAAAGTGTGCTTATGTCCGGCCACGAGATATGGGGCTGTGGGTGACAGACGAGCGACGGCTCATTGGTAGGTACCGGGCGACGTTGATGGTTCTTGCGTCATGACCGGCTATCTGGAACGGAGCGTTCCAGACTGCCCGGAAAAGCCTCATAGCATGCATTGATGTGGTGATTCATTATTCGCGTGCAAGTCGGTACCGGCTTCGCGAGCCTCACTCCAACGGAGACTGCGCACGACCTGTGCACGAATCATTCGTTTTCATTACATTCGGTTTTGATAACCGATGTGTAGTTGCTAATAGGGAACGCTAATTAAGATACGATTGAGGGACGGATTCGACCATGGATCCTGTAAACTGAGAAGTCTCTCTTGTCCACAGTGAATATTTTGCGGATACCTTCTCGCTCGGCAATCCGGATAAGCGCTGCGTCTGCAAGATCCATCGGACGATCGGCATATTTCCGCAGAAGTTCACGGATGCGAGGCAAATCGCCCAAACCAAGCGGCAGCAGCTCAACCGCCCTCCTCACCAACATCTCCAATAACGCTTCCTGGGCGGCCGGCAAATCGTTTAACAGGTACATCGCTTCGGTTAGCGGTGGCCACACCGTTGCCAGAGGTTCCTGCAAACTCTTGAGAGTCGACACGCACTGCTCATGGTATTGATCATCTGCATCCACGAGAGCCACGAGAGGCCCCGCATCCACCAAGATCACCGGGAGCCCCGTCGGCTCTTTAGCAGAAGGGCGAACTGACGTCCCGCGCCCGTCGAGCGTTTTCGGTTTCCGCCGTGGACGATTCCAATCAAGTCCGAAACCATTTCATAAGGCGATCCGGCTGGTTCCTGCTCTTCGATCCATATCTCGATCGCCTGGCGAATCACCTCCGAGGCGGACACTTGCTTGCGGCGCGCAATACGGGCGATCCGCAGCCTGGTTTCCTTATCCACCCTCAAAGTCACTGGAGATGGCATAACATTACCTCGGATTGTTATCTTAATGTATTACGAAGTGTAATACAATAAAGGTTGTAGGAGAGAGAAGAGAGAAGAGTGGCGTGGCGTCCTGGATTCCGCAATCCAGACAGACAAGGTCAAAAGGCAAGTACCAAAGCAGCCGCCAAAGCTACGGCGTTGTTATCCCGAGCGACCGCATATCTACGAGATTCGTTACAAAACGATGCTCGGTTAGTTCGGTACAACTTCGGGACACTTGAGAGAGCGGAACTTCGTTGGTTTACCGTGTAAGCGACACCAGACAAAGCTGTTAGTGTTTTACCCGGTCTGCTTTGCAAGCACGGGGCCGCGGGTTCGAGTCCCGCCACGTCCACCAATCTTTTCAATCATTTGTGAGTTGGAGCTTGCGATTTGCAAAGAAACAAGCTCGGTAACTGCCCGAACGAAAGCCTATATATAAAGGACCAGTCTTCATCGCCAATTTATGTATCTAACTGTATCTATGGGACTTATAATTTTTACGATTACTTGCCTCGGATCCGCTGAACTTTCAACGCGCTCCCAACTGATTGTTCATGCGCTGCCGCATTCCTCTTTTCACCCTTACTATGTATTGCAACGATTATTCTTACAACGACCGCCGCTATGAGCGAGCGGGAATTCAGTTGCAGCGCTACTATTCCCGCAAACCCATAGTCGCTACCTTAATAAGGTAGCGGTTGAAGTATGGAGGCATCCTATTAATTTGAAATTAGTTAGCCGTCGTATGCAGCTGCGCGTTCAGTTTTGGCCCGCCTGAATTCGAAGTTATTTGATACACCGTCAAGTACATAACCTCACTGAGCCTGTCGGCATGCGGACGTCGTGTTTAGCAGGCTGGCATCCCATACCAGTTGTTGGTTGCGTTCCCCATCTACATTCAGTCACTTACGCACGAGACATCTTTGGCAGCCGCGTTGCGTACTTGACTGGTGTCGCTTGACGTTACAGATTCTTTTCGCTGGCGACAGAAATGAGGACAAAAACTATGTTCACCGAATCCATCGACAAGGTCACTGCAAGTCACAAGACGACAAGACGCCATCACGTTCTGTCGTTACTCATCGCCTTAGTTTTTGCATTAACGATTTATCCGGCCGAAGCAAAGGCGCAGATCATTGGAGACCTCGAAGTCAACATTCCATTCCATTTCCATGTTGGCAACGCCAAACTTCCCGCCGGCAAATACCACATCCACATGCTCGACGACTCCAATCAAGCCGTTATGGAAATCATCAGCGCGGACGGGTCTACATCCGCTCTTTTCCAAGTCCAAGAGGCGCAAGCCCAGAACACACCAGGTCAGAACGAATTACTCTTCAACAAATATGGGAATCGCTACTTCCTTACGAGAGTGTTTGACGCAGGCGACCCGAACGGCAGCCAGGTGGTCAAGTCCGACTACGAAAAGAGAATCAGTCAACAAACCATGGACAGTCAGGAACGCGTGCCAGCACAGCACCGAAGGCAGCAAGGGAAATAGCGGCTAACTGAAACCTGCCGAAGCGCAACTACGTTGCCCGCTCAGCCGCCTTCGAATTCGACGATTTTGCATTAACCACGACGGCGTGACATTGAACAAAGAAATCGGAGATCGAACAGAAATATGAACGGAAGAACTAAGTACTTGAAGGAGGGAAGAGAATGTCGCAAATCAAGAACTCGGCTCCAAGAAGTCGCAAGCTTGCCCTTGGCAGTTTGCTGATTACGGGTCTGGTGATCGCGGGAAGCACTCTCGCTTTGGCCGCTAACAAGCCAGAAACCATTGAGGCTACTGCCATGGGCACAAGCACACAGCTGGGATCTGAATTCGGCCTCACGCTGGACATTTATGATTACTCTACTCGGGCGGACAGACAGATGCTGGTGCAGGCATTTGAGAAAGGCAAGAATGAGGGCTTGGTCAACGCGCTCGGCAAGATGAAAGCGTCGGGCCACATCGCGGTCACAGGCACTCTCGGGTATGACTGCAGTTACATCCGGATGATTCCAACCCCAACTGGGCGGAAGATTCGCTTTGTCACCAATCGCCTCTTAAAATTCGGTGAGGTTTACTGGGACACCCGATCCACCGCCTACGACTTGACAGCTGGCGAGTTAGATTTGAATGACACGGACAAGAGCAAGAGCACGGGCGTGTTCTACCCCGCAGCCGAGTTCGAGATCGATAAGCAGGGGGAGTTGCAAATAAATCTCGTTGGGAACCCATGGAAGTTGGTTGACGTTCTCGATTGGAAAGGAACGCCCGGCGTTAATTAGATGCCGACATTGGCGCATTGTACCGCGGCTCGCCGCGGCAATACAGCGTTCCCGACTGCATCGGGATGCCCCTGCAGCCGGAAGCGGGAATCCCAGATGGCCTGTGTCGTGCTGATATCTTCCAGGGAGCGTTAATTGAGTATCCGGGCTGATATCCCAGGTCAACGCGGTCGCAACATAAACACGGTGGCGGTTTACGTAGTTTACGAAGGAATCGTCTGGGCGGTAGATCAGATTGATACGAGCGTAGAGCGTGCGCGATCGGTCCAACGACGTCCGGCATCGATCGCCGGTGCATAGAATCCATAGGAACCGCCGGTGAATTCAAGCTGTGCAAATGCGTCGGGCCGGGGCAGTTTGCTGCGAAGGTTCACTATTCCGCCGAGTACACTCTGCCCGTATAGCGTGGACCAGGGACCCTTTAGAACCTCCACGGACTCGAGACCAAAGATTTCTTCGGCCATGCCATTGCCGCCGCGCAAGCCATCGACATACGTATTGAACGACGCATCGAAGCCTCGGATGCGGTAGTAATCCCAAGCTTCGTAATATCCGCCCGGCATCACACCTGCCACGTTCTTCAAAGCGTCATCGAGTTTTGCGCCCCTTGGTCGCTCAAAAGCTCGTGGTCCACAACCGTGATGGATTGCGGCACATCAAGCAACGATGAATCCATTTTGCTACCAGCAGTTGTGTGGGGTGACCGGGTACCAATACGCGCGTTTGCACGGTCGCTAAGGCCAGTGTAACTTTCCATTCCACGACTGGACCTGTTGCGGCAAGTACGACTTCTCGTTCAGTCGGGTTATATTTGTCAGCGGTCGCGCGCACATGGTAACTGCCCGGGGACAACTGCAAGCTGTACGCGCCAATCGAATCAGTTGCGACCGCGTGGCGGAACGAGCCGCACGAGGCGGTTATCAACGCGCCCGAAATTCTCGTCCCCGAAACATCGGAGACAGTTCCTGATAGCGTTCCAATGCAGTCTTCCGCCGCATGATCGTCTGCCGCTACACTCTGCTGGAAAATCCCGAGCACTCCCAGAAGCGTAAAACCGCAAATCGATCTGCCTTCAGGCGGGCCCATTCTCGCCTGCAATTCTGGGCGGCCCGACTCGGGTGTCACGGCGCATCTGCGGGGGCTGACGTTTAAGACAAACCCTTAGCGAGCTTCTGACCACCACAATGGTTTCGAGCCTCCATGAGTCACAACGAGCGGAGCCAGCCGCAGAGGGTGGGCACTTCAATTGATAGAAGATGCCCCCAGAAATGTTCCGCCTCAGAAAGTGATGTGTCAAACGAAAATTTTTTTGGCAACCATAGCTTTGGTGCTTCAACACCAATGACGCGAATGGCCGCGCAGATACCAACTGTCGAGCAGTCGTTGGGGGTTAATGAAACATCCTCCGACACTTCGGCGGCCCCGACAACATCGAGACCTCGACTTTCCGCCTTCTTGCGGTTACTAGTTCGGTTTGTTCGGAGTGATCGGAAAATGAAAGCCCGACTTGGAAAAGTTATATTCAACGTAAGCATACGGGTAGCTGTAGTCTTGTCCCTGCGTGGTGGTCTTAAGAAATTGTCCGGCGAACAAGCGAGCATAGCCAAACCCGAAGTTCAGCCCTTTATTCAACTGGTATTCCGCAACCAGATCGAGTTCGTTGCCGATATGGCGGCTGGCACCGGGGTGGAAGGAAACCGCAATTGCTCCGCTGCTGGCGTAAAAATTGTCATTTGAAGTGGCCAGCCAGAAGCCCTCAAAAGCTTGCTTGAACTTCCATTTCTTACCCGCGTTTTCCTCTATCCCGGCCCGGAACTGCACAAGATTCCTGCGGCCCACCTGATCGGCGAAGCCGTACTTGTCGTGATTCGAAGGATAGAGCTGGTCAAAAGTATTCCAGTCACGGCCTGCAGGATTTTTCGTGCCGGAGGCGTAGTTGCCTTCGACAAAGACCCGCGGCGCTGCGGCAGCGTTGGGAAACGTCTTGCCGACGCCGGCGTAGCCCGCCCATGCGCCGATGGAAGATGGGCCAAGAGAACCCTTCTGTCCATCAAACTCAGTGTCGTAGTCGAACTCCGCGGGGAGAATACCCTTCACGTGCAGGCCGATGGTGACTTCATTGAGGTGGCCGCGGCCGACCGTTTCTGGAAGACCAAAGTTCCCGGGTGCAAGGCGCCAGAGGACATACGGCTCGAAGGTGGCTCGGGGAATGATGTTCTTGAAGCTTCCGTAGATTCCGTAGAAGTTGTTCCCGGGAATCGCGCGGTGCAAGAAGGTATTGCTGCCGGGCACAACGGAAGAGCCGAAGACGGCCACCTCGAACCCGGGATGATGAAAGTCGACGCGCCCGACATCAAAAGTACGGCCGACGTTGGTCCAGTTCGATGGACCGATTACGCGCTCGTCACCAAAGAGGAAGACTTGGCGCCCTGCCAGGACATCGACCCAACCTGATGTGGAACTCCCGACCTGAGCGTAGCCTTGCCAAAGGGTCCAACTGTCCTCGAACGGGTTAGCATTGGCGATGTGGTGGTTGAAAAAGATACGAGAGTCCTGCACTTCCCCGTAAAACTTTAGCCAGTCTTTGGGCTGAATCGCTACAGTCACGCGCAAGCGGTCCAGTAGATAAAAATCGTTCGTGCCCCTGAAGCCGATGCCTATGGGGCCTTCGAGACGATCACGATACTCGCCACCAAGGCGAAGCCAACTGGGCAAAGACTCGTTGAGTTTGTCAATTGGAAACAGCCATGATGGCGAATCCGAGTCGGCTGCAGGGGCGCTGGGTGCGGCATTTGAGTTAGGGTTCGTTTGTGCCTGCGCCCGGCTTGGAAGCATGCTTATGCCAAGGAAGAAGGCTAGCAGCAGCGAGGTATGCGTTCTCATCGAAATCACCACAAGCCCTTGCTCTGATTAGTTGTTAACTCCACACCGCGCCGATTCTCCTATCGCCGTTGCGTCCCTACGTGGTGTCTAATCAGGGAACCACGCCAGCACTCCTCATTAAAAGATTCTCGTGTAACCGCGGACCGAACACCTTGATGCTGCAGGTTAGCAACATGGCTAACCAGGGAGAATGTCAAGCGCTTCTGACGGGATCTTGCTTAGCGTCTCTGCATCCAGATTCAAATGCGACGTGACCGTCTCGGGAGGCAAGCGCCTTAGCCAATTATTCAGCGAAAAATTCATATACTCGCTGGCCTTAAACGTTTCCAGAAACACCAGGTCGGTATTGCCGGTGTTTTCGATGTAGTGACCCGCGACAGCCGGCACAAAACCGACGTCATTGGCGTTGAAGTCCATCGTGCGCGCTCCTTCGCTGGTAAAGACCGTCATGCGCCCTTTACCGGCAAGGTAGTACTGCCATTCAGATGCGTTCGGATGCCAATGCAGTTCGCGCATACCGCCCGGCTTAACCATGACCAAGGCTGCCGCGATGTTTCTCGACGCCAGGAAGTTGCGCGAGTCAACAATACGAACTTCACCGCCCTTGGTTCGCTGCGTGGGAGCCATAGTCGACATCTTGAAGGTGTATTGGTAAGAGGATTCGACGCGACGCCCGCCAACTGCTGCCTTGTCCTGCGCCAAAGACGCGGGCAAATCCGCAGCAAAGATATACAGGCTTTTATTTGGCAATTTCGTAAGAGCGCTTACCGGCAGCCCAAAATTCTTGGACAGCACCGATGGCGGCGTGCGCCTCACCCAGTCCGAAAGAAGGAAGGTGTTGTCTTCAGAAAATGAACCTTGATCGAAAATCAAAATAAATTCACAACCATCGGGTTCCAATCCCTGGATCGAGTGAGGGTATCCTGCCGGAAAGTACCAGAGATCGCCTTTTCCAACATCGCCGATGAACACAGTTCCATCCGGGTTAAGGCAGGTCACGCGAGCATTTCCGTATAGCATAATTGCCCACTCGTCCGCCGTGTGCCAATGCAGCTCTCGAAAACTGCCCGCCGTAAGCCGCATTCTGACGCCCGCGAGATCTTTTGAAGACGGCAATACTCTCTCTGTTACTTGGTTGGTCCAACCACCCTCTTCAACCCGTTTGGTAGTTAGATCGAAGGAGTACCATATCGGCTCGACGTGTCCGTGATCGGTCGGCGGCGGCAGATTCGAATTCGGATTTTCATCCAAAAGAGGTTTGTTTTCCGGGCCCGGGTTACTTGCAGAATGATCGTGGTCTGCTTTTTCAGTGTCTTCTCTCTCCTGGGCGTTGACTGCCAGGGAAGCCAGTGCCGCGCCAGCTAGACTCGCGGAACCCACCTCCAAAAAAGTACGTCTAGACAGTCCCTGCGTGCCCGGTTTGCTTCCTTGCTCGTCGCTCGCCCGACTATCTCCTGCAATAGCAGACTTGAGTCCTTTTGGCTCGGGCATCGGTATTCCTCTCTCGTCCGCATTTGCAGAAAGTTCTTTCCTGTTCACGATTGACCTCCAAAATTCTTGCTTTGACTTTGTCCCGCGCTGACCGTCACGGGCCTAACCGTTTCGCGGGCCGGGGGAGCCATGAATTCCGGGCCGACTGGATCGAGAATACTTTCGCGCAAAATGGTGTCGATGGCGGCAAAGTCCCTTTTCGTCAGAGCCCAGCCGCTTACTTCGTTGATGGGCGCGAGCTGCTCCGGGCGACGCGCGCCCCAGAGCGCGACGCCAACACCGGGTTGATCGTGCAGCCAGCGAATCGCTAGATGAATCACGCGCTTGTTGAAGTTTTCGCGGGCGAATGCATCCAGCTTGCTTGCCGCTTTCAGGTATTCGGCGAAATGGGGCGATTGAAATTTGGGATCAGTTGTCTTACGCATGTCGTCTTTCTCAAACTGGCGATCGGCACTCATGGTGCCACTGAGCAATCCACGGCAAAGAGCGCCATAAGTGAGCGTGGTGATGCCGTGGCCGAGAGCGTACGGCAGAACGTTGCGCTCGATTTCGCGTTCGAAGAGATTGTAAGGCGGCTGAATTGTGTGCAGAGGCGCAACGGCTTGGAATCGTGTCATCTCTTCAGGGGAATAATTGCTGACGCCAATGGCGCGGATCTTGCCGTGTTCGTACAGTTCGCGAAGAGTGGAGGCGGTCTCTTCGACCGGGACGCGAGGATCAGGCCAGTGCACCTGATAAATATCGATGTAGTCAGTTTGCAGGCGGCGGAGTGAATCGTCGAATTCTTGGAGGATGCGTTGGCGCGTGGAGTTGCGTTCGATTCTGCCATTCGTCCAGTCGATGCCCACTTTGGTAGCGAGGACGACGTCCTCGCGGCCACCGTGTTGGCGTAACGCTTCGCCAACAATTTCTTCGGAACGGCCATAACCGTAGATGGGTGCAGTATCGATGAGATTGATGCCTTGATCGAGTGCCGCATGAATAGTGCGAATGGACTCTTTCTCGTCGCTTCCGCCCCACATCCAGCCGCCGACGGCCCAGGTGCCGAGGGCGATTCGTGAACTCCTGAGAGTTGTGCCCTTGATGTTGATGTATTCCAGCATGTTGTCCGTATCTCCCCGCTTATTTGGAAATCTTGTGTTGCTCCCTAGCCAAGCCACTGCGGGTTGGCGTAGGTGCCATCGAACTTGTGAGTTACGCCTGCGAAGGCGACGTTGATCTTGTTGGCGGTTTCTCGTGATCCACGCCCTTGCAGCCGGTCAACAGCAGCGCGCTCGCCGCCTGGAGTAGCGGTCCTAGGACATGGCGAATCATTTTTCGCGTCTCTCGCCTAATTGTTCGAAGCGCAGTGACGATTGGATCACCACGTTTAGTTTTCCTCTTTCTGCCAGACCACCGTCTGGTGTTTGCGCTCCGCACCCAGGCGTCGCACGACCGTCACACCTTGGTCATTCAGGAGAAAAATTGTGCCTGTCTGTGGCCTGTCCACTCGCTGGATCACATTTTGAACTGTGACAAGGGGCGTGGCGCCGGACGAGCCAGAAATACTGAGAACCTCATATTGTGGTTCCCGCGCCGGTGCGCTCGGGCCGTTTGCAGAGACTAAGAGCAGCCCATTGGGCCCGTCGGACTCCGCGTTAGCTGGATGTAGGTAGTCTGGCTCCGCCGTCAGAACCGGCTGTTTATAATTCTTGAAACTTATAACCGCAAATCCAGAGTGATCTCGGTACCGAATCAGCGCTACCGAATTGCCTAGGGACTGGGCAAAATCATACGTCGATGGTGCGGCAATCGAAACCTGCCCAACAGCCTTGATGTGAGCCGGATCGGTTACATCAAGGATTGCCAGCTTTCGACCCTGATCCTTTTCAAGATACAGAATCGCTTGTGCATTCCCGGTATGATGCAGGTACATGGCCTCACTGCGACCTTGTGCCAGTTCTGGAAGATCCGAGGGAAACTCGACTACGATCGCTTTGGAACGCACGCTGGCGTTCGCTTGAATACTCAAAATGGCAGCGAATATTGCCGCAACCATCGTTTGCTTCCTAATTCTCCTCTTAATGCCTTCTTTCATCTTTAGTTCTCCTTTTGATTTTTATTTTGCGGGCGATCACAAGATCTGCCTGGGGACGAAATCCTTTCACGGCACGAAAAACCCGCAGCTTGCCGCATCGAAGCACTTTGGCGAACCCTGCTCGTTCGCGGGGTCTGGCGGGTAACGCGGCGTGGCATCCGCGTGTTCGTGGTCTCGGCCCTCTGGAAAACTGAACACGATTCAACGCCACATTGGTCGAAAGCACGCATTGCACCGTTTTGCGAAGGAAGCCGAATGTTCATGCAAGCTGTTGGCAGCAAGGAGGATACGGAGGTAAGCAGGAAGGACTCTAACCTCAGTTCCCGAGAGTTGCCTGTCGAATCCCTTGGACACTGTCAGTCTGTTGGAAATGGACTGCACTCGCTTTAAGTGAATTCTGCCATCGCTTTTCCGGGGAAAACACTCTGTATGCTTAAGCTAGCTGTTTTCGATAACTTCCCGAAACTCTCGCTCATGCTTCCAAACTGTGAGCGACCTCGAAAATAAATTCTAGAACAAGGAATGTATGCGGCGGGCGTACAAGAGCGAGATGGTTGCGACATCTACGTCGGCATGAACGCACTCAATGCCACCGCGTTCGCGCGCACGAAACACGCTGTTCTCCGATTCAGAATAGGAGAGTGGCGGAACTCGAAGGTTGCAAGCCCATGCCGGACAAGTAGCCCCGATAGAATTTGTCCAATTTCTGAGTCACACCCTCGAGCGGCGGCATTTGAGCATCTTCCAACTTTCCCTCAAACAAGGGAGCAAATGCTTGCAAGGCACGTGCTGCAACGGGATGCCACTTCTCGATCCAGCCTTGGATGGTGCCGCTGTTATCCGAATTGTCCTCGATGACCATCCGGGTCAGGGCCTGGCTCCATTCCCGATGCCACCGACAGTCTTCGTTGAGCGAATAAAAGACTTGACCGAGCAAATAATCACCCTCACGTAGCGCGAGA
>Ga0209488_10003764_pt1 | contig 12078 bp, 13 predicted proteins | sample Rivendell_Oct201_8_FD_188349 | JGI IMG/M metagenome (GOLD analysis project Ga0209488, IMG submission 188349) | Vadose zone soil microbial communities from the Eel River Critical Zone Observatory, Northern California, USA -... | ecosystem: Environmental > Terrestrial > Soil > Vadose zone >...
ACCGTCGGTGATTGTCATGCCGAAGATGATCTCGTGATACTGGGATTCGACATCGGTGCCGGAGAGAAACTTGAATATCGTATCGCCGATCTTCAGTCGATCGCCCGGCGCCAGTTGATGTTCGTGCACGGGCTGCGGATCGTCGTTGACGAACGTTCCATTCGTCGATTGCAAGTCGATGCTGAAAAAACCTTTGTCGCGACGTTCGATGCGCACGTGCTGACGTGAAACGCAATCGCTTGCCAGAACGATGTTGTTATCTTGGCCGCGTCCAATCGTGATCAGCGGTTGATCCAAGATGTAGCGCTTGCCGAGTTGCGCCTGCGCGGGCGCGTAGATTGCCACCAAGCAATCGACGCCGACATGCTGCACTTTTACGCCATGCCGGGCAGTCACTCGCGTATTGACGGTGGAATCGAAATCCATTGGCGGCTCTTCTACGAGAGAGACTTATTGCTGTATGAGGACAGACCCTAGCGTACTGCTAGAAGGATTTGGTCGTCCAGGGGTACTAAACCCTGAAACGCCGAAAAACCGCCTGGCCGGCCGTTTCGGATCGGATTAGGTCAGATCAACGGCGCAAGTCGCGGGTTGGAGGGGATTTAGTCAATATTGCGGCAGCCAGTTCGGAACATCGACCTTTCAGACATGTCTATGGGCCCGGCGGCCGTCGCGTGGCTCTTTAATCATGCGCAGCCATACTTCGCGAGGCTCCCATCCCCTCGGGCTTTGCGTGTTTCGCTCTGCAGAGGTGGATTCCGGCATCGAATCTTCGTTAGCGGCGGTTGCGCCAATCAGGGAATTCAAAGGCGGAGTTTGAGTTGCTAAGGAATCCGGGACCGTGCTCATCTCAACTTCCTTCCGCGCACAATGCGTGCGACAGACGATTCTTGGTTTACGTTTTGCAGCGACTCTAGAAAACTTCTTACGGGTCGTAACTGTCTACATTTAAACTTAAGCTACTGCGGCCTTCGTTGATGCGAGAACGTCAACTCAAGTGACTTCGCTCTCACGATGACTGAACTGGACGCCATGTATTCCGGCAGCGGTAGGATCGCGTCGCTTAGTATTCTTGTTGTTTGCTTTGCGTCGAACGCGCTCCACCGAACCGAGTGCGATCAACCCTAAGCCGAATAATGCCAGCGTTGCGGGCTCGGGTACCGGTGTCGCGTTGAGGAAAGCGTTGCTGCCGACGTGTACTGACAATGCATTCGCTGCAATCTCAATGGTGTGCCGGTTACCGCTCACTGAGGGGCACTTCGAGGCATCGCATCCCGTCGAAACTCTTCCTTGTCTGGCGAGCCGAACTTCATTCCAATGCCCATCGGTCGTAATCGGAGATGCGATTGCACTGCTCCCAACGACCAACGCCGCCTTGGCCAGCAGCCTGCATACAAAGCGCCAACTACGCTGCTTCATGGTGAACTCCATGGGTTTCATGCTGCACGAGCGAATTATTTGAGTTGTTCCGCGATTGTTGTTGGAAGAACTTAGTGCGCGCGGCTACGTTACGTGAGGCGGTTCACGCAGGCTGTCAGCAGTTTTCGGAAGCGAGCGTCAGTAACGACTGACAACCGCCGGTGAAGCATGCACTCATGGTCGGCAAGGTGCGCGACGAAAACAGTCGAGTGATAAATTTTTCGACGGTTAGTAATGCTGTCCCTAGTTTTACTTGCAAGTTGACGTTGCCGGCGGCCGGGCAAGGCGCAATAACTTCCCCGTGGTCCCCCACGCGCGATCTAATCGCGTTCACGTCGGACGTGGACGGCGACTTCGAGATTTACACGATACATTCGGACGGCTCTGAATTGAAACGACTAACGCACTTATTGACAGATGAACCATTCGAGAAAGGCACTCCAACCTGGGCGCCGCGATCGGTCAATGCGCGCGACTAGAAAAAGACGACAGATCCTGGGAAACCTCAGGATCGGTCTCTTTTTGCCTCCCACTAATCCGGTTTGACGAACTTATCGGCTGCGATCGGCGCAAAGGACACTTCACTGAAGGTCAGTTTCATTGATCCCTGCGGTAAGGATTGAGTTACCTCTGTGGAAATCATCACGCCGTCAAAGTTTTTGTAGTTCTTGAATTGCATTGCGATCTGCATGCGGCCTTGAGCTGTTTCACCCTCGATGACTGCAGCAATCAACAGGCCGCTCTCTTTGGAGAAATGATAGTAGTCGGTATCGCCATTCTTCTTCACCGCTTTGATCGTGTCGTTCGGACTTTCTTTGCCGTCGGCGGGTGTCACGATCTCAAGCGACGTGTAGTAACGATCCAAGTGATCCCACTGGTTGTAATCCGCTTGCTGCAATTGCAGAGCGGCTGCGTCACCGCTCAGAAGCGTCGTACGCCCGCCCGGCTGCTGAGTCCAACACACACCCTTGTTACAACCGTTGCTGAGCTTCGAACCCATGATTTCGATATTCGAGATATTGCTATCGGGAGCCGTGGAATAGGTGACAACCGGGGCTTCGATACTGAATTGCTCGATCGACAGCGTGCCCTTCATCGTCATCGATTGTTGTTTCCGAGTTCCGTCACCGCCATAAATCGCCTTTCTGTAGCGCGCAATGACGTCTTTGACGGTGGGCGCTTTGGCAACTTTGGTGTTGTCACTGACAGTGGCGCTTGGCGACTTGCTCCCTCCTGTGGTGGCGCACCCGCCCAGGACGATGACCGCAACCGATGCAACACTAAGTAGCAATGTGTGTTTCATTTTCCTGCTCCTGAACAATTTGGCGCGCGTGTTTCCATTTGCGAGGTAATGATACCGGACTTGAATCAACAGAAGAAATCGGATCGTTCTGCGCCTCATATTCATCTACCCGAGCCCAGAGCATAGATGAGCGCATCCGGAAGCGATTGCTTCCAACTATATGAATCGTGCGCGCCAAGGTACTCGCTGTACGCGACTTGATACCCTTTTCCCTTGAGGACAGCGGCCAGTAACCGATTCGGCAACAGCGAGCCCGCATCCTCCCATTCCCCGGCTTCGAGGTAAAAACGAATCGGAAGTCGCGGCGATGCGGCGAATGTCTTGATAAGTGCACCGGAGTTCGAGTTCAAGTACTGACCGGGTACATAGTCGGGCGCAGCCCAAAAGTCTGGACTCCACCATATCGAACCTGATTGAGATATGACGTTGCCGAAGAGACTCGGGTTACGAAGAGCGGCATACACCGCAGCCAATCCACCGAGACTGAAACCGGCGACAACGTTTTCTTTCGCCTGGCGACTCACGCGATAATTCTTGCGAATGGACGGCATCATTTCTTCCGCCAGGAATTTCTCGAAGGCATCGTTCGGCAGCAAATCGCGGTCGCGATCGGGCGAGTGAAAGAAAGCGACCACCACCGGAGGAATCGCTTTCTTTGCGATCATGTTGTCGAGAATCCACGGCGTGGGAATGGATTTCGTGTACTCATCACCGTCGAACATCAGCATGAAAGGATACCGGCGAGACGACTTTGCATAGTCGGCAGGCGTATAGATGTCGATACGACGTCGCCCACCGCTTAGGATTTTGCTTTCGATCTCGTCAGTGCCGACGCGACCTTTGTCGACACTCGGCAATTCCTCAAGATAAAGACTCGATGTTGACGCCGGACCTTCAACAAAAGAAATCACGGCCCCGATCGCGGCGACGGTTTTTGGATTGAACGGATCCAAGTATTGTCCGTAATTGATGCCATCTCGCTCCTCGACGCCAAGCGGCTGTGCGTTCGGATTCGAACTGACAGGTACGATGAACGCGTAGCCCACCGCCGCTCGCTTCGGCAGCACATAGCTCGCATACCACACGTCGCTCTTCGGTAAGCGCTTGAGTCGATCCGACCCGCCACGATTTCGCTGTGTGAATGACGAAGCAAATCGCACCGTGAAGGATGCGTCGCTCGAGTCTGCGCGCCACAAAAAAGTGTAAAGCGCATCGTTCGGACGATCAGCCAATTCCTCGATTAGCGGAGCGCGGTCCTTGGCGATGGCTGTCCAAAACTCTTCGGACGCGCCGCGATCACCATGCTCGATGGCAGCCGCTAGCCTTACGAGCCTCGGGCTTTGAATCGAAGCGCCATCATTTGATTGTGCACGAGCTGTATGAGTGACACACAAGAATGGCAGCGCCGCAATAAACGCCAACACGTTCTTCGGCATTGAAGCATCCATTCGATCGTTAGAGGCAGACGCCGTATCCGCCGGATACTGACGGTTCCGATCAAACCGGTCAACGTCAGTGCAATGCATTGAGTCCTTATTTCAATCTGCTGTTTGAAGGGCGCTAACGAGAGGTCAGATTACCGATTCCAATTCACCGCCAAGAGCCCAATGAGAGCGACACCGATCGCCGCACTCGCCAACAGAAGCGGCGCTGGGATTGCGATCGCAAGTCCGATCAGGATGATACTCACCGCAAGCGTCACAACGGGCGCAGCGCGCGATTGACGGCGCAAGCCGACGCCGGCGAAGCAGAGTAACCCGGCAAGAACGGCAAGCAGAAGATGAAACGCGGCTTGGCCGCTAAGAATGCCGTTGCGCACGATTGCCGGCACGCCGAGCGCAATGCCGCCGATCGCAAAGAGAACGCCCCACGCGATTGCGATGTTGCCGGCGAGGAGACGAGACTTCACGAACCGGGCTCCTGATATAGCCCGAGGACGTTCCCGTCCGGATCGGCGAAGCGTGCTGTCAATTCCGGGGCATCTACACCGGGCGGTTGAACGATGCGGCCTCCGTGTGCAACAACCGTCTTCGCCGTCGCAGCAACGCTGTCGACCATGATGTAGAGCAGTAGGCCGGGAGTCGGAGAAGACGATCGGCCGGTTACCCAAGCACCGCTCACTCCGCCAACGGCATCGTCAAATGAAGTTGCTCCGTCGCCGCGCCGTCGAGTCGGCCAACCGAACACTGATTGATAGAAGTTGACCGACCGTGCAATGTCGGCCGTGGGAATCTCGAGATAGCAGATCTTGCCGTTTGCGCGTGTCGTAGCCATGATTGATCCTATGAAGCTAATCCTAATTAATGAATATTAGATTCCGACCGTTTGAATACGACCATTAGAATTCGACCATTAGAATTCGACAATCAACGATCTTGCATTCTTCGCTCGATGTGCAATCTACTCCTCGACGCTCCGAACCGGCCGCTCTTCGCGCCGCCGTGATAACCACCAGAGTCCGGCGATAACCAGGAACGTAACCGTAAAATCATAGACACAGTATCCGCCCACGCGGTAGAAAGGCAGGTAGCGCCAGAAACCTGTTGGTTCGATCACTAATTGTTCGATCGAGACCCAGACCTCCAAAAACGCTATGCCGACTGCTACTCTTACAATCATCGGCAACTGTCCGAATGTCACTGTTCCCATCTCGTGTTCTCCTAAAGCTAAGCAAAGCAATTCGCCCCATCGAGCGCCGGACACCGCGACTGCGGCTGTCGCTCGAGGTTCGCGCCCGACTGCAGAATTTACTGGCATGGACTATACAAATTGAAGTGCGCTTTAAGTCAAGCTCCGGCGGTCGCATGAGTAAACTGAACGTCAAATCGAATATGTCCATCGGACACGTCGCGCAGATTTGCGGGCTGGCGCCGTCCGCGATTCGCTACTATGAGAAAGTCGGCTTGCTGCCAAAGGCGACTAGAGTTAGCCGACAGCGACGGTACGGCCCCGAGGCGATTGGGCGACTGCGCCTTCTTCAAGTTGTACGCGAGGCAGGCTGCACCATCGCGGAGACGCGCACGCTCGTGGCGGGATTTTCGGCGACAACACCGCCGGCGACTCGCTGGCGAACGCTTGCCAAACGTAAACTGGCGGAGATCGAAGCGCAGATGACGAAACTGCGTCACATGCAAGTCCTGCTCGAATCAAGCTTTCGTTGTCAGTGTCTCAGCATCGAGGATTGCGCTCGGATTATCGGTGCGGCGCCGCGGCCGCTTCATTCAAGCACCGCCACGTAGCTTCGTTTTCCGCTGCCGGCTGCAGCGGAAGGCTATATTGGTTCGCGATTAAGGCGCGCGCGTGAGCCGAGTGTCAACTCACGTCTGCAAACACTTCGGCGCACGCCTGGGATAAATCGACGTGCTCACTTGGAAGACTTGACCTTATTGTCTTCGCTCACTTGTTCGTCCCAGCTCTTGGCGCGACCTTGACCATTGAGGAACGGCAGAGCGGCGTCGATCATTTGCGGTGCGATACCCATTTCGTAGTGCGTGACATTCGGCACGACCGCCAGGCGATTCTGCGACATGTGCTCGCGCTGCCAACCGGCGTCCTTCAGTCCGCCGCCGAGCAACTGGTAGAACTTCACCATGTGCTCCGGCCGGAACATGTCGCTGTCGCCGTAGATGAGAATCACGGGCATGGTTAGTTTCTTCACGTCCGCCGACCAATCGTACGGCTTGCGCATGTAGGCGCCCATCTGGTCGAGCAGCTTCGGAAATTCTTCCGGATGCGGCGCAATCGCCACGTACGATTTGTACATCGGCGTGTCCTTCATCTGCGCCGCCATCGCAGCGCCGAGTGCCGCCTGCTGCGGCAGCATCTCCGGATAGAATCCGTCCTGCGAGTACGGCGTGGAAACCAGCGCCAAGCGGCGAACCATTTCCGGATGTTGAGCGGCGAATTGGAATGCAACGCCGCCCCCCATCGAATAGCCGAGCACGTCGACCTTGTCATGCCCAAGTTTTTTCAGCACTCCCGCCATGTCGTTGCCCATGTCGACCAGACTGAGCTGGCGATTGCCCAGCGACGTGCGCCCGTGTCCCTGCAAATCGACGCCGATCACTTGCCGGCTCTGTGCGAGCTTGGCCAAGTTGGGACCGAACATCTCGATCTGACCCAGACCGCCATGAAGGATAAACAGCGGTTCGCCCTTACCGTAAATTGCGTAGTAGTAGTTCACGCCGTTGACCGCGGCATGACCGGTCTGGGTGGGCCTGGGGCTTGCGGTTTGCATGGTCGGTTTCTCCTCGGCTGCGTAAATGGAAGTCAGGGCCGCAAAGGCGGAGGCAACGGTCGCAACCAGTGCGAGCAACGGTTTGACGGACATCGTGAGTCTCCTTACGAGTAGCTGTTGATGTTTCAAAGACGGACGAAGCCGCTTTGTTCCGACACAACGGAGGTTGTGGGTTCGGAGGCTTGAGTCAGAAACCGCGAACGCGACCCTACACCAAAGATCCGCTTCAGCCACCTTTAGTTAGGCACGTATCCAATTATTCCTTCGTAGGTCCAGTACGCATTTGCTTCAGATGGATTAGTTGTGACAATGTGGTCTAACCAACCGCTGATGAAGTAACGATATAGCGGAACAAATCCTGGGCGCTCAATGGACGAGACGTATCCGTAACTTCCCTCGTTCGTTGCACCTTCGCAATTTGGGTCGGCGCTGACAAGGTGATCTTGCCAGCCTGCTAGCCAGCAACGATAGAGCGGATGCATGTCTGAATCTATTGGGCTGGCATAAGTCCTGAATCCAATGCCTTCAATGTTCGCCCAACCATTTCCTTCATCTTGATTCAATGAAAAGAAATGATCGGTGCGGCCGGGCGAAAAGAGCCGATATACATTTTGTTGGCCGGCAGGTGCTGCACAAAGTGGCGAAGTAGCGCAATTTACGAGTACATATTTGATCGCCGAGAGTCGATCGGCGCCCGCAAAATATGTCGGAGTCAACCACCCTCCTTCGGCATTTTCGTTCCACGCGTACATCAACACCACATTGGCGTCGGCCAAATACGACTGATAGCCTGTCCAGTTGATAGCATTTTGCAGTTGATTTGCTATCTCGAACGGATTGGCCTGTTGTGTCCAACTGTTGCTCCAGTGGCTCCACCACGCGTTACTCCAGATTAAAGGACGGGGATCCCATCCAGTAGTGACCCACGCCACTGTCTTTTTCCCGTAGTTATATGCCGCCCAGTTTTGACTATCCAAATCGCTTCGCTCCTGACTGGCAAGATCAGAATAGGCCGCACCGCGGTCATTACCGTAGGGGGTTGCGTACTTGCTGATGGCGTCGGCTCCCAGAGCGGAGGCAAAGTAAGCCGCCGTCCACGGATCGAAGTTAAGAACGACCACATACGGAACCACGTGTGCGGCTGCACCGGCGTCCTGTATGGTCGTCATGTCGTCCACATTAGTCGTGGATAGTTGGTCGTATGTAAATAAGAAAATTAAAGGTCGATCGCCGTTTACTCTTACGTACCTAGGGTCTTGAAAATCGCCGGTCAATTCACTGACTGTTGGCCGACCTCCCACGCCTAGGATGTATGCGAACTGCAAAGTACGTCGCGCACTACTGTTCTTGTATAGTCGTCGACCATAGTCCATTCCCGAGCCGTCGTAGTAATAGTCGAATGCCCAAAAATCGATGCCGGCATCTTCGGCCTGAACAATCTCCGCATCCATGACCCAGTCTTGATTTCCGTTGATCTGCGATGAATAGTCTCCCGTTGGTAGTGCGAAAAAAGGGAGGCGGTATTGAAAGACATTTAGACCTATCGCTTGCTGAAGATTTTGTCCGATGTACTCCGGCGGATCGAATGCCGGAACATCTCCCGTCCAGCCGTCCCAGCGAATCGCCCCGACCTTTGTGCCGTATGGATTTGTTGCACTAGCAGGCCGGAAAATACAAAACAGCATTACCGAAACAAAGAGAACACTCGTCCACATCGAATGCCCGCCACTCGCAGACCGTGTTCCGCATTTCGCAGTCGAGATCATAAATCCTCCTGTATATGTATGCCTCTGCAATACTCGCGACCCGATACCGCTTGCCGATCAAACAATGCAACCGTCCCCGTGATGGTCAACGAGTACCCAACCGAAGCGTTTTTTTCTCACCTCCAAACTGAGGTGCGCGCCTTGGGCAACGACACGAGCTTCCGGCAGGCGAGCAACGATCCGCTCGATCCTTTTGCGCGCAGCATCAATGCGCGACTGGGTAAGCGACGATGGTTTCCCGACCTTGATCAAATTCTTTAGCCCTCCGGCCCAATCCGCAAAATTTCTCCGTTGGCTTCGTCCGTGATGACATAGATAAAACCGTCGGGCCCCTGTCGCACGTCGCGGATGCGACGGCACCGATCGCGTAGTAGTTTCTCTTCGGCGACGACACGGTCGTCTTTGATTTCCAACCGAACGACTTGTAGCCCCGAGAGGCCGCCGGCGAAGAGACTGTTCTTCCAGCCCGGCAGTTTGTCGCCCGTGTAGAACGTCAGTCCGGATGGCGCGACTGACGGTGTCCAGAAATAGCGTGGCTGCTCCATACCTGCTTCGCTGGTCTTGCCGCCGTTGATCGCATTGCCATTGTTTTCGCGGCCGTAGCTGATCATCGGGAAGCCGTAGTTTTTTCCGCCGCGAACAATATTCAGTTCGTCGCCGCCCCGCGGTTCATTCTCGACGGCCCACAACTCTCCGGTTCTAGGATTCAACGCCCCGCCTTGCTGATCGCGAAATCCAATGGCATAGAGTGCCGGGTCGGCGTCGGCGATTTTGAGATAAGGATTGTTCTTTGGAATCGTGCCGTCGGAGTTGATGCGGAGCACTTTACCTAAGAGACTCTGCAGCGACTGTGGATTCGGGCCGCCGGAGGCAACTTCCGCGGCGAGAATAAATAATTTTCCGTCGCGAGCCTGCACGATCCGCCGCGGCATCATCTTGCCTTCGCGCAGCACCTTCACACTGCCGATGCTCTTCTCATCTTTCGCCAGCACCGCGCTCGCGATAGTGCCGATCATTTCGTTAGGGGACGCACCGCCGGCGATGTAACTGAAGTAGACGATCCGATTTTTAGCAAATTGAGCGTCGAGAATCACGTCCTGCATGCCGCCGAGTCGTGGCGGATCTTTCAGTATCGGCACGCCGGCGAGCGGTTCCGACACCTGACCTTCCTTATCGACCGTGCGCATGCCGCCGGGCCGAATCGTCACGAGCAAACGGCCGCTTGGCAGGACCGCGAGAGCGAACGGATGTTCGAGACCCGATGCAACAACGTCGACCCTGTACGGCTGCTTACCCGACACGCGAGGCGCTCGCGTCTGGCCGACAAACGCCGGTGTCGGACGATACTCATCGGCGGCGTTGCGTGGAATGCCGCAACTCCGATCGCCGAGCTGATCCTCTTTGAACGCTGCTTCGAGTTGTTCCGGCGTCGGCTTCGGCGGCGCGATCTGCGCCCAACTCGATACTGTGACTGACAAAGCGAGCAGCGTGCTCGTCAGCGTAATGGACGATTTCGTCAATTCACTCATAGATCCCCTTTAATTCGTGTCAGTTGCGTATTCATTTGCTGATGCTAGTCAGTCAATAGCTGGGTGTCCACTGTAAGTGACTTACTGCGTGCGACCGGGTATGAGACTCTCTCAAAGGCCGTCGCTGTGGCCAGGTTGCGCCTTCGGTGTTGATCTCAGCACTGGATTCCCGCGTAGAAACACCGAGTCTGGGTAGCTACTCAGGTTGGGCTTGATCTCCACCGTTTCTTCCTCGCGGCCTTCGAGAAAGAATTTGTAATCCGACTCGGGCACCATGCGCCATTTCTGCTCGGACATGCTGAGTCGCAAATCGTCCGCTTCCAGAGCGATCGTGGCGAAGAGTCCTTCACGAGTCTCATAGGTACCGACAAAACGTTCCTTAGCGGCGCGAGGAACCGTCGCTTCCTTCGGATACGTGAGTTGTTCGCGGAGGTATGCCTTTGCGATGTTAGCCGCAAAGACGTTGGCATTCAGGTCGTCAGCGTTGGCCAGAACGATCACTGAGAATTGTCGCGAGGGTATGCGCAGAATAAATATGCGAAACCCCAATGCCCACCCAGAATGCGCCAACGCAGCCAACCCCAAGAAATCACGTACCTGCCACCCGAATCCGTAACCTACGTCGGTGCCATCGTTAAGCCGGCCGGAGGCGAACGCTTGATCAAGCGTTTCGCGTCGCACCAATCGCTCCGTGTAAAGCGCTTGGTCCCAACGATAAAGATCGTCCAGCGTCGCAAACACATTCATATCGCCGTAGATTGAACCTCCGATGCGACCCCCTAACTTTGAGTAACCGCCCTTGGTCGAGCGATAGCTGACTACTTTTCTTCGCGGCTGAATGTGACGCTCGTCGAGTACCGACGAATCGCGCATTCCGAGGCGGTCGAATATATTTTTCTTGAGAAAATCCGCAAAGCGCTCGCCAGTAACTCGTTCGACTATTAGCGCGAGCACGAGGTAGTTGGAACTGTTGTATTCGTATTGTGTTCCTGGGGCGAAGCGCAGGTTTTGTTCTCGCTCCAAACTTCGCAGCGCATCTTCTGCAGTCGGATTGGAACGACTAGTGCTGCTCGTTGTTGCGCGCTTCGCTTCGGTCTCTAGCGTGTAGTCGTATTCTCTGAGACCCGAAGTGTGATTCAACAAATGGCGGATGGTGATTGGATTAGCGAGTCGCGCGAACGAGGGAAAAAACTGAGCAAGCGTGTCGTCATAGTGCAACTTCCCGCGGTCGATCAATATCATGATCGCCATCGCAGTGAACTGCTTGCTGACTGATGCCAATTGAAACGCACTATTGGCCGTGATCGGAGTCTTTGCTTCGCGATCCGCCATGCCATAGGTACGCTTAAGGACGATACGACCCTCTCGTATCACCAACACCGCGGCACCGGGCGTGGTCTCCTTGCGCCAAGGTGCGAACATGGCATCCACTTGCGCCGCATGCCGGTCAACACGCTCCTCACTGACTGCAGCTGCACTCGGCAACGGCACGGCCGCAACCAGTACGATGAGTAGAAACGAATAGCGCGATGCAATCATCATGAGAAAGTATACGACAGTTTCCGTGCGCACCCGCTTTCTCGGTTCGTGTTCTGCGGGGAAACTCAGTGAGGCAGTGAGGCAGTAAATCGGTTAAAGTTCTGCTCGGCAAGACGTCGCTCAAGTTTCTTTCCACTCTCACGCTCTCACGCTCTCACGGACTAACCGCCCACCCCAACGGAGTTGCCATGTCCGAGTTTTCCGAATGGGAAAGTTTTTACATCATCGTCGGCGGCGGCGCGGCCGCGCTGATTGGATTGCAATTCGTCGTGATGACACTCATCG
>Ga0209488_10003765_pt1 | contig 12076 bp, 12 predicted proteins | sample Rivendell_Oct201_8_FD_188349 | JGI IMG/M metagenome (GOLD analysis project Ga0209488, IMG submission 188349) | Vadose zone soil microbial communities from the Eel River Critical Zone Observatory, Northern California, USA -... | ecosystem: Environmental > Terrestrial > Soil > Vadose zone >...
TGAACATGGCTGAATGAATTGTGATTGATGACACAAGTACTCACCGGAGATGTCAGTAGTAAAAAAGGAGTAATTGGCGTTTAACGGAATAAGACTTCCCATGGCCGCTGTCAAGTGAAAAAAAACACGTTGAAAAGCTGATGCGAATTTCTATAACTAGACATGACAGTCACGTAGTCAACTGGGAACGTTTCAAGCAGGCACAGACACAGTGTGGGGGGACTTTAGCGCATCATATTCGAGCCCAGCGACTCTGTTGGCGAGAGGCCGGGGTGGATAACATACGTAAGCACAGGGTCGAGCACAAGTTGAGGGGTTCGGTTCATAGGCATACAGTAATAGGAGTTGTGGTGCGGAGAGAACATAGGAAACGAAATGATGGCAATGACATCAAGGGAGCAAGGCCCAGTTGGCCACCTTAGGGGCGATGCTCTCTTGGCGTCGTCATCTTACTTATGTTCTCTCCACACTTTTCGCACCTCCAGTAGTCCTCCGTGACCGCCGACTCGGATTCCAAAGCCAAATCTGGAACAACCGTGGACGACAAGCGCTGTCCACCTGATAGGGGCTCCAATCGAGTGTTATCGACCCACAACGAAGAAGCACGAAAAGTTTTAAGAAGGAGGACGTTATTCTGGAGAGAAGACGACGTCGCCTAGATTCGCCCTCACATGTATACGCATACGGGAAGTGAACGCTCGGAAACACTGGAGTTATCTTGGCAACACATCATCACCATGAATATCTCCGAAAATAGGGAGGGAGGGCAGCCAAGCTTAGCTCTGCTGCGTAGGAAATCACGTGATATCCCTGACCCCTAAGACGAAAGACTCGATATCCTCGAGAGTACAGTGTGGATTTATGACCCAATCATATCTAGCATTTGTGCTTCCTCAGGCTGAACTTCAGCCCGAGGAAACACAAATGATGGATAGGATGTTAACTAGAGATGTCCGAAGCGGGGTCCAGAGATAGCTCCATGCACCGACGAGATAGGAGAAACGCACAAAATGAAGAGCCACTTGACTCAAGTGGCTCTCCATTTTATGCGTTGAGTCTCGCCGCCTGAGTAACTAGAGACAGTACAGTGAGCGAGAACTTGAACTCCTGAGCGACTGAAAAGTTGGACTGAGGAAAAGTGTTCGAGGGATAAAATTTCTCCGAAGGGACATCCATGGCCCATGACATCTGTATCGAGACCACAAGGCTAGTATTTGAAGATCACGAGGAAGACAGGGGATGAAAGAAAAGCGAAAGCGAAACGTGGAGTAACTTTGCTGGTCCGGGCTTCCCACGGTAGCCCCGTCACGTGTATTCCCTCGTCGCCCCACTTTGAGTGACGTCATCGTACAGGTCTGAAGAGTTGAGGTGTCTCTTTTGTAACATAATGGGGTCTACTCGCGGAGATGAGGTGGTTGACTGCCGATCATCGCACATAAAGACATATCGTTCCAGGCGCTTGCTTTAAAGTTTATTTCCTGTCAGTGTATTTCCAAGGACAACGCCCCACGTCCTTCGGGGTTCTTTGCGCCGCGGTCCTCGCGCCGCAGTTCCTCGCTTCTTTGCGCCGCATCGTGTGCTATTGTGCGTTCGGGAGGGAGTGGGATAACAGAGAGAGAGATGGAAACAGGCAGCACTGGCACAGATGTGGACGGCGCTCGGGAAACCGCGACAGTGGATGAGGCGATTTATCGCGTTCGCTCCCTTCGATCTGCGTTATATGATTACGATTTTGTCAGCCTGTTCTGTGGCAGTTTCACATATACCCAGGAGGGTCCTGTATCTAAGAATAGCATTGAAGGGAAAGTCGTATTGGTGCCAACTGTCAATTAAAGGTGAAACGACAGGTGGTATGGTTCCCATGGGGGCGACGGCGACTTTCCGGGCGCTCGGAGTCGAATGCGGAGCGTGCGAGCGCAGCGTAGACGGATGCAGGTGGGTCCCCCACCTCATATTGGACTCCTATCCATCTGTCGGACTACGTATTCCACTGACACCCACCAGGTTATCGGCAGTTGGTATAGCACAGTACATCTTTTGTCAAGTAAGAGAAAACATAAACAATGCGTGGGTATCTCAGCGCGATAGGGCATCGGCGCCAATAAGGTCTTCTGCCTTTTTGTCCCTTGGAGTGATAGAACAACGGAAAGAGTGGGGCCGACTGAAAACAGGAAAATACTCAATTAGCTCCTCGACTCACCCAACACAACGAGACGACCGTACCTTAAGCCAGCGCCCGAATATGAAAACTCATCGGGCGTGCCTTTCGCTTTCTCGATATTGAAAACAGACAGCATAGATGCGACCGCAATGAATAATGTGCCGTCGACAAAGTGTCGCCCAGGGCAGATACGCTTGCCAAATCCAAATGTCGATGCTAACACTGGGTCATCGCGCAAACTTCCATCAGGGTTCAGGAACCGTTCCGGTTTGTAGGAATCTGGTTCCGGGTACATAACTGGGTCGTGTAAGATCGCCCTGAAAAGAGTTGATGTCAAGCCAAAACGAGCATGGGAAATACTCATCGCACCATGAATTCCCGAATACCAGCGCACCTGAAATTGGAGATAGGTCATCAGGAGAATAGAAATGCACGCGAAGGAAACAAACCCTCGGGTATAAAGAAGCCCTCATAGACGTTATCCTTAATGGTTGCGTGTGGTAAGGCTGCACGTAGATTATGAAATCTTGAACGTGAACTAAGGGAAGAGATTGAACCCACCGAGTGGAGTAACAGGTCTCCACCTCAGAACTTCCTTGCATATGGCATCAACGAAAGGCAAGTCTGGACGATCTTCAAATGTGGGAAGCCGCTCTCGCCTGGTAACTGCGTCGAGTTCCTGCTGTGCCCTTTTTTGTACGTCTGGGTGAAGCAAAATCGCCACGACGAATGACATTATGGAAGATACTGTCTAAATGAAGACTTCATTGAGCTCGCATACTGGCAGATATTTGCCTACCGACGTACCGTGTCAGTCCCAGCTAAGGGCGATTTCACCATTCACGTCCTACGCACAATAGATAGATTTTACTCACCAGCATACATGGATCCCAAAGTTCCAGAAATCACTCTCTCTGCCTCTTCGCGTTCACTTCCGGTGAGTTTCTCTATCTCTTGCAAATTCTCGAGAGCAAGTGATGGTTGAGCGGTTCCACTGACCTAACGAAAAGTAAGTGTCTGAACACAAGAGGACGCCCAGATGCATACTATGCTCTCTTTGACGAATGACATCGGCCCATTCATGACTTCCTCCCCTAAATCGTAGCCATAACGGGCAAGCGGTTTATAGCTCAACCACGGCAGCCATTCAGGGATGTATTGAACTAAGGTGAATTGAGGAAATGATGCGCCCAATACCAAAGAAACAACCCACGGAAAGGAAGAACATTGACGAGCGCAGCAGTTGGGAGGGCTGTCTCAGCTCCAAGTTGTGTAATTTTTCTGGCAACGGTGACCTTCCGATCGTCGCGCCCTTCGACTTCGTAACCATAACCCAGAGCCAAGATTAGCTTTCCTGACAGGCTGGACAGTTGATAGTGGTTAGGAGAGGCAAGCAGAGCGAATAAAAATAGACACTAACAGTTCAAGGTGTGCTTCCCACTCATCCGAGTTCGCCAATAGGTCGCTGAGGAGAACGCGTGCCTTTGCTTGCTGCATAGGACGATACACGGCTGCTGCCGCTGGCCGAAGGCTACGATCAAGCAGCCTGCGGCCCTGACGCCAAAAATCGCCGTATCTTGCAGACGACAAAGCCCATTGCCAACCCATCCTGAATTTCATCAAGCTCAGCGAAAGAGAGCTAAGCTAAAAATCACATACATCTCGTGGATCTGAATCGTGGGACGATCAGAGTAGATATCAGCCCGTTTTTCGAAGAGATCTTTAGTTGCTTTGACGGTGTTTAACACGACAAAGACTTTGCCAAAGATGTGAAAAGATATGACATCCCCTGCCATCCCTTCTGTCACTGTCGGGAGTACCCTAACAAGACAGTGATTCTTACCATGTTTCTTTGAGACTTGAGTGAATGTCAGCCAGGAAAACTCCAATGGGAGATCGAACATATTGCCGAATAAGGGAAGGGGTCGCGGTCCAGGGGGGTAGGGGAGACCACCCCGCCTCCGACGATCACGGATAGCCGAGAATGCAACGAGAGAACATACAAGAACAAGAAATTGAACAGCCAAGGTGAGGAGACCCATTATGACTGCCAGAGACAGGATGAGAGGGGGGGTTGGGAGTTGTGCCGTGGGTGGTAGGAGTTATAAGGGTCTGTAGGTGTCACATCAAAGAAGTCTCAACGCTGCGTCACGGTAACTTACAAAGCAAACAGTCAGCAACTCATGCTGACTTCGCGTGTGCTCGTACACAATTCTACTGTAGTACAATTCTCTTCTCTTCTCGAAGGAAATGCTGGAATGGTGTCACTGAGTCCCTGGAGTCTTGATGCGAACCAAAAACGCCACCATCCGTCTTTTGGGCGCTCAGCGCTCACCTGTGAACCACCGTGACTGAACCTGAGAAATATCAGTAGTCGAGGTGGAAAGGGCCGGGCCAAGCAATTCTCATCAAGAACAACTATGAGGTGACGAAGAGGGCTCTGTTACACTGCAGACTGCCGTAGAACGGAAGATGACTGGAAGCTGCAGTGGCATGAAAATGAAGCTAACTGAATTCCACGTGGGAATGATAAGCGCATCACAACCCGCGGACTCAGACCAGGCACGGTATTAAAACAGGGGCTTAGGTAGCGCCAAAGACTGCCCTATCCACAACTCCAGTACCTGCCAGTGCAATTGAATCCATTCGCTACAGTTGTTCCTGGTCTATCATAATTGAACTGAATGCAGGATATTTGATGCCCGGAACTTCAAAGGTCAATTCTGAGGATGGGAAGCAATACAGTATTGTCCAATTCCTGCTGTGTCGGCTGATGCTGTCAGACTCGGACGACAGTCGCGCGGGGAACGGGACGACGTGTCGGAGCGCCCGTCACTAAATAGTAACACCGCAATAACACAACCCTCTCTCCTTTTCTCTCTAATCGTAACTTGGTCCCCTCTCTCTTCCTCCGAGTCCACCCACTATGCCCGACGGATGACGCACCCGCAACAACCAACTCATGTCGATTCCCATTGACTCAACATAACCGCCCGCCACCATCGCAAGATTAGGCTTTCTTCCCTTTCTGCCAATGTCTGTCTCCTCTCGCTCTCCTCACTCGGACTCAGGCGTAAGGTCGCCGCTCTTACATTATTATTCTCCGACTTCACTTCTGTGTCGCTCTCCAGAACACTCATCGCCGCGCTCATATATAGCCTCACCAGATTTGTTTCTGCCTGCTGTTTCCCTAGTCACTCGTCTAATCCTTTTTCCCTCGTCCTCATGCCAGTCCAAGGTCGTAGCCTCGTTGAGTCGTTGCTTCCACCAAACTCCCACATCCTCGTTGAACTCACGTCTTGGCCAGTATACCCTTAGCGCTCATCCCGAAGTCGTTGGAGCCCCGCTCCCTCCCCTTCTCTCCCCACCACCCCCATATCGCCGACGTGCTCGTCAACGACCTGTCTCACGCGCCTTGCTCTTCCTTAGTCTGCCCGCTGCCTATGGCTTGTCCTTAAGTCGACATCTATAGGCTCACACCTGCCTACTACAGTGGTTTTCTTCACTTCCGCCCCGAGCGCGCTCACACACACTCCCTGTAACGCTGACTGCACACTCCGGTCCTGCGCAGTAGCGGCATCAATACTACAGTAGGGCGAGGGCGACACACGGGCGGCTACAGAGCGCCGAGCAGCGTGAGCACCCCTAACGCTGCGTTCACTTACGCGCACGACACCGGCCACCTGGCGCGGGTACCCGCGCTCGTGACGTGAAAGTAAAGCAATACACAACGACGGCTGTTCACAACAGTGGGGAGATACCGCAAAAAGGATTGACGCTTAACCTAGTTTACATTAACAACGAATGTACATACATGGGCTTCTGCAGCCCCGTGGCCGCACCTATCCCACCCCCCAGCCTTATGTGGGTCAAATCCGGCCCGAGGTAGGCGACGAACAGGCGAGTGGGTCGCGGCCGCAAGCGGACAATACAATGACTCAAAAAAAAACCGGTATACTGTAACGCGTCAACCATCACGGAGCCGTTGCATTGAATGAAAATGATGACGGTCGCAAGACAAAGTTACCTATGCGGGATGAATGAAGTCCAGTGTAAAACATAGTAGGTTGCAGGAGGAAACGATCTGAGGCCCAGGAACGGGAGTACAAGCAACGTCAATCGACTAGGTATATACAGATATAATACTGATATGAGGGCTATAGCCACACGTGTAGCACAGACTGGATATTTATTGTCAAGTGCAACCGTTAGTAGTAAAAAAATAATTGGGCCACCAGTCATAGAGACTGAAGCAATACGCCAGAGAGTTCGCTGTGCGCTGGAGGGAAATGTGAGTGACCACCCAATGCAGTAGATCCCGCCGAAGGCCAATGTGGCAGCCATGAAAAGGAACCCCTCCCTGAAGGATATTTTATCCCACTTGAGAACACGAAATAGCCACGGGTCTCGATTTAAGAGCGAGACGTCGACTAATGGTCCACGAACAATTGCAGCTGGAAGCTCAGAGAGTGCATCTCCAAGGGCGCCCCAAAACCCAACTGTAGCTTCAACATTCCCGTCATCGATGGTTCTTCGGACCTTCGCTTCTTGTATACCCGTACCCCACATTGCATGTTTAAGGGCTTTTCTCACCACAGGAGGTAGATAACAAAATTGAGAGATGCGAAGGCGATCGTGATGAGCTCAAGCTCCGTGATCGGTAGGCCTTGGACGCCTCGAGCAATGCATTGTGTCAGAAACCAGCTGATTGCAAGATTACGAGCGCAACAAGCATAAGTCCCGCACGTCGAATTGCGATCCTTGGCTACCTGTCGTCAGGACTTGGGATATTGGGATGCACTGCGACCCATGTGCACAACGACATAGTAAGCACGCAACTCCAAATGATGTCCCGGAGTGACCTGCACCCATCAGGGTCATCACATGAGGAGGGGGCTTGACGTTGGTCGTGAGAGAAGAGAGGTGGTGATAGTAGGCCCACAGGCGAGGCACGGGTGGCTACGAGAATGTAAAGGAGCACGATCATTGTGGTACGGGGGTGAGAAGGGGGAGGGTGACATGAAGAAAGGACTCGGAGGTGGGTACACTTGTACAATGGCAGTGCTCAGGTGCCTCACGTTGACCATCTCTTGTATGGAATGGCCGGGTACCTCGAGAGTTGATTTCCTCAGAATGACAGGATGTTGCAAGGGGTATTCGCAGATTTCGAGCCGTGACTTCAAAAGGAATCAACCAGTCAGCTTCGTCGACTGTTGAGCCGAGCCAAGCGTCTGACTCACGTGGTTGCAGTATCTCTATGTTGGCACGTGCACACGGGAATAAGTTAGTTAATTTCAGTACCAGTACCACATACACGACTTAAAAATAAATATACTAGACACTAAGGAGACATTGGCGCAGCAGGTTGACGTAGAGGGCCCATTTCAATGTATGAATCACGGGAACGTGGCGTAGTGACGCCGCTGGGATCGTTAAGCGGTGGGGTAGGTAGCCTGGAGGGATATCGGGGAAGAATATGGAGGGATTTCAGCAATTTCTTCGCATTCTCGCTGCGGACCCCCAAGGCTTGACCCGCGCAAACCTTGATCTTGTTCCACTTCTCCAAGTAGTCTTTGCGTAGCTGCTCCTTAACCCCTTGGATGTCTTTGATGTGTATGGTCAACAACAGTATTGTCGAGAGGATCATATCATTGTCTTCCAGTCCTTTCGGCATTGTCAATTCTTCCAGCTCATCTCCCTTTTTCGGCTTTTTCCACTGCTCGATAAACTTGAGGGCGGTATTTTCCAAAAAATTGTTAAGATTTTTTAGAAGAAGGTTATCGAAAGAATCCAAGTAAGATTGTAGGTCACCATCGTTGACCTTCAACTGCCGCATAAGGATCGGCCGTGTTTCCTCATTCGGTTTTCGAGTTGCTTGCACAGCCGCCACACATTGCGCTCCGATCGTTACATCCTCGTTAATTCTGTCGTCTCTTTGAGAGAGTACTTCGGCCACGGCCCATGACTCTGCAGAATGGAAAAACGGTTTCAAGCTAGCTCCGGTTTTTTCGGACTTGGAGTATGTGAAGTGGGCCAGGAGACTTTTGATGGCACCTGGAAAGAAGTACAGCGCTTTAAGGCAGATCTGTTTGCACCTTGGCCTTTCGGACTCTGAAAGTAGTTGGGAGCCTCGGAGTAATTTAATATCTGAGGCGCGCATAAGTAGAAAGAAGATGTGTTGATAGAGATCCCTATGGAGGGTGCTCCTCTTTGCGGCGCCTTTGAGGATCGATACGGGATCTTTAACTTGATAGGAAGTGGAAAACCCCGGGATGCCGGCGGCGAACTGCATCAATTCCATGGGTTCGTCCAGCTTGTCGAGTGTCCAGCCCAGGGCGCGGGCATCAATCTCCCAGCTCGAATCTGCAGCTGCATCGTGGGCAGCTCTTGTCATATTTTTGAACTCCCGCGTTTTAACCTTTGATGCTTTGGCCTTGCGGTTCCAGACGAAAGCAGTGCGGAAGAACGCCACGACGTGATCGACGATGTAATGGAAACCGATGGCGATTCTTTGAGAGATGATCCATGTGAGCGCAGAGAAGGGAGACGTGTATGGAGAATCGTGATGGATGGCTGGTAGCACGGTGATCAAGAGGTATACCAGTGTGCCAACGATAGTCGCCGCAAGGACGACGTACGCAACGGTGCGGTGAATGTTGAAGGCGGAGATGACGAAGCCTGCCAAGAACAGGAAAACGGATACATGAAGAAGGCCCGGGATGGCCTCCACGACAACGGGTGCGTAGAAGCGGGCAATGCCCTCGGAAAAATAGGAACGGATGCGAGCGCGCTTATGAGTCGCAACATGAGGGTGCGCCGAATAAAGGTATTGGCGAGCCCAGCGCTGCTGGAGAGTTGCCAGCAGAGCGCAAAAGAGGGATATGACAAGGCTCAAAAACCAGAGCGCGTTGACCAAGACGGCAGAAGTTGGTGGTTGAAAACTGGACTGAGGCGGGAGCCTGATAGAAGATTCGACCGAGGCACGGGTCCCGTTCGAGAGACCGTCGAGCTGCTGAGATATTTGGGCGAGAAGTTTGACAGTATCCCCCGCAGCGTCAGGCAGCAAAGACTTGTAACTATCGATGACAAACGAGGCGAGTGCGGCGGCGAATAACCCAGTCTGTCAAAGCGTCAGACGATTGAGGACAAGCAGCGTCAAGAGTGCGCATACAAAGACGAGTATTCCATCTGCGCCAGCTTTCCAACTCTCCGTCATATCCCTGTCATGTTTCTCCGCGTGCGATAAGTATAAAGAGAATAAATCACTCGAAGAGTCGGCGAAAGACTCGGAAATGGACCCCGTCGCAAGTACAAATTCCCTTGCGGTCTGTCTCGCATGCTCCGTATTTTTGGTCGTTGGTTCTGGAGTGGGATATCAGATGATACCAGTAACGGAAGAATGGTAGAACTTACGTAAGAATTTCAGGGAAGCAACATTAATGGGTTCATTGATTGACGTGGACATGACGTGAGAAGTATAGAGTAGGGCAAGTTTCTAGCCATCCTGAGATGATGCGACTGTCTTCATATATGGCTCGAAGTTGACGTTGAGAGCTGAATATGGGCTTATGGGTGCGGGCTTGTGTTGTAATACGTTATGGGTGCTAATGATCGTATCCAAGGCTACGATTTATTGTTCTCCATACCCGAACTCATTTAACTTGCTGTGCCTCACAGTTCGTCTCGATCCTGTCATTGTAGTCCTTGTTCACTCGTGGCTATCACCTTGACTGTTCTGTCCGCGCCACTTTGTTGTCCATATCCACGGTCGCTCCTTGATCACAGCATCTTGAACGTATGTCAATTTCAGACTGAAAAAAACGTTTGGGCTAATCTCTCTCCTGGGACGTCTGCCTTGCCCTTGGCAGTCGGCATCGTTATTATGTCCCAAATGGGGTGTCACCCGCGGCCCCTTCCTGAGTGACGGCCGGTGAGAAGAGCTCAAGACGCACAACCCGACAACGACATAGCGTTTTCCTGGAGTTCAACAAGGTCCGTTTGTCGAGATTGGGTAGCCAGTGATTCGTGCGTATGTATCACGTGGTTTGGTCAATTCACTCACGATGGTGTCGCCGACAATGCCGCAATCACCCACAATTTGACCAGGTCGAAATATTCCATGAGCGCTGCCGTGTGTTTTCGCGTCCGCCTCACCACACTATCGTCTTCATCAAGCTCGTACCAACAGGCAGTACACGTAAGTTGGGTTATTATATCACGTCTTCGAGGCGAAAGCACGACTCACTTCGGACACCAGTTTTACACAATACAAGTTATCAAGACCTGTTCCGGGTAATCTGTGATACTATCGCAGACTACCCAGAGCAGGTCAGTACAGTATAAGGGCCTAACCCATAGGCCGCCCTGCGAAAATGTCCATCAGGGCATTGGATAACCTCCGCCTTTGATATTCCAGGCCTCAGAGTATCTATCAAGTATATGTTCCAGTGATCTATGGAACACTTCATGGCGAAAGATACGGAACTGCTGCGTACCTGCGTACTGCTTGTCAGCTGCAGGAAGTTCAGTCAGAGTATGTAAGACGATACGAGACAACTGGCACTCACTCCGAGGAATCGAGAGAAGGCTATTAGGGCCATAGCATTGGCATGAGGACGACGAACCGTATGGAGTACATTACCAACCGAGATGTACAAAGGCCAGTACTTTGTGTGCCTGCCTGCAACAGAAACAGCCATCTTGTCACTCCCAAGGACGATGGGTACAGACATACCCCCTTGTTATCGAGGTCCTGCACAACCAGGTTCTGGAATAGACGGTGGGGTAATATCAGCGTACGGACCCTCAAAAGAACTGGTACAGAACATAATCGAGCCTTTTAAACGTTGTATTACAAAGGATATTCTTGACAATGACACGCAGGTCTCGGTAGTATACCTCATAGGATGCGGTCATCCATATCCATTCAGTGAAGTCAGTGGCCGGTAATTCTTCGTGGTACTTAAACGTAGCCCCCTGCCAAAGTGCATCACCAAGTTCTGTCGCATCGATTGTCCCACAGATGTGGTCATGGTTGTCGCGAAGATGGGAACGGCATCGTGCCACTCGGCGATCAGTTTCAAAACGTGGTTGGTGTTCGATTTTGACATCTTCTCCCAGCAGTAAACAAACTCTGCAAACTCGAACTCGACCTTGCCCTCAAAGGGAGACCAATTCGTCCATGGCTTTCACGTCCTTAGGCGGAGCCTGAGGAATAGCCCTTTTTTCTTGGGGTAGTTGCCATTTTCGTCGCAAGTCGCAAGGGACAGCTGAAAGCCCTTTGTTAGACTGCATTCAGCAACTTTACATATTACACCTATCATTGAGATCGTCATGGAACTTCCGGTAGAGAGGCCAATTGCGGCATTCGGAGCCGGGCAAGGCATCAAGAAAACAAGGTGATCGGGGCGGAGACAACGGGAGTGGGGGAGCTTCTGGTTCATCGATCGCTGAAGATGTGGGTGGGCAAGTCTAACGAAGGCTCAGTGGGAAGGGTATGCCCCTTGGTACATAATCCGGGGGAGGATCTGGACAGAAAAAGAGGTCAGTCGTGCAAAAAGTGGGTGAAAGCAGACATGACCACGTGCCGTCATAACGTTTATTGTTCGGTCTCCCGCGAAACCCAACCTACGAACATGCCACCACTGGCATCAGCAAGATGACACGCTGCTGGATGGTCTGGAGAAATGGGTGACTGGAGCTAGTCGCGCCAGACAAGCCAGACAACCTCTAGTATTCTCCCAGACACTTTAGCGATTCCAGCTGTTCCAGTAAGTACATTCTGGCACTAGTATTCCCAGCATGACACTCTAGTGATGCCAGCCGTTCCAGTAGCGACTGTCTATCTCTAGTACCACCAGCACCCTCTAGTTGCGAAATGCTTACAATACCAGTGCTATTTTTTTTTCCCAATTT
>Ga0209488_10003766_pt1 | contig 12074 bp, 9 predicted proteins | sample Rivendell_Oct201_8_FD_188349 | JGI IMG/M metagenome (GOLD analysis project Ga0209488, IMG submission 188349) | Vadose zone soil microbial communities from the Eel River Critical Zone Observatory, Northern California, USA -... | ecosystem: Environmental > Terrestrial > Soil > Vadose zone >...
CAGCTAGCCGGTTTCAAAGTCACTCACGTAGGACAGGCGGGAACCGCCGCAACCCTGGTCTACGAGCTCGCGCCCGAATTGCGCGGGAAACGTGTACTTCTTCCGAGAAGCGATCGCGCCGCTGGCGAGCTGGTTCCGCGCCTCCAGAGACTCGGCGCCGAAGTCAGCGAAGTTATCGCATATCGCACTTCCGGTACTACAGAAGTTGACGCAGCCGGCAGGGAAGCAGTCGCAGCCTGCAGCGCGATTCTTTTCTTCAGCCCCTCCGCTGTCCAGTCATTCGCCGCCTTGCAAAAATCTTCCGCTCTAAATTCGCTAACGGACGGCGTCGTCGTTGGCGCGATTGGTCCGGTCACCTCAGTCGCGCTGCGCAATGCTGGATTTCGCTGTGATTTCCAAGCCTCCGAGCCGAGCGTCGAGGAAATCGTCGCCACATTAGCCGTGCACTTCGAAAAGAGCTCAGTACAATCTGCTTCCGGAGCGAATTCTTGATGAGTTTTCCCATCCACCGTCTGCGACGCCTGCGAAAGACCGAACTCCTTCGCGGCCTGGTCCGCGAAACGCGCCTCAGCGGCGCAAATTTCGTCTACCCGATGTTTGTCCGCCCAGGCTCGAACATCCGCCAGGAAGTGAGCTCTATGCCCGGCGTTTTCCAGCAATCCGCCGATAAAATTGTCGAGGACTGCCGCGAAGTTGAATTGCTCGGTATTCCCGGCGTAATCCTTTTCGGCTTGCCGGAAACAAAAGATGCGCGCGGCGCAAGCTCACTGCAAAAAGACGGCGTCGTGCAGCGCGCCATCGAAGCCATCCGCAAAGCGAAATTAAATCTCATCGTGATCACCGACGTCTGCCTCTGCGAATACACGGATCACGGCCACTGCGGCGTCATCGAAAACAACCAAATTGCCAACGACGCCACGCTCGAAATTCTTGCCGAACAATCTTTATCTCACGCGCGCGCTGGCGCAGACATCGTCGCTCCGTCCGACATGATGGACGGCCGCGTCGCCGCCATCCGCAAGAAACTTGATGAAAACGGTTTCCAGGATTTGCCGATTCTCTCTTACGCCGCAAAATATTGTTCCGGCTTCTATGGCCCTTTCCGGGAAGCCGCAGACTCGGCGCCGCAATTTGGCGATCGCCGCAGCTACCAGATGGATCCCGCCAACGCCCGCGAAGCCCTGAAAGAAGTTGCGCTCGATCTCGAAGAAGGCGCCGACATGATCATGATCAAGCCCGCGTTGCCGTATCTCGATATCATCACGCGGGTCCGCCAGGAATTCCCCGTTCCCATCGCTGCTTACAACGTCAGCGGCGAATACTCCATGGTCAAAGCGGCCGCGCAAAACGGCTGGCTCGATGAAAAACGCGCCGCTCTCGAAATCCTCACTGGCATTCAACGCGCCGGCGCTGACATCATTTTGACGTATCATGCAAAAGACGCCGCCCGCTGGCTGAAGTAGCGCAAGCAATCTTGGTTGTGCGCAATGTAGCCGTCAGGCAAAATTCGTCCAGGGCTAAAAAGTTTTGCCTGAGAACAAAGGAAAATCTAAATTGAGCGCCACCCAACCGTCTCCGCGCCGCAACAATCGCCGGTCCCGCGAAATCTTCGCGGAAGCCGAAAAAGTTCTCGTCGGCGGCGTCAACTCCCCCGTCCGCGCCTTCCGCTCCGTTGGTGGCGAACCTCTGATCATCGAACGCGGCCAGGGCCAATATCTTTACGATGCTGACGGCAACCAGCTTCTCGATTTCGTTTGCTCCTGGGGTGCCATGCTGCTCGGCCACGCCAATCCGGCCGTCTCCGCCGCCATCGCCGATCAAGCGCAAAAAGGCACCAGCTACGGCGTAACCACCGAACTCGAAGTGCAACTCGCGCAGCGCATCCGCCGCGCCATTCCATTCATGGAGAAAATCCGCTTCGTCTCCAGCGGCACAGAAGCCACCATGAGCGCTCTTCGCCTGGCGCGCGGATTCACTGGTCGCGACCTGGTGGTAAAATTTGCAGGCTGCTACCACGGTCATGCCGACAGCTTTTTATCGCAAGCTGGCTCCGGGCTCGCCACGCTCGGAATCGCTGAGTGTCCGGGCGTCCCGCAAGCACTCGCGCAGCTCACGCTGAATGTTCCTTATAACCATCTCGCGTCGGTTGAAAAACTCTTCATCGAGCACAAGGAACAAATCGCTGCCGTCATCGTCGAACCCGTTGCCGCCAACATGGGCGTAGTTCTTCCCCAACCAGGCTTTCTGCAAGGCCTCCGTGAACTCACACGCAAAAACGGCGCTCTCTTGATCGTCGACGAAGTCATTACCGGTTTTCGCTTGTGCAACGGTTCGGTGCAAAGTTTCTTTGGTATCGAAGCCGACCTCACCACACTGGGAAAAATTATCGGTGGCGGTTTGCCTGTAGCTGCCTATGGCGGCAGCGCGGCCATCATGGATCGCGTCGCTCCGCTCGGTCCTGTCTATCAAGCCGGCACGCTCGCCGGAAATCCCCTGGCGATGCGTGCCGGCATCGCCACGCTTGATCAACTCTCCGCTCCGGGTCTCTACGAACGCATCGAAAAACTCGCAGCAACGCTGGTCGCTTCAATTCGCGAAACACTTCGCGCGGAAAAAATCCCCGGCCACGTCAACGCCATCGGGTCTTTGGCCACGCTCTTCTTCACGCAACAGGCCGTTAACAACTATTCCGACGCCAAGAAATCCGACCGCAAACGCTACACGCAATATTTCCGCAACATGCTCGAACGCGGCGTCTTTCTCGCGCCTTCGCAGTTCGAAGCATGCTTCGTTTCCGTTTCCCATACCCAATCTGACATCGAGTTTGCTATAAAAGCAGCGCAGGAAAGCCTTCACTTGATCACCCCATCCTAAGGAGCTACGCCCGCTATGGCTGAACTCGAAGTCCACACACATCACGGCGAACACGGCGAAAATCCGCTGGTCATTCCGGTTTCAATGACCATGTCCATCCTGGCCGTGCTAGTCGCCGTAGCCACGCTTTTCGGCCATCGCGCACATACGGAAGAATTGCTTCTGCAGGCCCAGGCCACCGATCAGTGGGCTTATTACCAGGCGAAAAATATTCGTCTGCACGAAATGCAAGTGATGGTGGACCAGTTGGGTGTGTTTACCGTTCAGGATAAGGGAAAGACCGAACTCCTGCGCGAGAAATACCAGAAAGAAGTTGAGCGTTACAGCAACGATAAAGACAGCATCAGCGAAAAAGCGAAAGAACAAGAACGCGAACGGGACCTGCTGCGAGCAAAAGCCGACCGCTTTGACGCTGGCGAAGGCATACTCGAAATCGCTCTGGTCATCTGCTCGCTCACTCTTCTCACCGACAAGAGATTCTTCTGGTACGCTGCCATGCTCATCGGGAGCGTCGGCATTGCCGCATCCCTGGGAGGATTTCTACACCACTAGTTAAGTCATCCGTTCCATTGCAGTTCACAATCTCCCGCTGCAATGGCTAGTTTCTGCTTTACTGACAAAGCAAGGATAGTTCAGACTAGAGAATGAAGAAGTGTGAGGGAGACAATGCGAATGCGCCTATTGCTTTTCGCGCTCTGCATGGTGCCTCTTCTCCCAGCCCGAGCGGCGACATACTACGTAGACGCGGAACACGGCAGCGACTCGAATAATGGCACTTCCCCAACCGCTGCCTGGAAATCCATAAACAAACTGAATCAACAGAAATTCCTGCCCGGGGATGCGATTTTCTTCCGGCGTGGACAGATTTGGAGGGAACAACTCAATCTCCAATCGTCCGGAGAAGTGCAGCGTCCAATTACGATTGACGCGTATGGAGAAGGCTCGCTGCCTGAAATCAGCGGCGCCGATCTCGCACCGCCCGAAGGTTGGACGGCGTGCCAGAGTTGCGGCGCGAACATCTGGCAATCTAACGTCGTCGCTCAACCGAATGTTATTTTGCTGGACGAAATCAAGGCTGCCAAGCGGTTAACAAGCGCTGACCTGAAATCTCCGGGCGACTGGAACTGGTCTAACGGGACGCTCTACATCTATGCAGCCGACCAGCCGGCAAGAGCATTTCCGAAACACGGAGTGGAGATCGGCACGCGGCCGATCGGAATCAATCTGACTGGAATCGCGTACGTCACAATTAAAAACTTGCGGGTCAGCGGAGCCAACGCTGCTCCGTACGCGCTGGGATCAAATATTTGGGGAATCGCTGCGGGGAGGAAAGGACCCGCTCCGCGGGGCTTGCGGATTGAGAAGAATGAAATCATCAACAGCGCTGGCGATGGAATTCACCTCGAGGGAGTGCTGGAAAGTGTGATCGACTCGAATCTGGTTGCCAACAACGAAAATGTTGGTATCCAGATCTACCGGAGCGTGGAGCCGTTCCCGGTAGCGGACGTGACGGTTTCCAATAACGAAGTACATCACAATCACTTCATCGGCATCAACATGGCAGGTTGCCCGGCAGGAGAAAGTTGCCGCACGGTGCGGAACGAGATGCAGCTGACGGTAACGAAGGTGAAGATAATCGGGAACAGATCTTACGCCAACGGAGCAGGAATCTACTTACACCAGACGACTGACTCTCTGGTGAGCGGCAATATTTCGCACGATAATACCGACACTACGCGAAGAGGGGAAGGCTACGGGGTCGGGCTGTCAGGATCGAGCAACAATATCGTGGAACACAATGAGTGTTACGGCGCGACGCATGCGGGCATCGAGCTCTCGATCGACATCAGCAAGCCTTCGGTCGGTTCTAGCAACAACACGATTCGTTACAACATAGTCCATGACAATGGGTCGAACGGACTGATGACGGACTACATGCCGAGCCAGGGAAATCGTTTTATCTACAACCTCGTTTTCAACCATCCCAACGGCAGCTGCATTTTCGCCAACAATAAAGGGCATCTGTTTGCGAACAACACGTGCGTAAACAACCGGAACGGGATCTACCTTTATGTGAGCAAGACCACGCCGGAAACCGGAGACATTACGGCAAAGAACAACATCATTGCCAATTCCGGGAGGTACCACTTCGTGGTGGAAAAAGGAGTGCAGGGGCCAATCATTTCCGACAGCAATGAATATTTTCCTGGCGACGGAGACACGTTTAATTGGAAGGATTCCGTGTCTAACTTCGAGGGGTGGAAAAGGAAGAGCGGCGGCGATGCTAAATCAATTGTGGCGGACCCGCGGCTGCGCGCGCAGGTCCCGCAAAGAGCGGAAGATTTTGCGCTGCAAGGCGATTCTCCTGCAATTGGAAGGGGTGAAAATCTTGGCCCTGAATTAGGTGAGGCGCTAACCGTGCAGACGGGTCCGCGGGGTGGATTGCATACTACGAAGCACTCCGCCAAGTGGGATCTAGGCGCAGTTCAGCACAACCCTTAAAGGATGGAATCGGCGGCCTAGCCAGATCGCAAGTTGCTGTGGAACAGAGTGCGCAGGTGGCCCATACGCAAGCGTGCGACTTTTGCGAGAACACCGCGCATTCCAGCGCGATTGAATGCCAGAGTTAAGTCGCGCCACTGCGCTTGCAAGAAGTGCCTTCCAACGTCGCTGTAGAATTCGTGCTCGTAGCTTCCATCCAAGATTTCCCGGGAAACCGCCAGAAAGCTGCCAAGGATAGATTCCTCCTGTTCCGTGGTTGGAAGCGTTCCCCATCCTCGGCCGGCAAGGTAAATTGGCCTGGCTTCGACTGATGCGATCCGCCCTTCGGAATTGAGCCCAATCAATGCCAGAATTCCTTGCCGCTCCAAGTCCGAGTACATGACGCCGGAGGAGAGACTGCCAAGCCCGTAAAAGCAAAAGGCGGGATACGGCGACGATTGTCGGGCAATGTCAGCGAAGCCGCTGGTGCGGTGGGAATGACAAGCGGCTACCAGATCGAATCCATCGTGTGCGAGAGAGTCCATCAGTTTGACGGCGCCCGGGTCTGGGCGGTTGGTGCCTTCTGCACCGGCGTGCAAAAAGGCAACACAGCAAGTAGCGCCCTGAGATTTGAGCAGAGAGAGGGCGGCCTTGCCGCGTTCGAGCGTCGCGGGCTCCAGTCCGGCGGATTTTTTCGTTGCACATTCCCGTAGTGCCAGCGCGGAACACCAGATGCCGACGCGCGCGGTGTCGCCAAGATTGAGGACGCAGACCGACGGTGGTTCTTCGAGATTTTGGCTAATCCCGAGTGCAACGATGCCGGCAGCTTTGAGCGCAGCTTCTGTGCAAGCTACTCCAGACGAATCGTAGTCGTAACTATGGTTGTTGGCGAGGCTAACGATTTTGCATTTCAGTGCGTGAAGATAATCAAGGGCTTCTTTAGGAGCGCCGAAGGTGTCGCCGAGCGAGGGCTTGGTGCGTGGCGGGAGAGAGCCAACATCCACAGGGCTTTCGAGGTTTACGAGCGCAAAATCGAGTCCGCCAAATGCCTCGACCAGCGGTCTGGCCATTTCAGACCAGGTCTGCGTGCCGACAGGCTGCAGCCCGGACGCAGGAAGAAAGTCTCCCGCGATACCGAAACGTGCGGCAACGGTACTTGAGGGGTCGTTCCAGAGCAACATGAGGCGATCTCAGTGATTAGTTTGACGAAAGAGAATTCGCGTATGGCGGAGACGAAATATCTTCAGGAGAGTGGCTTGTACGTCTCGGCTGCGGTTCCGTATTTGGAATTGGAGGCCTGAAGGCCGTGGCAACTAGGACTTGACCGGGCATATTCGGTTTGCGGCGGTCAAAATAGAGCACCATCGAATACAAAGCCGGGAACGCGGGAAGCCAGCGAATCGGGTTGCGAAGAAAAAGTTCTCGGACCCGGGCGCTGTGCTGCGAGTTCAAGAGATGAGTGATTGGTTCGCGGCCAGGGCGAAGGCCGGACTGTGTGAACATGCTTATGAGGCGCTGCTCACCGAAGTATTCGGTTACGAAATATTTCTGGGCGTGCCAGGAACGAAACTCCGGTCGGGAATTTTGTGGAAGCAGGCTGTCAACAGAAATCGCCAGACGGCCACCGGGCTTTAATACGCGGAAACATTCATGCAGTGCCAGCTGCGCGTCGCGAAAGTGCTCGAAGCAGCTCACGCTGACGATGCAATCAAATGAGCTATCGTCGAACGGAAGTTTTTCCGCAAACCCCTGTTGAAAGGTGATGCTTCGGTTGTGAAGGCTTCGAGCTGAGTTAAGGGCGTGCGGGTCTGGTTCAAGGCCAACGGTGCGCCCGGCGTATCGTGCGAACTGATTGGTCCAATAGCCGTCGCCGCTGCCGATGTCGAGCAGACTATCCTGCCGTGTGGGCGCGACTCGACGAAGAAGCTCTTTGAACTCTCTCCGCCGATTCAAGGAACACACGCTCTTGACGGTACTGATAAGCCGCAGCAATGACATGTTCAGTTCTCCGGAGGATTCGATTGGTCAGAAAAAATGGCGCACGCCGAGCTCGTTCTAGTCAGAAGATGAGGATTGGTTCGAAGGCCGCGATTGCCGCGACAGCAAAATCAAATCTGCAGCGTTCCAGCGAAAGGCGCCTAGGCGCGCCGCGAGCAGAAGCAGACCTGTCACCGTGGCAAGTGAGGCGATCAGCGACAGCTGCCAGTTGGCATTCATGCAAAACCAGCCCACAACCAGAAGCGCTCCCGTAATCGCGTATGCGCCGAATGCCACCTGCATTGACGACCAGCCTCGTTCGAGAAGCAAGTCATAGAAATGTTGTCGATCACCTGCAAGAGGCGACACGCGCCGGCGGATGCGTCGAAGCACAGCCAGAAAAAAGTCGAGGAGTGGAAGCGCTGCAAAGACCAGCGGCAACAGCCAACGAGTTCCAATGTGGTAGTGGACGCGGTAAAAGTCGAGAGCCAGGAAGGCCACCACAAAGCCCAGCGTGGTGCTGCCCGAATCTCCCATGAAGATTCTTGCCGGAGGAAAGTTAAAGGCAAGAAATCCGAGGCAGGAGCCTAGCAGGATCCACGCCACCAGCCCGCCGATGTTCAAGGATGGAATTGAATACAGTGCCGCGTAGCCCAGAGCAATGAAGCCGGCGACTCCTCCCGCCAGTCCGTCGGCGCCATCAAGAAAATTGAAAGCATTGACGAATACTGCAACGAAAAGGCAGGTGAGAACCGTGTCAAACAGAGGAATTCCGACTAGTTTGAGGCCCCACGGGGTTTGGCTCACCAGAACGCCGGCAAATAATTGAGCGATTAGACGAAACATCGGAGAGAGGTTCATCAAATCGTCCAGGAGCCCCACATACCAGATGACCATAAGCGCCAGGCAAACTCCGGCGAGGTGGGGAGAACTGCCAAACGGCGAGAACATGAGGGATGCGAAAATCGCAAGTCCGATCGCGATGCCCCCAACGCGTGGGATTGGGACAACGTGAATTTTCAGATGCCCAGGAAGATCGTGAACCCCCAGATACACCGCCGTGTATCGGACCAGCGGCAAAAGGCCGGCGCAAATCAGAAACGCGACGACACCTGCCAAATAGCTGTGCGCAGAGATTGCAGTCAACATAGAGTCTGTCCTTAAGTCAGTTGCGGTGATCGTTCAGCCACGCTCTGAAAGAGTTGTGGGCACTGCATGTTCCTGCGGGTGGAGAGCGCTCGAAGTGATTTGTCGAAGCAGAAGATCGTACGTGTGGGAAAGGGAATTCCATCCACAATGCTGCTCGGCGTAAATTCTGCCTGCGCGGCCCATCGATTGGGCTTGCCGGCCACCAGCAAGCGCTCCGATGGAGGTCGCGAGGCTCTCGATTCCGGAATCCAGCGGTTCTTCGATAATGCCGCACTGCGCCTCGGCAATGACTCTCGCGGTTTCTCCCACAGCGAGCGCGAAAATGGGACGGCCGCAAGCCATGTACATGAAAATCTTGGAGGAGAGCAGCCACCGCGAAAAAGGTCCGGACTTTACGAGCGCCAGACAAAAATCGGAGCTTGCGATGAGCCCTGGCATTTCACGGCGCAAGGGCGCTCGCAGAAATAGAGCATTACTCAGGCCGCGTTGCGCAACGGCCGTCTGCAATTCCTGCGCGGCCGAGCCACCAGCTGCGAACACGACGCGGATGTCGCGATGCGGCTGGAGCTTTTCGAGCAGCGCCAGCGCGTGATCGGCGCCGTGATATGCGCTTAACGTTCCAAGATAGATGCCGACGCGCAGTCCTGACCTTTTCAGGCCTTCGATATACTCATTTTTTGCGTCGGGTGTGAACAGCTCTGTATCGACACCGTTAGGTATGACGGACGACTTTGCCGGAGCGATCCCGCGCTCGACTAGGTCCTTTTTCATTCCTTGTGACACGACTACCAGGTGACGGGCGTGACGATAGAGAAAACCTTCCAGAGCAAAAGCCGCTTTCTGAACACGAGAATTTTGCAGATAACCAAGAGCGATCGCCGCCTCCGGCCACAGATCGCGCGCCTCCAGCACAAAGGGAGCCTGAAATCGGGTGGCAGCAAGCCAAGCCGACAAGCCAATGGTCAAGGGGGGAGAAGTGCAAACGATCACGTCGGGCTTGCTCAAGAACATGGCGCGCAAGGCACTCGCAAACAGGAATGAAAAATAGTTTGCAAGCCGCGGCAGCGTTTTTTTGCTGTGAGATGGAAACATTGCGACTCGTATTACATCGATGCCGCTGTTGTCCTCCCGCCACGTCAACTTCCACGCCTTGTTGCGATAGGCCGAATGAAGCTTTCCGTTCGGATAATTGGGCAGGCCAGTCAGGACCGAGACTTTATGCCCCTCGGCGATCAGGCGGCGGCTGAGTTCCAGAATGCGAATGCCGCCGATCTCTGTTTCGGGCGGAAAATATTGAGAAATAAAGATGATGCGCATTGATTGGCGCCTACCAACCGATCCCGGCATAACCGTTTCCGGAGTGTTTGACCTGAGGCAGCCCGACGAGGTCAATGATGATCTTTTTCCCGTGTTCGCCGATGAGAAATTGTTCGATCTGGGGATCTCCGGCGCAGGCAACAATGACCTCGGCTTCAGCAACAGCCTGCTGAAGATTGGGCCTGAGATGCGTAAGCAAGTGTGGGAGGGTCATATCGAGAAACTGCTTGTTGCGACCGAAGAGATATTCGGGTTGCACGATGCGATCAAAAATCGTAACTTCAAGACCTTTGCCTATCAAATGCTCGGCCAAGAGAACCGCCGGACTGTTACGCACATCATCGGTCCCCTCTTTGAAACCCAGGCCGACGAGGCACACCTTGCGTTTGCCGGTTTCCAGAACCATGCGTGCAGCGCGCATCAAATGCACATCGTTGCTGACCATCAAGCTGTTGAGCAGCGGTGTATTTACGTCCAGACTCTTTGCCAGATAGGTGAGCGCACTCAAATCCTTTGGCAGACAGGAGCCGCCAAATGAAAATCCCGGCATCAGATATCGCGCCGAAGTATTCAGTTGCGTATCCTTAACGAAGACTTCCATGACTCGCTGGCCGTCAATAGATAGATCCCTGCAGATAGCCCCAATTTCATTCGCAAACACGACCTTCGCCGCGTGATAAGCATTGCTGGCGTACTTCAGTATCTCCGCCTCTTCGAATTTAAGTTCGAAGATTGGAGCGCGGATCCCCACGGACGACCACAAATCGCGTAGAGGGTTCTTTTGTCCGAATCCATTTCCGCCGATGATTACGTAAGGCGGTTCGTGAAAATCACGTACGGAACTGCCTTCGCGGAGAAATTCCGGATTGAAGTAGACTGCAAAATCTTTGCCCGGCTCGAGTTCTGAGCTTTCTATCAGCGCAGGCAGCGCCACGGATGCGGTGGTGCCGGGCAGCACAGTGCTCCGGACCACGACAGTATGGAAGCGACGATGTTTTTTCAGGGACTGGCCAATTTCCGCGAGAACCGATCGCAGGGCGTCGAGATCCACGTCTCCGTTTCTTCGTGGGGGCGTTCCTACGGTTATAAAGGAAATCTCCGAGCGGCTCACCGCGTCGTCCACCGATTGCGTGACGCACAGCTTCCCTTTGCGGACGCTGCTGGAAACCATCTCGCGAAGTCCGGGTTCCGCGACTGTCGGCTCACCGCCTCTCAGCAGCTCGATCTTATCGGGGTTTACGTCCACTCCGATCACATGATGTCCGTGGGATGCAAAACACGCCGCCGTTACGCATCCGACGTATCCCATTCCGAAAATCGCGAGATTTGCCATTGCAGAGATGCCCTCCGTTGAAGTGTATGTTTGTGACAAAGTGCGGGGCTGAGGAAGTGCCATGCGGGATCAGCGAAAGAATATTTTTAGGCGGCTGCTGCCGCAGGCTGAATGATCAGGGGAATCTTGCCGCCCGCTCGAACGATTGGCGCATCAACGAGAGTGGACGTCACCGTAAAGCCTGGCCCAAGAATCTTTTGAAGATTCTCTTGGATGCCCATCAAGTCGTCGTAGGCGCTCGGCTGGCTGGCAACTCCGCGGATGAGCAAGTGTCCCGGCCGTTCGTGAACGAGTTGGCAAAAGCGCAGGGCTGTCGCTCCTTTTAGCGATTGATTGAGCGCACGCGGGGAGAATAAACGGCCATCGGGGCAGCGAAGCGTATCGCTGTCCCTGGTAATCGTTGGACGGACGACCGGGAATTGCCGTCCGCAACTGCAGGATTGTTGAGGCTGCCAGCAGCCACGGTCTCCGATGCGATAGCGGATCAGTGGCATCGCGTCATTGATAAAACCCGTCCAGACCAGATATCCCTCTTCGTCATGTTTCACGGGCTGATCGTTTTCATTCAGGATTTCCAGATACGCGTAGTCGGGTACCGCGTGCATCTGACCCTTTTCGCATTGGGTAAGCAGACCGGCATATTCTGTATTGCCGTAGAGATCAAACGCAGTCGCACCAAATGCCTTCTCGATGTTTTCTCTGAGGAAGGGATAAAGCGGTTCGCCGTCAGTAAAGATAGCTCTCATGGGAATCGTGGTTCCGGTACGAAGTACGAAATCCGCGAGAATAGCCAAGACAGAAGGAAATCCCTCGAGCACTTTTCCCTTATTGCGGCGAAGGAAAGCAATGTAGTGGGGAGCATTCGTTTCCGAGAGATGAAAGATGCTCATCAGCATCTGGCGTTCAAGATAGTTATTGGTCCAGAAGGGAGGCTCTTCCCGTT
>Ga0209488_10003767_pt1 | contig 12073 bp, 10 predicted proteins | sample Rivendell_Oct201_8_FD_188349 | JGI IMG/M metagenome (GOLD analysis project Ga0209488, IMG submission 188349) | Vadose zone soil microbial communities from the Eel River Critical Zone Observatory, Northern California, USA -... | ecosystem: Environmental > Terrestrial > Soil > Vadose zone >...
AGGCGGCCGGTCAGCCACACCAACTCGATGTTGCGCTGGCACTCCCGCTCCAGATCGCGGCGATGGTCGTTCCCTTCGGTTCGTACAGCATCTTCAGCACCGCCGACTGTTTGGATGACGAAGACGCGGGTGACTTCGATGATGCTGCTTTTGTAGCGGCTGCATTAGTTGCAGCGGTTCGGTTGAGCCGGGACGCTGCTCTTGGCGGGGCGTTTTACCGTGCGAGACGATTTGCGTGCGGTCTTTGCGGATTTTGATTTCGATTTGCTGGTGGCCATCTGGTTCTCCTTCGATTCAATGACAGCATCATGGGCTGCCACTGACACGACCCCGCCAATCGGAGGGCGGGGCGAGAGGAGAGTGGTAACGGTAGCTATTCGCGAGGCAGGCGGTTCAGTAGCGAGGTGGCATTCTGCAGACGACCGGCCTTGTAGATCGGCTGCTCGATATCCATCGAAAGGGTTGCGCCTTGGGCGACACTCCCCACCAGCGCGCAGGCCTCAGCGGCTTTTCAATACGCGCGGCCTCGTTCAGTTTGGAATGAATCTCAGTCAGAACGATCCTGATGGCTGGCTCGATCGTGGCACGGTCCATGGTGGCCTCCGGTTAGAGCACCATGCACGCTCGGCACGGTCCGGAAGTCGAGCAGATCCTGAGCAATCTTATGGCGTTGTTCGCCGTCCGCCGAGCATCTTGTGATCGCGGCAGCAGAGCGCAACGTCGCAGCTAAAAAATGCGCCCCTAACGCCCACCATCCGCGGGCGTTGATGGGTTACTGCATCAGAAATCTATATGTGACAATCAGAGCCACCGTGCTCGCGAAAATCAGCAGGGCGGGGAGGGATTTTCGTATCATTGGCCCGGTCGAATTGCGCGCAGCCGATGAAGCGGGCTGAGGTTTAGGCCGTCTTTGGAACCGCACGACTTTGCCCTCTGTCGTTGGTGTGCGAGCTTTCGGTTCCGGCGCAGCGCCCACGCCTCCCATCTCCCATCTCGCTGTCATAAGCGCTGTAGAGCTCGCGAACGGCCAGCGCCGTGGACTCGGCTTCGCTCATCATCTCGAGTCGGGTTCGATAGTTAGTCAGAAAGCTCTGTGCGTTTGACGGAAGGTCATCGAAACCACCGAGCTTGGCCATCATGAGCCAAGTAGCAAAATCCGCCTCGGCCTTCGTGCGAGCTTTCTTGGCGATACTGGTGTTGGAGCTGGAGCCCATGGTGGTCCGGTTGTTTCGCCCGCCCAAACTCGCCGGCGTTTATGGCGATCGTTGGTTCATTTCGCCAGCTTAGGCGATTCCATCACGTCATCAACTCGGATAAGGCTTTCGGTACACACACCGGTGTGATCCCGAGAATGTCTTTTTTGGCCTGAGCGTATATGTCGTTAGTTTTGAGCTCGTTCGGCGAGAATGTCGTCGTGACGTCCTTCCAATCGTCGTACTTCTCAGATCGGAGCATGTAGAATGGTTTGGCTCCATCGCGCTCCGGGAGATGTCATTTCTTGTCCCCCATGAGCTGCGGAGTCATTCGGATGAAGGAGAAACTCAACGCTTGGTGGCAAGGTGCTTATGTGCCGCCCGACAACGATCCAAACAGTGGCCTAGTCTTTACGATGGGCAGATACAGGCAGCATTGGACAACAGTAGAGCCGAGATGCGTTATGTAAAATTCGACCGCAGCGGCAACATCCTCAACAATATAGCGAACGCTGGCAGTCGTCATAATTGAGCCCTGTGGATGCAGCGGTTGTTCCCGGCCTACTCAAGACTGGCAACGCGGTGTGCCATTTTTTCAAAGCCGTCTTCGCCAAAGAGTTGATGTTCTTTCTTCTCGAAATCCTCTGCCATTGCGTCGTACTCATGAGCAGACACGAGACCTCGCAACAACGGAAACAGGTCCGTATCCGAGAGTGCCAACACCGGAAGTCGTTCAGGCCTATCTCGGAGGCGAACGTTGATGAGATGCACACGCTCCGAAACGCTTGTGTCGGCGATAAAGGGAATTTTTGAAAGGCCGCGCCCCTGCTCGCCAGCATGTGGCAGCCCCCACTTCCATGGTCCGTTCCTTGAGCACCTGGAAGAAAGCGCCCTCGTCGATGGATCATGCCTCGTCGGCGCAATTCGTTGTCCGTACGACCTTGCCCACAGACCCGGATGGACAGCCGATCGCGCTCGGAACCGGCCGAAGTTGATTTACTCGGAGGCCCCGGGGGCCTAAGATGCTGCAATAAGCCACGAAAGGCCGGAGGTGCGTGCTCCGAGCGTGGCGGAGCGTTCGCCCCCGACCCTCGAAAGGGAGGACGATCCATGACGCAGCAGCAGCTGAACCGCAGAAATTTCCTGAATAGTCTTGGTATCACGGTAGGGGCCGCCGCGGCAATTTCGGTGCCGGCGATTGCTCCGGCCGTGGCGCAGGTCGCCAGGCCACCCAAGGGAAATATTCCCTCCACCCCGCTCAAGTTCGGTCACATGACCTTCCTCACCGGCCCCGGGGCCGTGCTCGGTGAGCCCTCGCTCAAGGGCCACATCCTGGCCGCCGAGGAGATCAACGCGCAGGGCGGCATTCTCGGCAAGCGCAAGATCGAGACCATCACGGCGGACGAGAACGCCGGCACCGACGCCAACGTGAAAGAGCTTCGCCGCATGAAGCTCTCCGAGAAGATCGACATGTTCACCGGCGTCATATCGAGCGGCAATACCCCCGCGCTCGGACCGGTCGCCGAGGAGCTCGGTGTGCTCACGATCTTTGTCGACGGCTGCACCGACTTCTTGTGGGACAAGGCGGTGCCGAACCCGAAGTTCGCGTTCCGCATCACCAACATCCAGTCGGCCGACGGCGTGACCTGCGCGGTCGCGGCGGCGCAGACTTGGCCGACCGCAAAGAAGATCGCCCACATCCATCCTGACTACTCTTACGGCCGCAACGCGTTCGACCACTTCATGATCGCCTACAAGAAGATGGTGCCCGGCGCCGAGGTCGTGTCGGAAGGTTGGCCGAAGCTCGGCACGACCGACTTCACGGCGCACATCACAAAGGCGATCTCCTCGAATCCCGACCTGATCATGTCGTCGGTGTGGGGCGGCGACTATGTGGCGCTTTACAAACAAGCGCTGCGCTACGGCATGTTCAACAACGCCAAGTTCGCGAGCACGATCGCCTTCGGCGTCGCGCCGCACGCCATCGGCAAGGATCACCCGGAAGGTGTCATCGCTGGCGTCCACTCCAATTACTACTTCACCTTCCCGCCGGGAAATCGCTGGCCGGCCAACAAGACCTTCGTGGAGAAGTATTTCAAGCGCTGGAACGAGTATCCGAACTTCCAGTCGGATGGCGCGTACCACACGCTTCATATGTACCGGACGGCGGTCGAGAAAGCGAACAGGCTCGTCGGCGGCTGGCCGGACGAAGAGGCGATCATCAGCCAGCTCGAAGGCATGTATTTCGAGACCGCGGCGGGCTATCTCTACATCCGGCCCGACAATCACCAGGGCTACAAGGACGCGGTGACCGGGTTCAGCAAGAACGTGGCCGAGTACCCGTTCCAGATCCTCGATCCGGGCAGGATGATCACGATCCCGATCCGCAACATCACCGCGCCGCCGAACTGGCCGAAGCCGGGCACCTCGCACAACGATCCGACGTCGACCTACAATTGGATCAAGGAGACCTGGCCACAGGAGGTGGCCTGAAGCTCGCCCATCAACCAACCATGCCCTCGTTCCGCGAGGGCGTGGTCGGTTTGTTGCAGGGCCGGCGTTGCCTCGAGGGTCGTGATGTCCGTGCGGAGATCCCTCATGCAAAGCGGCACGCTCGCAGCGACGCTGCTTTGCGCCACTGCGCCGGCGGCGAAGGCCGGGCATGAGGTGCCGTACTATCCCTCGTTCTACCCGCAGGAAATCCGCATCGAGCCGCTCGATCCCGGAGCGGCGGCCCGAGAATTCAGCAATGCCAAGGATCCGCTGCACGCCTATCTCGGCGCCATCCCGCAGTTTTCGGGAGAGATGCCGTCATACCTCAAGTCAGTCGTTTCACTGCGCTCATTCATCACCGTGAGCGTCAATCCACAGCGCGCGCAGGGGCGTGAAGCGCGCTGTCGCGCGATCGAAAATGCCGCGAATGCTCTGGTGTCGCATCCGGACGTGGTTCCGCCCCGCTACCCGATCACGCCGTACCATGCGGACTACATCGGTCACGCGGATCGCGACGCAGACACGAAGCCCTTCGTGTTGGCTGCCGCAGACGTGGGTGCCCCGGTGACCGTGCGCGCGCAAAACGCCGGCAGCGAGGACATGGTGCTTCACCGACTTGCGCTTCATCCGACAGACTGGGACATCCGCTTCGACGAGGTTGCCGTCAACGAGGTGCTGCGCGCCGCCAACGTCGGCTTTAATGCCTGGCCAGCACCGCCCTGGGTCAAGGAGGGCTGGTTCCAGGCCTATCACCTGCTGCGGCCCGCCGTCAGTGGCGCGGCCGAGCGTAAACACGCCGACGAACTCTATAGGCGGCTTGTCGAAGCGGATTACAGAGACCCGGCCGAGCGGCTCAACATCGCACGCGACCTGATAACGGAGCTGACCCGCGGTTGCGACCGCGCGGTGATTGGCTATCGGCTCCGGCGCGAGTTCTATAGCGACGACTTCTCCAACGGGATCGAGAATATAGCGGTCGACTCGCAGTTCGGATTCAACTCAGCCGTCGTCCTGCGCACGCTCAAGCTCAAGGATCTGCCGTGGAATGGCTGGCTCCGACTGGGCATCGACATCCGCGCAACCGCAGCCTGGAACCCGGTTGCCGGGTTCACGGACGCGCCCGGCCGGCTGGTGTGGGCGATCGTCGGCGACGATGCGTTTTTAGCCGTCCCGTACAACAGTCTGTGGGCTCCCAATCGCGCGGAGGTTCGGCCTACGGAGCAATCGACGCGGCAATCCATTCGCGTCCCCGCCGATGCCCTGGTGCCGGAGCCCGGCACCGGCCGGCTCGTTCCGATCGGCGTTGTCGGGAGCGCGATGACCAAAGTCGTCTACCGCGTCCTGGCATCGTCATTCCAGGACGGCAGCGAAATGGAGACCGCCGACCTGATCTACCCTTACGCCTTTGCGTACCGATGGGGTAGCTCGCCGGCCGCCGCGACCTTCGATGCCGAGGTTTCCGCCACGACCAGCCTGATGCGGGACCGCCTCAAGGGTGTCCGCGTTATTCGCGTGGAGGAATCGAAGCTCCCGATCGCTGATCTCGTCTTCACCTATCGCTCGCCAATCGTGGAGGTTTATGTCGACGCCATCCCGACCGACGAGCATGAGGATGCGCTGGTGGCGCCGCCGTGGAGCTCGGTGCCGTGGCACGTGCTGGCGCTGATGGAAGCCGCCGTCGAGCGCGAAATCGCGGCTTTCTCGCGAAGCGAGGCCAAGCGGCGCAATTTGCCGTGGCTCGACCTCGCGCGCGATCCTGCACAGCGCGACAAGCTGCGCGCGTTGATCAAGGAATTCGCCGCGGCCGGCTACCGACCTGCGGCGCTCGAAAGCCTGGTGAGCGCGCAAGCCGCGACCGCACGCTGGCAGGCGCTCGATCAATTCGTCGAAGCCAACAACCACTTGCTCGTGACCAATGGTCCCTACCGGCTCAGGAGCTTCTCGCCTGACGTCTACACATTCGACGTCATTCGCGAGTTCACCTATCCGGTTGGCCTTGGCACGTTCGACTTCTATGCCTATCCAGCCAAGGCGTTCGTGACGCGGGTCGAGCACATCGGCAATCGCATTTTGGTGACGGCCGACGCCGAGATCGCGCTCAAGCAGCAGCGCGATCGCCGCATCGTTCGCGTGTCGCTCAAGCGCGACACGCTGCGCGAGATGCTGCCGATCCGGCCGGTGGCACGGTACGTTCTCCTCGGCGAGAATGGCATGGTGGTCGCAGCCGGGGGCGCGAGCCGGGAAGACGACGGACGCTTTGCCGTGTCGCTGCCGCCGAATCTCCCGGCAGGCAATTACACAGTCTTCACGGCTATCTTTCTCGACGGCAACACGATCAATCCGACCATCGGCCGCATGGACTTTCGGAGCAACTGAGACAGTGGAGGGAAATCCGAGGCGCCGCAGTTCGCGTGAGAAGATCTGAGACGCCACAGATCGCGTGAGGAAGAACGATGACGATCTTCATCATCCAATTGCTCAATTCATTCTTCTACGCGGCGGTCTTGTTTCTGATCGCCGCGGGCCTGAGCCTCATCTATGGCGTCATGCGCATCGTCAATCTCGCCCATGGGACGCTCTATGCGCTCGGTGCCTACGTCTCGGCCTGGGTCGTCGGCGGGGCGGTCGGCCATGCGGCGAGCGGTACGCTCGGCGTTGCCGGCCTGCTGCTCCTGCTGCCCGTCGGCGCGGTCGCGATCGCGGTCGTGGGCGCGGTGATCGAGCCCACGCTGCTGCGTCCGCTCTACCGACGGCCGGAGGAGTACCATCTGCTGATCACGTTCGGCCTGCTCATGATCCTCGAAGACGCCATGAAGTTCCTGTTCGGCGGTACGCCACTCACCGCCGGATCGATCATGGATCACATGGGCAGCATCCCGATCGGCCGGCTGCTCTATCCGACCTACAACCTGTTCGTCATCGCCATTGGACTGATCGCCGCTCTCGGCCTGTGGTGGATCATCTACCGTACCAGGTTCGGCGTCATCCTGCGCGCCACTTCGCAGGATCGGCGCATGGCCGCAGCGCTCGGGGTCAATGTCAGCCGTGTCTACGTGCAAGCCTTCGCCATCGGCTGCTTCATGGCAGGGTTGGGCGGCGCGGTCGTGGTGCCGGCGCAGGCCGCCGTGCTCGGCATGGGCATTGAGGCCCTAATCTTGGCGTTCGTTGTCGTGGTGATCGGTGGGCTCGGGAGCCTCGAAGGCGCACTGGTCGGTGCACTGATCGTCGGCCTCGTCCGCACCGCCGGCATCCAGTTCTTCCCTGAGATCGAGCTTGCCGTGCTCTACCTGATCGCGACCGCGGTCCTGCTCATTCGCCCGACCGGACTGTTTGGGAGGGCATGACGATGAGCCTCGCCGTCGCAAAAAAAGGCGCGATCACGAGCATTGGCCCGTCTGCTTGGCGGCCGGCTGTGGTTGCGATCGCAATACTCCTTGTGCTCGCGGCGCTGCCGAGTTTGGTCGATCCCTACCAGACGGTGCTGCTCACCTACGGCCTGATCATGGCCATCGCGGCGCTCGGCTTCAATCTGCTGCTCGGCTATACCGGACTCTTGTCGTTCGGCCATTCTGCCTATTTCGGCGCCGGCGCCTATACGGTTGCGTTCATCGTACGCGACCTCGGCGCGCAATCCATGGAGCTCTGCATCGTCGGCGGGCTCCTGGGCACGCTGCTCATCTCCGCGCTGTTCGGGTTCGTGTGCGTACGGCACACGCGCATCTTCTTCAGCATCCTGACACTGGCATTGTCGCAGGTGTTGTGGAGCCTTGCCTTCAAGTTCTTCTGGGTGACCGGCGGCACCGACGGCATCCGCGTCGCTTCTGCCAAGCTCACGCTGCTCGGCGGTCTCGTCAACTTCGCCGGCCCCGGCTCGTTCCAACGCTTCGTTTTCGCCTACTATTATTATGTACTTGGACTGTTCGCGTTGGCGACGGTCATCATGTGGGTCGTCGTGCATTCGCCGTTCGGCAAAGCGCTGCAGGCAATTCGCGACAACGAGACGCGCGCGAGCTTCGTCGGCATATCAGTGCGGCGCTACCGCTGGATCGCCTTCGTCATATCGGGCGCGTTCACGGGCCTGGCCGGTGTCCTCTGGGTTCCGCTCAACGGACTGACCACGCCCGACATCCTTTATTGGCCGTTCTCCGGCGAGATCGTGTTCATGAGCGTGCTCGGCGGGTTTCGGACGTTCACCGGGCCGATCGTCGGCGCCGTGGTGTTCAACTATCTCAAGACCTATGCGGTCGCGAGCACGGAATATTGGCAGCTCCTGCTCGGCGTGGTGCTCGTGGTCCTGGTGTTAGCGCTGCCGTCGGGCATCGTGGGGACAGCCGCGCGCCTTGCCGCCAGGTTTACCAGGGGGACCTCATGAGCCTCCTCGAGACGGTCCATCTCAAGAAGTACTTCGGCGATACGCATGCTGTCGACGACGTCAATCTGACCATCGAGGAGGGCGAGTTCATTTCGCTGGTCGGCCCCAATGGTGCCGGCAAGACCTCGTTCTGCAACGTCGTGAGCGCATATTACAGCGCCGATTCCGGAAAAATCATCTTTCAGGGCGAGGACGTCAGCAACGCCTCGGTGACCCAGCGCGTCAAGGCAGGAATTGCGCGCAGCTTCCAGCTCGTGAATCTGTTCGACGATCTCACCGCCTTCGACAACGTCGCGCTGGCGATTTTTTCCCGCGAAGGCAAGACGCGCAACATTGCGGCGCTCGCTCGCCGCGACAGCGAGGTGACGCGGGAAGCCGACGCGGTGCTCAACCAATTCGGGCTCGCCGGCAAGCGCAACGAGCTTGCGCGCGGTCTTGCGCAAGGCGAGCGCAAGCTGCTCGACGTAGCGCTCGCCTATGCGCTGCGGCCCAAGCTACTATTCCTCGACGAGCCCACGAGCGGGGTGAGCACGCGCGACAAGGGCCAGATCATGGACACGATCGCCTCGGTCGTGCGCGGCGAGGGCATAACAGCCGTGGTCGTCGAGCACGACATGGACGTCGTGTTCAAATATTCCGATCGCATCGTCGTGATGCACCAGGGCGCGATTCTTGCCCAAGGCACCCCCGCCGAGATCAGGAAGAATGAGCAAGTCGCAATGATCCTGATCGGCTCTTCCGGTCCCGACGCCTTCTCACGAAAGGATTGATTGTGCTCGAGGTCAATGCGATCGACACCTACCGCGGCCCGGCCCACATCCTCAGCGGCGTGTCGCTGCGCGTCGACAAGGAGGAAATGGTGTGCCTCGTCGGGCGCAACGGAGCGGGCAAGACCACCACGATCGAGAGCATCATGGGATTTCTCCCGGTCCGGGCCGGACAGATCCTGTTCCATGACGAGGACGTGACGAGGCTCCCGCCGCACGAGCGGGCGAAACGTGGCATCGGCTATTCGCCCGAGGATTGCGGGGTTTTTCCCGATTTGTCGGTGAGCGAGAACCTGATGATCAGTCGCTGGCTCGGCGATGAGGTCGCCAAGCGCCGTAACGGCGGTCAGCGGGTAGACCCCGAAGCCCAGGCGTTCAGCCTCTTTCCCGAAGTGCAGAACCTGCTCCAGCGCCAGGGCCTGCACCTGAGCGGCGGTCAGCGCAAGATGGTGGCGATCGCGCGCGCCATGATGCTGTCGCCTTCGCTGTTGTTGCTCGACGAAGCCTTCGAAGGCCTGGCCCCGGTCGTGGTCAATCGCTTTGCCGAGGCAGTCACGAAGATCAAGGCGATGGGCGTTTCCATCCTCATGGCGGAATCGCATCTGGGCGCGGCGACGCGCATCGGCGACCGGCTCTATGCCATCGACCGTGGCGAGATCATCTTCCACGGGTCGCCGAGGGAAGCGCTCGCCGACGAAAAAGTGATGAAGGCGTTGCGCGGCTAGCTGCGCGCAAGCCGACACGATTGCGAAACGCCGTGTCTGAACGTTCCGGATGGTGCAATGACCAGATGCAGCCTGCTCATCGCCGCGATGACGTCCATCGCGATCACCGTGGCCCGCAGCGGCCACGAGCTGCCGGTCTATCCGTCTTATTATCCCCATGAGATCGAGATCGCGACGGTGGCGTCCGAGCGGGCGGCGGACCTCCTGCGCGACGGCAAGATGCATGCTTATGTTGGCGGTACGCCGCGATTTGCTGGTGCGATTCCCGAGACCATCACCGCTGTCGAGTCGCGCGGCTCGTTCGTGATTGTTCGTGTCAATCCGGCATCGCCGCTGGCGAAGGACGAGGCGTCCATCTGTGCGCTCACCCGGGCCGTAATCCGCGAGATCGGCGGCAAGGCCGGTGAGCTGATCCTGCATCCCTATCCGGTCACGCCGTTTCACGGCGATTTTCTCAACCATGTCGATCTGGCTGCGGCCGCGAAGGCGCGTCTTCTCGGCAGCCCCACTGACGCAACCGGCGCCATCGTCGGTGAGTTGAAGGTGAGGACCGTAGGCGCGCTGGCAAGAAGCCTCGTTCGTGCCGAATGGCAGGCCGGCGAATCCGACTGGGATGTCGCGATCAATGAGGTGAGCGCCGACGACCTCGTGGCCTCGGCGAGCGTGGCGCTAAACGGCTGGCTTGGTCCGCGCTGGGTCAGGACCGGCTGGTTTGCCGCCTATCGGCTGCTCGTGGATGCAATTGTCGATCCTGCGCGGCTGCGTCGCATCGAATCCGATGTCGAGCGCCTGCGGGCCGGCGACTATGAGGGCTCGGTCGAGCGCATCAATCTGGAACGCGACCTCGTCGGCGCGCTCGTGGGCGGCTGCCGCAAGACCGTCGCTGGTTACACCGTCAAGCGGGAATATTTCAATTCCGAGTTCTCGGCTGGCATTGAGAACATCGCGTATGACGCCCACGAAGGCTTCAATTCGCCGATGTTCATCCGCACGGTGAAGCTCAAGGATTTTCCCTGGAATGGCTGGCTCGCGCTCGGGGTCGACGGGCGGGCGAAGGCAGCGTGGAACCCGATCGCAGGCTTTACCGACCCGTTTGGCCGCCTGATGTGGTTTGCGCTCGGCGACCCGGCAGCCGTGCCGTCGCCATATGACGAGAACTGGGTGTTCAACCGCATCTCGGATGTCGCGTCCAAGCCGCGTCGATGAATGCTTCGGAGCAAGTCCATGCCGCGAATGCCGCTCACACTGCGCCGATGCATGCTGCTGCCAATGGCGGGTGCGCTCGCGTCGAGCGTGGGCGTGCAAGCCGCGGAGCTGACGTTCGACCTCAAGATCGAGCACGGGCAGGTGGCGCAGAACATGCGCCTGATCCGCGTCAAACAGCGCGACGTGGTCAAGCTGCGTTGGGGCACGGACCAGCCATTGACCCTGCATCTGCACGGCTATGACATCGAGCAGAAAGTCGAGGCCGGCGCGATCGCCGAAATGAAATTCACGGCACACGCGACCGGACGCTTCCCCATCCACCTCCATGATGCGCGCGAGCGCGCAGGTAGCCCCTCCCATCATGAGCCACCGCTTGTCCTTATCGAGGTCTATCCGCAATAGCGCCGCCGTGTTGCGGACGCTTGCAGCAGCGGCGTGTGTCGCTCTCGGCACTGCGGCACCTGCTGCCGCCCACGGCTTCGGCCAGCGCTATGACCTGCCGCTGCCGCTTTCGCTCTATCTTTTCGGAGCTGCCGCCGCGGTCGCATTGTCATTCCTCGTCTTCGGGCTGTTCGTTCGTCATGCCCCCGCCACCCGTCGCGGCCCGCATGTCGATCTGCTCGCCACCGCGCCCGGCCGGCTGATCGCATGGCCAGGTGTTGTTCTGTTGCTCCGGCTCGTCGCGCTTGGCGTATTCATTGTCACGGTGCTCGCCGGGTTCATCGGCGATCAGAACCCATACCGCAACATCGCGCCAACGCTCGTGTGGATCATCTTCTGGGTCGGCCTTGCCTATGTTTCGGCCTTCGCTGGAGACCTGTGGCAGCTGATCAATCCGTGGCGGACGTTGTTCGAAGGGGCGGAGCGGCTCTATCGGCTAGCCGCCGGCACCGAACTGTCGCGACGGCTGCCGTACTGGCCGGCGCTCGGTGTCTGGCCGGCGTGCTTGCTGCTGCTCGCCTTTGCGTGGATCGAGCTTGTCTACCCAAGCCCCGCCGTGCCGGCCCACATCGCTGGTTTCGCCGCCGCGTATTCGATCCTCACCTTGATCGGAATGCTCGTGTTCGGTCGTGACATCTGGCTGCAGCACGGCGAGGTGTTCACCATCGTGTTCGGCACCTTCGCCCGTTTCGCGCCGACTCAGGCGAAGGTTCAGCCGCAAGTGCGGCAGTTGTTGCTTCGGCCATTCGGGGCAGGGCTGCTCGACGACGAACCCGTCTCGACGTCCATGATGGCATTCGTGTTGCTCCTGCTCTCGACCGTGCTTTATGACGGGCTCATCGGCACCTCGACATGGTCGAACCTCGAAAGCTGGCT
>Ga0209488_10003768_pt1 | contig 12073 bp, 8 predicted proteins | sample Rivendell_Oct201_8_FD_188349 | JGI IMG/M metagenome (GOLD analysis project Ga0209488, IMG submission 188349) | Vadose zone soil microbial communities from the Eel River Critical Zone Observatory, Northern California, USA -... | ecosystem: Environmental > Terrestrial > Soil > Vadose zone >...
CACCACGTGGCGTACGTCGAGAACTTGTAGCCGCGGCGGTACTCGAACTTGTCCACGGCCTTCATGAGGCCGATGTTACCTTCCTGAATCAGATCGAGGAACTGCAGGCCGCGGTTGGTGTACTTCTTCGCGATCGAGACGACGAGGCGGAGGTTGGCCTCGACGAGCTCTTTCTTCGCCTGCTCGGCCTGGTACTCGCCGCGCAGAATCGTGTCGAGCGTCTGCTTCAGATCGGACGGCTCCTGCTCGAGCCCGTCGGTCATCGTCTTGAGCTTGAGCTTCTGATCCTTCTGGAGCCGCAGGAAGTTCTTCCGGTCGTCCTCGCGGAGCTTGGGCTTCTTGCCGCCCTTGGGGTTGAGCAGGCGCTCGTAGCCGTCGATCTCGCGCTGGACGCCCTTCACCGATTCCACGGCGTCCTTCATCTCGTCGATGAGGCGCCGCTTCACCGACTCGGTGAACTCGATCACGCGAATCGCGTTCGACACGTCGATCACGGCGCGCTTGGCCGACCACCACACGCGGCGGTGCTTGCGGCGCTCGCGGTTGTCCTTGCCTTTCGGCGTCTCCTGCAGCTTCTGATCGAGCTTCTCGTAGTTGGCGCGTGCCTTGCGCACGCCGTCGATCTGCTTCTGGACCTGCTTGGACCGCTCGGCGATGCGCTCGTCGGTGATCTCCTCGTCGTTGAAGATCACCAGCTCGCGAATCGTGCGCTCGCCCACATGCAGCTGATCGCCGAGCAGGATGACCTTCTTCGCGATGAGCGGCGTGCGCGAGATCGACTTGATGACCGCGAGCTTGCCGCGCTCGATGCGCCGCGCGATCTCGACTTCGCCTTCGCGCGTGAGGAGCGGGACGGTGCCCATCTCGCGCAGGTACATGCGGACCGGGTCGTTGGTCTTGTCGAGCGCGCCGGGCGTCAGGTCGAGCTCGATTTCCTCCGCGCCCTCGCCCGTGCGGTCGATCGGCTTCTCGTCGCGCGCGTACTTCTGATCGGAGTCGATGACTTCGATGCCGGCGCTGCCGAACGTGTTGAACAGATCGTCGAGCTCTTCAGACGAAGTGATCTCGGTCGGCAGCAGCTCGTTCACCTCGTCGTAGAGAAGGTAGCCCTTCTCCTTGCCGATGCTGATCAGCTGCCGGACTTCGTCGTATTTCTCTTCGATCGACAGGGGTTCTCGTTTGTTCGTGGTCAAGACGTTCGTTCCTCGAGTTTTTCGATGCGCTGTCCGAGCGCGATTTTCTTGTTCAAGAGCGCGTTGAGTTCATCCCCATACGGGTCCGCGCCGGATCCTTGCAAACGGTCGATTTCGCGCTGAACGGCGGCCTTTTCACGCTCGCACCGGAACCGCTTTAGCGTGCGGGCACACTTGGCGAGGTCTTTTGTGGGAGCCGAGTCTCCAGCGATGCCCGTGACGAGCTGAACGTTCATTGTACTTAGACGCCGCAGCATCTCGGAAGGTAGAAGTTCGGCCGGCTGAGATGTCAGATCCCGGGCAGTTTCGAAGATCTCCCTCGCCGCAAGGTGTTCCAGGTCGCCGGGTTCCAGTTCGGCCAGGGCCGCCTGGGCCTCGTCGGTCTTATGAAATAACCCCCAAATCAGGCCTTTTTCGGCAGGCTTGAGGTGTCCCACGACACCCCCGCCGGGCAGCTCCGGGGCCGCCACCACCGCCTTCCTGCTCACGGCGGCCTTCCTTATTTCGGCCCGGACCACCTCTTCTGTAATCCGCGCTTTATGTGCAATTCGGTCCGCGAACTGGTCGCGGGCGGCGGCGTCTGGAATCCGGGCGGCGACGGCCAACATCTTATTTAGGAACTCCCGGCGCTTGTCCCCGTGCTCAAAGTCGAGGCCGGAGGCGGCCTGATCGAGCAGGTACTCTAAATACGGCCGGGACCCCCGCAACCTTTCACGGTAGCTCTGGGCGCCCTTCCGCCGGATGAACGTATCGGGGTCTTCGCCCTTGTCCAGGACCACCACGTTGACGTCGAAGCCCTCGGCGACCAGCAGCTCGCACGACCGGGTCGCCGCGCCCTGGCCGGCGGCGTCGGGGTCGAAGCTCAGCACGATCTTCGTCGTGAAACGGCGGAGCAGCTGCGCCTGCTGGGTCGTCAGCGCCGTCCCGCACGAAGCGACCACCGGCGCCGCGTCGGTGCGGAACACCTGCGCGAAGTCGAAGTAGCCCTCGACGAGCACCGCGAACCCGACCTTGCGGATCGCGCCCTTCGACAGGTGCAGACCGTACAGCGTCCGGCTCTTCGAGTAGATCGGCGTCTCGGGCGAGTTCAGATACTTCGGCACCTGGTCGGCGTCCATCGCACGTCCGCCAAATGCAATCACCGATCCGGTGTCGCGGCAGATGGGGATCATCAGCCGGTTTCTGAAGCGGTCGATGACGTCGCCGTTCTCGCGCTGCAGGATGAGTCCGCTCTGCAGCAGGACGCCCTGCGCGAAGCCCTGCGCGGCCAGCCGCGACTTCAGGCCGTCGCGCGAGTTCGGCGCGAACCCGAGGCCGAGCTGGTCGATGGTCTCCTGCGGCACGTCGCGCTCGGCGAGCTGCTGACGCGCGCGCCCCCCGGCCGGGCTCCCGAGCATCTCGCGGAAGTGCGCCGCGGCGATCTCGTGAATCTTGAGCATCGCCTCGCGCACTTTCGTGTCCTGCCCGGCGTCGTCTCCACTGCCTTCGCTCCGCTCCGGCAGGGCCATGCCGGCCTTCTGCGCCAGCATTCGCACCGCGTCGGGAAACCCGATCTTCTCGTGCAGCTCGAGAAACTTGAAGACGTTGCCGCCGACGCCGCAGCCGAAGCAGTGGAAGAAGCCCTTCTCCGGGTTGACGTGGAAGGACGGCGTCTTCTCGGAGTGGAACGGACAGAGGCCCTTCCAGGTCGCGCCCATCTTCTTGAGCGGCACGTACTCCTGAATGACCTGCAGGATGTTCACCTGCAGCCGCAGGTCGTCGATGAACTGCTGCGGAAAGAGGCCCACTAATCCTTCAACTCAACCACGGTGACTCCGCCACCGCCCTGATTCGGCGGCGCCGCGTCAAACCGCGCGACCAGCGGATGCTGTTGCAGGAAATCTGCCAGCGCGCGCTTGAGCTGGCCGGTCCCGTATCCGTGGATCAATCGCACCGTCCGGTGATCGGTCAGCAGCAACTCGTCGAGAAACCGCTCGGCTTTCGACAGCGCCTCGTCCACCGTGCAGCCGACCACGTTGAGGTCCGCCGCCGTCGCGTCGCGTGACTGCAGCTCCACATGCACTTTGACGCTCGCGGACCCCGGCGGTTTCGGGCCGCCGACGATGCGCAGGTCGCGGAGACTGGCCCGCATGCGCTTGCCACGCACGTCGAGCTCCGCGGTTCCGTCATGGACCGCCGTCACCACGCCCTCAAGACCCAGGCCGTTGAGGACGACGCGATCGCCCAGCGACGGCGCGACGCCAGACGCGGCCGCCGCCGGCGCCGCTGACGGTTCCGTGAAGCGGCTCACGATCGTGTCCACCGCGGCGCGCGCGTCCGATCGCATGCCGCCCGTGTCGCCGGTCGTGACCGCCTGCCGTTCGACGTCGCGCGCGGCTGCCGCCGTCCTCGTCTTGAGCTCGCCAATCACCTCGTCGATCTGCTTGCGCGCGGCGCGGAGCTCGCGCTCGAGCTCTTCGTTCAGGCGGCGGCGGAATGTCTCTTCACGCTGACGGAGCGCCTCTTCGCGCTCCCGCATCCGCCCTTCGGATTCGCCGAGCGAACTGCGCTCGTGCGCCACGAGGCGTTTCTCGTGCTCGAGGGCGCGCATGTCTTTGTCGATCCTCGCCAGGTGTTCGGCGAGTTGCGCTTCGCGCTCGCTCAGGTTCTGCCGCGCGGCCGACACGATCGACGGCGCGAGGCCGAGACGATTGGCGATCTCGAGCGCGAGGCTGCGGCCTGGCGATCCGTAGAGCAGTTGATAGGTCGGCGCGAACGTCTCCGCGTCAAATCCAAACGCCGCACTGGCCACGCCGTCCGTTGTCGAGGCGTACGTCTTGAGCGCGTCGTAGTGGCTCGTCGCGACCAGTGTCGCGCCGCGCCGCCGGAAGTGATCGACGACGGCGACGCCGAGCGCGCCGCCCTCGATGGGATCGGTGCCCGAGCCGACTTCGTCCAGCAGCACGAGCGCCGGCGTCTGGAGGCCGCGATCCATCCCGGCGATGTTCGCGATGTGCCCTGAGAACGTGCTGAGGCTCGCGTCAATCGACTGCTCGTCGCCGATGTCGGCGAACACCGACCGGAAGACCGGGACGCGCGAGCCGTCCGCCGCGGGAATCCGCAGGCCGCTCTGCGCCATCAGCGCCAGCAGGCCCGCGGTCTTGAGCGCGACGGTTTTGCCGCCGGTGTTGGGACCAGTAATAAGGAGGCACGTCGCCGGCGGAATGACCTTGATGGTGACGGGCACGGCGCTTTTCAGCAGGGGGTGCCGCGCCGCCTGCAGCTCGAGCGCGCCGTCGGTGGTCAGCGCCGGCTCGATGCCGTCCACCGACTGGGAAAACCGCGCGCGCGCCTGCAGGACGTCGAGCTCGGCGGCCACGTCCACCGTGCGCGTCAGGTCGGCCGCCCGCGCGCGAAAGGCATTCGACAGCGCCAGCAGAATCCGCCGGACTTCCTCCGCTTCCTGCTCTTCGAGCGCCACGATGTCGTTGTTGATTTCGACCGTGCTGAGCGGCTCGAGAAAGAGGCTCGCGCCGCTGGTGGACGCGCCGTGCACGATGCCCGGAATCGACGTCCGGTACTCGGCTTTCACGACGATGACGTAGCGGCCGTTGCGTTCGGTGACGACCTGGTCCTGCAGGTACTTCGCCGTGTCTCTGCCGCGCAGGTACGACTCGAGCGTCCCGCGCAGCCGCGTTCGCTGCTTCCGCAGCCGATCACGGACGGCTTTCAGTTCGGGGCTCGCGTCGTCAACGACTTCGCCGGACTCGTCGATCGTCTGCCGGACGCTGGCGGTTTCGTTCTTGAACGACGCAGCCGCGCCGCTCGCCGCGTCGAGATGCGCGAACGATCCGGCGCGGCGAATGGACGCGACCGCCTCATCCACCGACGCGAGGAACGTCGCGAGCGCAAGGAGACGCGGTGCTTCGAGCGCGCGTCCTTCAATCGCCAGCGCCGCGAGAGTCTGCGGCAGGTCGGCGGCCGAACGCAGCGGGAAGAGGCCGTGCGACGCGAGGAACTTCGCCGTCTCGGTCGTCGCGGCGAGCAGCTGCGCGACTCGCTGCGGGTCGCCGGACGGCTCGAGGCGCGCGAGGCGCTCGTCGCCCATCGGCGTCATCGCGAAGCCGCGGACCATCTCGACGACGCGATCGAATTCGAGTGCGCGGAGGACAGCAGGCTGCATGGACGAAACCGCAATGCTACCGTACAGGGATTGGGGATTAGTGGATGGGGATTTGAGAAATTCGAATCCCCAATCCCCAATCCCTAATCACACGTGATTGATCAAACTCGCGACGTTTCCGGCGCCGAAGCCGTTGTCGATGTTCACGACGGATACGCCCGACGCGCAGCTGTTCAACATGCCGAGCAGCGCGGCGACGCCGCCGAAGCTCGCGCCGTAGCCCACGCTCGTCGGCACGGCGATGACCGGCGCGCTGACCAGGCCCGCCACGACGCTCGGCAGCGCGCCTTCCATGCCGGCGACGACGATGATGACGCGCGCGGCGGAGAGCCGGGCCTGCTCGCCGAGCAGACGGTGCAGCCCGGCGACGCCGACGTCGTAGAGGCGCTCGACGCAGTTGCCCATCACCTCGGCCGTGATCGCGGCTTCTTCCGCGACGGGCAGGTCCGCCGTTCCCGCGGCCGCGACCACGATGGTGCCTTTGCCCGGCGTGATGTCCTCCTGGCGAAGGGTGATGACGGAGGCCGGCTCGTGGTATTTCGCCTCGGGCGCGACCCCGCGGACGGCGTCGTACGCGGCGCGGCTGGCCCGCGTCACCAGGAGCGTAGACCCGCGGCTGACGATTTCCTTCGCGATGCCGGCGATCTGGTCCGGCGTCTTGCCCAGGCCCAGGATGACCTCGGGAAAGCCCTGCCGGACCGCCCGGTGGTGGTCGACACGCGCAAAGCCAAGGTCCGCAAAGGGCTGCGCCCGGAACGCGTCGACCAGCTGCAGGAGCGCCGACGCCGTGTCGGTGCGGCCATCGGCCACGCGATCGAGCAAGTCCCTGAGCAGTTTGTTTGACGTCATCTGGACCCAACAGTAATATAAATTGCTGGTTTTTTCGCGATGACTCCCTCAGAGACACTCACGCTGGCGACGTATTTCTTCGTCGTCATCATCCTGGCCGTTTACGGCTGGCACCGTTATTACCTCGTGTACGTGTACATGAGGAATCGCGACAAGGAACCGAAGGCGACGACGCCGCTCGATCCGACGCCGGTGGTGACGATCCAGCTGCCGCTCTACAACGAGATGTACGTCGCGGAGCGCCTCATCGAGGCCGTCTGCCGGATCGAGTACCCGCGCGGGCTCCTCGAGATCCAGGTGCTCGACGACTCAACCGATGAGACGTGCGAGGTCGCGGAGCTCGCGGTGCGCCGGTGCGCGGCGCAGGGGCACGACATCAAGTATCTGCATCGCAGCAACCGCATCGGCTACAAGGCGGGTGCGCTCGAAGAAGGGCTGAAGGTCGCGCGCGGCGAGTTCGTGGCGATCTTCGACGCCGACTTCATGCCGACGGCGGACTTTCTCACCAAGCTGATGCCGCACTTCGCCGATCCCAAGGTCGGCATGGTGCAGGCGCGCTGGGGCCACATCAACCAGGACTACTCGCTGCTGACGAAGATCCAGTCGATCCTGCTCGACGGCCACTTCGTGCTCGAGCACGGCGGGCGCAACCGCGCGGGCCACTTCTTCAACTTCAACGGGACGGCGGGCGTCTGGCGCCGCGCCGTGATCGCCGACGCCGGCGGCTGGCAGCACGACACGCTGACCGAGGATCTCGATCTGAGCTACCGCGCGCAGCTGCGCGGCTGGAAGTTCGTGTTCGTCTCCGACGTCATCGCGCCGGCGGAAGTGCCGGTCGAGATGAACTCGTTCAAGTCGCAACAGCACCGCTGGGCCAAGGGTTCGATCCAGACGTGCCGGAAGCTGCTGCCGCAGATTCTCCGCGCCGACATTCCGCTCAGCACGAAAGCGGAGGCGTTCTTCCATCTCACGGCGAATTTCAATTACCCGCTGATGGTGGTGCTGTCGATCCTCATCTTCCCGTCCATGGTCATCCGCTACAACATGGGCTGGTACGAGATGCTGCTCATCGACGTGCCGCTGTTCTTCGCGGCGACGTTCTCGGTCTGCAACTTCTACATGGTCTGCCAGCGCGAGATTCACAAGGACTGGATCACGCGCCTCAAGTACCTGCCGTTCCTGATGTCGATCGGCATCGGCCTGTCCATCAACAACTCGCGCGCGGTGTTCGAGGCCCTGTTCAACATGCACTCCGAGTTTGCGCGGACGCCGAAGTACCACATCGAAGGATCCGGCGACGAGTGGGTCGGCAAGAAGTACCACCAGACGGTCGCGATTCAGCCGCTCATCGAGCTCGCGCTCGGGCTGTACTTCACGGCGACGGTGTTCTACGCGCTTGCGAATCAGATCTACGGTACGCTGCCGTTCCTCATGCTCTTCCAGATCGGATTCCTGTACACGGGCCTCGTCTCGATCGTGCAGCAGTACGCCGGCGAGTCGGGAGACGCCGAACTGCCTGTTTCTTCTCGCATTCAGTAACCAACGCGCGTAGTATTCCGGGCGCACAAAGGAGTGCGCCATGAACTACACGCGAATCGTCCTTGCCGCAGTGGTCGCGACCATCGTCGACGGTATCTACGGGTTCCTCGTGTACGGCAAAGTCCTCGCCGGCGAGTTCGGGCGGTATCCGGACATTTACAGGCCCGGCGACGATCTCTCCGGATTCCCCCTCATGTTTGCCGGCATCTTCGTCGGGATGCTCTTCGCCAGCTACATGTACGCCAAGGGCTATGAAGGTGGCAGCAGCCTGACGGAAGCCATCAAGTTCGGTGTCGTCATCGCGCTGTTGATGGCGGCCTACAGCTCCGGGACCAACTTCGGCACGATGCGCATCGGCAAGCAGATGGCGCTCACGTACGCCGCGGGCGGGTTCGGCGAGTGGCTGCTCGTCGGCACGGCCATCGGACTGGTCTACAAGCCCGTGGCCGGGGCGGTCAAACGCGCCGCCGGAGTATGATTGATCTGATATGACCACGGCGGCGAAGGCAGGGCTCGAAGACACCGTCGCGACCTCATCGGCCATCTGTTATCTCGATGGCGATCGCGGGGTGCTCGCGTATTGCGGATACGACATCCACGATCTCGCGCGGCATGCGACGTTTGAAGAAGTCTGCTACCTGCTCTGGCACCGCCGGATGCCGACTCGCGCCGAACTGGGCGATCTGCAGTCGCAGCTCTCGGCCGGGAGGGCGCTTCCGGAAGGCGTGCTTCGGCTCATGCGGTCGCTCCCCGCGGGCAACGGCATGGACACGCTGCGGACGCTGACGTCCGCCCTCGGCCACTACGATCCCGACGCCGCGGACAATTCGCCGGCGGCCAACTACCGCAAAGCCGTTCGCCTGACCGCGCAAATCGGATCGCTTGTGGCGACGATGGGCCGTGTCGCGAGCGGCGGCGGACCGATTGAGCCGGATCCGGTCCTCGGCCACGCGGCCAACTTCCTCTACATGCTCACGGGACAGCGGCCCGGCGGTCTCGAGACGCGCGCGTTCGACGTCGCGCTGATTCTGCACGCCGACCACGAGCTCAACGCGTCCACCTTCGCTGCCCGCGTCGCGGCGGCCACACTCACCGACATCCACTCGGCCATCGTCGGCGCCATCGGCGCGCTGAAGGGCCCGCTGCACGGCGGCGCGAACGCGGACGTGATGCGTTTGCTGCTCGAGATCGGCCCCGAGGCCGGCGCCGACAAGGCGGTGGACGTCGTCCGCGGGAAGCTGGCGAAGAAGGAAAAGATTCCCGGCTTCGGCCACCGCGTGTACCACACGGAAGACCCGAGGGCCACGCATCTGCGGCAGATGTCGCGGGATCTCGGCCAGCGCACCGGCCAGCCGATCTGGTTCGAGATGTCGGAGCGCATCGAGGCGTTCGTGAAGGGCGAGAAGAAGCTCAACGCGAACGTCGATTTCTATTCGGCGTCCACGTATCACTCGCTCGGCATCGAGATCGATCTGTTCACGCCGATCTTCGCCGTCAGCCGCATCTCGGGCTGGACGGCGCACGTGCTCGAGCAGTACGCGAACAACCGGCTCATCCGCCCGCGCGCGGAGTACATCGGCCCGGAGTATCCGCAGCGATACGTGCCCGTCGAATCGCGATAGACATTGGATCCTCAGAAGATTCGCAACTTTTCCGTGATCGCGCACATCGATCACGGCAAGTCCACGCTCGCCGATCGCTTCCTCGAACTCACCGGCGCGCTCCAGGCACGCGAGATGGAAGCGCAGGTCCTCGACGCGATGGATCTCGAGCGCGAGCGCGGGATCACGATCAAGGCGCATCCGGTCCGGCTGAACTACACGGCGGCGTCCGGCGAGAAGTACATCCTGAACCTCATCGACACGCCGGGGCATGTGGACTTCTCGTACGAAGTGACGCGCTCGCTCGCCGCGTGCGAAGGCGCGCTGCTGCTCGTGGACGCGTCACAAGGTGTTGAGGCGCAGACGCTGGCCAACGCCTACCTCGCCGTCGAGAACAGCCTCGAGATCATTCCGGTCATCAACAAGATCGATCTGCCCAGTGCGCAGCCCGAGGAGGCCCGCCGGCAAATCCAGGAGATTGTCGGCCTTGACGGTGACGGCGCGATTCTCGCGAGCGCCAAGACCGGCGTCGGCGTGCCGGAGATTCTTGAAGCGATCGTCGATCGGCTGCCGACGCCGAAAGGCGTGCAGGACGCGCCGCTCAAGGCGCTGATCTTCGACTCGTGGTTCGACGCCTATCGCGGCGTCGTGATCGTCGTCCGGGTGATCGACGGCGTGCTCCGGCCGGGCATGAAGATCAGGCTGATGGCGCAGGGACAGGATTATGAGGCGCTGCAGCTGGGCGTCTTCAGCCCCAAGGCCGTAGAGGTCACGGAGCTCGGCGTCGGTGAGGTCGGTTTTCTGGTCGCGAACATCAAGACGGTCGGCGATGCGAAGATCGGCGACACGATCACGGAGAGCGCCCGGCCTGCGCTCGAGCCGTTTCCCGGGTTCAAGCCCCTCAAGCCGATGGTGTTCGCGGGGCTCTATCCCGTCGAAAGCCACCAGTACGCCGAGCTTCGCGAAGCGCTCGAAAAACTTCGCCTGAACGACGCGTCGTTTTTCTACGAGCCCGAGACGTCGGCGGCGCTGGGCTTCGGATTCCGCTGCGGGTTCCTCGGCCTGCTCCACATGGAGATCGTCCAGGAGCGGCTCGAACGCGAATACAACATGGACCTGGTCACCACCGCCCCTGGCGTGCTGTACCGGGTGACGACGACCGACGGGGTCATGCAGGAAATCGACAGCCCGGCGAAATTGCCGGACGCGGGCCGCATAAAGATTATCGAAGAGCCCGTCATCACCGCGATGATCCTGACGCCGGCCGAGCATGTCGGCGCCATTCTGCAGCTCTGCCAGGACAAGCGGGGCATTCAGAAGACGATCGAGTACGTGTCGTCGGACCGCGTGCTGATTACCTACGAACTGCCGTTCAACGAGGTCGTGCTCGACTTCTACGACAAGCTCAAGACTTACTCACGCGGCTACGCGTCGCTCGATTATCATGTGACCGGTTACTGGCCGTCGCCCCTGGTGAAGCTGGACATCCTGGTCAACGAGGAGCCCGTAGACGCGCTGTCGATCATCGTCCATCGTGACATGGCCTACGATCGCGGCCGGGCGCTCGCGTCGAAAATGCGTGAGCTGATTCCGCGGCAGATGTTCGAGGTGGCGATTCAGGCGGCGATCGGCGGGCGGATTATCGCGCGCGAGTCGGTCAAGGCGATGCGCAAGAACGTGCTCGCGAAGTGCTACGGCGGCGACATCTCGCGCAAGCGGAAGCTGCTCGAGAAGCAGAAGGAAGGCAAGAAGCGGATGAAGCGCGTCGGCAAGGTGGACATTCCGCAGGAAGCCTTTCTGGCCGTTCTTCGCATGGGCACGGATACGGACGAATAGGGCAGAGAGCACAGGGCAGATGGCACAAAGCTTCAAGAAGTCCACGCTGCGCGAGTACTTCGAGTCGATCGTCATCGCCGTCATCCTGGCGCTGTTCGTCCGCACGTTCGTCCTGCAGGCGTTCAAGATCCCGACCGGGTCGATGGAGAACAACCTGCTCATCGGCGACCACCTGCTCGTCAACAAGTTCGTCGACGCGCCGACGGCATCTGCGGTGGAGCGGGCGCTGCTGCCGATCGGCCAGATCCGCCGCGGCGACGTGCTGGTGTTCAAGTATCCGGTGGAGCCCGACCGCGACTACATCAAGCGCGTCATCGGCCTCCCGGGCGAGTCGCTCGAGCTCAAGGAAAAGAAGATCTACATCAACGGCAAGCCGCTCGACGAGCCGTACGTGCACTTTCTCGAGGAGCCGCGTCACAGTGCCGAGCTCTCCGAGGTCACGTCGTCGGACGTCCGTGAGAACTACGGGCCCGTGACCGTGCCGCCCAATCAGTACTTCATGATGGGCGACAATCGCGACAACTCGGCGGACAGCCGCTACTGGGGCTTCATGCCGCGCGACTACGTGAAAGGGAAAGCGCTGCTGATTTACTGGTCGTACGAATCAGGGCGAGAGGACTACGAAGACGACTCGGCGTCGGCAACCGTCAAGGGTCTCGCGTCGGTCTTCATGCACTTCTTCACGAAGACGCGATGGGACCGGCTCGGACATGTGATTCACTGATGATTAAGTCCATCGTCAAGATCGCGATCGCCGTCCTGATTGCCAACGCCCTCTGGCATTACGCGTCGGCCTATATGTCGTATTACCGGTTCATGGACGCCGTGAGTGAACTGGCGCTGCATCCCGCCGGCAAGACCGAGAGCCAGCTCAAGGACCGCGTCCTCGAGCT
>Ga0209488_10003769_pt1 | contig 12065 bp, 10 predicted proteins | sample Rivendell_Oct201_8_FD_188349 | JGI IMG/M metagenome (GOLD analysis project Ga0209488, IMG submission 188349) | Vadose zone soil microbial communities from the Eel River Critical Zone Observatory, Northern California, USA -... | ecosystem: Environmental > Terrestrial > Soil > Vadose zone >...
CGCCTGCGCGATCGGCAGACGCTGCTCGTGTACGCGAGGTACGACCTGACCTTCCCCGTCGATCTGTCAGAGGATCTCGTGCGCGAGTTCGCCGAGCTGAACGTCCCGCATCGCGTCTCGGTCCTTCCGTGCGGTCACTACAGCACCGGTAAGGCGCCGTTCAAGTACTGGGATGGATGGGTCCTGTCGCGGTTCTTGAAGAGAGCGTTGTCGGCGTACTGTCCGCCTTCAGGCGGACCTAGAGGTATCGCAATAGGCCGCGCAAGGCGCTAAAGAGCGCGTCGGCAAGGCTCCGCACGAGCGGCGACACGTCGCCTTCATTCACCGCGTTGGCCACGGTGACCGGATTGGTGAGGAACAGCCACACGGTGCTCACCGCGAGCAGGACGCTCACGACGGCGATGGCACCGAACAGGCTGGCACTCCAGCGTTGAAGCGAACGCATGTTGGTCAGACTTCCAAGACGACTGTACGGTTAATACGGTTCAGCGTGCACGCGCGGATGCGGGTGGCCTAGATGCTATCAGGCGCCACAAGGTTCGGGGCGCCCAGATCGAGCCGGGCAAATTCCTGGCTGGCCGCGTCCACGTCGCCGACGATGACGGTCGTCAGGCGCGAGGGATCGAGGTAGCGCGCGGCGGCGCTCGAGACGTCCGCGGGCGTCAGGGCTTCAATGCGCGGCACGAACTCGCTGTAGAACGAATCGGGCAGATCGAAGAGGGACAGCTGGGCGACGGCCCGCGCGACCTGGTCGAACGTCTCGAAGTTCTTCGCGTACCCGCGCGTCAGCGCCGCGACGCCCACGGCGAGCTCGTCCGCCGACACGGGCCTCGCGCCGCGAATCTCCGCGATCTCGCGGATCGACTCGCTGACGGCCAGCGCCGTCGAGGCCTTGTCCACGCTCACGCTGAGCACGAACGGACCCGCCGAGCGGCGGAACTCGAACGCCGAGCGCGCGCCGTACGTGATGCCCCGTTCCTGCCGCAGGTTCAGGTTGATGCGGCTGACGTACTGGCCGCCGAGCACCATGTTCGCCGCGACGAGCGCGTGGTAGTCAGGCGTCGACCGTGCGACGCCGACGTGCCCGATGCGAAGCTCGGACTGCGCCGCGCCGGGACGCGGCACGATGTTCAGCCTCGGCGGCTGCCGCACCACGTCCGACAGCGCAGGGACGGCGTCACCACCGGCAGCCCACCCGCCAAACGCCTGCGCCGCCAGCGAGCGAATCGTTTCGTGATCGCAGTCGCCGACGGCGACGAGCGTCGTGTCCTCCGGACGCAGCGCCTGCGTGTGAAACGCGCGCACGTCGTCGATCGTCACCGCGCGGAGCGACGCCTCGTTGCCGAGCGGCGTGTGCCCGTACGGGCTGTCGCCGTACAGCAGCTTCGCGAACGCGCGCTCGGCCAGGGCCCCCGGCATGTCGCGCAGCTGAATCAGCCGGTTGAGCCGCTGCTGACGGACGCGCAGGAAGTCGTCCTCGCGCAGCGCGGGCGAGACGGCGATCTCGGCGAGCAGCGCGAGCGCGCGGGCGGTAAACCTGCTGAGCGTCGTCAAGCCGAGGAGCATCGCGTCGGATCCGACGTCGGTGTCGAGTTGCGCGCCGAGACGCGACAGCTCCTGGTGAATGTCAATCGCCGAGCGCGACCCGACGCCTTCGTCGAGCATGTCGGCCGTGATCGCACTCAGGCCCTCGCGGCCCGCCGGATCGGCTGATGAGCCCCGCCGCACGAGCAGCAGCAGCCCGGTCATCGGCACGACCGCGTGGCGCGCGGTCCAGACCCTGAGGCCGTTGGCCAGGGCGGACTTCGTGATCGCCGGAAGCGCGAAGGGCGGGACGGGGCCGAGCGGCGGCAGCCTCGATCGATCGACGGGGGACGCCGCGGTCATGAGACGGCCACCGGCGAGGAATCCGCGACCCCGAGATCGAGGCGGCCGCGTGGGACGATGCTCATCACGATGCGCGGGCGGTCGTGGAGATAGCGCGCCACCGTCTGCTGCAGCGATGCCGTGGTGACGCGCTCGTAGCGCTGCAGGTCTTCGGTGAAGTAGTCGGGCCGGCCGAGGAACGTGTTGTAGGCGTTCAGCTGGTCGGATTTGCCGCCGAAGCCGCCGACCGTCTGCAGCCGCTGCATGAAGTGCGTTTCCGCCGACACGCGCCCGCGCTCGAGCTCGTCGTCAATCGGACCACCGGCGGCGAGCCGGTCGATCTCCTCGGTGATGGCGCGATCGATCTCGGCCAGCGTGTGACCTGGCGCAGCCGTGGCCGACAGCTGGACGAAGCTCGACATCTCGCGCGAGTTCTGCGTCGCGGACACGTCGGTCGCGATCCGCTCGTCGTAGACCAGCCGCTTGTAGAGGCGGGACGTCTTGCCGTTGGCGAGCAGGTCCGTCGCGAGATCGAGGTCCGCGTCGCCCTCCGCGTACATCGCCGGCGTGAGCCATGCCAGATAGAGGCGCGGCAGCTCGACGCGGTCCTCGAGGTAGATCCGCCGATCGGCCTCGAGTGTCACCGTCTGCGCCACCGGATCGACGCGCGGTCCGGCGGGAATGCCTTCGAAGTACGACCGCACCATGGCCAGCGCGGCCTCGGAGTCGAAGTCGCCGGCGAGCGCAATCGACGCATTCGCCGGATGGTAGTAGCGGCGGAAGAACTCGTGCGCCTCTTCGACCTTCGCGGTGTTGAGGTCGGCGATTTCGCCGATGGTCGTCCAGTGGTACGGATGAGCTTCCGGATACAGCGTCGCGAGCATGGCCATCGACGCCAGGCCGTAGGGGCGGTTCTCGTAGTTCTGCCGCCGCTCGTTCAGCACGACGTCGCGCTGGTTCTCGAACTTCTGCCCCGTCAGCGCCGGCAGCAGGTAGCCCATGCGGTCGGACTCCATCCACAGCGCAAGCTCGAGCGCGGTCGCCGGCACGACCTCCCAGTAGTTCGTACGGTCGGCATTCGTCGATCCGTTGAGCGACGCACCGGCGGCCTGCAGCGGCTGAAAGAATCCGCTGTCGTGATGCTCGGACCCTTCGAACATCAGATGCTCGAACAGATGCGCGAACCCGGTGTGGCCCGGCCGCTCGTTCTTCGACCCGACGTGATACCAGATGTTGACCGCGATGATCGGACACTCGTGCGCCTCGTGCAGCAGCACGTCGAGGCCGTTGGCGAGCGTATGCTTGCGGAACGGTATGTTCACACCATTAGCGCCGGTTACGAGACGACCGTCAGAGGAATGGTCTTGAACGCCGCGATTGAGATCTGCGCGGCCGCTCGCGCCGCGACTTCGACAATTGCCTTCGCCGCCGGCGCATCAGGCTCGCTGATGAGTAGGGGCACTCCCGCGTCGCCACCCTCGCGGATCGGCTGATAAATCGGGATCCCGCCGAGGAACGGCACGCCCAGCTCCAGCGCCAGCTTTTCGCCGCCGCTCTTGCCGAAGATGTCCGACTCGTGGCTGCAGCTCGGGCACACGAAGTAGCTCATGTTCTCGACGATGCCGAGCGTCGGGATATTGAGCTTCTTGTACATCGCCACGGCCCGGCGGCTGTCCGCGAGCGACACCTGCTGCGGCGTCGTCACGACAATCGCGCCCGCGACCGGCACGGTCTGACCGAGCGTGAGCGCGACGTCGCCCGTGCCGGGCGGCATGTCGATCACCAGGTAATCGAGCTCGGCCCACTTCACCTCGCGGAAAAACTGCTGCAGCGCGCCGTGGAGCATCGGCCCGCGCCAGATGATCGGCGCGTCGTCGGCCGTCATGAAACCCATCGAGATGACCTGGAGCCCGAACTTCTCAGCCGGCAGCATTTTCTGGCCGTCGGTCGTGAGCTGGGTTTTCATGCCCAGCATCAGCGGCACGTTCGGGCCGTAAATATCGGCGTCGATCATGCCGACACGGCTGCCGGCCTTGGCGAGCGCAATCGCGAGGTTCACGGCGACGGTGGTCTTGCCGACGCCGCCTTTGCCCGCGCCGACCGCGATGATGTTCTTCACGCCGGGGACCGGCGCCCGCCCGCCTTCGCCGCCGATGCCGCTCGCGCGCACGCTCGCGCTCATCGTGATGTTGACCTCGGTGACACCCGGCAGCGCGCGCACGGCTGCGTGCGCCTGATCGCGCATGAGGTCTTTCACGGGACACGCGGGCGTCGTCAGCTCGATCGTGAACGAGACGTTGCCGGCCTTTATGTTGAGCTCTTTGATGAAACCGAGAGTGACGATGTCTTTGTGGAGGTCGGGATCCTGGACGACCTTGAGGGCCTCCAGCACGCCCGATTGTTCGACGGCCATGCGTTAAGAATATCGTACGCCGAAGAGCGCCTTGCTGCGTTCGTTCAGCAGCACCCACAGCGTGTAAATGCCGAGCGGCGTCCCGACGGGCAGCAGCAGCAGATCGATGGATCCGGCCAGGATGGCGAGCAGCCGGGCGCGCGGGTCGCGCCGCCGCAGCGGCACGCCGATGAAGACGTGGCCAAGGCCCCAGAGGATGGCGATCACGGCGAGCGTGATGAACACCGCAGCCGTCAGACCCGCCGCGACGTGGCCGCTGCCGGCGGCGGACGTCGCGAGCGACGCCGCGGCAATGCCGAGCGCGAGCGTGGACACGCCGAGGAGCGCGGTCAGCGCGCCCCAGACGACAAACAGGATTGCGACGAAGTCGACGTGGGTCGCGTCTCGACTGCTGTTCACACGAGCGACGGCTGGATGCTGACGCGGACGCTGACGCGGACCGAACCCGACTGCGGCGAGGTGACGCGGAAGCGGAATGTCGCGCCATCCATGACGCCCGGCGGCACGGCGACGTTGACGGTGTGATGGAAGAGCGCCTCGCCCGACCCCGCGCAGCGGCCGCACGGCTCGGCCCACGACTCGCCGCGGCCACCGCAGCACGGACACGCGCCGCGGATCGGCACGACGAGCGGCGTCACGAGGCCGGAGAAGGCCTCGCGCGGAGACAGCGGGAGATCCATGTCGAACACGTCGCGGGCGTCCGGCTCGCCGAGAAACGAGTCGCGCATTCGCTCGACGACGCGCCCGGCCGACGGAAAATCAATCGCGATTTCGTCGGCGAAGCATTCGTGCGTCACTCCAGTACGATAGGAGCGCGGCGGGCGCGATGTCAAGATTGCGTCAGGGCGCGATCGGCCGTAGTGTGACGCTATGGGGGACGGGAAAGAGTGTCCGCTGTGCGGCGGCACGATGCGGATCAAGGAGTCGATTGTGACGACACCCGTGCCCGGCAATCCCAAGCCGTCCATCAAGACGGTTCGGGAATGGGTCTGCCCGGACTGCGATAACTTTGAGGAGGCCGGAGAAGATGACTGACTAACGCGCGCCGATTGTCAGCAGGACTTCCTTGCGCAGCTGCTCTTCGAACTCTTCGAAATTCAGAGCCGTTTCACATTCATCACAGAGCACTTCGAGCACGGTCGGACGGTCTTCATCCGACACTTCGACCCGGCTGTCCTCCAGGTGCACCACGTGCATTTGCAGCGTCTTGACCTGAAAGTTCCGGTCGTTGCCGCAGTTCGGACAAGTCAATGTCACCGATTGAGCCTCCAAGTCTTTGATTCTATGGGATGGGGGGGCCGGCGCAAAGGGAATTATTTTCTGCTAAGTTGGTCCGCACATGACACCCACGAGCGCGTACGAGATCCACAGCGAAGCCCGCGGTCCGCACTGGATCGCGTGGATCACGCGCGGCGGCGCCGCCAAACCCGAGCGTTCAGTGGTCATCGTCGGCGCCAGCCAGGCCGAGGCCGAGGCCAGCGCCAAACAGTGGGCGGAATCGCTGCGGTAGGACCTCGCCGAGGCTCCCGCGGCCGGGTTTGAACCCGCCCTCTTTCACGACCGCCCCCAGATACAGCCGATCGCGCGCCCGCGTGACGGCCACATACAGCAGCCGCTTGGTTTCTTCGCGCTCGCGGGCTCCGGCGTCCTCGTCGGCTTCCGATTCGAAGTCGCCGACCGACACCGACGGCGTGTCGTAGCCGTCCACCATCACGCGAATCGGGGCGCGCGGCCCGCCGGTGCCCCGATTCATGTTGACGACGAAGACCACCGGGAACTCGAGGCCTTTGGCGGCGTGCACGGTCATCAGGTTCACGGCGTCGAGCGCGTCGATGACCGCGTTGGACTCGTCGCCAACCGCAAGTTCGTCGAGAAAGTCGGCAATGCGCGCGAGTGTGGCATAGCCGCGGTTCTCGGCCTTGCGGACGAGCGCGCGCAGCTTCTTGAGGTTTTCGCGCGCCTGCGGCCGCCGCGGTCCGCGCAGCTCGGACGAGTACGCGACCTCGCGGAGAATCGCGTCGAGCGTCTCGGACGGCGTGACGCGATCGACCATCAGGAGCCAGCGCGGCAGCGCGGCGCGCACGCGCTCGAGGACATCCCGGTCTTCCGCGTCGAGCTGCGTGACCGCGAGCGGCGGCGTCTCGTGAGTCAGGGCCCCGGCGAAATCCGGACCGAGCGCCGCGACGCCGGCATCGGACAGCCGCACGATCCGCGAGCGCAGGAACGACGCGGCGCGCAAGTTCGACGCCGGCCGCGCGAGAAATCGCAGCAGCGCGACCGCGTCCTGGATTTCGTCGGCTTCGAAAAACCCAAGGCCCTTGTAGACGTACGTCGGAATGCCGCGGCGGTCGATGGCCGCTTCGTAGTCGCGATGGCTGTCGCGCGACCGGAACAGGATGGCGATGTCGCCGGGCTTCACCGCGCGCGCGACGCCCGTCTGCGGGTCGCGGACGACGGTTTCCGACTTGAGAAGGGTCTCGACCTGCTCCGCGACTTTTTCAGACGCCGCCTCAACTGTCGGCGCGCCGATGAATTGCACCGGCGAAGTTCCGGAAACCTCGCCATCGGGGAACCGATCCGTGTCGCCGTATCTGAACGCATCGCGCCGCCGCGCGTCCGTCGTCTTTGCGATCTCCGCGAACAGATCGTTGGCGAACTCGAGCAGCCCTGGTACGGCGCGGAAGCTGGTCGAGATCGCCTGGCGCGGCTGCCCCTCCGGCCGCAGGCCGGCGACGAACCCGCCGGCCTCGTCGAGCACCGCGACCTCGGCATCGCGAAAGCCGTAGATCGACTGCTTGCGATCGCCGACGACGAAGATCGAGGGAGCGAGCGCGCCTGCCGAGGCGCCGAAGCCTTCGCCCCAGCTCCGGACGAGCAGCGAGACGAGCTCCCACTGCGCGCGGTTGGTGTCCTGAAACTCGTCGACGAGCACGTGCTGATAGCGCGCCTCGAGCTTGTAGCGGCTCTGCGAGAACTCCTCCATCTGCTTGAGCAGCTCGACCGCGCGCTCGAGGACGCCGGCGAAGTCGAGCACGGCGTACGATTCGAGCGTCCGCTGATACTGGGACAGGGACAGGCCGAAGAGCTGCCACACGCCTCGCGACAGGATGACGTTGAGGTCGCGGCGGAACGACCGCACGGCCTGCTCGACCGCCGGCGCGATCGCCTCGACGCCGTCGCGATGCCGCTTCCACGCCGGCTCCGACACGCAGTGCTCTTTCTTGAATTCGGAGGAGCCGAAGCCGCGGGCTTTGCGCGGCTCGCCGGTCTGCGTGAGGAAGTAGCCCCGGATTCGATCGACGAGCATCCGGAACTCGGCCTGGCGTTCGACGGTCGAGTAGTCGCGCGACGTCTCTACGGCCAGGACGCGGAGGTCGGGGGCGAGCATCGCGAAGTGCGGCTGGCCGAGCGGTCCCTCCTTGAGAAATGTCTCCACGCCGCCTGACACCGACGTCAACGCGTCCGCGAGCCGCGACGCCGCCTGCTGACACGCGCGCTCGGGCGTCAGGTCGCGCGGACCGGACTGCAGAAAGCGCCGCAGGACGTTCGACGCGACCAGCCGGCGGTCGAGCAGCGCCGCGAGGCCGTCGCGCAGCCGGCGCTCGCGCAGCTGAATGAACACCATCGCGACGTCAGGATCGGTCTGCGCGAGACGGCGGCCGATCCGCAGCGACCGGTCGAGCGCTTCGCCGATGAGCCGCGGAATCTGCGTCTGATCCGCCAGGTCGAATCCCGGGGCGACGCCGGCTTCGAGCGGAAACTCGCGGATGAGCGACAGGCAGAACGCGTCGATGGTCGAGATGGCGATGTCGCCGAACCGTTCGCGTAGTTCCTTCCATTTTGCGGCCGACAACTGCGATGTACGGCTCGCTTCCTTCAGCCGCTCGATGATTCGCTGCCGCATCTCCGCCGCGGCCTTGCGGGTGAACGTGATCGCGAGGATGCGGTCGGGCTCGACCCCTGCCAGCAGCAGGTTGACGTAGCGTTCGACGAGGACGCGCGTCTTCCCCGTCCCCGCCGAGGCTTCGAGGACGACGTTCTGCGTCGGGTCGACGGCGATGCGCCGGGCGTCGGCGTCAAACATCGCCGACGTAGTCCTTGCGGCAGACGGCCGCGAAGCTGCAGAAACCGCAGAGGAACACGTCCTCCGGCGTCGGTGGAAACTCGCCGCGCTCGATGCCCTCGACCGCCTCCACGAATTTCGCCTGCGCCTCGGCGAGCACCTGCGTGCGATCGGAGCGCGCGGTGAAAAGCGGCGTGACACGCTTGGCGCCGCGGAACGCGATGTACGCGGCCTCGCCGAGCGGTTTCTTCAGCCGCTGCTCGGCACAGAGGCCGTAGATGGGCAGCTGCAGGGCGCGAGACTTGCTCGGCGCCGACGACAGCTTGTAGTCGATCAGCCGGAACGTGCCGTCCGCGAGCACGTCGATGCGATCGACGACGCCTTTGATGGCAATGCGCCTGACACCGTTTCTGCCCGTGAACTCAAACTCGCCCTTGAATCGTTCTTCGAGCTTGCGCTCGACCACAGGCGTCGGCCGCTCGGCTTCCATGCGGAACACGACTTCGCCGAGGCCGGCGGCGACGGTGGACCCGAGCAGTCGGGTCCGTTCGAGCGCCGCCTCGGCGTCGGACAGGGACCTGATCTTCTCCTCGACGACCTCGACAAACAGCGCGCGTGCGGCGGCGAGGTCGCCGGGCGTGATGCCGCCGCGCCCCGCGGCCTGCCAGCGCGTGAAGAACATCTCGAAGACCGCGTGGACGAACTGTCCCTGCGTCTTCGGATCCATCACTTCTTCTTCTTCGCGCTCTTCCTGGAGCCTCAGCACGTACTGCGCGAAGTACTTGAAGGGGCACATCAGATAGGTCTCGACGGCACTGACCGACATCGGCCGTGGCGCCTGCGGTCCCGCCTCCCCGTGATAGCGCGAGTCAATCGCCGCCGTGCGCTTTCCCCGGAGCGCCGCCCAATCGGGCGCGTCCGCTTCGGGCGCGTCGAGTTCGATTGACGGAACGGCCGCGTCGATCCGCGTCAGCGACAGCCCGGCGGCCTCTTCGATCAACGTCGACGGCTCCACCAGCGCCTCGTCGTCCAATGTGAAACTCGAAAGGACCACATGACGAGATGCCGACCTGACCAGATCCAGAAACCCGGCCGTCGCGGCGGCCCGGCGGTCACGCTCGGACGGCCAGCCGAGCACACCGAGCACGCTCGGCGCGTAGAAGATGTTGCGCCGCGTCCGCTCGGGCCACTCCCCTTCGATCAGCCCGACGAGCGTGAGGTCCTCGAACTCGCCGAACCGGGCCGCCTGCGCGTCGAGCAGATGCAGTCCGCGGCCGCTCGACTCCGGAAGAAACGTGGCCTCTTCGATCCAGCGGCGGATCTCGGGGGCCAGATCGTCGATCGTGGCCTCGCGATCGCCGTGCGCGGCGTACGCGGACGCCAGCCGCCCGAGGATCTCGACGAGCGCCGCGCGGCCGCGCCGGGCGCGCTCGTCGCCGGCGTCGTTGGCGTGGCCGGCCAGAAACGCCAGCAGCAGATTCACCTGCCACGACGCCGACGCCTTCGACAGCAGCGGCAGCAGTTCGTCCGCTGACGCGATCGCGGCCGTCAGCGCAACGTTGTCCGCGCCGAGCGCGCGCAGCTTGTCGAGCTCGCCCATGTAGCGCGCGTCGATCATCGCCTTGTCGAGATCGCCCAGCACGGCGCGCGTGATGCGTGCCTGCCCTGAGCCTGTCGAAGGGTCAAATCTGAAGTGCGGCGACGACAGCAGCGCGAGCGTGGCGTCCCGCGTGAACTGCGACGAGACGAACTCGATCACCAGGTCGAGCGCCGCGGTCACCGGCTCGGCCGCCAGCGGCAGCGCGTCGACGGCCTGATACGGCACGCGCGCGCCGCCGAACACCTCGCGGGCCAGATACAGGTATGGCAGCGGTCGCTCGAACACGACCGCGACTCTTTCGAGATCCGGCGCCTCGGCCCTCACCCGCCTGGCGACGGCAACAAGCTCCTCCTCGCGATCGCGGCTCACGGGAAACACGAGCTGCCTGGGCGGTGCCGACGGGGTCACGCCGAGTGAAGACGCGTTGATCTCTTCGATGCCCGGCAACCAGTCGTGCACGCGCTGATGAAAGCCCGATTGCAGCACGCGCTCCGTGGCGATGAGATCGATGCGCTCGAGACCGGGCAGCCGGGTAAGCAGATCGAAATCCGCCGCGGCCAGGCCATGGACGTCGGCAATCCAGTCACCGACGGCGATCACGACGCCGGTCAGGGGGCCGGATGAAGGCGTGGCCACGAGATGCGCGCGGAGCAGGTGTTCGTCCACGGCGCCGGTCGCCTGAAGCCGTCGCTCGTATTCGCGAAACGACGCGGCGAGAAATCTGGTCTGCTCGAGCAGCCGCACGGCGCCGCGGTCCTCATCGCCTTGCAGCCGCTCGCCGATGAGCTCCTCAAACCGCTGCACGCTCTGGCCCTGACGACGAAGTTGATCGTAGAACCGCAGCATCTCGGCGACCAGACCGGGCCGGACGACAAATGGCGGCGCCTGCCCGCCGGCAATCGCGTCGGCCGCCGCCGACTGCAGCAGCACTTCGCGCTCGCACGACGTAAGCATCCGGCGCGGCGCGGCAAGCCGCGCGTTCAGATCCGCGTACAGCTCGTCCCGCGTGACGAGGCCGGTACGTGGGGCGACCCTTTCCGTACGTAGGGCGACCCTTTCAGGGTCGCCTGCCAGCTGATGCGCCGCACCACGAGTCGGGACGATGACAGCGACGGACCGGAACAGATCCACCGGAGCTTCTGACGACAACAGCGCGATGGAACGGCGGAAGGCTCGAAGGTCGGGGACGCGCACGAGTCGCGTCCGGCGAGGCGTAATCACTGCAGTTGGGGCCGCCGCAGAAGCTTTTGAATGTCGGTCCGCGCCTTCGCGCCCAGCATCAGCGCGCCCGCCGCCGCGGATGAGGCGTCCCACGCCCGTTCGATGCTCACCTTGAGCGTGGCCTCGCGTCGAATACTGGCGGCGTTCTGCGCCAGGCTGACCGCGCTGACAAAGATCGCGTGGGCCTCGACCAGCTCGTCGGGCGGTTGAATGGCGCCGGCGGCTGACGCGAGCCGGCTGATCGCGCCCTCAATGAACCGCAGCGTCTCGGGCGGCGTCCCGGCCAGCGACTTGATGTCCTCGAGCGAGGTTTTCAGCGCCGCGAACTGCTCGAGCGGTTCGCGAATCGCGAGCCGGTACTGCGACAGCATCGGCGCCCGCAGCGCAAAGCGGTCGCGCGCCAGTTGCAGCCGCCGCGCCGCGTCGAGCTTCTCGTCGATCGCCGCCAGAAGCGACGAGACCACGTCGGGACGGGCGGCGCCCAGGAGCCTGTCGTTCGTGTGGACGCGCGTCACGAGACGCTCGAGCGCGCGGACGTCACCCTCGCGAGCGCGCAGGTCGGCCAGCCGCAGCATCCGCTGTGTGAGCGTCTGATACCTTCTGTCGACGTTGACTTCCGTCGCGATCGCTTGCGTCACGCTCACGCTGGTCGCCACGACCCACTCGGTGGGAAGGTCGTTCCTGCGACGCCCGAGCTCCCCGAGCGCCGACTTATAGAGCTCGACGCGATCGGCAGACGAATCGGCCACCCGTGCCGCCAGCAGGACCTGCTCGATCGACTCCTTCAGCGTCGGCGCCGGCAGCAGCGGCTCGTACACCGGCGCCGGCGAGGCAAACGCGACAAGATTGAACGCAATCGGCGAACCCTGAGAACCTTGAGAACCCTGAGAACCCTGAGAACC
>Ga0209488_10003770_pt1 | contig 12064 bp, 9 predicted proteins | sample Rivendell_Oct201_8_FD_188349 | JGI IMG/M metagenome (GOLD analysis project Ga0209488, IMG submission 188349) | Vadose zone soil microbial communities from the Eel River Critical Zone Observatory, Northern California, USA -... | ecosystem: Environmental > Terrestrial > Soil > Vadose zone >...
CCTCCCGCCTTGGCCAAATCGGCCACCCTCTGGATATGGTTACTCAGAAAGTGGACTGCCCGCTTTGTCCAAAACAACTGCATTTGGCACGTCCTTTCTGTTTCCTTCTCATCAGTATTTTTAGTACGTAACATGTGAATTACGTGTAACAAGTTGTATCACGTGATCGAGACCGGAATTAGACAAACTCGACCTCGACCACAACTCGACCTCGACCGCAAAGACTCGTCCGAGCATAAAGACCCGGCCAAGCCCTCTCTTCGCTGCTACCCGTCTAACAATACCTTAGATCTTCCACATGGGCTTCTCAGGAATAACAACCAGGGAAGCGGGTGATGGTGAGATGTTTTGCAACAAGGTTTGGCAGAAGGTAAGCAAGCAAAGCTCATTTATACGGTCATAGCTTTATGAGCACATAGACGAAGAATGCAAGCGCCTCGGGTCTAGACTACGACGGCGTTTTGCATATTAATCAACTCGATGCCGATTCTGGGTCTGGGTCCAAGTGCTCTTCAACACGCCACAACCTGATATTCCTCTTTTGGCCTTGGCATTCGCAGGCTTTCAAGTTGGCCTTGCGGCCTATGGGCTTGAACCCTCTACCCTGTCATATCTGCAGTCTCGTCTTCTACAGTCATGTCTCTCCTCCCTCTCAACGATCCTGACTCTCATACTCTGCGCTCGGTCGTCGAGCACGTTTTCATGCCCCCCGAACTTCCTCAGGAAGATCCTGGTAAACAGATCGAGGAGGAAATAAATGTGGCGCTGTGTAGCTGTCTCATAGATGCTGCCCAGGATTTCCTCCAAATTATTCCTACTTCACAACATCCCTCGTGGACGCATATGACCAAGATGATGGACATGGTTCATCGTGCCGCAAAGGTCCCATTTGGGAAGGTTGACCTCCAGCAAGCATTATCAAAGATGGACCGTGGAGGTACGTCAAGATAGCTTGTCCTTTGTTCATCTAAACCGAACATCCTCCGTCAGACGTGTTTTCCATGCATATCCGCGCCCAGAATGCTGCTCTCATCGTGCGCAGACTTGCCACCGGCGATTTCGTCCAGTTTGAGGTGTTCGAGGTCTCGCCACAGAACACTCCCATAATGACAACCAAGCGAAAGCTCCTGTGTTCATACCCAGGTCCTGCAATCCAGGTTCCCGCAGATACTTTTGCAGACCAATGCTTTCTTCGGGAGCTCTCCTCTTTCCTCGTCCAAATGGATGTTGGTCCCTGGGATTCAACTCCGACCACCATCAAGGCAGAATCTGTCGTCGACGAGGTTCGCGAAAGCGCCCATCCTAAATACATATCGGAATTATTGGTGGGAATCCTCAGGGGATATGGTCAGCCGGCAGTTGTAGATCGCATAACGAAACGTATAGGAGACGAAGTCCTCTGGGATAACGCGTCCAAACCATGGCGAAGATCCCCGCTGTGGCTAGTCCTCAGAGTTACCCTTCAATCTTCACTGCGTGCCAACAACCTTTACAAGTCTTTCATGCTCTTCTTTCACGCCCACCTTCTGCGTACTTGCGTGCGCCGAGATTTTCCAAGCGAGCTCCTCTACGCAATGAGGGTCAAAATGGCTCGACGTCTTTCAAAATTAGGACATGCGGCGGTATCACATGGCGCCTACGAAATTGTTCACAATACCGCAGAAGAGACCGAGGCACTTCTGTCAAAGAGATGGACGGAATTCCAAGCTATTGAATCCATCACTCCCACGTTGAAATTCAACCTGAACTCTGTCAATGATACACACATGTCCCTCGACAACTCGTATCATTACCTTACGATGTCTCGTTCAGCCTCACGTGAGGCTTCACATATGCGGTTTAACCCTTCCCACGAGCCACGCCTCAAAGACGTACACGATTTTACCCTCTTTACGGAACGCGGACTCGCAGAGGCTTTCTCCGAGGATAAGCACATCGCAATCGCGGACTTCGAGCTATGTGTGGAGAAGGATTTGGGATCTTGGGCTGCTGCATCTATGGACAACCTCGACGCTCCGGATACAATGGCTTCATGCATCAAGCAATACTTTTCTGGTGCAAAAAATCTCTATGGGGCCAACGCCGAAGATAATTCCATCATGATTCTGACCATCATGGATCTTTGGGTAGCTCTGGATAAAATTACAACCCAGCAGTGCCCCTTGCTGAAACAATATTCTCCCGAGATTCCCTCCGAATTCCTCCATCCATTACTCCTCCATCGATCATCTGCTTTGGAACGTGCCTTGCGCATCGAAGAGTATCTGTGTCTAAGACACAGAGACGCTTTTAGAACACCGTCGATCTTCTCAAACAGCGTTAATGACTCTTGTTTCGCTGTCAAGTATTTTCGTTCTTCTGAAAATCTTCAATGCCTCTACGACGAGATAAACACGCACGCTACACAAGAGCGAGCGAAGAAACGTAAAGAATTAGCTTCATTGAACCAGCAATCGAAATCACTTTTAGACAAGGCTTCGAGTTTGGATCACGACCGATACTGGAACAAATGGGGCAATAAAACCCACAGCGCATCTTGCCAGAGATGTAGCCTCGAAGACCAAGCTAATGCTCTTGACATCCACATTCACGAATGGCCACTACCCTCCTCGACGGTGCACGCACAACTAGCTGTGTTTGAATTGTCTCCACCCCGTGCGTTTGCAGCCTGGCGTGATATAACATACATGATTCTCCGCGACATCGGTCTACCCTCACTTTCTGATTCAGGGGATCCGCCTAAAATTCTCCTGGGTTCCTTCTCTGGCCTCAGACGTTGGGCAGACCAAGGCCACCGGGTGACTATTGGATCAACTACAAAGTCGTTTTCCGACCAGAGTCACTACAAAAACGTTCAGATTCCCGCGCAAGAGTCCTCTGTTCTTGTCAATAATGGTTTATCGTTCAAGCTATATGACCGCGTTGGTGAATCCTGGGTGATAGGATCGTTCTCCGGGTCTACTGTCGCACCACGGTGCACACCTGCCAGCCCCACGTCAAGTCCATACTATCGCCTCCACCCTTTCGTGTGTGGCACCCAACACACGCCAAATGATATCATTGCCGCTCAAGGTGATTGCCCGGAGGAAATTAGCCTCCATGAGTTCATTGCATTTTCCGGGTTGCGCAGTTGCCCACGTTTGCAGTGGCTAAACATCGTAAGGGAACTGGCATCCCCTTCCCTCTCGTTTCGTTGCGAGGAGGTGCACACGTTGGTTACCCAAGCAACCTGGCAACTTGGACCGCTGTCAGATGGCGTTCGCGAGTGGCATATCGACCTTGGTTTTTCGAGCTTTGGAAAGGCCCTCCTACGAGAGCTGGGGTCCCTTCTTGAAAGTGTGAAGGCCAATTGGCTAGAAGAGGTCACGGTACGAACTATTGGTGCGTCAGATACCACCTATTCCCATTTTTGGGTTTGTCTCATCAGTTCGAGTTCGCAGCTCTTATCTGTAGCCGTCTTTTGGAATCGACAATAGACCCGGATATTTCCCGGCGGGCAAGTGCGCTGTTGCGGGAGGTTCGAAATTTGACGTATCGATGGACTCGTGAACTAGGATCAAAGTTAGACTCTACGCATGATGAAACATCCCGCACGAGGCTGCGACATCGGTTATGTTTGCTCGCTGCGACCTGTTTTTCTACTTTCGACGTATCTTCGGAGCACCTCCCCGCCGCCTTTGCCAGTGATGAGGACTTTTCCATCGCCATGCATTGCGCATGCATCGTCCGTGACAACACACCACCGTCACTCTCCGATGCCAACTTTCCCTATCTCTCTCGGATGCTTAGTCGCCATCGCCGGCTATTGCATGACTTGGAACCTATTTTTAGAGAATCGTTACCAACCGCTCCTGATCCGTTGCGGCGTTCGGGCGCTTACGATCAGGCCCTTGCACATCTGTGGCCAGGTTATCTTCCGGACAGTAACCCAAGCTGGCGTGCACTCTCCAAACCAAATTCTCGGTGGATCTTCCGCTCAACGGAAGGAGGACAAGAAGTACATTACAACCTACTAACGGGACAACTGCTGATTGATGGGAAACCACTGGGAAGGCTTCCGCAAGAGATAGCGGAGCACCCCACATACGAAAGTGTACTCGGCTCGGTGCGTGATCAGGTTTTTTCTTTCGGATCTTCCTGAGACCCCTTCAGAGAATTTTCGACGTAGCCCCCGCTAACATCCCTGGGATGGATTTTATGACGCGATCAACAGTGTCTGGGTATCAGGTAAACCGTTAGTTATTCATTGAGTTTTGAATAATGATTAAGATTCGTCAAAGATTTTCTTCTCGTGGAATGATGGCGATTTGATCTTGCAAGCACGGAGGCCAGGAGATTCGCAAATCTTACAACTTATTCCTCGCCACATACTTTCTGGGGACTTTCCCAGGCATTTTGTTGATGAGTATGTCCACTGGCTCGACCTGGACACTCGCAAGGTCGAATTCCGTCCGGCTGGCTCCGCATGGGAGCCAGAACCTTCTAACTGGCAGCTTCACATGAAGGAACCGCGTCATATGCTTCGAAATCCTAGCCAAGAAAGCTCCGAGATACAACTCGTCGACATTCGTTCAAGGACATTCAGTGACGTGTCCCGCCTATTGTCGCCACTAGCATCCCGGGAAGACATTAACGCTACGCGCACCTCCCAGAGGCTGGAGGTTTTCCTGCCTCGGTTGCGCATGACATTCTTTGTCAACGCGAACTGGGAGCTGGAGTGTCGAAGCATGCCCGGTTATATCATCGACACCACCCAGTCGTGCGGAACATTGTTCGGTCTGGAGAATAAACTCGTCTTGCGCCCCAGCCCTATCATCTCCGAACAGTTTCTACTACCGCGACGAGTCATCATACCAGAAGGGAAGGTTTCTTTCAGCAAAATGGGGGACTTCACCAGCGTTTCTATTAATACCGACGCTGAAAAGCATATTCGTTGGCACGAATATACGATCGACACCGACCTTGGATGCCTCAGGAATGATGCAAGCTTGATCAGCAAGCTGTACCAATGCTATTTGCATGCACTAACTAGTCACTGTCTTCCCGATCCATTGCTCGGTCACACCGGAACAGAAGAGGCCCTCCTCATATTGCGAAATGCCGCGTCCCGATCTTTTCAAAGACTCGACCTCCGCTCGGCAAAGTTGTTGGAATTGATTCGCGACTTGACACCCGACAGAATTTACTATCCACCTCACCTAACCTCGATGGCCACGGTGAAGTGGAACAATCTCCCAGCACTATCCCAGCACCATGACTTCTACCAGACTGTTTGTTCCATTCTCGAACACGCACAGGCGTTGGAGGTCATGTACGATCAACCTGCTACGTTTGATACCTCAGACCGCAGTCAATCGTTATTGAATCGGGCTGTCTCCCGCAATAAGTCATACTATCCCTTGGACTCGCAGATCTTGGAGCAGCCGCCGTCCTTTGGCGACGTCGTGTACAGGTCAAGGGACATTTCCGGCGATGGAACTGGGGAACATCTGGCGTACCAAACATCATGGTCAATTTGGAACGCGCGGCCTTCCCTCCACCCCACGTCGCCGAAACTTTGGGATATCATGTGTGAATGGGATTCCATTGGCCCTGCCAACGGGGATGTCTCACTGCGATATAGTCCATATTGGCTTAAATTCAATGCCAAACGGGACTGGTTGGTAATTTACGAGCGCTGCCGAGAGGCGATAAACGAGGCCCATCGAAATCCAAGAATCGAGCTGTCTTTCAGCCTCTCCGCTGCTGCCTACAACAAATCCACGTATGCACCCATCGTCCCCTTCCTAATGATCTTTGCTTTGGACCAACGCTGTCGCAACCTCGCTTCCCCATCAAACCCCAGTTATACGCTTTCAGATGGACTAGCTCCAAAAACCTCACGTCTCGAGGACTTGGTGTCCGAATCTGCCCTGCCCATAGACGAGATCCCTGCGCATCTAATAGCAGTGGATGACTCAATGCCATGGTGGCGAGTCGAGCAACAGCAGAAGGCCAAATACGATGCAGCCATCAGGAGAGAGAAGTCGATAGTCGCGCGATCAATATCGGATCGTTGGCCACACTATGAATATTCAGATTTTCGTGGACAGTGGTTCAACGAGTCTGATTGCAAGCGACGCATCGACGGATACTTCCAGTCAATCTCCCGGAATATCGCATTGAGAGATCATGTAGAACAGTTACAGAATATCCTACAACCCTATCGGAATATCTCGATACCCACCTCTGAGCCGTATCTCTTTTCACCCCAATTTCTCACCGGGAACCCAATGGCACCTTCGTACTCGATTCGCGATATATTGGTATCCCGCACCAACATCCCAACATCTCTCACCACAACAACAGAGGGCCCCACGCTTCGACCTGATTTTGATAGCCTCGAAATCCTCATTCAAGAGTTCCAACATTCTCCGCAGCCCTTGCTACAACTCTACGGAAATGAGTTGGACAGGAGTCATCATGCGCTGAGACAAGATGCCTTTCAATCCGCACGAGGTGTTAGCCCTTCCCACGAGCTCTTGCTCCGCTATCACGAAACGTGTTCCCATATGAAAGAAAGAATATTCCTCGAAATTCGGGCAGCTCTTTCTCCATCTGAGAATGTGGAGAAAACTAGCGAGATCGCAGGCCTATGGCCCCGAATCACGTCTCGATCCATACTCCGTCAGCTGGCCCGTGATTGCATCAGTAGACTTCCTGAGGACTGGGAAATTGTAATCAAGCGCTATGCAGTCTCTCTCCTCAGATATCAGCAGTCTATACGCCTGTTGGACCTCTCGTCTAGAGGAAGACATGAGGAACTTCTTCGGGAAATCGAGGTCACCCACAGCGACGTATTGGCAGAATCAACTCCGGATTGGTTGTTAATACAGGTTCGTCCACTACCCTGTTGGCGACCCAGTTAAGACTAAGGTGACGTTTGTGAGCAGATTGAGATAAATCTCCTGGCGCGTCCGGTTCAGGTAGCTGTCGCACGCGAAATGATTTCTCCAAGCTCCAATCAGAACATCACTCTACAACTCAACATGGGAGAGGGGAAGTCCTCCGTTATTGTGCCCCTCGTTGCTTCTACTCTGGCTGACGGCTCAAATCTTGTGAGAGTCGTGACTCTTAAGCCTCTCAGGAATGAGATGTTCCGGCTACTTGTTAGCCGACTCTCTGGCCTGGCTAATCGTCCCATCTTCTATGTGCCGTTCTCTCGCAGTCTCAGCATGAGTACTTCCTTGATTAGGACCATCAGTGGTCTTTATCGGCGATGTGTCGCCGAGGGTGGCGTTCTGGTTGTCCAACCAGAACACATACTTTCGCAGAAACTTATGCATATCGATACTCTCCTGGCATCACATACAACCCACGTTGACAAACTTCCCATAGCTCATGAACTGGGTGTCTTACAGGATTGGGTGACCGAAGTATCACGCGACGTACTTGACGAGAGCGACGAAATTCTCCATGTGCGGTACCAACTTGTCTACACCGCAGGAGAGCAGATGCCAGTCGATGACCACCCTAATCGATGGACCACGATACAACAAGTGTTCAGCCGGCTGCAAGCACACGCTCCGAAATTGCGTGAGAGTTTTCCGAGGACATTCGAAGTCGACACAACACGACGAGGATTTCCAGTTATGCGCGTACTCGATTCCTCCATCCTTCAGAAAATGTTTTCACTCATCATTGACGATGCTCTCGGAGGAGCTATATCCAACCTCCCACTGGGTGTCCTCCCATCACCAGTTTGGCAAGCTGTTCGCCGCTTCATGGCAAATAAGGAGGTCTCAGATGAGGATCGGGATTTGATTTACGAACACTGTAAGGAAACGACCTTGTTGAAAGGAATTCTCTTACTCCGTGGGCTCCTGATGGACAACGATGGAATTCTTGGCTACATACTCAAAGAACGGCGCTGGAGAGTGGACTATGGTCTTTATCCCAGCAGGACATTGTTGGCTGTACCATATCGGGCCAAGGTCTGTTGTATTCACTTAGCAGCAGAACTTTACTAACTTTGGAAGCAGGATGTGCCAAGCTTGAGAGCCGATTTTGCTCACCCAGACATTGCCCTCACATTAACTTGTCTCAGTTATTATTATGGCGGCTTGAATAGGGATCAGGTACTTTTGTGCTTTGATCTACTAGCCAAACTTGATAATCCGGAGATGGAATACGATCACTGGGTGGAGCTAGAACGAGACAAAGACTTTCCGGAAACGCTGCGCCAACTCAGTGGCGTGAACACGGAGGACGGAACACAAGTCAAGGACTATCTGGTGCCGTTATTCTCGAGGAATAAAAGAGTGGTAGATTTCTACCTGTCACAAGTAGTCTTCCCTCGGGCCGCACGAGAGTTTAAATCCAAATTCTCAACATCTGCCTGGGATCTCGCGGAAAAGAAGAAAAATGTTACGACAGGCTTCAGCGGTACAAATGACAATCGCCACCTCTTACCCACATCCATAACGCAGCAGGACCCTGAATTTGTGCTCTGTACCAACGCACTCGTTCTCCGGCATCTCCTTCGGCCTGAGAACGACTACTACGAGTGTACGGGCGAGCGCAAATCTGTGACTGATTTCTTGCGGCGTCTGGTCAAGCAGGATTCTGAAATCAGGGTCCTATTGGACGTAGGGGCCCAGATACTGGAACTCCGGAACAAAGAACTTGCACGAGCCTGGCTGGACCTTCGACGGGATGTCTCTGCCGCCATCTTCTTCGACGACGCAGACCATCTCACCGTGATCACTCAGGATGGAACTATAGAGCCATTTTTTTCATCTCCTTTCAACAGACAACTAGAAAAATGCGTAGTATACCTTGATGATGCGCATACTAGAGGAACCGATATCAAGTTTCCCCAAGGAACGCGTGCAGCCGTTACGCTAGGCCCAAAGGTCACTAAGGACAGATTAGTACAAGGTATGTCCATCGACTATCTAAGGAAGAAGAAAATCTGACCAGGACGCAGGCTGTATGCGAATGCGCCAGCTTGGGAAAGGACATTCGGTGATGTTCTTTGCTCCGGGAGAGGTCGATAGTCGTATCCGCAGTCTTATTCCAGGTGGGACGGCCCCTGGGAACCGCATCCGTGTGCTGGACATCCTCCGCTGGGCCATGCATGAAACTTGTCAAGATATCCGCCACAACCTCCCACACTGGGCGCAGCAGGGCCTTGATTATCAGAAGCGTCTTGTGGCATACGAAACACATAGGTCAAAAAAGTGGGAGGTTCTGCGAGACGCCTGGCTGCAACCCGAGTCCCAAACCTTGGAAGAAATGTACACGCCAACACGAGGGACTAGAGATCTTGAAATAGACAGTGAGCCGTCCCTACGCGAACGGATGGAACGACTTGGGGTTACGAAGCTAGTCGATGTCAAGATGGCAGAAGAGCAAGAACGAGAGGTAAACCACGAACTCGAGCTGGAACGTCAAGTAGAGCGCCTTCCGAAGCTCATACCAGCACAGCACATCGTCCGCCCGGTCATCCGCGAGTTCGTTGCAACAGGTGAACTTCCTAGACCCTCGAGGTACATAAAGTCTCTGTTGGCTCCTGTCTATATGGCCGATGAATTAGATTCGACGATTGGATGGTCTCCCTCTCCACTCGCAACGGAAGATTTTACTACCACAGTCCTCCATTCCAGTGGCGATGACTTGACAGACTATCCCCGCCCGGTCAATTGGGTCCTTTCGAGCGGATCCGGGAAGGACAGTATTGTCATTGCGATCAGCCCGTATGAAGCAAATGAACTACTTCCTATCATCCGCAAGGGCAAGAAAGTCCGGCTACATATATATGCTCCACGGGTCACGTCCTCTATGACCTCGTTCTCCGACCTCACCTTCTATTCCATCCCCGATTCGCAGGAAGAACCGTGGTCAACGCCTGTGCACATAAGAACGGAGTTGAATCTGTTTGCAGGGCAGCTGTACTTCGACAGCAGAGAAGACTATGAGAGGGTATGCGTGTTGCTCGCTCTGACCATGGCACACCCAAAGGCAGAATTCGTCGAAGTAGATGGGTTTGTGCCGCCCAGGTACCGTACAGGAGAAAACTCCCCGTTCGAAAAAAGCAAGATACTTATATTGAAGACGTTGATTGGGCTTCGACGGAAAGGCATGGGTTATAGTAGGACGCACATGGGACAAATCTTGAACGCCAGCCCATTAAGTAAAGAGACTCTGTCTGTCATACGTCCTTGATTTACTGTATATAGCACCAGATTTTGTAGCTGCAGATTATCCATTTATTTGTATAGGTTCCACCTTTCTTACCCCCTAGGGACGACTCACCAACCCCGCGCGAAAACCTTGATTCATTTACGCTCGTGTCATCTCTTTGAGTCCGAGTCAAGAGTACGTAGCATAGGGCCAGCAGGCAACTAACATGGTGTCCTCATTTTGCGACTATGGCTTCTGCGTTTTTCATTTCATAACTAATTGTCGCAACCGTCGCCGCGGCGATGACAAGAATCGTGACGTAGAGATGCAATAAAGCTTCCTCGAGGTATGCATCCCTGTGAGGTACACACCCGCAAGCGTGAATGTAAGTACGGAAAATAAGCGTGAAAGCAGTTCCGATGGGCTTGGAAATCCAACCTTAGATGGACGGTTGTGCAGGATCCACGTGGTAACTCTCAAGAATAAGCAGAATCAGCGCACTAGGACAGGGCTTTGTATCATCCGACTCAGGGTTCCAAGTCGTTGATACAGTGCTGGCGGCGGCGTGGGGATACGGCTACAGAGGGACAGCGGTATCTGCCAGGTCGATGGAAGCCCAGCCTGGCAGGCGCAAACGCAAATCACAGGCACGCACATAACTTGAAAATGATAACGACTTGTGTACATATGCTTTTTGGCTCTTGAAATCGTAAATGAACCATGAATGATAGTAAATGGTAGAAACCAAAATCAACCCAAGCAGTGCCAGTGACTGACTGGCAGTACGGAACAACGGGCAGGCCGAAGTCCGAGTCTGCCACCGATTATTCGACACGCCTGCTAGGACCTTAGTTCTCACGCGCGCTTCGAACAAGTCCGCTGTAGGGGACACAGTGTCATATGAAGAATTGGTTTTTTGTCAAAGAGTACATACTCATTCTGGTGCCACGTGGCCGCGGAGCTCCCGCATCAACATTTTTGTGTGCGCTGTGCATAGCCATTGCAGACACAATTCAGGCACGAATAAGAATGAGACTGCATTACAGTCGACTCCCTCATAACCCATCCCCCATTTTTCCCGACAAGTCACATAAGTTTGAACAGGCGGAAAATTTCGTATTTGGGTATGGGGAGTCGACTGTATGTCCGCAGTCCGAGAAAAAAAGGGGTGCTGAGGAGGCGAAGTTGAAATAAATCAGAGATCTCTAGCGGTCGAACCGGCCCGGTTGTCGATGCTTGCTCACGGCGTGGTCGCTTTCCTCCCACTCTAATACCAACAGCCACGTCGAATGTCACCAGCCAGACCGCTTCGAGTGGGAGGGAGTCGTCACTCGGTTATATAGTCTTTCTATGCTGACTGCTAGATGAGTCTGGTTTCCTTCCCTTGCGATTGACTAATATCTGCCTTCGCACTAATTCCTTTCGCCTTTTCCAATTGGCTTCAGCCGAGAAGGTCGGTTTCTATCTCGTCATGGTATATATTCGCGATCGGGTCATGTGTTCATCACATCGTCGCTTACCGTCCTTTATTCTTTATCACGCACTACGCCCTTACCTCACCAGCACCCTTGTGCTGGCGCTTCGAAAGGGTATCCGGTGCTATTGGCAGTGGAAACACTAAACTAAAGAGATACCCCGCTCCTTCTGCCTAAAGTTTCTCCCGAACGACCGTTGAGCTTGTTCAGCCATTTAATTGTGGTACTCTGTCAACCACGCGCAGGTCCAAGCCACCCCCGCAGCAAGCCATGGGTATCTCCCTTGTAAAGGCTCAGCTCGTATCGCTCGCCCTCACAACACTCCTTTACGGTTAGCCCCCCAAAAATGATCCGTTGTTTATCTTGCGTCCTCGAGGTTGACATTCCCTCGGACAGGAGTGTTCCTTACTTTGTCATGCGTCACG
>Ga0209488_10003771_pt1 | contig 12059 bp, 10 predicted proteins | sample Rivendell_Oct201_8_FD_188349 | JGI IMG/M metagenome (GOLD analysis project Ga0209488, IMG submission 188349) | Vadose zone soil microbial communities from the Eel River Critical Zone Observatory, Northern California, USA -... | ecosystem: Environmental > Terrestrial > Soil > Vadose zone >...
GTAATGTTTCGTCATCGAGACAATCACGCCGCTCCACCCGCAATATCGGCGTCCAGTCGATGGCGCGCGCCTGTGCCACGGCCTTCGGTGACCTTGTACCAGGTCATGAGCGCTGCTGTTGCGGACATAAGGGCGATGCCGAGGGCGCTAATGAGGACCTGCATCGCAATACTGCCCGAAATTTCTACGAGGAAGAAATGCCCGATGAAGGACAGGAACACGCCGAGACAAAAGATTTCGAGCGAGTTCTCGCCACAGAGAATAACTGGACGAGCCAGCGGAGATTTCAACACGCCCCAGTCGCGCGGCACAAACCGCACGGTGACGATTGCGAGCGCGATGAAATGCATGAACCGCAGCACGTCGAGATTGCTCTTGTCGATCGGATAAATAAGATCCGCTAGCGGTCCCGGGACATAAAGCTCGAGTGAAGGGACGTACCAGCTGATGACAATGGCAAAGGCGAATACAAGGTAGGCCGTGGCAATCCCCACGACGACAGGCGAACGTACCACATTGGCCATTCGTTCGGCCCCATAAAGCGCGCACCAGGCGCCAAACACAAAGATGAGCTGCCAACAAAGCGGATTGATGACCCAATCGCCGCTCGGATAGGCCGGCAGGTTCCAAGAGAACGCATGGGACAGCGTATAGAGAGCAGCCGACCCCATGAGCGCGGTCGTGGGCGCCCGCCGCAGCAGGTACAGGACTGCCGGAAACCCAATCAACAGGACAATATAGACAGGTAGGATATCCATGTTGGACGGTTTGAACTTGAGCAATATCGCCTGAAACAGGGTTTCGTGCGGTTGCTGCAGGAATTCGAGGATATTCATCTCCTCGGCAAACAGGGGGTTCGCAAAGGTGTGCGCAACATGGGCGATCTCCGCCACGAAGATGATAAACAGAAAAATGTGAGCAACGTACAATTGCCAGACGCGCTTGAGGATGCGGGCGGCCGCCACGACGAATCCGCGCTCGACCATGACGGGGCCAAAGACGAACGCTGCGGTATAACCCGAAATGAAGACGAACAACTCGGCGGCGTCGCTGAACCCGTAATTGCGGAGCGTGAACCAATTCACGATGTTGATTGGCATATGATCGAGGAATATGAACCAGAGCGCGAGCCCGCGAAAGAAATCCAGCCGCACATCGCGGGCTGGCTTGACCCAGGCGGTCATCGGCAGTGATTGTCTTGCGTCAACCATCGATTGGCCGCTGTTGACCTGATTCCCGTTCAAGCCCTTAGCCTCAGGGCAAGCCCTTAGCCTCAGGGGAGTGCCCGGACTAGCTTCGACAACGTGTCGCTTCGACAACGCTGACGGCGGCACCGGACATGATATAGTCCCTGCGATATCTTGCCGCATCTGGAGGTGACTCACCGTGCCCGGACTTGTTATTTCTGGGCGTGTTGTCGGTTCCAGATTTGGAGGGCGCCAAGTGAGCACCAAGCCGCATGAAGACAGGCCGTATCTGTCGAAGGACGACACGGCCTTTCTGACAAAGGCCAGAATCACGAGTTGGGAGGCGAACAAGACCTTCTCAAGCGACTGGGCTGCGGAGCATTTTTTCACGTGGGCTGAATTGCTGCACCAGTTGCGAGACAAGCGCGTTCGCATTCTCGAAATTGGTTCATGGGAGGGTCGTTCCGCTCTGTTCTTCCTGAACTACCTTCCGCAAAGTCGCATTGTTTGCGTTGACCCCTTTGATGGCAACGTCGAGCACAGCCGCGATCCCTATTGGGTGGAACTCGCACGCAAGTCCGAAAGCCAATTCGATTCTACCCTGGCGGCTTTCCCGGATCGTGTTGAAAAGATCAAGGGGAATTCGGCCGACATCCTTCCGAAACTTGGCATTTCTGGGCGCCGCTTCGATCTCGCCTACATCGATGGCAGCCACATGGCCACGGACGTTTATAGCGACGCGGTCTTGATCTGGCCTTTGATGGAGCGGGCAGGTATTGTGATATTCGACGATTACGAATGGGACCTTATGAACGAGGAATCCGAACGACCCCGGCTTGGCATTGATGCCTTTCTCGCTGCATTCAGCGGCCACTACAAAGAACTCCATCGCAGCTACCAGATTGCGATCGTCAAATTATAGATTCGGAGATTAGTGATGGCGCCCAAGATTTTCGTCGCGGCGGTGAGCCGGCTCAACGCGTTCGTCGTCACCTTTTTTCTGATCGCTGCATCGCTTGCCGCGGGAGCGCAGGCTGCCGAGGCTCCGCGCAAGGTGGCCGTGGCGTCGTTTGGCCTCTTCGGCGATCAAGACGTCTTTCGGAGCGAGGCGACCGATGCCGCCAAGATCGTCGCGAGCCGCTTCGGAGGCGATCCTGTCGTCGTTCAATACAACACCAAGCAAGGCGGCAAGGTAACGATTGCAGGACTGGATGCGACCCTGCAAGCGACGGCGGAAAAATTAAATCGCGAGAGGGATATCCTGTTTCTGATCCTGACGTCGCACGGGTCGCCTAACGGTCTTGCTGTCGTGGCGGGACGGACCAGGCAGATGCTCGCGCCGTGGGCGCTCGGCGCGATGCTTGACCGGACCCGCGTGCGCCACAAGGTCGTCGTCATATCGGCCTGCTATTCGGGCACCTTTATCCCTCGTCTTGCCGATCCGGATGTGCTGGTTGTGACGGCAGCCGATGAAGAGCACCCCTCATTCGGCTGCACAGATAGAGCCAAATGGACCTACTTCGGCGACGCCTTTTTCAACGTCGCGCTCCGCAAGGCCGACACCTTGCGAAACGCCTTCGCCCAAGCGCAGAAGTCGGTGCGGGAGCGGGAGTTGCGCGAGGGCTTTGTTCCGTCAAATCCGCAAATCGCCGGAGGTGCCAACTTGGACCCGCTGCTTGTCGTGCGTCGACGATGATCTAACAACATAGCGGGACGATTTATCGCTCTGTCACAATCCGAAGTCGGACCACATCAGCGCGTGACAGCTGAGTGTTGCGCGCGATCCCATAGTTCGCATCGATCATGTCAGCGAGCGCCGGGTCGACCCCCATTTGCGTAAGATAGAGTTTTGTCTGTTCGCGAAAACGCACGCGCAGCCCTTCGCGATGTTCATCGGAAACATTGAGGCCAAGTCGGCTTGCTATCTGAGTGCTCTGGATGAGGACGGTGGTGTCCTCCGACATCGTGCGGCGCACTCCACCGGCCAGCATGAGAACGCAGGTGAGGTCGCAGGCGCTGATCGATAACAGCGAGGCTTGCAACGGAACACCCGAGCGTTTTAGAGCGACGCACTCTGATTCCCTTAAGCCCCGGCATTGATCGGCAATCGTCCGGCCGACGCCCACGTCGATTCCACGCTCGCGAAGTATTTTCCCGATGCTGGTTGCGACGCTGAGGTTGCTTTGTTCACGCACATTGAGAAAGACCGGGCGCTTGCGATCCGCGAACCGGTCGAGCCCCGCGATGATGCGCTTATGGCCATCCCAGTGGACCGTCCCTTCGGCTGCGAGCCAGTCCGAGCAATTCTCGCCGCAGGCGCCGGACGCGCCATGTGCTGGATAAATCATCACGGCATCCGCCAACGAACCAATCCCACCCGGTACGGGTGCCGGAACGCCTCCAGGCCGTGTCTGACTGAGCGCGATTTGCGAACCACCGATCGCAAGCATCGCAAGCAAGCACAAGCGAGCCAGCACCGCACACAAGCTCACGTCCGCCGTCGACGCGTTCCAATGCATCTGCATGGCTCGCCTCCGAATAAGATGTTTGCATCTACGGTTCTTCAACCGGTCCGAACTCCGGCGGCGGTATCCGGTGCTTTGTTCCTGCTTCGTATGCTGAGGCGATTCGCAAGAGCGTCGGCTCGGCAAAAGGCCTGCCGAAGAACATGATCCCGAGCGGAAGCTTTGCCGGAACGGGGCCCGTAAGCCGTGTACCACCAGGGGCGGCGGCATCGCGCACTCGATCAAACACTTGAGTGGTGAAACCCGCCGGGACGGACAGTGTCGTAAATCCGTGTTGCCCCGGCAGCCCCCAGACCGAATTGGTCCTGCCTTCCAAAGGCGGCTCGAAGGGTTCGCCCAGGATATAAGCGGGAATGTTCCCGGCCGGAGACACGAGCGCGTCGAGGTTCTCTTGCGCCATGCATTGCAGAACGATTTGCTGACTGGCGAACCTGTTTTGAAACAGGTTTGCCAGATCAAGCGTCTGGCTGTTGTTCATGCTCTCAAGCGCAGCCTTTCTGTCGATAAAGCCTGCCTCCGGACGGATGTCGCGATAGTATTTCGATTTGTCGATCAAATCCCTGATGGACTTGATATTCGCATCGCCCCGCTCCCGCAGGTAACGCGTCAGCAGGTATTTGGTCATGCCGGCATCGGACGCCCCTGCGATATTTCGGATGTTGGAACCGGCCGGGACAAGCGATGGATCGTAGAACATGTCCACCAGCCGGGCGATGCGGTCAGTCGTCGGCTTCCCGCTGGCATCCGCCGGAAACAGATTTGGATATTGTTCCATGAAGGCGCGGTTGCGATAGATCGGAACGTACTTGTTGAAACAGCTCTGCAGCAGGGCTCCGCCCGGTCCAGGGTCGACGATCGCGGCGCCCAGCCGGCGCAGGTCGCCAATGGCACGCTCGGTGAGATCAATGGCCGCAAAATCGGCTTCGTTGAACACCTTCTTGTCCATATGCTCGCGAATGACGCCGATCCGCATTCCGTTCAGCGTCCGCTCGTTCGCGAAGCTTCGATAGGGCTCCGTGGGCAGCCGGCCGATGCTGAAAGCCGTCAGTTCGTCCTTTGGATCGTAGCCGGCGATGGCCTCAAGCACGCGCGCCGCATCCTTGACGGTGCGGCACAGCGGTCCCACCCGCGTGTTCAGTCCCGCACCGACCATTCCGTCGCGACTGACCAATTCTTGCGTTGGAGCCAGTCCCACCAGACTGCCGTTCTTGGCCGGGTGATGGATGGATCCGCCGGTCTCCTCGCCGATGGAACACGTCACGAGATTGGCGGCCACCGATGATCCGGAGCCGCCGCTGGAGGTGCCGGGACTCCGTGTCGTATCGTAAGGGTTACAGAACGGGCCGCCAAAGGAGCTTCGCGAGTTCGGCGTTCCCATTTCTCCGAGGTTCGCCTTGGCCACGATGATGGCTCCGCCTTCGCGCAGGCGCCTGACGAAAGTTGCGTCGTGCGGCGGACGGTCGTTGGCAAAGGCCGCATCCATGCCTCCGGTCGTGCGCATGTCGAAGGTGTCGTACTGATCCTTGATCGAGAGCACAACGCCGTGGAGAGGGCCGATGAGCCTGCCGGTGGATGCAAAGTAGGCGTCCTGCCGCGCCGCCACGTCCAGCGCATCGGGCATGGTCGGATGGTCATCCACCCGATCGGTCATGCTTCGTGCCTTCCGGGCGTCAAACCCCAATGCTTCTCTTTTAGCTGGTCGCAAATTCAACGTCATCAAGGCATTGAGCTGGTGCGCATTCTTGATGGGCGTGATCGGCCCCTGCCCAAGGACCCCATCCGGCTGATTGACGCATGTGCCGTTGTACGCCTTGATACGATTGAGGTAGAGTTGCACCACCCGGGTCGATGTCAGTTCGCCGCGCAGGATGGCGGCTTGGATATCCTCAATCGTCGCTTCTTCGATCTGGAATTTTGCTGTCTGCGCCGAGACCAGCGACGACGTGAGTAAGATGAACGATGCTAATGCCAGTTGACGAAGCATAGGACGTCCTCCTCTTCTTTGCATCAACGCCACGCCGGAACACCGTGGCCGGTTATGGTGTGCTAATTATTTGCGCGAACCTCTTTGTGTTGTCACAAGTTGGGAAACCCGCGGTTTTGCCCCGCGCGGGCGCCGCTTGAGCGCCTGACCATGATAGCGTTTGAAAACGTCCGGTGGAAGGACCCGGTATATTGGCGCATGTACGCCGCCAAAATCACCTATTCCCCGCAAACCGAACTGCGATATACTGGGGTCAAGTAAAGGCCGTCTGTGTCAATCGGGCTTCTGGCCACAAGTGACACGTCACAAATAACACATCAAAAGTAATACACTGCAAGGCAACAGGAGATCGTCATGGGTAACCGCTTCTCAGGCTCGATCGTAATTGCCCCAATTGTCGCCGTGGCTGCCGGCGCCGTCATATCGCTATCTGTCAGCCAAACCTCGGCCCAGGCTCCGGTAGGTCCCGGGCCTGCACAGCAAACGGCTGTGTCGAATGCGGCTCCGTTGAAAACCGCTTGGGGCGAACCCGATCTACAGGGCATTTGGACTGAAGAATTTGATACGCCTATGCAGCGCCCGCCCCGATATGGGAACCAGGAATTTTTCACCCAACAGCAACGCGCTGATTTGGACAAAGAACGATCGGCGATCCTCACGCGGTTCGCGACCGAACGTGAGATCAATGGCGCCTATAATGCCGCGACCTTCTTTACCACGAAGCGCACCGGGGCGCGGACCTCGAAGATTGTCGATCCGCCCAACGGCCGGTTTCCGGCTTTGACGCCAGAGGGCCAGAAAGTGGCCGCCGCCGATCGGGAATATCGTCTCGCCTTGCTGCAGGCGACCGAAACCTGCAAGAACAAGTTGCCGGGCTGTGCGGGCGGCACCTACAGCGCGACGCCATCGCCGCGACGTTTCGAAGCTCCTCCTCGCTACAATCCCGGGCGCATGAACCGCCACAACGGTCCGGAGGACAATTCACTGGCGGAGCGCTGCCTAACCGGGGGGCTGCCGGAGTTTGGCGGCGCCACCGGCAGTTTCCGCCGGATCGTGCAGACTCCTGGCGGCATCTCGATCTTTTACGACGTGGGCCAGGGTCAAGGGTGGCAACGCAACATCGTCATGGATGGCAGCCCGCACTTGCCGGCCAGCGTCCGTCAGTGGTACGGCGACTCGCGTGGGCGTTGGGAGGGCAACACGCTCGTGGTCGACGTGACCAATTTCAGTCCGAAGACGGATGTCTTCGGAGCGCGCGAGAACTTGCACCTCATCGAGCGTTGGACGCGCACCGGGCCAACGACCCTCGCCTACGAGGTCACCGTCGAAGACCCGACTGTGTGGACGAGGCCCTGGACCGTCCGCCAGGAGTTCGGCCGACAGAGCGATGAAGAGAACCGGATTTATCCCGAACCGCGCTGCCTCGAAGGCAACTATGGTCTCCCGGGATTGCTGCACGCACGGCGCGTGGAAGAAGCCGCTTTTGCGGAGGGACGAGGTCCCAATCCCGACACCTTGGACCACAACACGGGCGGTAGTCTCACGCAGGGTAACATTCCACAGGACCCGTTACAGCAGTAATCTGGTTCTCTGCAGGGGCCCGGGCTGAAATTGTCCGGGCCCCTGTGACGTTTCCGACGCGCAAAAGCACTGCCGATGCCGCATTTCGGCTGAACACGATCGGCAGAGCAGCAGCACCTGTTGCCAGATACAGAAATCGACGGCGTGCAACTTTCATGACTACCTTCACTTTGCATCCAAGCTACATGAATATTAGTTTGGGTTTGCCGGCGTCACTCCGGCTTAATGCCAGCGAACTTCACCACCTTGCCCCACTTCTCAGTTTCGTCCGCGATAAGCTTTTGGAGGTCGATTGGAGAGCCTGGAAGCACTGTGCCACCCAAGAGGGCAAGCCGGGCCTTCATCTTGGGATCGGCGAGCGCCGTGTTGGCCTCTCTATTAAGCTTGTCCACGATCTCGACGGGTGTGTTCTTGGGTGCACCGATGCCGAACCACGAACTCGCCTCGAAGCCCGGAACGAATTCGCCGACGGTCGGGAGTTCCGGCAAAGCCTCTGAGCGCGTCGAGGTGGTCACCGCCAGCGCCCGCAACTTACCCGCTTTGATGTACTCGATCGACACGGGGACCGTTGGGAACGCGACTTGTACCTGCCCGCCGATCAAATCGGTGAGCGCGGGCGCATCACCGCGATAAGGCACATGCACCATGTCGACGCCAGCCATCGTCTTGAATAGCTCGCCGATTACGTGGCTCCCGCCTCCGTTGCCACCCGACGCAAAATTGACCTTGCCGGGATTGGCCTGCGCATAGGCAATAAACTCGGGAACCGTCTTTGCCGGGATCATTTGATTGACTTGCATGACATTCGGCACGCGCATGACGCCCCCTATCGGCGCGATGTCGCGAATGAAATTGAAATTGAGCTTATCGTAGAGCGTCGCGTTCACCGCGTTTGCCGTAGTGATAAGGAAGAGCGTGTGGCCGTCGGGGGGCGCGCGCACGACCGCCTCGGTCGCTATGTTGGTGTTGGCACCGGGCCGATTCTCGATGACGAAGGGCTGGCCGAGTCGCTCCGACAGCCATTGTCCGATAAGACGCCCAGCGATATCGGCCCCGCCACCCGGCGGATAACCGACGATCAAACGCACTTGCCGCGATGGGTAGGCTTGCGCCCATGCGATCCGCGTTATGGCCGGGAGAACGACAGCGCCCGCTGCCAGTTGCACAAATCGACGGCGTAATAATTTCATTGGTGCCTTCTCGATCCCGATGATGGACTGCGCGGATCACTTCACCCTTTCACTTCAAAGGCGGGCGTCATCCAAAATTGACGTCACCACTATGTCGCAAGATGTCATGAACTGATAATGGTATTAATTGATGACATCATAACTTCAGGGAATGGACGGCGGCCATGCCATGGGATGATCGCCTCAGACGTCGGCTCAAATTGCGGGATCTGGATATATTGATGGCTGTCATCCAAGCTGGCAGCATGGGAAAAGCGGCAGGCCGATTCAACATGACCCAGCCCGCGGTCTCGAAACTGATTGCCGAGCTCGAACATATGCTCGGGGTGCGTCTCCTGGAACGCTCTCGCCAGGGTGTCGAACCGACGCCGCATGGTCGCGCCCTCGTCAAGCGCGGAATCGCGGTATTCGATGAACTGCGGCAGGGCGTTCAGGATCTCGATTTCCTCTCCGATCCGACGACAGGTGAACTGCGAATTGGAGCCACCGAACCGCTTGCTACCGCCATAGTCGCACCCGTGATTGACCGCCTCTCGCGGCAATATCCGCGGATCACATTTCATGTCGCCACGGGCGACTCTGCAGCGTTGTACCCGCAACTCGCGGCGCGCAGCGTGGAGTTGATGATCTCGAGAATCACAAACCCTGTTAGTGAGGAGTACTCCGTTGATATACTTTTCCGTGATCCCTCGGTCGTGGTTACCGGAGCGAACAATCCGTTGTGTCGCCGCCGCAAGATCGCGCTCGCCGAACTGATGAATGAGCCTTGGGCGCTGGGGCCGGTCGATAGTTTTTCCGGCGCGGTCCAGGCCGAGGTCTTTCGTGCCAGCGGACTTCCGATTCCGCGACTAACAGTCTCGACCGTGTCCGTCAATCTTCGAAACGAACTGCTTGCGACCGGCCGCTTTCTTACGGTGTTCCCAAGTTTTTCGCTGAGGCTCCCACGCAGACACCCTTCGCTGCGGGCCCTCCGAGTAGATTTACCCGACACGCGGATTGCAATCGCAATCGTTACCCTGAAGAACCGCACGCTCAGCCCTATCGTGGAGCTTTTTATCGACAAGGTGCGCGACATCACGCGACCGCTTGTAAGGGGCAGATGACGCAGCCATGTCCCCGCCGGGTGTGAAACCCAAATCATCGAGCCGCTGCTGCGACGTCTTGTCAGGCAGGGCGGCGGTCATGGCGGTGAATCCGGTCCAACACCGGCTGTGGTGTTCCTTGCGGCGCGGCTGGGCCCACCAATTGACTACTTACGGACTCGTGGACTGCAAAAAACGGCGGCGTGGCCCTTACTTCCAACGGCTCACACCAACGTCCGCGTTGCCCACCCGGATTGTGACTTCGTTGCTACCGGACTTGTGCCAAGTTTCGCAAACTTCTTGAGGTTGAAGCGGAACTATGGTGCGGCACAGTCGGGAACCGTCGAGCTTCCATGTGCCCTTGACATCGATCGGAGGCTTACCGGTAAATGTAATAGCACCTGAAAGCGTGCCGTTGGCGGCGTAGGTCATGGTTCCTGTAAAATTCTTGCCACCCACCATGTCGGTGGAAGAGACCGACAGGCCTTTGGCAAGCAGTCCATTTAGTTCCGGCCCTGTGAGAGGCACCTTTTCGGCCGGGAACGCGTCGCTGTCTGCAGTGACCATGGCGGCGAGCAGAATGAGGGCGCCAAGGGAAAGCTTATCCTTCGCCTTTCCGACAACCTCAATTTCTGAAAACCGTGCGAGAAATGATCTACTAAATGCGATCATGGTATCCTCCTCTCGTCGGGAATCATCGAGTAAAGGTGCCAGAAACTTCGCCGCGTCGAAATGCTCCAGCGGCGCTGCCCACAGCGATTTAGCTCAAGCTGTGGAAAGATCGTAAGACCTTTTTTCGTAGGGGCGGGTCTTGTGCCCGCCCGGCCCTCCGCGATTGCGGGTAGGCGGGCGGGCACAGCGGCGCAAGACGCCGAAGACCCCAACGAAAATCCCTTCATTTTAAACGACACAGCTTACTAGCGCCGCTCGCGCTCATAATTACGCGTGCTCGCGCAGGAACGCGACCAAAAGCTGGCTCACCTGCTGCGGCTGCTCCTCGTGCGCCCAATGACCGGCTCGTTCCACCATATGAACGCCTTTGAATTGGGTGTAGCCGGTCTTTCCAATGTTCATGGGGCCGCCCACTCTCCGATTCGAACCCCAGTCTTCTCTTGCCGCGATGACGTGCGTCGGGACATCGATCGTGCGCCCCGAATAGGTCAACTGTTCGTCGACGGTGGGGCGGAACGCGTTGTTGCGCCGGATCCGATATTCCTGCAGCGCGCCGGTCCACCCGCTGCGCGCATATTCCATCCCATAGACTTCGCATTCCGGCTCCGTCAGCCACTTGCAGGCCTTGATATAGGCGACATCCGGCATGGACGCGGCGACTGTGGCCGGCATGCTCCAGCCCCTTCTCATCACATAATATTCCGGCATCTGCGCATTCTGTACGGCGGCTTCCTTTGCGGTGCGCACCGCGTGGAAGGGTTGCAGATTCTGGTTGCCCGGGAAATCGGCACTTTTCATGTAATAGAAGGCGCGGTAAAAATTGGTCATCCCTTGGGGTACATTCTTCATGTCCCGTTCGGCCTCCAGGCTGGCCCAGTAATCTTGATAACCTTTCCGCGGTGGATCGAGTTTGGCATATTCCGCGTCAAGTTCGGCAGCGGTAATTTCGGGATGCGGCGCGGGCGCGCCGTTGGCCGTATTGAACGGGAACGAGGGCGGTCCGTTGAAACCCCCGCCGAGGAGCGTAAGGCGGGGAAACATGTCGGGCCGGATCAATGCGCCAAGGGCGGCCAAAAGCGAGCCTTGGTCATGCCCCACCATCATCGCGGTGCTGCGATAACCCAGCGCAGAGACAAGCGCGATCTGGTCGCGCACCATGTTGATCGCGAGAAATGGCTGGGGATCCGCGTCCCATGCATCATCCCAGCCGGTGGTGCGGCCAAAACCACGGCAGTCCGGCGCGACCGCATAATAACCAGCGGCGGCGAGCGCGGGCATCACCTTTCGCCAGCTATAGGCAAGGTTGGGAAAACCATGAAGCAATAGCACCAGAGGCCGGCCCGGCGTCTCGAAGCCTGCCTCCAGGATGTTCACCGTCAGGCCGTTGACGTTTGCAATGAGACGCGGCCGGACTCCGGCGGGAAGCGTGCTGTTGCCATAGGGTGGGAGCCCACGAAAATCCGTATTCACGATCGCCGCACGCGCCGGCGCGGCGGCGGACAATGCCAGGGCACCGAGACCCGAGGCCACCGCAAGAAGCCCGCGCCGCGAGAGCCCAAGCTTGGTAGTATCGTTGGAGTCATCGTCCGACATGGCCAATCTCCGATATGAGCGCGCGCGGTTATCGTTGTGTCGCGGCGAATTGGAGCGTCCCTAGGGTAGCAGCCATCCCGCGGTACACGAAAGATCACCGGCGGGCCGCCTCACGGGAGGTTGGCGGATTGCGCTTCGCCACGCTAATCCGCCGCCCAAGTCGCCTTGCCAACAAGTCGCCCTGCCAAGTTTCCTCAGCCCCCGACCAGCTTGAACTTCTGCGTTCGCCGGCCGCGGTTCTCGTT
>Ga0209488_10003772_pt1 | contig 12055 bp, 6 predicted proteins | sample Rivendell_Oct201_8_FD_188349 | JGI IMG/M metagenome (GOLD analysis project Ga0209488, IMG submission 188349) | Vadose zone soil microbial communities from the Eel River Critical Zone Observatory, Northern California, USA -... | ecosystem: Environmental > Terrestrial > Soil > Vadose zone >...
CCAGGCCCCGACGAAGGCGCCCCGGGCGTCCGTCATCGCGGCCGCACCCATGGTCGACAGTCCGATGTCGACGCCGGGCGAGCTGCCGGGCGAATTCGCGTCGTCGCAGTACCAGGCCGCCGAGCAGAAGCTCGGCAAGCTGCTCCGCGCGCTGGTGCAATCGCACAGTTCCGACCTGCACCTGCGGGTCGGCGAGCCGCCGATGTTCCGCACCCATGGCGAGATCGCGCGGCAGCAGGGCGCGGCGCTCAGCGTGAACGACCTCGAAATGCTGGTGCTCTCGATCATGCCGGAGCGCAACCGCGGCGAGTGGAAAGAAACGGGCGACACGGACTTTGCCTACGAGATCGCCGGCCTGGCCCGGTTCCGCGTGAACGCGGCCCGCGACCGTAAAGGCCCCGTCGCGGTATTCCGCGTGATCCCGGCCAAGGTCGTGACGGTGGAGGAGATGGGACTGACCGAGGAAGTACAGCGGCTCTGCTATCTCACGAAAGGGCTTGTCCTCGTCACCGGACCTACCGGCTCCGGCAAGTCGACGACGCTCTGCGCGCTGATCGATCTCGTCAACCGCTCACGCTCCGATCACATCATCACGATCGAGGATCCGATCGAGTTCGTGCACGAGAACAAGAAATGCCTGATCACGCAGCGCCAGGTGCACGTGCACACCGACAGCTTCAAGTCGGCGTTGCGTGCGGCGCTGCGCGAGGATCCGGACATCGTGCTGGTCGGTGAAATGCGCGATCTCGAGACGATCGCCATCGCCATCGAGACGGCCGAGACGGGCCACCTCGTGTTCGGCACGCTGCACACGACGACCGCGTCCTCTACCGTGGACCGCATGATCGATCAGTTTCCGGCCGACCGGCAATCGCAGATCCGCGTCATGCTGTCGGAGTCGCTGAAGGGCGTAATCTCGCAGACGCTCTGCAAGAAGATCGGAGGCGGCCGGGTCGCGGCCCGTGAGATCCTGCTCACGACGCCGGCCATCTCGAACCTGATTCGCGAGGCCAAGACGTTCCAGATTCCGTCGATCATTCAGACCAGCAAAAAGATCGGCATGCTGACGCTGAACGACGCCCTGCTCGAGCTCGTCGAGAAGAAACTGATCGAGCCCGACGAGGCGTACGTGAAGTCGGTCGAGAAGTCCGGCATCGCGGCCAGCCTCAAAGCCAAAGGCTTCAAGGTCTCGCTCACCGAATAGTTTTCGTCGCCTCGTCCCACGTGACCGTGTTGCGCCGGAAATACGCTTCGTTCGCCATGTGACAGGCGAGCGCGGCGTTGTGCCCGAACACGACGTCCTCCACGACCGGTTTCCGCGTGCGCACCGCTTCGAAATAATTCCACAAGTGCGGCTGCGTGTCGTCGAAATCCGGACTGTTGAACGACACCGTTTCGGCCAATGGAACGGCCTGGCCGGGCTTCCAGTCGTGCTCCTTGTGCCATTGCGTCTCGTACGCGTCGCGCAACGCGCGCGGATAGCTGCCGGTGTAATAGCTCGGCCAATGGTCTTTGCCGTCTTGGGGTGAGAACGTCAGCGACGAGCCGGAGACCTCGAGCACGCCCTTGGATCCCTGGATGCGATACTGCTCGGGCATCGACGTGCCCAGGTTCAGCCGCATGTACACGGGCAAATCGTCGGCGCCGTAGGAATAGATCGTCGCGTGCACGTCCGGCATGTTGCGCCCGTCTTTCCAGCGCCGGATGCCGCCGACCGCCGCCGCCTGCTTCGGCGGCTCGTTGATCCCGAGCATGAACTGCATGCCGCTGATGAGATGGACGAGGAGATCGCCGGCAACGCCGGTGCCGTATTCCTTCCAGCAGCGCCAGCGCGCAAAGATGTTGGGATCGAGGGCGCGCTTCGGCACGTCATTCTGCCAGGTGTCCCAGTCGAGCGTCTTGAGCGACAGGTCGGGCGGCGGTGGATATTCCCACGCGCCGGTCGGATCGTTGCGGCCGAGCCACCCCTCCACGAGCGTCAGGTCACCCAGCATGCCCTGCGCGATCATCTCTTTTGCCTTCGCGCAAATCTGCGAGCTGACCCGTTGCGAGCCGACCTGCAGAATGCGACCGCTCTTCTTCACGGCGTCCACCATCGCCACGCCGTCGGCGGCGGTGTGCGACATCGGCTTCTCGATGTAGATGTCCTTCCCCGCGCTCACCGCTTCCACGACCATGCGGCGGTGCCAGTGATCGGGGACCGCGGCGACGATGCAGTCGATGGTCTTGTCGTCGAGCAGCCGGCGGTACTCACGCGTGGTGGGCAGATCGGGCCGCACGATCTCCTTGGCCAGCGTGTGGCGGCCGTCGTACAGATCGGCCGCGGCGGCGCACGTCACGCCGGGCAGCTGGATCGCGGTCCCGAGCAGCCCGGACCCCTGCATTCCCACGCCCACCATCCCGAAGCGGACGGTGTCGCTAGGGGCGACGGGGCGAGCACGCAATGGCTTGGCGGCGAGTGACATTCCGGCTGCGGCGGCGCTGGCCTCGAGGAATTCGCGGCGGGACCAGGTGGGTTTCTTCATGACGGGTCTCCCGGATGCAGGGTTGAGCCGCCTATTATGCGCCGGGTTCGCTCCGTCCGGGAGACTAGGCGATGCGTTTGGTCGGCTGCGGCGCCTCGCAGGGATCGGTTTCCGCTTCGCCAGCCCCGGTAGATGACGGTCCCCACGAAACCACCCGGAGATCATCCCCGACGAGCATGCGCAGCTGGGGGCGGGCATCGAGCTGGGGAACAACCTGAGTCTCGAGGGTCGTGATGATGCGTTCGACCGAGTAGCTGGCCAGGACACTCGTCAGGATGACCACTTCCCTGCGAGGGGCGGGAGCCGCAAGGTCGCGCGACGCAAACAGCATTCCTTCGCGAGCGGCGAGGCCACGGGTAGGCTCGTTCGGCTCTAACAGCTGGGTGACGTCGGCACATTCGAATACACTGACGAAGTTCGCTTTGGGTGGGAATCGTCTGCGCATCCAATCTTTGATTCGCTCCTTCGCTACTCCGGCCATCTGAGGCCTCTTTCTGTGTGCGACACCGCTGGGCGGTATCGCAGTCCGCTACCGAAGGTCCAATGGGCCGTAACTCTGACCGGTGAGGTCAGCTACGGTCGAACGTCGTTTGATATGTGTCGAAGTAGTCGGCGGTGTCCGGTCGAAGGCCGAGGCTTCGTGCTTGATAGGTCGTCTCGTTGACGGTTACTTTACCCTGCAGCGGCCACCACGGTTCCCCGTCGGTGCGCCGGCCCCCTCTCCGGGCGATGGTGAAATCGGAGCGCGATTGGTTCAGCGCGGAGGGGGAAGGGACTGTGGATATCAGGGTCGGCGACATCCTGATCACCGATGACGAAGCGCATTGGCGGATTCACTCCATCACCTATGACGGACGGCGCCGCTCCTTCGTCGCGCTTCACTTCTCCTCGCCGCGCGTTCTCTCCGGAGACGTGACGACCCTGATCTGGTCTGGGCCGGAGAGCGCTTGGCGGCTTGCCCTCGGCACACCGGGCACCGACCAGAAGAGCTAATCCTTCAGTTCGGGCCACGTCTAAACTAAAGTCCCATTGTCGGGTACTTCGAAAAGTGCAGTTTTTGAAAGCCGCTGCCGCCGTCCCGACCGCTGTTGCAGACGCACCACAGGAGACGCGATGACGTATACCGAACGCCCAACGCACGGTACCGCGAGAGACGCCGGTGGGGAGCATCATGACCCCGCCGGCTTTCAACGACAGCTCCTCGCCGCTCTCCTCGACTTCCGGGACGGCAACTTCGCCGTTCGACTTCCCTCCGGACTCACCGGACTCGACGGCAAGATTGCCGACGCGTTCAACGAGATCGCCACGATCAGCGACCGGCGCGCCCAGGACGTCGCGCGCGTCAGCCGCATGGTCGGCAAGGAGGGACGCGTCAACGAACGACTGAGCATCGGCGGGATGGTCGGGACGCGCGCCACGGAGACGGGCGCGGTGAACACGCTGATCGACGACCTTGTCTGGCCCACGATTGAAGTGACGCGCGCGGTCGGCGCCGTTGCAAAGGGCGACCTGGGCCAGGCCATGAGCCTCGAGGTCAACGGTCGTCCCCTCGAGGGCGAGTTCCTGCGTTCCGCCAAGCTCGTGAACTCGATGATCGACCAGCTCTCCGTTTTCACCGCCGAAGTCACGCGCGTGGCGCGCGAGGTGGGAACGGAAGGAAAACTTGGTGGACAGGCGAAGGTTCGGGGTGTCTCCGGGGTCTGGAAGGATCTGACCGAGTCGGTGAACCAAATGGCCGGCAACCTCACCGCGCAGGTCCGCAACATCGCCGACGTGACGATCGCCGTCGCGAGCGGCGACCTCTCCAAGAAAATCACCGTCGACGTGCGCGGCGAAATCCTGCAGCTGAAAGAGGCCATCAATACGATGGTGGACCAGCTGCGATCATTCGCCGCCGAAGTGACGCGCGTGGCGCGCGAGGTGGGAACGGACGGCAAGCTCGGCGGCCAGGCAGTCGTGCCGGGCGCCGCCGGCACGTGGAAAGACCTCACCGACTCCGTAAACGCGATGGCCTCGAACCTCACCGCACAGGTCCGGAACATCGCGGCGGTGACGACGGCCGTCGCGCGCGGCGACCTCTCCCGCAAAATCACCGTCGACGTGAAGGGCGAAATCCTCGAGCTGAAAGACACGATCAATACGATGGTCGATCAGCTCAACGCCTTCGCGTCGGAAGTGAGCCGCGTGGCACGCGAAGTGGGAACCGAAGGCAAGCTCGGCGGCCAGGCGGAAGTGCTCGGTGTGGCGGGCACGTGGAAGGCGCTGACCGACAACGTGAACTCGATGGCGTCGAACCTCACGGCGCAGGTCCGCAACATCGCCGAGGTGACGACGGCCGTCGCGAAGGGCGATCTCTCGCGCAAGATCACGGTGGACGTGCAGGGCGAAATCCTCGAGCTGAAGAACACGATCAACACGATGGTGGACCAGCTCAACGCCTTCGCGTCCGAAGTGACGCGCGTGGCGCGCGAAGTCGGTACCGAAGGCAAGCTCGGCGGCCAGGCGGAGGTGCCCGGCGTCGCCGGCACGTGGAAAGCGCTCACCGACAACGTGAACTCGATGGCGTCGAACCTCACCGGGCAGGTCCGCAACATCGCCGACATCGCGACCGCGATCGCGCGTGGCGACCTGTCGCGGAAGATCACGGTGGACGTGAAGGGCGAGATCCTCCAGCTCAAAAACACGATCAACACGATGGTGGACCAGCTCAACGCGTTCGCCGCCGAGGCGACGCGCGTAGCGCGCGAAGTCGGTACCGACGGCAAGCTCGGCGGCCAGGCCGCGGTGCCCGGCGTCGCCGGCACGTGGAAGGACCTGACCGACTCCGTGAACGTCATGGCCGCGAACCTCACGAACCAGGTGCGCGGCATCGTGCGCGTCGTCACGGCGGTGGCGACCGGCGACCTGCGGCAGAAGCTCACCGTCGAAGCCAAGGGCGAGGTCGCGGCACTGGCCGAAACGATCAACAGCATGACCGACACGCTCGCGACGTTTGCCGAGCAGGTGACGAACGTGGCGCGCGAGGTGGGCGTGGAGGGACGGCTGGGCGGCCAGGCCAACGTTCCGGGCGCGGCAGGAACGTGGAAAGATCTAACCGGCAACGTGAACCTGCTGGCGGCGAATCTGACCACGCAGGTGCGCGCGATCGCGGAAGTGGCGACGGCGGTGACGAAGGGCGACCTGTCGCGCTCGATTCAGGTCGAGACCCGCGGCGAAGTGGCGGACCTGAAAGACAACATCAACACGATGATCGGGAACCTGCGCGCGACGACGGAGAGCAACCAGGAGCAGGACTGGCTCAAGACCAACCTGGCGAAGTTCACGCGCATGCTGCAGGGCCAGCGCGATCTCGTGACCGTCGGCAAGACGCTGCTCGCCGAGCTGGTGCCGCTCGTGAAAGCACAGCAGGGAGCGATTTATCAGATGCAGCCCGCCGAGCCGGGAACTGAAGAGCACTACGGCCTCGTCCCGCTGGCGACATACGCGCGGGCGATGAACCGACTCCGTTCAATTTCGCTCGGTGAAGGCCTGGTGGGTCAGTGCGCCGTGGAGCAGCAGCGGATTTTGCTGCGCGACGTTCCCCACTCGTACGCCCGCATCAGCTCGGGGCTGGGCAACGCGCTGCCGACCAACGTCGTCGTCCTGCCGGTGCTGTTCGAGGGCGACACCAAAGCGGTGATCGAGCTGGCGTCGCTGTACCCGTTCACCCCGACGCACTTGAGCTTCCTGGAGCAGCTGACGCAGTCGATCGGCGTGGTGCTGAACACGATCGAAGCGACGATGCGAACCGAAAGCCTGCTCGTGCAGTCGCAGCAGCTCACGACCGAGCTGCAGAGCCGTCAGGGTCAGCTGCAGCAAACGAACGAAGAGCTGGCGACCAAGGCGAAGCAGCTGGCGGAGCAGAACGCCGAAGTGGAGCGCAAGAACCGCGAGGTCGAACAGGCGCGCGGAGCGCTCGAGGAAAAGGCGGCCGAGCTCGCGCTCACGTCGAAGTACAAGTCCGAGTTCCTGGCCAACATGTCGCACGAGCTGCGGACACCGCTGAACGCGATCCTGCTGCTCGGCCAGCAGCTCGCCGACAACCCGGGTGGCACGCTGACGGCCAAGCAGGTCGAGTTCGCGCGCAACATTCATTCGGCCGGCACCGACCTGCTGACGCTCATCACCGACATCCTCGACTTGTCGAAGATCGAGTCGGGCATCGTCACCGTCGACGTCGCGGACGTGACCTTCGCGTCGCTGAAAGACAGCGTGCAGCGCACGTTCCATCACGTCGCCGAATCCAAGGGCGTGCTCCTCCGCGTCGAGATGGATGAGGGCCTGCCGCCCGCGTTCAACACCGACTCCAAACGGCTGCAGCAGATCCTGAAAAACCTGCTGTCCAATGCGTTCAAGTTCACGGAGCGTGGCGAGGTCAGCCTCGCCCTGCGGCGCGTGTCGGAAGGCTGGTCGCCGGACCACCCGGTCTTGAGCCAGGCATCCCCGATGGGCGTGGTCGCCTTCGAGGTTACCGATACCGGCATCGGCATCGCTCCCGAGAAACAGCGAATCGTCTTCGAGGCATTCCATCAGGCCGACGCCGGCACCAGCCGCAAGTACGGCGGCACCGGCCTCGGCCTCGCGATCAGTCGCGAGCTGGCCGGACTGCTCGGCGGCGAGATTCGTCTCGTCAGCACACCCGGCACGGGCAGCAAGTTCACCCTCTACCTGCCGCTCGAATACGCCGGCCCGATCCGGCCACTCACGAGCACGGCACGCGATCCTGTGGAGGGCGCCGCGTTCCTGTCGACGCCGGTGTTGAGCGTGAACCGCTCGGAGGAGGTCGTCGAGGACGACCGTGCGGCTGTGACCCCGGGGGGGCAGGAGAATGTCCTGCTCATCGTGGACGACGATCCGCACTACGCGCGCATCTTGCTCGGGCTGGCCCGTGACAAAGGCTTCAAGGGCATCGTGGCGAACCGTGGGCAGATCGCGTTGAATCTGGCGCGCGAGTACCAGCCCACGGCGATCACGCTCGATCTGTTCCTGCCCGACACGCTCGGCTGGTCCGTCCTGAGCAGCCTCAAGCTCGATCCGACCACGCGCCACATCCCGGTGCAGATGATCTCGGTGGTCGAAGATCGACAGCACGGCCTGGCCCACGGTGCGTTCTCGTATCTCGTGAAGCCGGCGACGACGAGTGACCTGGAAAAAGCGCTCGAGCGGCTGAAGACCTACGTCCATCCGCACACCAAACGGCTGCTCGTGGTCGAGAGCAATGACGACGAGCGCCGGAGTATCGTCGAGCTGCTGGCCCATGATGACATCGACATCACCGCAGTGGGCACCGGCGGTGAGGCACTTCACATGCTCTTCGAGTCGAGCTTCGATTGCTGCGTGGTCGATCTGCAGTTGCCCGACATGAGCGGCCTCGACCTGCTGGAGCGGGTACAGGGAGACCAGAAACTCCGCGACGTCCCGATGGTGGTATTCACCGAAGCCGATCTGACGCCCGACGAGAACGACCGGCTCAAAGCGCTGTCGACCAGCGTCGTGCTGAAGGACGTACAATCGCCGGAACGGCTGTTCGACGAAACGGCACTGTTTCTGCACCGCGTGATTCGCGACTTGCCCGAGAACAAGCGGAAGCTGCTCGAAGGCCTGTACGATTCGGCGGAAATGTTGCGTGACCATCGCGTGATCGTCGTGGATGACGACGCGCGCAATATCTTCGCGCTGACCACCCTGCTGGAGAACGAAGGCATCGATGTGCTGAGCGCGACGACCGGGCGCCACGCCATCGAGCTCATCAATCAAACACAGGGGCTCAGCGCGGTACTCATGGACGTGATGATGCCCGATATGGACGGCTACGCCACGATGCGCGAGATTCGTCAGAACTACCGATTCCGGAGCCTGCCGATCATCGCGCTGACCGCAAAAGCGATGAAGGGCGACCGCGAGCGCTGTCTCAACGCCGGCGCATCGGATTACATCGCCAAGCCCGTTGACGCGCAACAGCTGCTGTCGCTGCTGCGGGTCTGGCTGCACCGCTGATGCCGATCAGCCGCGCCCCGCGCGCGCCGACGCCGTCGGTTCCGGTCATCCCGCCGTTGCTCGCGGGCGGCGATGACGCAGCTCCGATTCTGCTGGTCGACGACCAGCCGGCCAATCTCGATGCGCTCGAGGCATCGCTCGCCACGACGGGATGCAAGTTCGTCCTCGCCCGCTCGGCGGACGAAGCCTTGCTGGCGCTGCTCGATCAGGACTTCGCCGCGATCGTGCTCGACGTCATGATGCCCGGCATGAGCGGCTTCGACCTCGCGACCATGATCCGGCGCCGCGAACGCACACGTCAGGTGCCCATCCTCTTCCTGACGGCGCGCATGCTCGATCAGCAGGACGAGCTGCGCGGCTACGGCACCGGCGCGGTCGATTATCTCACCAAACCGCTCGATCCCCAGATTCTCCGGGCCAAGATCGCCGTGTTCGTGGATCTGTTCCGCAAACGCCGCGCGTTGTCCCGGATGAACCTCGAGCTGCAGCGCCAGATTGGCGAGCGCCAGCGCATGAGCGACGAGCTCGCACGGATGAATGCCGAGCTGGAAACGCGCGTCGGCGAGCGCACGGCGGCATTGGCCGAGGCGGGCCGGCGCAAGGATGAGTTCCTGGCGACGCTCGCGCACGAGCTCCGTACGCCGTTGTCGGCGTTACGGACCGCCAGCGAAGCGCTGCGACTCAAGGCACCGGAGAGCGCGGATATCCTGATGCTGCAAGGCGTGTTCCAGCGCCAGGTCCAGCAGCTGACGCGGTTGACCAACGATCTGCTCGACGTCAGTCGCATCACGCGGGACAAGCTCACGCTGCAGCGACGTCAGGTGGCGATCACGGACGTCATCGACAGCGCGATCGAGACGGTGCGGCCGCTCCTCGAGAAGCAAAACCAGACGATCAATGTGGTCGCGCCGTCCGACGCGGTGCATGTCGACGGCGACCCCGCGCGTCTCTCGCAGGTGCTCGCCAATCTGCTCGACAATGCGGCGCGCTACTCGTCGCCGGGTGGGCGCATCGATCTCACGACGGAGTTGTCCGGTCCTCACGTGCTCATCAAGGTGGCCGACAAGGGTATCGGGATCGAGCGGGAGCTCTTGGCCCGCATCTTCGAGCTCTTCGTGCAGGGTCAAAAACCGCAGCCCGACGAGGGTGGCCTGGGAATCGGCTTGCCGCTCGCGCGCCGGTTGACCGAAATGCACGGCGGCAGCTTGACCGCATACAGCCCCGGCCCGGGACTGGGGTCCGAGTTCGTCGTCCAGCTCCCCACGCTGCTCGGAGGAGAATCCGCCGATCGCACGAGCGCGCGCCCCAGCGCTCCGGCGAAGCTTGCGCGCCAGCGCGTGCTCATCATCGAGGACAATCAGGACACCGCGGCGATGATGGACATCATGCTGAAGGAATGGGGCCAGGAGACGCGCGTCGCCCACGACGGCCCGAGTGCCATCGAGGTAGCCAAGAAGTTCCGGCCGCAGGTGGTGCTGCTCGACGTCGGGTTACCCAGGCTCCACGGCTATGAGGTCGCCCGGCGACTGCGGCAGCAGGAATGGGCACAGGACGCGCACGTGGTCGCGATTACGGGATGGGGGCTCGAAGCGGACCGACTGGGAGAAGCGGCCGGGATCGACCATCGCCTGCTGAAACCCGTCGATCCGGAAACGCTACACTCACTGCTGCTCAGCATGCAGCGAAGTGGTAATCGCCCGCCAAAGTCGCCCTAGCGCGTGGGATACGTGCCGAGAATGCGGACGCCGAAGGCGAATGCGCGCAACTCGTCGAGCGCGTCCGCCAGGCCGCCCTGTCCGCTATCCACGACGTCCAGGTAAAACAGGTACTCCCACGGCCGGCCCGGCAGGGGCCGTGATTCGATCTTCGTGAGGTTCAACCCTCGCGCGGCAAACACGCCCAGCGCGCGGTGCAACGTCCCGGGCCCACTCCCCAGCGCCACCAGCAACGCCGTCTTGGTCGCTGCGCCGCGCTCGCGCGCGGCGGGCTCGCGCGTCACCACCAGAAATCGCGTGTAGTTCTCGGCGTGATCCTCGAGGTTTTCCTCGAGCACCGCCGCGCCATACAGCTCCGCCGCGAGCTTCGACGCGATCGCCGCTTCCGCGTCCGCCCCCCCGGCCATGAGATCCCGCACGCTACCCGCCGTGTCGTACGCCGGGACGGCAACCAGCTCCGGATGCGTGGTGAAGAAGCGACGGCACTGCGCCAGCGCCACCGGGTGTGACGCGACACGGCGCACATCGGGCAGCGTGGTGCGCGGGGCCGCGATCAGGCAGTGGCGAATGCGGAGCTCGGTTTCCCCAGCCACGTGGAGCGCGTGCGCGCTCAACAGGTCGTAGTTCTCGTGGACCGATCCCGCCAGCGTATTCTCGATCGGTACGACGCCACTGATGGCGTCGCCGCCCTGCACCGCACGAAATAACTCTACGAACGTGGCGCAGGGCAGCAGCCGGATGACGTCGCCATGGATTGCGAGCGCGGCGGCGTGGCTGAAGGACCCCGCTTCGCCCTGGATCGCGACGGCATCACGCATCGGTCACCGCTCCGTGACTGCTGCTCGAGACGAGCTTGGCGTATTTCGCCAGCACGCCCGTCGTGTATCGTGGAGCCGGCGCTTTCCATTTTGCGTGCCGTGCCGCAAGCACCCGATCGCCGACGTTGATGCGGATCTCGCCGTGCCCGGCGTCGATCGTGATCGAATCGCCTTCCTGCACCAGCGCCAGTGGACCGCCCAGCGCCGCTTCCGGCGCGACATGGCCCACCACGAGCCCGTGCGTGCCGCCCGAAAAGCGGCCGTCGGTGATCAGGCCGACCGCGTCGCCGAGTCCGGCGCCGATCAGGGCAGCGGTCGGCGCGAGCATCTCGCGCATTCCCGGCCCGCCTTTCGGTCCCTCGTATCGAATCACGATGACGTCGCCAGCGCGAATATTCCCGGCGAGGATGGCGGCGAGACAGCTTTCTTCCGAATCGAACACGCGCGCCGGGCCGGTGATCTCCTGGGCGCCTTTGCCGCTGATCTTCGCGACCGCTCCCTCCGGCGCCAGATTGCCGCGCAGGATCACGATGTGCCCCTGCGGAGCGATCGGTTTGTCCCACGGCCGGATCACATCCTGATCGGGCGACGGCCGCGCCGGCACGTCCTTGACTACCTCGGCGACCGTGCGGCCGTCGATCGTGATCGCATCGCCGTGCAGCACCCCATTCGCGTACAGGATCCGCATCACCTGCGGAATTCCGCCGGCGCGGTGCAGATCAGTGGCGACATAGCGGCCCGACGGCTTGAGGTCGCACAGCACGGGCACGCGCCGGCGCACCGGCTCGAAATCGTCGAGCACCAGCGGCACGCCCGCCGCGCGGGCGATAGCCAGCAGGTGCAGGACGGCATTGGTTGATCCACCGATCGCCATCACGACCGCAATCGCGTTCTCGAACGCCTTTTTGGTCAGGATCTGTCGAGGCAAACGCCGGGCGCGCACTGCCTCGAACAAGACTTC
>Ga0209488_10003773_pt1 | contig 12055 bp, 9 predicted proteins | sample Rivendell_Oct201_8_FD_188349 | JGI IMG/M metagenome (GOLD analysis project Ga0209488, IMG submission 188349) | Vadose zone soil microbial communities from the Eel River Critical Zone Observatory, Northern California, USA -... | ecosystem: Environmental > Terrestrial > Soil > Vadose zone >...
CGGCGAGGAGAAAAAGGATCGGCGCGACGCCCACAACCTCGTCCTCGACCTCATGTCCTCGACCGGCATACTGGGCACGATTCCATTTCTCATCGGCTACCTGCTCTGCTGGCGGGAAGCGTGGCGCGCCCGTCGTGGTCCCTACGGCATCCTGCCGCTATCCCTCATGGCCGTGACATTCATGGGATCCATGAGCGGCACGTGGATTGCCGGGAAGATTCTGTGGTTCACACTCTCGGTCGCGGTCGCGTGCGGTGCGACGGCACCACGACCGGGCCACGTTGTCCGCGAGGGAACGCCGTGAAACTCGCCGTCTTCACGAGCCGCTATCCGGCTCAGGTTGCGACCTTCTTCGAACGCGACATGCGTTCGCTCGTCGATGCGGGGATCGAGATCGACGTCTTCTCCGTCGCGCCGTTCGATCCGTCGCTGTGGAAACATGCGTTGCCGTTGCTCGGACGGGACCAGCTCCCGCGCGACCGCGTGTACCACCTGAGCGTGCTCGAAAGCATGCGGGGCGGGATCAAGACGCTGCTCCGCAACCCGACCGCGCGGCGCGACGCGCGGGCGATCCTCACCAGTGCCACGCGGTACGGCCTCGAGCCGTTCGCCAAGACCGCCTACGTCCTGCCGAAGGCGTGGACGTGGGCGGAGCAGGCTCGGGAATACGATCACGTGCTCGCGTACTGGGGCAATTACGCCGGCACCTGCGCCTACGCGTTCCATCGCCTCGCCATGCCGCACGTGCCGTTTTCGCTCTGGCTGCATGCCGGCAGCGACTTGTACTTCGATACCGTGTTTTTGCGCCGGAAGCTGCTCTACGCCGACAACATCATCACCTGCTGCGAGTTCAACGTGAGATACCTCGCACAGGAATTCGCCGATGTGATGCCGCAGATCGCGTCGAAGATCCATGTGTCGCATCACGGCCTCGACCTATCGGCCTTCGCGTTTCGCCCGGGGGGCCGGCCCGCCAACCGGGTCATCGCGGTCGGACGTCTGGCCAAGGAGAAGGGCTACGACTACCTCGTGCGTGCCGCACAGGTCCTTGCCAAGCGGGGCGTCGATGTCCAGGTGGATTTTGTCGGTCACGGACGCGACGAGCCCCGGCTGGTCGCGCTGACGCGGGAGCTGGGCGTCAGCGACCAGGTGCGGTTCCGTGGATGGCTGCCTTTCGCGGAAGTCCGTACAGCGATGACTGAAGCGACCGTACTCGTGCACCCGTCCAATGGCCTTGGCGATGGACTGCCGAACGTCATCCGCGAGGCCATGGCCGTCGGAACGCCCGTGATCGCGTCCGACGTCGCGGGGATTCCGGATGCGCTCAATGACGGGTGCGGCGTCCTCGTTCCTCCCAAGGATATCGACGCACTTGCGACCGCGATCGCCGACGTGCTGGCCGATCCCGTGCGGCGCGCGGAGATGGCAACGCGCGCACGCCAGCGCGTCGAGCAGCACTACGACCTGTCGCGAAACGGCGCGCGTCTCGCGCAGGTGCTCAAGTCGACGCCGCCCCGATCGGAGGGACAGCCTGTGCCGGTACGGTCCGTCTCGCTGGCGAAGCCGTCGTACGATCTCGTTGCGCTCGACCTCTTGGTGACGCCCAAATCGAATGTGGTGCGGTTCGACCCCGACGAGCTCGACTGGAGTGAGCTACGGCAAGCCGCCGAACGCGGCGGCGCGCTCGTCCGCGTCGCGGACGCCGTGAAACGGCCGGGCGAGCCATTCCCGACGCGGTTTGCGGAGGCCGTCGCGAAGGCCTGCCAGCGTGCCCAGCAGATCGTCGATGTCGTGGACCACCTCACTGATGCCTGCAACCGGCTGGGACTCGCCCACGCATTCGTCCGCACCGCGGAGTCGTATCCGGACGCGCCGTCCGCGGTTGATCTGTTGATCGCCGAGCCGTCCTCCGGCGTCGATCGGGACCTCACTCGCGATATCCACGCGGTGCGCCAGCGCGGTTCGCTCCATCACCGCGTGGCCCGCGTGTCCACGTTCAGAATTGCGTACGGGAATCAGCTGCGCATCCGGCATGGTCGCCTCGGGAGGTTGGGCGAGCACGCGCGGTTTGCGCGACTGCTGCTGGCTCGCGCAGATGCCCGCTCAATGGGAACAGTCACGCCGCGGGCACCGTCCGCCGCGGACCAGATCCTCCTGCTCGCCATGCATCAGGTCTACACTCGGCCCGAATTCCGTCTCTCCGACTTGCATGCGGCGATCGAAGCCGTGCGCGACACGTCGATGAACTGGGATTATGTCTTTGCGACGGCGCTGTCGACCGGCACGGTGCCCGCGGTCGGCTGTTATGTGAACTACCTCGCCGGCATCTATCGATCCGTCTCTGGGGATGCGCTCGTCCCGGAGGACGTCCTCCGGCGCTTCGCGGCGGACCCCCGCTCCGCTCCGGCGCTCGCACAGAATGGCGCCTTTCCGAGAATGTGGTCGGCGGCGCGGCTGTACGTCCAGCACCTCCGTTCCACCCTCGAGTCGGGACGCTGGCACAGTGCCGCGCGCTTGTCGCTCGTTCCACTCATGGCGGCGTTGTCAGCCGGAGGAGCCCGCCGATGACGACCCGATCCCCCAGCTCACTGCAGCGCGTCACGGTCGTGTTGCCCTGCCGGAACGAAGCGTCGCACATCTCCGCCTGCCTCGATTCGATCCTCGGGTCGGCCCACCCGCCCGAACGCCTCGAGGTGCTGGTAATCGACGGCATGAGCGACGACGGGACGCGGGAGATCCTCGAGCAGTACACCGCGAAGTATCCCCGCATCCGGATGCTGGACAACCCCGGCCGCGTGGTACCCACCGCGCTGAATATCGGCATTCGGGCGGCGACCGGCGACGTGATCGTTCGTACGGACGGGCACGTCGTGTATCCGCCGGAATACATTCCGCGCCTGGTGGATGCGTTGCTCGCGGACGGCGCCGACAACGTCGGCGGCTGTCTCATCACCTTGCCGGCCGACGGTTCCGCCGTCGCACAGTCCATTGCCATCGCGATGGCGCATCCCTTCGGCGTCGGCAACGCGCATTTCCGGATCGGCGCGCGCGAAGCCCGCGACGTCGACACGGTGCCGTTCGGTTGTTTCCGCCGCTCGTTGTTCAAGCGCATCGGGATGTTCGACGAGGACCTGGTACGCAATCAGGATGATGAATTCAACATGCGCATCATCCGCAACCGCGGACGCGTGCGATTGATTCCCGACGTGGTGTGCTATTACTACGCGCGCGGCTCTCTGCGTCAGGCCGCGCGGATGTTCTATCAGTATGGCGCCTTCAAGCCGCTCGTCGCCCGGAAAGTCGGCCGCATCATGACCGTGCGGCAGCTGGTCCCGGCGATGTTCGTGGCGACGCTGATCGGCACCGCGGCGGGTGCGCTGCTCTGGCCGCCCCTCGCCTACGCCGGCGCCGCCGCTGCCGCCGCCTATGCGGTCGGCGCCATCAGCTGCGCGGTACCGGTCGCGCGGTCTCATGGACTCCGCTGTGCACTCGCCCTGCTGCTGACGTTGCCCGTCGTGCACCTCAGCTACGGATTTGGGTTTCTACGTGGCCTCCGCGCCGGGCTGCGTGGTCGCAGCCAATGGCGCGATCCCGCGGCCGTGCCGCTGTCGCGTTGAGGAGGGGGTATGGGCCCCGAAGTCGCTGGTCTCATGTATCACGAAGTCACCGACGATCCGACGACATCCGGCTTTCAGCGGCCGGGTGCACTGCCCTACACGCTGACACGGGCCGCGTTCAGCGACCACTTGAACGCCATCGCCGGCGGGCGGCTGCAGCCGGAGCTCGTGTCGAATCTCGACTTGAGCTCCGACAACGGGAACGGGATGCACCGGCACCTGCTGCTCACGTTCGACGACGGGGGCGCGAGCGCGATGTACGTGGCCGAAGAGCTCAACCGCCGCGGCTGGAAAGCGCACTTCTTCATCATCACGAGCAAGATCGGCGAGCGGACGTTCCTCAAGCCCTGCGATATCCAGACGCTGCGCAGCGCGGGCCATGTCGTAGGCACCCACTCGCATACGCACCCCGACATCTTCCGACGTCTGCCCCGCGAGCTGATGACCACCGAGTGGCGCGTCAGCCGCGCCATTCTCGAGGGACTGCTGGGCGAGCGTTGCGTCGCCGCCTCGGTCCCCGGGGGTGACATCTCGCGCGTGGTGCTGGAGTCGGCCGGCGACGCCGGCGTCCGTTACCTCTTCACGTCGGAGCCGCTGGTGAGGCCCGAGCGCGTCGGTGATACCTGGATCCTGGGACGCGTGATTCTCAAGGCCGGCGTGTCCGCGGCGACGATCCGGGAGCTGGTCGCCTTCCGCGGCTGGCTTCGCGCGCAGCTGATCCGTCGCCTCGGCAGTATCGCCCGATCGCTGTTCCCGCCTCTCTACGCGCAGTACGTGCGGATGCGCACGCGCGAACGGCCGTCGTGACGTGCCGGGGCAATTTCCGCGGCTGCTCCTGATCACCAGCGCGTGGCCTCCCGCGGTGGTCGCCGCGCCGCTGCAACCACCGCCGTCGACCATGCTCAAACGTCAAGCCGAAGCGCTGCAGGCTTTGGGGATGTCGGTCGAGATCTTCGCGTTTCGGGGGCGGACGCCCTACAGCGTCGTGGCTGCCTGGACGCGGCTCCGGCCACGACTCCATCCCAGTCGCTACGACGTCGTGCACGCGCAGGACGGCCCCGACGCGCTGCTCGCCTTTCCCAAGCGCGTCCCCTTGGTCATGACAGTCCCGGCCGCACGGTTTGTCGCCCGCGTTCTGGCGCGCCGCGCCGATGCCGTCGTGGTACCGTCCGAGGAGATTGGACGCCAACTGCGCACGCGGGCGGCGGTCCACGTCATGCCGCCCGGTCTCGACGAGACCACACGCGCGGCGCGGCTCGTCGAGGTGTATCGGTCGTTGGCTAAGGCGTAAGACGCGTTACGAGGAAGGTATCGAACTCGGGTCCGGTTTTCGGTGCCGGCGACGAGCGTAGACCAACCGGTGTCGGTGCAGGCACCCCGCCCAGTGGAATCGTGATGGTGGCGCTGCCGGCCGCGAGCGTTCCAGTGACCACGGGCGCTCCGAAAAGATCCTGGACGTTTCGCACTTCGTAGCGGTCCCCCGCAGCGAGTACGCCGCTCATGTCCACACTCACCTGCGACTTGCCTCCCCGATTGAGCACGGCCACATGAGCGCGACCCGATTCGTAGGGATTGGGCCGCACAAACACTCGCGTCACCGCCGGCGGGCTGCCCAGCTCGACGTTGTCGCGCCAGATCTGCGCTCGCGCCGCCGGATCACGGCGCGCGATCAGCGAACCTCTCCCCCCCTGGCCGACGAGCGTGTCGTTCGAAACCCGGGCGGCGCTCCAGTAGCCGAAGTCGAGCACCGGCGAGCCGCCGACGAAATAGTTCCCCTCGACGATCACATCGCCGTTCTGCAGGGTCTTCCATCCCACGATGACATTCGGCCCATCCTCCCGGACGCTCGGCGAAAAGTACGTGAGGTTGTTGCGGATCGTGGCCCCCGCCGCGTAGCCCTCCCCGCCCAGGAGGATGTTGGGCGTCGAGCCACGATTCGAGAGCGTCCCGTTGTTGAAGGAAATATTTCCCTCGAGCGTGATGTTCATCAGCTTGCCGCTGTTCGCGTTGGTGTACGCGTGGATCCCGTAGTTGTACTGATTGAACGTCACGTTATCACGGGCTACCAGCGGACCCGTGTAGTTCTTGATGTAGAGGGCGTGGCCGCGCCCTTTGCCGGGCTCCTGCCAGCCGTTGTTGTAAAAGATGCATCCGGCGATTTCCACGTCGGGAAAGTGGGCGTCCGTGTAGACCCCCACACCGCCGTCATGCACGATCAGGTTGATGAACTTGGTATGCGCGGCATAGTTCACGAGGACATCCGGCCGGATCGTTTCGGCCGTCGAGGCGCTCACGCGCCGCGGATTGGAGTTCGTGAACTCGAGGCCCCAGAACGTCGTGTACTCGCCGGCGACGTTCCACGTGTCCTGTGCGGAGCTCGCCCCATCGATGATGGCGCGCTCGCCGGGATACTGCCGGATGATCACGGGCGCCTGCGCGGTGCCGGCGACCGTGCTGCGAAATGTCCCCTTATACGTTCCGCCGCGGACCCAGATCGTGTCACCGGGCTGCACGTGTCCCCCTCCGCCCTGCAATGCGGTCGTCATGTCCCAGGGACGCGCCGCGCTGCCATCACCGGCGGAAGAACCGCGCGGCGAGGCGTAATACCCGCGCCCCGTGGGAGGCCGGCCGGTCGGTCGCGCCGCCGACTGGAGCAGAATCACGGATATCAGGATCATCACCGCAGGTGAGAAGCTCATGGAGGAAATGTCTGCAAGACGCCGGCCACTGCCACTTGGCCCGCGGGATTAATCCCAAGTCATTATGAGGACGAGACGCACCAGGTCCAATGAGGTTTGGCGCGCTTTGTGCAGAAGTGTGGCCCGTCTGCAAACATTCGACGTCGCACTTCTCGACAAGGGATGGTCGGTCTGAATCGTCTCACCCTCCAGTACCTGCACGGGCGGCCTCGCCACATCCACGATCATCCTGGGCCCGCCGCATGAGCTCCCGTCTTCTGAAGGTTTATCATCGACTGCCGCCCATAGCCCGTTCCGCCGTGGCCACCCTACGCGGCTGGTATCTGCGTCGCTCCCGCTACAGCAACGCGAGTGAGGCCCTCGCCGCGGAAGCGAGCGAGCGCGATCAATGGACTCCAGAACAGTGGCGCGTCTGGCGCGACGAGCGCATCGCTTACGTGCTGCATCGTGCTGCTACTCGCGTGCCCTATTATCGCGACCTGTGGCAGCAGCGCCGTCGACACGGTGACAAGGCCTCGTGGGAAGTACTCGAGAATTGGCCGTTGCTCGAAAAAGACGCCGTGCGTAAACAGCCGAGACGGTTCCTGGCCGATGATTGCGACCCGCGGCGCATGTTCGAGGAGCACACGAGCGGGACGACGGGCACCCCGGTCACGATCTGGCGCTCCCGGTCGTCTCTGGAGCAGCTCTATGCCATCGCCGACACACGGACCAGCGGATGGGAAGGCGTCCCACGCGGCATCCGGTGGGCCCGGCTCGGGGGACAACTCGTGACGCCGGTGCGACAGCGCAAGCCGCCTTTCTGGGTGTGGAATGCCGCCATGCGCCAGCTGTATTTGTCGTCGTACCACCTGGCCCCCGATCTCATTCCATACTACCTCGAGGCGTTGGCGCGTTACCGCGTCGTCTATCTGGCGGCGTATCCATCGGCAGTGTTTGCGCTCGCCCAGGAGGCGCTGCGCCTTGGTGCGCCGCTTCCGATGCTCGCCGTTCACACGAACGCAGAGCCCCTTCTCCCCGTGCAACGCGAGACGATTGCCGAGGCGTTTGGCTGCTCGGTGCGCGAGACATACGGCATGGCGGAGAGCGTGGCCGCGGCGAGCGAGTGCCCCAGCGGTCGCCTCCATCAGTGGCCCGAGTTCGGCCACGTCGAAGTGATGCGCGACGGCGAGCTGATTTGCACCGGTCTCTTGAATCCCGACATGCCGCTCGTTCGCTACCGCGTCGGCGACCGCGGCAACCCGGCCCCGGATCTCGGTCCGTGCCCCTGCGGTCGTGGGCTTCCGCCGATGGGATCGGTCGAGGGCCGCCGCGACGACGTGCTCGTGACACCCGACGGCCGGCTCGTGGGCCGGCTCGATCCTGTGTTCAAGGGCACGCATGCGATCCGGGAGGCCCAAATTATCCAGGAATCTCTGGATCACGTGCGCGTGCTGCTTTCGCCCGCGCCGGGCTTCACCAAGGCAGTCGAGAACGACATGGTGAACAACCTCCGCGACCGCATGGGTGACGTCCGCATCACGGTGGAGCTTGTGGATGTATTGCCGCGCACGGCGAACGGCAAAGTGCGCGCGGTGATCTGCAAGGTGCCGGCGGACGTGCGGGCCGAGGCGCTCCGCCAGCGTCGCCCCCAACACCAGCTGTCTCGCTAAGCCCGCGTAGATGACGACTCGCAAGCGCAGCACCCCACGCCGCGCTGCAAAATCACCCGCGCGCGCGAAGCGCGCCCGCGCGGCAAAACGGAGTGCACCGCGGCGCAGGCCGTTGCGCGTGTTGATGGTGACGAGCGATTGGCCGAAGCCGGGCGTTCCACGGACGACGGTGTTCATCCGGCGCCAGGCCGAATTCGTCGAGCGAGCGGGCGTCGACCTGGATGTTTTTGCGTTTGAAGGCGGGAAGAATCCGTACAATTACGTCCGCGCCTGGATGCAACTGCGCCGCCGCTTGCGCTCCCGGCGCTACGACCTCATCCACGCGCAGTTCGGTCAGAGTGGGCTGCTCGCGTTTCCGAAGCGAGTGCCGCTGGTCGTCACGTTTCGCGGCAGCGACATCCTCGGCATCGTCCGTAATCGCGACGGACACTATTCCAAGGCTGGTCGACTCTTACAGCGCGCGTCGCGATTCGTCGCGCGCCACGCCGACGCGGTGATAGTGGTGTCGCGCCATCTCGCCAAACAGCTGCGGACGCGAGCCCCAATGCACCTGATCCCGTCGGGTGTCGACTTCACCATGTTTCGGCCCATGGCGCGCGACGCGGCGCGGCGGCGGCTGGGACTAGACCCGCGCGAGCAGCTGGTGCTCTTTGTCGGGCGCACAAACCAGGCACGCAAACGCTACAGGTTGGCGAAACACGCCGTCGACCTGCTGAACGCGCGGATGCGCGCGCGGCTCGTCGTCGCATGGAACCTGCACCACGAGCAGATCCCGCTGTACATGAACGCCTGCGATGTCCTCGTTTTCACATCGATGCAGGAAGGCTCTCCGAACGTCGTCAAGGAAGCGCTCGCCTGCAATCTGCCGGTGGTGTCCGTCAAGGTGGGTGATGTGCCGGATCGCTTACACGGTGTGAAGGGCTGCGAGCTGTGCGCCGACGATCAGCCGGCGACAATCGCCGCGGCGCTCGAGCGCGTGCTGCGGCGGGGCGCCCGCGTCGATGGCCGGACCGCCGTTCAGGCGCTCGACGAGAACCGGCTCACCGCAAAGGTGCTCGACGTGTACCGGTCGGTCCTGCCACCGCGCCGCTGACCGTCAACAGGAAGACATCGAAGAACGGTCGCGTCACGGGGGGCGCGGCGGTCGTCCGGCGGGCCGGCAGGGCCGCCACAACCCCGCCCACGGCCATGGGCAGGGCCACCGAGTCACCGTTGTAGACGTCCGCTGTCAGTGGCGCGCCAAAGGGATCCTGCACACTGCGGAGCTCGTACGCGTCCCCGGGGTGCAACACCGCGCTGACGTCGGCATTGACCGTCGCACCCCCGGAAAAGTTGTACACGACGATGAGGGCACGTCCCTTCTCATATTGATTTGGGCGTACGAAAGCAGTCGGCGTCGATGGGGGCTTGTCCCGAAAGAGCACGACGGTATTGCTCTCGACCACGGCTCGCCGCCACTGTTCCACCTGAATCCCTGTCGCCCCGCCCCAAATGAAATTGTCGCGCGCAATCACGTCGTCGTTCGGGACCGGCGCATACCCGAGACGCAGGTTGACGCCCTGGGCCCCCGAGTAGAACAGGTAGTTCGAGGACACCTCGACGTTCGACATCGGTACCTCGCCGCCGACCAGGATATTGCCCTTCGCCCGGTAGCGCTGGGAGATCGTGCCGTTGTTGAATGCGACGTTCCCCCGGATGAGGAACCCTCGCTGCGGCGGGTTATTCGGTCCTGCGTAGGCGTGAATTCCGTATGCCAGGTTGTCGAAGAACACGTTGTCGATCACCCGCTTCACGCCGCGCTCATTGTGCACGTACACGCCGTGATCGAGGTTCTCGTGGGTGCCGTTGTTATACACGATGCACCCATACAACTCGGCATTTTCCCCCGGCGTCCAGAAGCTGACACCCATCGTGCCGGCGTCGTGAATGATCAGGTTGACGAAGCGGCCGGAGTTTGTCTGGGCCTCGAGCCCATAGGTGCCGGCGATCGGATCCGACTGCGTGATCTCAAAACCCCAGAACACGAGGTCGGAGCCTTGCGCCAGCAGGGTGCCGTCGATCGTGGCACGCGCGCCGGCTGCCTGCCGAAACACGATCGGGCGGCCGGGAGCGCCATGGAGCTGTGTGCGGAACGATCCGACGTAGCGACCGGCCGTGAGCCAGATCGTGTCGCCGGGCTGGATCTGTCCGCCCGCGCCCGCGAGCGCGGTGGCGAGATCCCAGGGTCGCGACGCGGTGCCGTTGCCGGCGGCGTTACCGGCGGGTGATGGGGCGACGTAATAGATGTTTGAGACGGGTGCGGCGAGCGACGCGGTCAGCACGAGAGCCAGGGCGATGAACCGTAACATTGGCGGATACTACACCGCCCCGGGCGTTTAGCTGCCCGGGGCGGCGACGTCGACCTGTTGCGTCTGCTGCGTCTGAGGTTACTTCGGAATCACGACGAACGTATCGAAGTTCGGCCCCGTCTTCGGCGGCGTCGGCGTGCTTCTCCCGATTCGCGCGGGCGCGTTCACGCCCGACATTGGCAGCGTGATGCCGGCACCAGAGTACGTACCACTGGCCACAGGCGTCCCATAGAGATCCTGCACGTTGCGCACTTCGTACCGCTGGCCATTGCGCAACACGCCGGAGAGATCGGCGTTGATACTGCCGTCCTTGCCCCAGTTGTACACCACGATCAGCGCGCGCCCGGACTCGTACTTATTCCCCCGCACGAAGACTTTCGTCGCCGCTGGCACCGCGCCAACGCTCTCGTCGTTCGAGCCCAATCCGGTCGTGCTCTTCCAGTCGGCCAACGTGAGCCCGCTGCCCGATGCCGAACGCCAGGCCGTCGCCGTGGCTGCGCGGTAGTACTTGTTGCCGCTCCACGAGTAGCCATCCGGCGAGTCGGCGAGGTCGACCATATCGGCCGATCCACCGATCGTGTTGTTCTGTACCAGCGCCGAGCTCCAGTTGCCGATCATGAACGCGGTCTGACCGCCCCAGATCGTGTTTCCCTTCGCGACGATGTCCTTGTTCGATGCGACGTAGCCCAGTCGCATGTTGACGCCCTGCGTGCCGGAGAAGTAGAGCATGTTGTCGATCGCCTGGTGCCCTTCCCCCGGGTCTTCGCCGCCGATCAAAATGTTGCCCTTCGCGGGATAGACGGAGGAGATCGTGCCGTTGTTGAACGAGACGTTCCCGATCACGTGGATATTCTTCTGCGCGCCTTCGCCCGGCGAGACGTAGACGTGGATCCCGTACGCCAGGTTGTTGAAGAACACGTTGTCCATGATCAGCTTCGTGCCGCTGACGTTGTGGACGTACGTCCCGTGATCCAGGTTCTCGTGCGTGCCGTTGTTGTACACGATGCAGCCGTACATCTCCGCATCCACGGCCTCGTCCCAGAAGCGAATGCCCTGCTGGGCGGATTCGTGCACCACCATGTTGATCAGCTTTTGACGCGCGCCACGGGCCTCGAGGTTCGGATCGCGGCCCGACTGGGTGGAACGCATCACCTCGAACCCCCAGACGACCTCGTCAGCGCCGGTGAGCATCAGGCGGCCGTCGATCGTCGCGCGCTCGTCGGGATAGCCGCGGAAGACGACCGGCTTTCCCGGTGCACCGGCCACGGTGCCCCGGAAGGCGCCGAAATACGTCCCGGCACGGAGCCAGACGGTGTCGCCAGGCTGCACCTTGCCATTACCGCCCGCCAGGGCGGTCGTGAGGTCCCACGGGTGGCCCTTGCTGCCATCCGCGCTGCTCGAGCCATCGGGGGACGCGTAATACCCCACATGTTCGGCCGACACACCCCCCGGATTGGGAGCCGTGGTCGAGTCGGTCGAACCGGTGTCGGGAGCGGCGACGTCATTGCCTGCACAAGCACCCAGCAGAGTCATCAGGCCGATCAAGCCGGCCATAAGTGTCGTGTGGTGTCTTTTCATACCACCGACCTTAAGGGTCTAGGCCTTCTGAAACAATCGGATTAACCCAAAGTCGTGCCGGGCGTTAAGAGGTCGGTCGCATCTCGATCATTGGCGCGGTTCGTGCAAGAGGGCGGAGTCGGTCTGGCGGAGTTCTGCGAGGCGTCTCGCGGGAGTAGCTC
>Ga0209488_10003776_pt1 | contig 12046 bp, 9 predicted proteins | sample Rivendell_Oct201_8_FD_188349 | JGI IMG/M metagenome (GOLD analysis project Ga0209488, IMG submission 188349) | Vadose zone soil microbial communities from the Eel River Critical Zone Observatory, Northern California, USA -... | ecosystem: Environmental > Terrestrial > Soil > Vadose zone >...
CGGCGCATCTGCGTCGATGCTGGACGCGTCGGCTAAGGTCACCTCACCCAGGAACAGCGGTCGCTCAGCCTGGGCAGCGGGGCCTTCCCTTCATGCCCCTAATCCGTCATTCGCCGCGGGCACGGAGTTTGGCTGAGTCGGGCGGTAAAGCTACCTTCTCGGAGACGCGTCTGGGGCGAGGAGGCGCCGATAGCGGCCGTAGCCCAGCGAGACTCCGGTGTCATTCGAAAGATCAGCTCAGGAGACCGGCTTACCTCCCTTCGGGACGAGGGCGTGTTCGATCTTCGACAGGAGACGGTCAAATTCGACCGGCTTGGTGTCGAAATCGTCGCAGCCGGTGGCGAGCGCCTTCTCACGGTCACCGGCCATCGCGTGCGCGCTCAGTGCGATGATCGGAATTTCTTGCGTCATGGGGTTGGCTTTGAGGCGGCGCATCGCCTCCCAGCCGTCGATCTCCGGCAAGTTCAGATCCATCAAGATCAAATCCGGCTGCTCCGCCACGGCGATCGCAATTCCAGCGGCTCCATCCCGAGCGCTAAGCACCTCGTAGCCGCCGAGAACATCAAAGCGCAGCTGCAGCATGTAGAGATTGTCCTCGTTGTCCTCGACATAGAGCAGCTTTCGCACGATCGGACCCTCGCTCAATGCCCGGTCTTCTTTGCCTCGGCAAGCAGGGTGCCGACGCGCGCCATCAGCTCGGCAGGAGGATAAGAGTGCTTTGAAAGAATCTGCTCAACGCCGCCATTGAGCCGCCTCCGATCGTCCGCCGTTAGGTCGAGCGCGGTAACGACGACGACCGGGATGTCGCGCCAGGCGGGTTCTGCCTGGAGCGCCGCAACCATCTGGAACCCATCCATCTCGGGCATCATTAGGTCGAGCAGGATTACATCGGGCAAATTCGCGGCGAGGGCATCGATGCCGAAGCGGCCATTCGCCGCTTCGTGGACCATCCATCCACGCGCGCTGAGGCTCGCGCGCGCAAGCTGACGTTGCTCGTCGTCGTCCTCGACGATGAGGACGATGCCGGGCGTGCCCACCACCCGAAAGTCCGAAAGGATCTCGACCAGCCGCTCGCGATCGATCGGTTTCGTCAGGTATCCCGCCGCACCGAGCGCGATGCCGCGGCGCTGCTCGTCGACGATCGTGACGATGACGACCGGAATTCCAGAGAGTGCGGGCTCGCCCTTCAAGGCGGCAAGGACGGTCCAACCATCCACATCGGGAAGTAAAACGTCGAGGGTGATCGCCGCCGGCCGCAGCGCGCGCGCTTTCTTCAGCCCGTCCACTCCGTTCGTTGCGGTCTCGACGGCGAAGCCTTCGCTGGCGAGATGTGTGCCGATTAGCTCGCGCGCCGTCGGGTCGTCGTCGATCACCAAAACCGTTCCGCGAAGGCTCTCACTCGCCGCCGGAGCAGTCATGACTGCTCCGGTCTCCCTGACCGGCATCAACGCCGGGACCTGCGCCGGCAAACGCACAATAAAGGTCGACCCCTCTCCCGGCGCGCTCGTCACCGTGATATCGCCGCCCATCAACCGGCACAGCCTGCGGCTGATCGCCAGACCCAGCCCGGTGCCGCCAAATTGCCGCGTCGTCGACGCGTCGGCCTGCGTAAATTCCTGGAACAGCCGCCCAAGCTGCTCCTCGGTCATGCCGATGCCTGTGTCCGAGACGGCGAAATGGACCCAGTGCAGAGCTGCTTCTTCCGCGCGCGCGACGCATAGGCGAACCGCGCCGCCCTTGGTGAACTTAGAGGCGTTGCTCAGAAGGTTCAGGAGGATCTGGCGCAGCCGCATGTTGTCGGCATGAACCGAGCCGATCCCATCGGGACAATCAAGCTCGAGTACATTCTTGTTCTGCTCGGCAAGCGGCCGGGCAATGCCGACCACCTCTTCTACTATAGGGCTGATCGCCACGCTCTCGAGGGTCAGATCCATCTTCCCGGCCTCGATTTTGGAGAGGTCGAGAATGTCGTTGATCAGGTTCAACAAGTGGCGCCCCGCGCGCAGTACCCGGGTCAAAGGTTCGAGAGCCTTCTCGGTACCGAAACGGGCAACGTTGTCGCACAGCAGCTCGGTCAACCCGATGATCGCATTCAATGGTGTCCGCAGCTCATGGCTCATATTGGCAAGGAAGCTCGATTTCGTGCGGCTCGCCTCCTCGGCGGCGTCGCGGGCGACTTCGAGGCGCTGCACCAGATCGGCCAACTCCGCTTCGCGCTCTTTGATCGTCGTGATGTCGGTCCAGGTGGTGACGGTCCCACCCTCCTGCGTGCGGTGCTCGCCAATCCGCAGCCAAGTGCCGTTGGCCAGTTTCTGCTCTTGCGTTGTCGGCGCATTGCGATGAAACGCCAGCCGACGTTCGAACCATGCCTGGCGATCGCCGATGGCGGGATCGTAGTGGTTGCGATCGAGACTGAGAGGCCGGATCAAGTCCTCGAAGCGCGCGCCGACGACAAAAAGATCCGGCAGGTTCAAGATTTCCTGCGATCGAGCGTTGAACATCACCAGGCGATCGTCCTGATCCCACAGCGCAAAGCCGTCCGAGATGCTCTCGATCGCATCGGCGAGGCGGGCGCGGGCCTGCTCCACCAATGCCTGCGACCTCTTGCGCTCGGTGACGTCGGTATACATGTTGATGGAGCCGCCGCCTGGTATCGGGTTTCTGAGGATCTCCAGGCTGGTGCCGTCAGACCTCGTGCGCTCCCCGACATATCGCTCGCCAAAGCTTGCCACCCGCTCGCGCACCGCGGCATCGATATCGACTGCGCCGTAATCACCCTTTTCTGCCAGAAACCGGACGAAATCCGGGAAATCGCGCCGGCTCTTCAAAAACTCGTCGGAAAGACCGACGAGGGCAGGGAATTGCTCGTTCCACGCCACCATCTGGCGGTCGCGATCGAACAACGCAACGCCTTGCGGCATGTTGTCGAACATGACGCGCAAGGTAGCCTCACGGCCGGCCAGTTCCTCGGTACGGTCGCGCAATTCTCCAAGAAGGCGCGCGTTCTCCATCGCGACCCCGAGCTGCGCCGCAAAACTTTGCAGCAGCGTGATCTGCTTGTCGGTAAAGGGGCGCACCTCCTGGCGGTAGATTGTCAGGTTCCCGAGGAGCGTGCTGTCTTTTCGGAGCGCCACGGCGACGTAGCTCCGAACACCAAAAAGATCGACAAACCCACGTGTTCGGGGCTCGACTGCTCGATCGCCGGGATATGTAGCCATATCCTCAATGCGGACGATATCTTCCCCATGCGTTATGCGGGTCAGCGGGTCCAGCGGCCCCGGTTCCGGAGAGGTCGCGCGCCAGTGCTCTACCAAATCGCTCGGAACCCCGTACCTGGCAACGAGGCGAAAGCCCTCCCGGTCGTGCGTGTTCATCAAGCCGCACGACGCCGCGCATACCCGCGTCGCCCTTTCCAGCATTGCCTCAAACACCGGCTGCAAGTTGCCGGGCGAGGCATAGATGACCCTCGACACCTCGGCGATCGCGGTCTGGTATTCGAGGGATTCGGCGAGCTCGGCGGTTCTTTCCTCGACCATTTTTTCGAGCCGCGCCGCTGCTTCGGCGCGCTCGACCAGCAGATTGTCGAGCTCGATCGCGTTGCGCCGGAACACCTCGACAGCCCGTCCCATGGCGGCGACCTCGTCGGTGCCGGCCGCCGGCACTTCGATCTCCCGCGCCCCTGAAGCGATCTCGATCATCGCGCCGCTCAGACGCGTCAAGCGCGCAACGATGTTGCGTCCGACATACAGCCAAACGAGCAGGAGGGAACTCGCCAGGCTCAGTCCCGCGACGGCAAAGAGGACGTCGCGGCCCAGCCTCTGCACCTGTCGGGCCTCGAGGTTGGCATTGTTGATATCATTGCGCGAGAAGGCGACAAACTTGTCGACAGCTCCCTTCAACCGCTCCGAGAGGGTCTCGTTCTCCGCGATCAGGCGGCGGCTCTGCGTCTTTGCGGTCATTTCCCGCCGCACCGAGCTGAAGATGCTCGTATCGCCCACGGCCGCACCGCGCATGGCGCGGAGCGGATCGAAAAGCTTTAGTGAGATATCGGGATCGATGTCCGAAACGAGCCCGTCGACCGCACGGATCGGCCGCTGTGCCTGAGGCTGCAGAGCATCGAGCTCGGCGTTCGTGGAGGCGTCGGCGGCGCGAATGATCAGTTCGAAGGCAACCCCGGCCTCACGCTGGATCTGATCAAGCGACAACAAATCGACCATCGCCTGGTCGAAACGGTCGAGCGCATTGCGCTGCTCCTGCGGGCTCGAACCTGTTGCGGTCATCGCTCGCTGGAGCCGCAGGACCTGACTGCGCAGATCGGCGAAGCGCGGTCGCCAGATCTCTCCGAACTGATGATACGCCGCGAGCGTCTCGCTGATCGCTCGCTTTTTTTGACCGGTCGCCGCGATGCCGTCTGACCACGCCAACCAGATCAGATCCAGGTTTTTGTTGAGCTGGGTTATCACATCGCCGATCTCGTCGAGTGGACCCAGGGCGAGGCTGGTTTCGCTCAGACGAGCGAGGATCGCCATTACGTCCCCCAGCTCGCTACGTACCCGGCTTGTCAGCGCTTCCGCCTCCTTCGAGTTGCTCGCATTCACCAGCGCGGGACCGACGTCGATGATTTTCTCGCTCTTGCGCCAGAGTTCTCGCGCATCCAACGCCGCCGGCACGGTCTTGAGTGTAATCCGATCCAAGGTACGTCCGACCTGACTGAGGCCATATAGGCCGGCCGCGGCGGCGGCGATGACAAAAAGGCTAATCACAAAAAAGGAGAGCAACAGCCGCCCTCTCAGTCCACGCAGGAATTTGCCAAAGCCTGCGAGTGGCCGATCCCACCACCGCCCGGTGGAACTCAGCTCTGAGGGACTCACGCTCGTCGACATTCTCGCTCCGCTATTTGACCATGCCGATTTCGCGATAATAGCGTTCCCGCGTCGGGATGCAGCGGGATCGGCAGCCCCGTAGCAGCCTTCTTGACGTCGATGTCTTTGGCCGCCGGGTACCTCTGGACCAGCTGGTCCAAATGGTCGAACAGCGATTTCGTCATCAGATGGGCGACATCGTCGCCGACCCCTTCGCAGGTGACGAGAAAATTTGGCACCGAGGCCGTCGGGACATCTGCGGGCTGGCCGTCATAGGAAAGCGCCGTTCCCACGGGGTAATAAATCCCGCTGGTGCCGCCCGTAAGGATCGTAATCAAAGCCTCGGCGCCCTGGCAGGGCTTAACAGAGCCAGGATGACGGCCAGTGCGATTAGGGTTGGTCGCATCATTTTTAATGTTGTCCCCGCGCGGCGTAGCCCTTCGTGGCCGCATTGAAGACCACGCGCCCGCGGCATCCTACTATCGCGTGCGCGGGACCGGCAATGAACTACCGTTGTCGCGAGAGCAGCACGCGACGAAGCCGGTTGCCGATGCGAACAGGCCGCGCGATTATCATATCCAAAGCGAATCGCGCTGGACAGGGAGGGATTTGGAATGCGCCGGCAAATTGTAACCCTGATGCTAGCCCCGTTTCTGTTCGCGACTCCGGTAAGGGCGGACCAAGCCGCTACCCCAGAGACAGTGACCATCGCCACAGCCTCGCCAGGAGGGACATATTATCCCTATGGCAAGGGACTTGCGGCGCTGCTCACAAAATATGTGGGCCTCAGCTTCGCCGATCAGCCCACCCAGGGGACGACCCAAAACGTCCTTTTGCTCGACCAGGATAAGGTCGTGCTCGGGTTCACCACGATGGGTGTGGCGCTGCAAGCGTGGAACGGGAGTGGCTGGACTAAAGGCAAACCATACCGCTCGATCCGTGCCCTCTTTCCAATGTTCGATTCACCCTTTCAGTTCGTGGCGCCGAAGCGCCTGCATCTGGGCTCGCTCGCGGGGTTTGCCGGCAAGCGGATCGGCGACGGTCCGAAGGCGGGTACCGGCGGGACGTATATGCCCGGAATATTCAAGACCCTGGATATAGAGCCGGTTCTTCGCAACGGGGCGTGGGATGACAATATGCAGCAGGTGGCCTCTGGTGAGCTTGACGGACTGGCCGCATTTGCGGGCATTCCGATGCCGGGCTTGGCCCAGTTGGATTCAAAGGAGCCGTTGGAATACCTGCAGCCTCTGTCCGATCAGGTTGTCAAGGTCAGAGAGGCTTTTCCCGAGCTGACACCATCCGTGATCCCTGTTGGTACCTACCCGTCCATGACGACGGATTACCGCACCTTCGGTCTTTTTAATTTTGCGATTGTCAATCAGGGTCTTCCCGATGACCTCGCCTACAAAATTGTGAAAGCGGTGTTCGAGCACCGCCAAGAACTGGTGGAGGCCCATCCCGCCGCGAAGGAAACGATCGCGGCCAGTGTCAACCGGGACACCTTTCTGCCGTTTCACCCCGGTGCGGTGCGCTACTACCGCGAGATTGGCGTCGACATCCCGGCCGCGCTGGTGGTGGACAGCGACAAATGACGACAAGGTCCCGGGCTTGACCTTCATTGCACTAGTGCATGGGGAACACAGGTCAAATCCCTGCGCAGATCCTACCTTCGCGAGGCCCACCCATGAAACTGCGCGCTTCGCTACTCACGCTTGCGGTGGCGCTTCTGTGCCTTTCCAATGCCTGGGCCGCCGAACCAGACTGGCCAAAATCGATTGCCATCGCGACGGCGTCGCCAGGCGGCACCTATTATGTCTACGGCCAGGCCCTCGCTGACATTCTCAGTAACGAGCTCGCCATCGAGGTGGCCGCGCAGGCGACTCAAGGTCCGACCCGAAACATCATTTTGATCGAGACGGGCCACGCAGCGCTCGGGCTGATCACGATGGGCATCGGCTGGGAAGCCTGGAACGGCAGCGGCGAGTGGACCAAGGGCCAACGATTTAGGGCGATGCGTGCGCTCCTGCCGATGTACGATTCACCATTCGAGATCGCGGTCTCCAAACGCTTGGGCCTGAGATCCCTCGATGAATTGACAGGCAAGCGGATCGGCGCCGGGCCACGCGGTAGCACCAGCGGCGACTACTTCCCACGGATCTTTGACACCCTCAAAATTCCGGCTCTCCTCGTCAACGGGTCGGTCGAGGAGATGATGTCGAAGATAAGCGCTAAGCAGCTCGATGGAGTGGCTTTGGCGACCGGCGTCCCGGTTCCGGCACTCCTCGAACTGGATCAAACGGAGGGAATGCAGTTCATCCCGTTCACCTCAGACCAGATCGGAATTCTGAGACAGCGAATGCCTGAGCTCAGCGATTCTGTGATTCGACAGGGCATGTACCCATCATTGACGGTTGAATATCAGACAATAGGACTGTTTAATTTTGTCGTCGCGCACAAAGATCTTTCCGACGATTTGGCTTACCAGATCGTCAAAACCACCTTTGATAAGCATGCACGATTAGTGCAGGCTCATTCAGCTGCTAAGGAAACCATTTACGAAAATATAACCCGCGATACATTCCTACCGATCCACCCCGGAGCGGTGCGCTACTATCGCGAACTGGGAATCGAGCTTGCCAATGATCGCTAAGCAGAACCAGCCATCGCGAGGACGTGAGTCGTTTGGGTCATCGCAATGCTCCACAACCGGACTGCGGTGCACTGAAGCGAGAGACCGGGGGGAACAGCCTGCGAATAATTACATACTTTTCGCGAGCTGATGGCAATATCAGTTTATGCGGGCATCGACCGTTCGGATAGCCGAAATCAGCATCCGCAGCGATATGGCGGAGCTCGCCAAGCTGCGCGATAGCTTGGATCGGCTCGGCACTGAACTCGGTGTCCCAGGCAAACCCCTCATGCAGTTGCAGGTTGCGCTCGACGAGATCGCGAGTAACGTAATCAAGTATGGCTGGCCCGACGGCGGCAACCATAAGTTATGTGTGCGGATCACCGGACAGCCCGGTCGAATAGAGGTGGAGGTAATCGATGACGGGCCGGAGTTCGATCCGCGACTTGCGCCTCTCCCCGAGGCGGCACCGGCGGGCAAACGGCGGCCCGGGGGCTTGGGCATCCATATGGTCAAGCAGCTGGTTGATCGGCTCGAATACGAACGGGCTGGTGGTCGCAATCGGACGATCATAATCAAGCGGTACACTCGCCGCCGCGTTTCGGACAGAAGGGTCTCCGCATGAGGAGTTCCGCGCTGAGTATCGAGCAATCTCACAGTGGAGCGGTCTGCATCGTGGCGCTCCGGGGACGGATTGACAGCACCAGCGCTGGCGACGTCATGACGCGGTTGAGTAACCTGATCACCTCGGGCGAGAGGGCAATCCTGGTCGATCTCGGGGCGGTCCTATATTTGACCAGTGCCGCCTTCCGCGTTCTTCTGGTCGCGACCGATGAAGCCGAGCGCGGCTCAGCCCGCTTAGCGTTGTGCAATGTGATGGGTCATGTCCGCGAGTTGTTCGAAATGGGTGGCTTGCTCGACGCCTTCACGATCCATGGGTCGCGTGAAGAAGCGCTTGCCCGGCTGAGCTGATCCGAGGTTTGAGGGGGGCTAATCCTAGATGGCTCGCCCGCCGGGATTGCTTTACGCCGTCGACGAGACGCCGCCACCAATAACGTTGATCATCGCCGCCCTGCAACAAGTGGCGGTCATGTCGAATTCTTTGATCTACCCGATCATCCTGGCCCGCGAAGCGGGACTCTCGGCGAACGATCTGCTCGATTTTGCCTCGGTCGCCATGCTCATGCTCGGTGTCGCCACGATTCTTCTGTGCATGCGATCACGATACGCCGGCTCGGGATACCTCTGCCCGGCAGGCTTTACGCAGATCTATCTCGGGCCGTCGCTGCTGGCTCTGCAGCGCGGCGGCCTCGCGCTGGTGTTCGGCATGACGATCTCGGCAGGCCTGCTGCAGGTCGCCATCGCGCCGCTGCTGCGCCGGATGCGCATGCTGCTTCCTCCTGAGATTGCCGGTCTTGTCATTTCGGTCGTCGGGCTCTCGATCGCCGTCGTCGGTGCGCGCTACGGCCTGAGCATCATCGGCGACCAGGGGATTCGACCGATCTACCTCGTCATCGCCGGCATCACTCTCGCGACCATGATCGTACTGAATATCTGGACCAAGGGTTTCGCCCGAATGTTCTGCGTGCTGATCGGCATGGGTGTCGGATATGCCGTTAGCGCGGTGGTCGGGGTACTTGATCTGTCAGCTGCAGTTCCGACGGGTGGCCTCGACTTCGTGCGACTGCCGCACTTCAGGTTCATACAAATCAGGTTCGATCTGACAGAGCTTGCGCCGTTCATCATCGTCGCTCTCGCCGGGACATTGCATTTGATGGGCAACGTTTCAACGGCGCAACGCATCAACGACGACGATTGGATACGTCCAGATTTTCGCTCATTGACCGGAGGATTGGCCGGTAATGGTATTGCAGCTGTTCTTTGCGGATTGGTGGGAAGTCTAGGGATCAACAGTTATACTTCCTGTATCGGGGTGTCCACCGCAACCGGTATCACCAGTCGAAGTGTGGCCTATGCCGTCGGCATTATGTTCGCACTTCTCGCGCTCGTCCCCAGCGCCGCGATCGTCGTTGCGACCATCCCTGCCCCGGTGGTCGGCGCGGCAATGTTCTTTACGGCCGCCTTCGTATTTACCAGCGGATTGCAGATGATTACCGCCCGAATGCTCGACTCGCGCAAGACAATCGTGATCGGCTTGTCGTTTGGCGCGGCGGCGATGGCGGACGTCTATCATGGAGTATTCGCAACGGCGCCGCTATTCTTACAGCCGGTGCTTGGCGATGCTCTCGTGATGGGCACGACTTGCGGTGTGCTGCTGAACCTCGTTACCCGGATCGGCATCCACCAGCTAGCATCGATAAGGCTCGATCCTGGGCATATCAGCCATGAAGCTGTGGAGAAATTCCTCGCCGAGCAGGGCGCGCACTGGGCGGCCCGGCGGGACATCATCAACCGAGCCACCTTCGGGGTGGTGCAGCTGCTCGAATTGCTCGGCGATGCCCCAGGCGGGATCGAGCTGGAAGCGCGGTTCGACGAGTTCAACCTGGACTTGCGAGTTCGCTACATCGGCGCACCGCTGACGTTTCCGGAACGCAGGCCGAGCGCGCGGGAAATTCTCGAAAGTGTCGAGGGGGAGCGATTGCTGGCCGGGCATTTGTTGCACCGCAGCGCCGACCGGATCAGCTCCCGCGCCCTAAGCGAGGGGGCGGAGGTTCACCTGCACTACGACCACTGATTACCGTGCAGGGGCATGCCAGCGCAGGGCGAGCAAGGTTATGTCGTCCGCTCTGGGTGCGCTGCCCGTAAACGCATCCACACGGTCCTTTACGGCGCGGACGATCGCCTCGGGGGCCTCGTTGCGCAATGCGATAAGATCAGCTTCCAGTGTTTCCGCTGTGTAGAGTTCCTCGCCAATATTCATCGCCTCGGTCACCCCGTCCGAGTGGACAACAATCGCATCACCCGCGCGGAGTCTCGCCGTACGACCCTGGTAAACCGTGTGTGGGCGCACCCCGAGCGGCCGCTCGGGTTTCCCGTCGAGCCGCTCGATGTCGTTGGTGACTCTTAGCAGGGTCGGCGTCGGATGTCCGGCGTTGATGTAGACCAGCGCGCCGGTGCGAGTGTCGAGCAAACCGAGAAACAGGGTCACGAACATGCGTTCTGGATTGTTCTGGCAAAGCTCTCGGTTGACTGCCTCGGCGATTGGTGCCGGCGAAACCTCCTCTTCAACGCAATAATTGCGCGAGTACTCGACAGCCATCCGCACGAGGCTTCCTGTGCGGGCCATAAACATCGCAGCCGGGGCACCCTTGCCAGAGACGTCGCCGACCAGAAAGCAGAACACGTACTTTGAGGCGTAAAAGCAATCGTATAGATCGCCGCCGACTTCGCGCGCCGGCTCCATCAAGGCATGCACCTCGATCGGATATTCCGCGGACCACGCTGGGAAGGCACTCGGTAGCATGCCCAGCTGGAGTGTTCGAGCCGCGTCCAGTTCATGTTGCAACTGGTCCCGGCCGACTCGCACCTCATCGCGCAGTCGCTTCTTCTCTAGGCTCGCGCCAACCCGCGCACGCAGCAGTGTCGGGTTAAAAGGCTTGGCCAGATAATCCTCGGCGCCGAGCTCGATGCACTTGATGACGCTGTCCATTTCGTCAAGTGCCGAGATCACAATAACCGGCAAGTCGCGAAGCTCTGCGTTGGCTTTCAGATGCTCAAGCACCTGATATCCGTTCATTTCCGGCATCATGATGTCGAGGAGGACGAGATCGACTGGACCCGCCCGCATCTTCTCAAGCGCTTCGCGGCCGTTCTCCGCGGCGACGATGTTTTCGTAGCCGCAGGCTTGAAGGCGCATTGACAACGTGAACCGGTTGTCCTCGTTGTCGTCCACGATCAGAACCACGGGATCCATTATCCTCCTCTCGGAACCGAGTTTACATTCGTCGGCGACCACCCTGGTATTTATACGCTGCCCAAAGGCCGACCGAACATGCGAATTCGGCTCGGAAAATTCCCACCCGAAACCCGGAAGAAACGCCCCGCAACCTTCGGCGTCTCTCAGCGTGCCCCTAGTGTTTGGAGCGGCACCGGATAGTCAGGTATCGCTAGATGTGAGCTTTCCATAGGTTGTCCATCCGGCTCCGGTCAGCGACGCCGAAGTTGCTGAAGCTTTAGCAATCTCGGGGGAACCGGATAAACCTTCATAAGAATGGCGTCTGACGCATGGTCGAGAGCGGATCGTGCGCCTGGCGGCAAGCGGGCAGACGCCGCAGGCCATTGCGACGGCCGTAGCGTCTGCCCGCGTACGGTTCGCAAATGGCTCAAGCGCTATCGTGAGGAAGGGCTGGCGGGTCTGTTCGATCGCAGCTCACGGCCGCCTCGGCCGAATGGCCGGAATCGGCGCATCTCGCCCGTTGGCGCTCGTCCCGGCGAAGGTCTCTTCTCCGAACCGGCAGCGGTCGCTCGGTCCTGGGCGCGGAAGCCGCGCCATCAGCTCAACCCGTTTTTGTCGAGTGCACGACCTCTTCCCCGGCAAGCCGCCTGAGGGCAAGCTGGACGGAGGCGAGGGTGACGAAGGTGGCCAGGGTTTCGG
>Ga0209488_10003777_pt1 | contig 12045 bp, 16 predicted proteins | sample Rivendell_Oct201_8_FD_188349 | JGI IMG/M metagenome (GOLD analysis project Ga0209488, IMG submission 188349) | Vadose zone soil microbial communities from the Eel River Critical Zone Observatory, Northern California, USA -... | ecosystem: Environmental > Terrestrial > Soil > Vadose zone >...
ATCGGGCTTTTTATGGTTTTGACTGGGCTGGGACTTTCTTGCAGTACCAGTACTGTGGCCAGAACTTTCCGTTGTTAGTGACCGTGAGCATGAAACAACTCGATTGCGCTTTTGTCAATTGCCAGTGGTGGAATAAAAGAACCAGGGGATAAACGTGTTGTTCCAAATATGGACTCGGAGCGTCACGTGGCTAGGCTTTCATACTCCCTACCATACCATCCTTGTTTTCTCAAAAGTTTTCCCGGTGGCACCTTGCCCAGACAACGTTTGTTGATCTAAAAAAATGGGTCATTGACACCGCTGATCGTTAAACGCGCGAATTGATGGCGATCTGGAGTACGCAGAGGCGATTCGAGCCTAAAATATAGGAGTGCAGTACCCCTGGGCGAGGACAATCGAAGCGGCGGCACCGGTTTTTGTATTTTAGACAACTTGAAGGTATCAAGCGCGGTGACGTGCGTTTTTACTCTTGGGTTTCCGAGTCTCAGTTATTATAGCGCCAGGTACCAGAGCGAAGAATGCAACTCCCAGTTTTCAGTTGTGTGCGCCGTGCCTGGAACTTGGCAAGGCCACAACCACAACCGTGCTCATTCGTCAGATTTCTCCTCTGTTCTCCTGGATCTGGTGCCTCATTTTACCAATTCCCATTCCTACCAAACTCACGCGCGCGTCCCAGTGGCTTGCTACGCCGCGCGGGCGAAAACGTCAACGATGCAGAATTGCTTTCAGAGAACGGTCTCTCTGCATCAGACGCGATTGGCTATATGAATTGCTTCTTGAGCTAGGCTATCCGACAGCAGTATTATCATATATACGGTAACGACATAGCAGCATAATATTCAGAACGTAGGCAGTAACAGAAAATATAGATAAACTTGATTCGTTAGCCATCAGAGGACGCACCAGGGCTGCAAGCAGCAGTTCGGGTATCGAAAAAAAAAAAGTATATCAAATTGGAAGGCCATCGTCGCTCTCGGGTTGCTGCGCTGACGGTGTCGCCTGTTGTTGAGAAGGTAGCATGCCGAAGAGCTAAAAATAAAACGACAATGCGCGCTTGCTCAGAACCAGACGCGCGTGATGAAGCGAGTAAAGAGACAACGTACCGCTTTGATCTCCCGGACACTCAGCTTGTGCAGCTTGACTCCCGTCCCTTCGCCCAGAGCCGCATCGGCCAGTCCTGCAAGCGCGAAACACACACGAATCCCCATCAGTAAAAAAATCGATAAAACAAAAGTGGGGATAAAAAAAAACCGTACCCATCTTGACATCCTGCAACCGCAGCATGCGCTCCTCGATCGTATTCTCCACGACGAGGCGCTTCACAAACACGTCCTTTTCTTGTCCCAGACGGTGGACGCGATCATACGCCTGCGATTCGGCAGCATAATTCCAGGAGAGATCCATGCTGAAACGATTGAAAAAAGAATGCGAAAAAAAAAAAGAAGCGCGTCAACACAATGATAAAAAGAAAAGACGCCCCCCCGGGGCAGATAGGGAGAGGAAGGACGCTTACTTGATGACCCGATTCGCGATGGTGAGGTTCAACCCGACGCCGCCGCACTTGATGCTGATCAGGATCACCCTAGGCCCGCCCGCCTTGCGGAACGCACTAAGCGCCGCCTCGCGCGCCTCGCTGCGCATCTTCCCGTCATACCGCAAGTACTGAATTCCACAACGCGCCAACAGCGTCTCCAACAAGCTCAACATCGACGTCCCTGTTCCGCGCGCATCAACGTCGTCAGCACCATGACATTATAAACATTTTCTCCCTAGGGTTGACCGCGCGCTACTGAAAACGGGGAGGGAGGGAGGGAGTAGACCCACATTGAGAGTACACGATCGTCTTGTCGCCTGCGCCTTCGGCGACTCGGAGTTGCTCGATGACCGCGATCATCTTTGCGCTCGGCTCCATGTCGTCGTCGTCTCGGCGCCACATCGCGACGGTGTGCTTACTGGGTTTGGTGATCTCTTTGGCGGCGGGTTGCTTGCCCTGCTTGCGCGATAAGGACGCTATGCAATGCTCAGAGTTCACCTCGTCGCTCTCGTCGTCGTCGTCATCCTCATCAGAGACACCGAAGAGGCCCGTGGCCCGAGGTTTCTTCTGCAAAGGGGATAGAGTGAGGGTCTACACCACGGGGCCAGCACAAAAGCTCACGTCGTCGACGCCGTTTGCCTTTTCTTTCGCTACAAACATTTTGAGTCCCCGCGAATGCGCGAGTAGAAGATTCGGCATACCTTCGAACTCCTTCTTTGAACCAGCCAAAATCTGTGAAAAGTCTGGCATCTCCTCGTCCGAGCTCAGCTCAGTTATCTCCACAGGCGGTGGTCGGCGGGGCGCAGGCTTAGACCTCAGCGGCGCCAGCACCGGCTTTCTTTCCTGTGTGGGGCGACGCGATCGGTCCTGCTCCGAACGAGTGTACGCGCGCAACTCTTCATTTGATGGCTCGAAGGCACTAGAGAGGAAGATCGCATTTGGGCTGATCTCATTCATCTTCTTGCATACCGGGCCTGAGTTTCAATCGTCACCAATTTGAGGTAGGTGGGAGAGAAACCGGGGACCTACATGGGCGGAAACCTTTGGCAGCTGCTTCCTCGAACGCTTTCTCCGCAAGTATGTTTTGCTGTTCATTACCAAAGCCGAAGATCCCGTCGTGGACAATCGCCGACTGGCTCATGTCTTCCAAGCAGTCTGACCCACGCTAGTTTGAGCAATGCAATGGATAGATTACTCCACAGGCCAAGCTCACCTGCACACAATTCGTGTCCGCATTTCAGAATCCTGCCATCATTTTCGTAGACTAGGCAGCCACGAATCAGCACGAGTGCTCGAGCCTCATAAGGATAAGTGGGCAAGTGGCGTACTCTCGTGGCATACGGGGCACATGGTGTCTTCCTCGTCTCCACCTTGCGTAAAATCAAGCTCGAGTGCTCGTGCGCGAGCTAGCGCCCTATCAAGTGCATGTAAACGTGAATATGGAGGACTGACGGCTATTGCGCCAGGGCGGATACGCCCTACCTCTTTTTCATCTTGATGACCCACTCCGGGGCCATCACTTTCCTTGCGCGTGCAAGCTCTTTTTCGCTTTCGCCGCCAACCAGCAACGTCGGGTCGTCGTACTGATCCGCTTGACTCTTCACGCATGGCGACACGAAGAATGTTATGAATCACCAAAGGAAAGGTCAAGAAGAAAAAAACGGCCTATGCTTACGAGGATGAGATTCGGATGACAGCACAGCTGTCGGAGCCGCAAGATCATCACCAGCACCGCGGAATGACTGTGAAAAGGACAGTAAAGATACGTAATTACAGAAGCCATGAACCACACGCACTTCTGGACGATCGTATTTTCGCGAATGAACTTATTAACGCGGATCTTCGCCTTCTTCTCAAAATCATCGTATATCTACGAAGCGAATGTTAGCCGAGAGTCGCGCCGCCCTGGAATGGACAGGTGCACCTGGCGCTCCTCGGGAGAGAACTGCAGTGTTTCCAGCTCGATCGATTTCGGGGGGAGAGTAAGCAGCGGCTTGCCCTCGAGCTTGGAATCCTTCGTCCGTCGTAGCAAGATGGGTTTTAGAATGCCCTGAGCGCGCGCGCCTGCCAGAGGGGCGTCTTGAGCTTGAACCTTCGTCTGTAGGGGACCCCAAACAGCATCAGATCATCGCAAATTCGTATGCCAAAAAGCATCGCACAATGTGATCGTTGAACGACTGCCAATCGTTCCATGGACGGAAATGCCCAAATCGAATCAACCCGTAGAGATCGGATCTATCGCCGAGTTGGTCATCCTTTCGAACGGGGGGAAGTGAAAATTCATACAAAGCGTTTGTGACTGGCGTGCCAGTTAACATCCACCGGAATTTGGTACGGAGCTGAGCAACGACTATGCTAGCCCGGGTGGCCCTGATGCACGAGGGAACTTCCATGACTAGCGCTAGACGTAGACGCTGCATGACATACCGATTCCGAATAAATTGTGCTTCGTCAAGTACGACGCGATACCACTTCATACGCGCGAGGATGCCGCTGCAAGGTAAGCGATGAGTAGAGTTGCGAGTGAAAAATGAAATTAGTTAGTTGACCCATAATGTATCAGCCATTCCGCTTCGTCGTCTGCCGTGACGTGAGGATCTTTGATGACAAAGTCAAGACAGAGCGTTTGGTACGTCGTGATGATAACCTAATCAGTCAGACGGTGAGACCAAGACAATGACAACGAAAGGAAGGGTGCTACATCTCTTTCTCGGAGGGCGGACAAGCTTTTCAGCTTCGTCTTTCCGTGGTGAATATGTACGCTGAAGATATTATTTGTCTTTGATTCCAGTTCTTCCTTCCACTACATGAAAGTGAGCTAGACGTGCGTCGTCGAAGAGCGCAGGTACATACCTGGTGAAGCAGCGCGGCGGGAACGACAACGAGGGTCGTACGGTTATTCTCGTCGGGCCCGGGCATGTTCATAGCCATCGTGGCGATCATCTGAACCGTTTTGCCTAGACACGACGCCCATCAGGAGAGGTCCACGTGCTCCCACACCAAGACACAGCAAACGAACCGAGTCCCATCTCGTCGCTTCAGACCAACGTTATTAGGAAAACCGACCAGCAGGAGGCGTGTGAAGGTACGAACGCCATGATTCCACCACGATATTTCGTCTCCTTCTCCTGCATCAACATCCTAGAAAGGCGAACTAGTTTCCACCCCTCTCTGTTGCGAAGCGCGCAGTGAGAGGTCTTACCAACTGACGCCGATGATCTGATGCGGAATAAGGCGGACTTCCAAACCGGGCAGGATATCCTTCGCACTGAACGACGGCGTAGCGTGAGGGGGGGAAAGGCACATCAGAGGGGGATAATACCTACTCTTTTAAGCCCAAGTACTTCATCCCATCCTTGACGTGCATGTCCTGGGCTAGATTGTCAATAGACCTGGAGACGAACTCGGCCAGCCTGAGTCCAGTAGTTGATGAGTCGTCAGGATAGTAAAAGAGGGTAAAAAGCGACGTGCCGTTGTTCTTGGTCTTCGCCACCGATATCGAGCCTGGTCAGAGGTAGATCCCCGCCAGTCCCGAGCTCGAACTCGCGGTCTAGCGGGTTGTCCGACGAGGTGAGTCTGTAAGCAGAAGCGACGGCAGATTGCGTTTGGCGAGCGATGCGTTCCTCGAGCGTGAGCTCCGCGTCGGTCACCACGGCGTCTAGCACCCCAGTCGGTCAGCCGCGAGTCCCAAATCGTCCGTCGATGAGGTGCGGGTGAGAGGGGTAAGGTAAAGTGACAAGCGGAGAGACATCAGCCAATGACGACAAACAACAAAACGCCGCGTATGTGCGCACCTGGTGACTGAGTGCTCTCCAAAAGGCCGGCCGGCAGCCTGTTTGTCGGCGCCGAGCGGGACGTCGACGGTGTATATGCCTGGCGCTTGTTCAAAGGGGCCGCCAGCGCACTGATGTATTCCGCGCCACGCTTGCGCTTCTCAGACGGCGCACCGTGACCGCCTGGACGGGATGATAGTAGATGCTGCCACCCCGGGATCTGAGTTTGCGTCTGGGGTGGGAGTGACGGTGACTGGTCATCCTCTGTGAGATCGAGAGCGGCAAGGATCCGCGACTTTGAGGGACCCGGATCTGGCATTGTTGTGGCTAACTGGAGAGGAGAGGACTGAGAGTCGCGCTCTACTCGCGTTCCGTTCCATTAACGCGTCTGTGGCATGGCTCTTTCCCACGCTCCTTTTTCCGTATATGGGAATCCTATCAACTGTAGTCTTCTTATCACCCGTCACACGAGCGTGGCGTAGCCCCCTAACATTCTATGCTTTCCATCAGACTGCGCAGACGGGTTCTAGCCCTTCCCCAGACGCGCGTACGTCCGGAGACAGAGTTATTGTGTGCTCAACGTGCGTGCCTAACTGTCACGCATCTCCATCGAAACTCGGTGGCGTCGTGATTAAGTTCTTCACAGCAACCAAGAAACGCTACGCAGTCGACTTCTCACCTTACCATTTTACACTTGCTCACTGGCCTGAACGCGAAACGGACGAGGAACAAATACCGAGCACAATATCATGACATTGACAAGACGGACGACAAAACGACCTAATCAGCCACCGCTGCCAAGTATCCCTGAGATAACAATTCAGCACTGTAACAATCTGACGGATATCCAGCTCACCTCTCTGTCTCCCAGGAATTCGCCATACACGAGCGCAACGGCGATCCAAAACGCAAGATCAACTCCGAGCTTCCCTATCTCGTCCAGATGTAACTCCAAAACACCCGTCGACGAACCAACGGAAAACACGGGTGTAGTATCCTCGAACGTAAGTAGCAGAGGAGGATTAGTCGCAGCACGCGAGATGCCCAAAGGAGGTCGCTCAACAGGTGTTGGAGGAGTGCCGTCTGGCGGTAGCGGACTCAGCGAGAACGAGTTGGTATGTGTCGGGGCGTTGTTCCTCAGCGCACGAAGTGCTCTGGAGAACAGACCCTCGGTTGCAGAGGTAGTGGCAGTGGGATGAGCGTGTGGTGAGAGGATAAAGTGTGAGATGACGCGACGCGGTTTAGCGAGGAGGTCGAGCTTGGTTTGTACCGTGTTCGGAGACGGCGGTGGGGGCACGGCTGCGCGCGGCGGTGTAGGCGCGGGAGGATAGGTGTGCGTTGGGGATAACTGCTCATTTGGCGTGTCCGTGAGCGTCACTTCCGAATCCGTCGAGGAGTGGGAGGCCCCGGGTAGGTGAATTGGGGATGCAGCGGTGGACACAGATGCGGATGCGGATGCGGACGCCGGCGTGGCATTAGTGCGGCAGGAAAACTTGAGCGAGCCGGGACTGTGGTATGGGGAGCTCGTGGGCACAGGGAGTAACGGGACGAAAACGTTCCGTGGAAATCGAGGAGATCGTAGGCGGATGTACCACCCACGCAATGGCCGATGTATCTCCCATAACACGGTCGAAGTCGCGTTGTCCTGTAGTACAGTGATAATGGGTCGGCCACAACACCGCAGTCTCGGCGTCAGGACTCACAATAACATTCTCTACGATCTCGTCGTCCTTTAGGAATCTCTCCTGTCAGGGGCCAAGTCAGTCTGGCATGACTGGGACGAGGGATGCACGTACCTTGTACCATATCACACGTTCGCTCTTTTCCTCCGCAACATCGACTCTATTTTGAGATAACACGTCGGAGCTGACATCGCTTTGGTATGACCTCCGAGTCAGAAGGGGATAGCTATTCTCTACTCACCTTCGTATAATGTGCCTGACTTTCGGGGAAGTTGATACTGAGGATTGCATTCTAGTCTAAGTATACTTTTACTCCAGGGATGTTGAGGATAAGAGTTTAGTCTACTCAGAATGTGTGTTTAGTTGATGGAGGGACTGATGTCGGCATCGTCGTCACGATGGCAGCGGCCCGGGCGTGTTGCAGCTGTACATCGCCTATGGATGCTCTTAACTATCTACACCCGCAATTATGATGACAAGCTCAGGCTCAATAGCCCGCTTTCTTGTCCTCGGAATCCTCTTCCACTTGGTTTACATAGGCACCGTTTTCGACTGCTACTTTACAAGTCCGGTCGTCAATGGCATGCGCCAGTACAAGCTCCCACAAGCCCAGGCCAAGCGCCTCGTGCTCATAGTTGGTGCGTTTGTGAAATTGCTTCCTTTCAAGCGGACCCTCAACGTCACACCGGTGTTTTCAGGTGATGGTCTGCGTGCCGACTTTGCCTTTAGCGCAAATGCGTCCCGGATCGTGCGAGGCGCGCCGGAGCGCGTCGCACCGTATCTGAGGGATATTGTAGAGAATAGGGGCGCGTATGGCGTCTCGCACACGCATGTTCCGACGGAAAGTAGGCCTGGACACGTAGCCATTATCGGTGCGTTCTGTCATTCTTGGACGAAGCATAGTACGTACGCTTATGCGTTTCCGCCAGGCGGGATGTACGAGGACGTATCGGCCGTAACGAAGGTATGCTTCAACGCCAACACTACATACCTGTGCTCACTTGCCTGTTGTGAAACTAGGGATGGAAATCGAATCCTGTGTGTCATTTATTTTCCTCAACACGCAAATGCAGAGCAGTGGTACTCATGATCAAGAGATGTCTATAGGTTGACTTTGATTCCGTCTTCAATCAGTCAAGTCACACGTTCTCTTTCGGGTCTCCCGACATACTCCCCATGTTTGTTCAAGGCGCCACCCCGGGAACGGTCGATGGATGGTCGTATCACGAAGACGACGAAGACTTTACCAAAGGTGCGTCCGTTTATCCCACGGCGCATCTATAGAGTCACAATATCTTTATCATTAGACGCCACGGCGCTCGACATATGGGTACTTGACCAGTTAAAATCGCTGCTTCGCAACGCTACGACCAACGAGGCCCTGGATGCCCAACTTCGCGCACCTCAGGTCGTTTTCTTCCTCCACCTTCTAGGCCTAGACACAACTGGGCACTCGTACCGGCCTCATTCAAAGGTAGTGTATGTCCGCGCTATCTATAATATATAACTTTGACCCCTCAATCTCGGAAAAGGAATACATGAACAATATCCGTGTTGTCGACGATATCGTCCGCGAAACGGAGCAGCTCATGTCTGAGTTCTATGGAGACGAGGAGACGAGCTATATCTTCACGGCCGACCATGGCATGTCTAAGATCGGGAACCACGGCGATGGCGGTATTGGCTCTCTGCGCTTGCCCCTCATACCTTTGTGAGCTGACCTTGGGCTCTTCAGATCCCGATAATACTCGTACCCCACTCGTTGCTTGGGGCGCTGGCATTCGTGGCCCCATCAGGAAGAACCTTACCTCTCCTCCGATGCCGGATGACTATTCGGCGCCGTGGGAACTGTCGCATCTCGTACGGCGTGACGTCGAGCAAGCGGATGTGGCCGCGCTCATGTCGGCCTTGCTCGGCGCGCATTGGCCAGTCAACTCTGTAGGCGTCCTTCCTGACGTAGACCCGCATCAGGACGGGTACCTCACCATGCGTGGCGGGGAGAGGGAAATTGCAGAGGCTGCTGTGGTGAACGCCAAGGTAATAGCCTCCTATGCGCTATTTGTGTACCAAGCTTAACACAGAACCAGGTAGTGCTAGAGCATTATCGTGTGAAGCATGGTAATGGACGTTTTTTGTCCAACTCTCTTTTACGGCACTCATCTCAGCACAGAGCTAAGGAAGGCGCACGCGATCCTATACAGGCCTTATGAGTTCCTCGACCACGCGTCATCTGCGTCGGAATATCCGGGGTCACGGCGCGTGTTCTTTATAGAGGGCCTCATCGCGTCTGGGGAGTTCCAGGAGGCCCGTCAGCAGTCGTATGAACTCATCAAGACGACGCTTAGTGGGCTCCGCTACCTCGAGACCTACGATCGCACGCTCATTCGTACCATCGTCACTTTCGCCTACACCGGCTGGATCGCCTTTAGCGCCGCGTTTATTCTGGCCCCTTCTCGGCCGCCTCCGAACTCGGACGGCGGCTTGGCACCATCGTGGATCCCGTTGGTTTTCGGTCTTGCGGCTGCCGGATCCTGTGGGCTCTTCGCCTTGCAGAGATTGCCGTGGACGCTGCACGTCTACATTCTATTCCCGGTTTACTTTTGGCAGGACGTGACGAGAAAGGTATATGCGAACTGGTCCGCCTTGCGCGGTTACAGGTTAGACGCGAAGTGGATCGCGAGTACGCTCTTCAAGATGCTTTTGACTGTTTTCGCGTTGCAATGCATGGTCGTACGTCATTTCACCTCGTGTCTCCGCTATGAGATTCTCAGCGCCGGACTCAAAAGTTTGGATACACCAACCGAGCGGTTTGGAGCATCGGTTTCGTCGTCATTGGGGTCGTTTGGCCTTTGGCATATTGGTCTCAAGGCAGAAGGAAGCTCTTGCTTGCTTGGCTCGCATTTTGCATCGTCACAGCGGTGTTCCCACTGCTTCCCGTGGATCCCTCCGAGAGGTTACGTACCATGTAAGAGACCCCAATAATTTGAATTTCCCGTTGCTGACGACATTTATCTTTTTTTAGAATGGCAGGAGGCATATGTATGCTGGTTGCTGGCGAGCTAGCACTGCGTAGGGTCTCGGAGATTGAGGCTACAGCCTCTGCGCGTGCTAGTACGATAAACAACTTCAAACGCACTTCTCGGGTACAGGCGAGTGGCGGTCATCGGTTCTTTTCCCGCCGCCTTGGTGTATTTACAGGTCTACACTTGCCAGTTGCTCCTCACCGTCCTCTGTATGCTGAACACGGCGGTTTCTGTGCGGAGCCTACAAGCCAAGCTCGGACTTCCTCTTTTCAATCAAGCGGTGGGGTGGATAGTCTTTGGTGCGTTCAATGTCGTTCCCGCTTCCCATGCAGAATTGTGACCGTCTATCATAAATCAGCGCTCGCCGCGCTTTACCCGTTCTTTCTCACGGCTCCAAGGACGGCCGAGGGGCGCCTGCTCACGTACTTTCTCTCCTTCTGCCCGTGCTTCGTTGTCCTTTCCATTCGCGCAGAGGGTCTCTTCTATCTGTCGTATTGTGTGACGTTGTATCTTTGGACCCTAGTCGAAGAGGACGTGCGGCGGCGGCGGGAGAAGGCGAGGTACAGAACGAGGAAGAATGGCGGCGAAGACTACGAATCGAGATGGAATCCGCGAGGGCTGAGCCTGGATGATGTTAGGATCGCGTTGTTCTTCTTGTTCTTTGTTCAGGTGGGCTTTTTCGGAACTGGAAAGTGAGTGACGCCTGCTTTTTTCTGTCTTGTATGGTGATCAACCGTGTGAGCGCAGTGTGGCCTCCATCTCGTACGTCCGAATCCTTGACTTTCCATTTTGAATCCCATTACTCATCTGCTACGGTCGCTCAGGTCGTTTTATCTGGAGCCAGTGTATCGACTGGTCCCGATATTCAGCCCGTTCTTGATGGCGACCCTCCTCGTGAGTTTAGCTTTGGCTTTGGTCTTCTTCCAAGTTACCCCAGCTGATCATTCCGAAACGCGCGCGATCCTCCAGATATTCAAAATCGTCGCTCCTTTCGTGTTCCTCTCGGTCGCGTTTGCGACGCTGAATGCGCGTTTGGGGATGCCGCCCTTTGCGCTCTTCCTTGTCGCGCTTAGCCTTACCGACGGTGCGCGCATCCCACTCACTCGGCATTGACTCGGAGAAACGGTCACTAACCGGCTCCGGCTTTCCTTCCAGTGATGACGATGACGTTCTTCTTCAACGTCACGGATACAGGTAAGTGGGACCGTAATGTCACTTGGATGTTAACTCACCCCCCGCCGCGCTCTAGGCTCGTGGCTGCAGATCGGCCAGTCGATATCGCACTTTTGTATCACTTCCTTGCTCCTCGTGTTTTCTGCTGGTATAGCGTCTGTAGGAGAGGCGTTGATGCGAGGCACGGCGCTGAGTCACTCTGAGGCCAAGGAGAAATGGGAAGACCATGTTGCGGTGGAGGGTGGCACGACGTCTTCCCGTCCTGTTTCATCACTCTATGATGGGCGTAACATTACTATAGGCGGCGGTGTCGCAAAGCGACGTACCAAATTTCATGGTACCCCGAGTACCACATAATTGAGCTGATGCCAAGTTACAGACGTGCTGTGGCATAGGTTTCGCAGCTGAGTAAATGCTCGGGTACACTGGCCTTCGAGTGGTTCCGAGAGGGGGGATATCAAGAGCGAGGAATTGGTTTGGGTATCCCACCAAAGTAAGTCGTGGAATAGAAGTCCGATGACAAGGGATTTGTCCTATCAAGTGCCGTCGTGATACAACTCGTATGCGGGACAGTGATATGGCTTTTCGCTGACAACTGGTATCTGAAGCGGTGTATGAGCCCAGGATGTGCTTTGACTACCCACTACGCAGTAACATTGCATTACAGAATCCAGTGTAGGGTGAGCCCAGCCGCTGCGCTCGGAATGAGCCTCCGGAATGTCCTTGCGTCGATACTCATAGATTACCCCTTTCGTACATTCTTTATTTCGTTTTCTCTCTAGTATATGTCGCGTGCTCGATGTTAGCGACAGCCTGACAGCGTGCCAACATCGGCCGACGCATCCACACCCAATACCTGT
>Ga0209488_10003778_pt1 | contig 12041 bp, 12 predicted proteins | sample Rivendell_Oct201_8_FD_188349 | JGI IMG/M metagenome (GOLD analysis project Ga0209488, IMG submission 188349) | Vadose zone soil microbial communities from the Eel River Critical Zone Observatory, Northern California, USA -... | ecosystem: Environmental > Terrestrial > Soil > Vadose zone >...
CTCACTCCCAACGGCATTATTCCGTTAGAGAAACCGATCAACTACTTTCGTTGCAGATCCTGTCGCAGGGTCTCTAATTGTTTTCGAACCACGATCTTGGCTTCCGGCTTGGAGACATCCTCGTAGAATCGATCGGGATCGAGGGTCCTGAGTTTATTCGCTACGAAGTATTTGTGTAATAGCGTAATCACATCCCAAGAATTCTTATGGCCCTGATAATCGGCATAACGTTGCTGCTTAAGTTCTGCAGGCGTCTTGTTCAGCATATCTTCGAGCGCCTGCTGAATTTCCCTTTGCTGTTCACCGCTTTCGGCCTGTCGGTCAGCCCCGTCCAGGAACTGGACTACGGTGTTCGGCTGGGGATGTCTTGCACAGGCGATAGCAGACGCGATGACAAATAGCAGACCAACATGGAGCACTTTCCGCATAAGTGATGGTGCTGTGTTCGGCATGGTAGCACTTCGGAAAGCAACGTTCCAGGTTCCTGTCTGCCCGATCTGATTAACCATCGGCCGAGACACTGGATTTGGAAGGTTCACGGACTTTTTCTACGTTTTCCGATTGGCGGAGTGAGACGACTCTAGATCGGGCCCAGTATTTTTCGTCAAAATGTTTCGATGCGCCAGACGAGGCGGGTGGACCAGGTTTTTTGGGTGGTGAGCGGGGGGCGCCAGAGGGCGAGAATCTGGGAGCCCTGGTAGACGCGCTCGAAACCTTCTTCGGATTCGGAGACGGTTTCGATGGGGGCGACCCAGAACTCTTCGGCGAGCGGCGCGTGCAATGCGATGCGAACGCGCTGCCAGCCGTCTTCCATGCGCAGGATGGGGCCGGGCAGTACGCCACTGAAGCGAAGATTTTGGCGGCCGGCTGGCGTCTCAAAGAAGCGGTCGGGCTCGGTGGGCGCGAGTAGATTGATGACCGATTCGATGCCGACGGCCAAGGGCTTTTCGAGAATTTCCTTAAACTTCAGGGTGATTTCGCAAGCCGCTTCGAAGCCGTTCGGGGCGGGGCTGAAAGTATACTGCTTGAGGAGCAAGAGCTTGGAAGATGCTGACTTGGTCGTACCCTGCAGCGTCAAGGAATCGGCGCGGAAAAGCTCGGCTTCGTAAGGCGCGGAGCTTTTGACGGTGAAAACGCCACCGGCGAATCCGGCGTCTTCACGCAATTCAAGGGCTTCATAGTCGGCGTGCGTGCGAGCGGGATCGAAGATCAACACGCGGAAAGCGTGGCGGGGCCAGCGATCGTAACGAAGATATTTCTCAAGGCCGGGCTCTTTCACGCGGGTCTGTTCGTGGATGCTCGCGACGGCGCCGGTGGCGGGCTTGCCTGCGGCATCGCGCAAGCGCGTGTGATAGGCCTCGGGGCGGCGCAGGATGGAATTGACGAGCGTGGCGGCCGCGGGGCGGAAATCGAGGGCGGCGATGGTGCCGCCGTCATTGGGCTTCAGAAGCGCCTGAGCTTCGAGAGAGGTAAACAGCAACTCGTTGGCGCCGTCGGCGTCGTAGTCCAAGAGTTCGACGCGCGCGACGAGCGCGCCGGGAATCTGCCGGTCAGCGATGGCCTCGGCGCGAATCAGATTGCGCCAGGGATCGGTGCGGAGATGCGGGGCATAGATTCCGCCAAAAATGCCGTGCCAATAGGCGTCGTTGCACTGGGCGCGCAAGAGCAGATCGCGCGCCTGCAGCAATTCATCGGTGGCCTTTGAGCCGTCATGCCGGACGGGTGCGGCGGCGATGCGCGCGGAAACACGCAGCATTTTCTTGTGCAACAGGTTGGATTCGGGGTACTTGCGAAAAAAGCCGCGCCAGGAACCGCCGCGAAAGAAAGACAGGACCTCCGGGCGGGCGCTGAACTCCTTCAGCACCTCGTGATAGCGCTGCCGGACGCGCGTCGGGAGCGCCCACTCCATCATCTCGGTATAGGAAGCGGTGGGAAGATCGGCGCGGCCGAGAGGCGCATTCGTTTCCAGATAGCTGCCGGGCGTGGAAACAGCCAGCCAATCGGAGTTCGCTTCGAGCGCGGTAAAAAAATCGGAGAGCCAGCCATCCGTGTAACAGTGTTCGTGTGTTCCGGGCCAGACGCCGAACTTTTCCATGTCATCGCCCATGGCAGCGACGCCACCCGGGTGAGTGCTGGCAGCATCGCGCAGATAGGCGATGACGTCTTCGACCTTGCCGAAAGGAATGAGATAGCGCAGAGCTTTCTGCCCGGGGTAAAGCCACACGGTCTTGCCACGGTCTTCGGCGATGTAGGCGCCAAAGAGTTCTTGCGGTTCGAAGCCGGCGGCCAGGAAATGCATATCGTCAACGAGGGTATAGGCAACGTTCGCGGAGGCAAGTGCGGTGGGAAGCTGGGGCTCCCAAACGCGCTCGGCGAGCCAGGCGCCGGACGGAAGCCGGCCGAAGTGCTTCTCGAGATAGGCGGCGAGGCGGGTGATCTGCTCGCGCTGATCTTCGAGCGGAATGGAGACGAGGATCGGTTCATAGAAGCCGCCACCGACGAGTTCGACTTGGCCGCCCTGGACCAGCTTTTTCAGGCGAGCGAAATACTCAGGGCGATGTTTCTCGATCCAGGTGAGCAGCGGGCCGGAATAGTGGAGGCCGAGACGAACACCGGGATGCTTTTCGAGGTGCTCGATGAAAGGAAGATAGGATGAGTCGTAGGCCTTTTCGAGGACATGCTCGAAATTGCCGCAGGGCTGGTGCGCGTGAATGAGCAGAGTGAGATGGAATTTCTGCGGCATGGGGACAGTTTTTTCTCCCTGACATCATAACCCGCCATGCAAATTTATGAATTCCGGCCGCGCGTCGAATGGGCGAATTGCGCACCTCGCTGAATGCGGGACGGGCCACGGCGGGCGTGGTTGCGCGGGTCGATCAGGGCGCGGTGTGCTTTAGCACCCAATCGGAAACGGCGTTCAGAGCTTCCGGAGCCATGGTCTCCTCGATGCCGCCGTATTCGGTGGGCGAACCCGTCGGGCCGTGCTGGAAGAGATGGTTCAAACCAGGCAATTCGGTGGTTTGAAAATCATGGTTGCCGCCGTCGTGCAAGGCTTTCTGGATTTTAGCGAGATTCTCCTTCGACGAGACTTGAAGATCCTTCTCACCGTTGAGGGCAAGGACCGGACACATGGTCTTTTGCAAGGCTGGAAGGGGATCGTAGTCGAGGTAGTATCGAAACCACGGCGAAACCAGCATGCGGACTTGCGCCTGAACGGCGGCGGGCGGGAGCGCCGCGCCGGTGCTGGTGGACTGCACAAGTTCATTCAGTTTGGCTTCGAGTGCCGCGGGATCCTTTTCCTGGCGAACAAGGGCGTATGTCTGTTTGTTGAACGCGAGGGTCCTTGCGACTTCGCCTTCGTTTACGCCGGCGGCGCGCAAGATGAGTTCTGACTGGAGCAATAGGACGTCTTCGCCTTTCAGGCCCGGACCTGCCAGGAGCACGATCCAGGCGATGGTTTGCGAATGCGTAGCAACCATGGGCGCGATCAACCCGCCTTCACTGTGGCCAAGGAGACCGATTTTCTTTGGGTCGATCTCCTTGCGAGTATTCAAGTAAGCGAGGGCAGCTTCGGCGTCGCCGGCAAAATCCTCGGTCGTTGCGCTCGCGTAATCGCCAGTGGATTTGCCGATACCGCGTTTATCGAAGCGAAGAACGGCGATGCCTTTTCGCGTCAGGTGGTCCGCCAGCACGAGAAAAGGGCGATGTCCGACGAGCGATTCATCGCGGTCATGCGGCCCGGAACCACTGAGGAGAATCACGGCGGGAAACGGCCCCGGCCCGCGTGGAAGAGTGAGCGTGCCTGCGAGCGAAATCTTAGCTTTTCCGTTCGGAAAGGTGATTTCTTCTTCCTTGTACGGATAAGGCTTTACGGGATTTTGCGGGCGGAGCAGTTCCAGAAGCTGGTCAGAGCGCTGAAAATCCAGTTTCTGCTCGACGTTGTTTTGCGTCCAGCTTCCATTGATAGCCGACTTTGCCGCGTTGAGCGTGCCGTCATAAGCGCCGCTCACCACGGGAATTTCAAAATGAAAGGCGGCGTCTTTCTGGCTCACTTTGATGGCGGGTAGACCGCTCACTCCCTGGTCAGGACTATCGAGCGCAGCGACAAGTTGCTTCTGATCGTCATGCGAGACGTGCAATTGCAAGCGCAGGCGCATGCCGTTGCCTTCCAGCGCGCCTTGCCACACTCCTTCGGCGCTCGCGATGGCGTCAGATGGCTTCTTTGCGCCGGTTCCCGCAGCCTGGCGATGAAAAATAAGCGGCAGGCTGACGCTGCCCTGCGTCCAGTCACCTTCGATGGTGCGATGATCCGCGGCAATCCTTCCATCATAGGAAGCGCCAACGGAACCCACATTGAAATGGAGAGTGGAAGCTTTCTGGGTGAAAGAGGTCACTTCGATGCTGTAAACGCCTTGATCCAGGCTATCGATGGTGGCTTTGAGGGAGCCGTCCTCGGCCTTTGAAACATGCAAAACGAGATGGAGGACCGCTTCGCCGGCTTGAAGCGAACCGGTCCAGTGGCCTTCCAGCGTGGAGGGACTCCGTTGCGGCTGCGGTTTATGAGCGGATGGAGCCTGGGCCGAGGCCGTCGAAAAAGCAGCGAGGGTGAAAAAAGAAATGACCAAGGGCAGACAGAAATCTCCGGACTTCACGCAAGACCTCCGTACGAAGCATTCAGGATGGTAGATGATTCCCAGCGCAAAAGAGTTGGCATGGCGACCAGTGGCGAAGGGCGCGGATCAGGGGTAGGGAGTGAATCGGTGGTCAAAGGTTCGGGCCGAAATTTTGAGAGCTGGGATAAAAAAGCGGCACGCCGGAGCGTGCCGCTCAAAATCCAAAAAAGCCGGTTGCGTCGTACAAAGACCGCGCTACTTTCCTTGTTTTGCGTACCAATCAGCATTGATTGGGGTGAAGCTATTCCACTTTTCCGGAAGATCTTCGAGCGCGAAAATAGCGGTGACAGGGCAAACGGGTACGCAAGCGCCGCAATCGATGCATTCGGTAGGGTGGATGTACAGCTGCGTCTCAGCCTCGAACGCCGGTTCGTCCTTGCGCGGATGGATGCAGTCCACCGGGCAGACATCCACACACGCGGTGTCTTTTGTGCCGATGCACGGCTCGGCAATCACGTAAGCCATTAAGGGTCTCCTTTGTTCGGGCAGCCGACCGGTGGCTCATTCAGCGGAACAGCACAACCGGCAAAAATTCCTTATACCACGCGGCTGCCCGGCACGACAAGCAACTAACGGAATTGTACGCGGTGAGAGGGAGTTTCTCAACCGGCAAGGGTATGGATAGAATGGGAGTGGAAGGACTGACGATGAGAATCCAGATTTGTTTTGTCTCTCTTGTTTTGCTGGCCGCGGCGACGGCGCTGGCCGCGCCGCAGGTCTCGAAAACCGTGGCTGCCCGCGATCCGGAGAGGATTGACGCGCAGGCTTATCAAAAACTGGTAGAAAAATATCACGGTAAACCGCTGCTGGTGACGTTCTGGGCGACGTGGTGCGAACCCTGCCGCGACGAGTATCCCATGCTGAATGAATTGGCGAAGCAATACGCGCCGCAGGGATTGAAAGTCGTGGGTGTGAGCATGGATGATGATGGCGATTTGATCTTGATGCGGCGTTTTCTGGCTCGCTACAAGCCGGTATTTCCCAACTATCGGAAAAAGGCTGGCGGGGAGGAACTGTTCCGGCAGGGTGTACTTCCGGGCTGGAATGGGACCCTTCCGGTTTCGATCTTCTATGGCAAAGACGGCAGGCAGGTTGGACATGTGATGGGCGAAGGGACGCGGGATACCTATGAGACGGCCATTCGAACGCTGCTCACGCCGGGTTCCAACTAGAGCTGGCCCAGTGCATCAAAATCAAAGGGCTGACAATTCACGCGCTGAAGCCTGGGGAGAAACTATGATTCGGACTGAAAATTTGCGCAGCGGCTACATACAGGACGATGTGGAGGAATATCTTTACCAACTGCTGCCGGAGCGCGATGCCGTCGTCAGGGAGATAGAGGACTACGCCGCGCAAAACCGCGTTCCGATCATCGGGCCGGCGGTTGCGCGAATGCTGGCGCTTTTCGTACAAGTTTCGGGCGCGAAGCGGATTTTTGAGATGGGCTCGGCCATCGGTTATTCCACCATCTGGCTGGCGCGCGCGGGTGGGCCGAAGGCGAAAGTGATTTATACGGATGGCGATCCGGAGAAAGCGCGCCGCGCGAAGGATTATTTTAGACGCGCTGGCGTGGGCAAACGGATCGAGGTGCGAGTCGGCGACGCGCTGGAACTTCTGAAGAAGACGCCGGGCCAGTTCGATCTGATCTTCAATGACGTGAACAAGCACCAATACCCTGCCGCTTTGCGCGTGGCGCTGCCCAAGCTGCGCCGCGGCGGCCTGTTCATCACTGACAACACGCTGTGGTCGGGAAAGGCGGCGCGGCCGGCAGCGCCGGACGATATTCACACGCTGGGCATCCAGGAATTCAACCGGCTCGTCTACGCTTCGAAGGAGCTCTACCCTGTCTTGATCCCTTTGCGTGACGGGGTTACTGTCTGCCGGAAGAACTGAACGCAACTTATGGCCACCGTCTCCGCCACCGCGCCGAAAGTTCTCCCAGGCCGCCCTCCCGGGCCGAAAGGGCGATTCCTGCTGGGCAGTCTGGTCGAGGTGTCACGCGACTGGCTTGGATTTTACCAGCGTTGTGCGGAGGAATACGGGGACATCGTTTGCATCCATCTGGCCCATGTTCCCGTATATCTGCTGGTGCATCCCCGCGACATAGAAACCGTGCTTGTTACAAACGCGGGAAATTTCACGAAGTCCGCGGATTACCGGGCGCTGGCGCGCGTCCTCGGCCAGGGTTTGCTGACCAGCGAGGGAGAATTCTGGAAGCGTCAGCGCAGCCTCATCCAGCCCGCCTTTCACCGCCAAAACATCCTGGCTTACGCGGCGGTGATGACCCAGGCCACCGGCCGCATGCTGGATACGTGGAAGGAAAAGGGCGAGCGGAATATTCATGAGGACTTGATGCGTGTGACGCTGGAGATCGTGGCGCAGTGTCTGTATGGCGCTGAGGTCACTGATGCCGCTGAGCGGGTCGGCAAGGCCATGGAAGTGGTCACGGGAAGATTCATAGTCAACGCAAGCCTGGCCATGCTGTTTCGTTTCGATATTCCTGTTCTTTTCGCGCGCCGGGAGTGGCGGGCCATCCGCGAATTGAACGAGATCATCGGCAGCATCATCCAAGAGCGGCGTTCTTCCAATCAGCCGCGCGAAGATCTTCTGGACATGCTGCTGCGGGTGCGCGACGCGGACGGTAACCCCATGAGCGACGCGCAATTGCGCGATGAAGTGATGACCCTCTTTCTAGCCGGCCACGAGACCACGGCCATTGCGCTCTCCTGGGCCTGCTACCTGATTGCGCAAAACCCGGACATCGAGACAAAGCTCGCCGCAGAACTGCAGGCGGTCCTCGGCGAGCGTGCGCCGACGCCTGAAGACCTTCCCCGATTACGCTATACGGAGATGGTGCTCAAGGAAGCGATGCGTCTTTATCCGGCGGTGTGGGGCATCGGCCGGAGAGCCGTGGAGGAGTGCGAGCTTGGGGGATACCGGGTGCCGGCGGGCTCGAATATTTTCATTCTGCAGTGGCGCACGCAGCGCGATCCGCGATTTTTCCCCGATCCGGAACGATTCAATCCCGAACGCTGGAGGGATGACCCGGTCCGCTCGGGAAAGATTCCGCGTTTCGCGTATTTCCCCTTTGGAGGCGGGCCACGGGTTTGTGTTGGCGCAGCGTTCGCGATGATGGAAGCAACTTTGCTGCTGGCCATGATTCAGCAGAAATATCATCTCGAAGTTGTCCCAGGACATCCCATCGAAATCTTCGCGTCGGTTACCCTGCGTCCCAAGCATGGCATTCGCGTGATCCCGCAGCGCCGGACGGCAGACACAAAATAACTCTCCGTGTCTCCCCCGGATACTCCGCTCGAGCGGACAGCACCGGAAGTGCAATGAAGAAGGATGGGCCTTACTTGCGGAGGAAATTGCGGAGAAGAAAGCCGACATTGGCGGGACGTTCGGCCAAGCGACGCATGAAATAAGGAAACCAATCGCGGCCAAAAGGGATGTAGATGCGGACGCGATAGCCATCTTTGACGAGCCGGCGCTGCAGGTCGGTGCGCACTCCGTACAGCATCTGAAATTCGAAATCGTCCTTGGAAATCTGCTTGGCCGCGGCGTGGCGAATGGTCGCCGCGATCATGCGCGGATCATGCGTGGCGATACCGTGGTGGAAGCCGCTGGACAGAAGCATTTGCATGAGCCGGACGAAATTGGCGTCCACATCGGCTTTCCGAGGAAACGCAACTTCTTCCGATTCCTTGTACGCGCCTTTGCACAGCCGGATGCGGCAGCCGTAGGCCAGGAGATCCGCGACGTCGGTTTCACTGCGGTAGAGATAGGACTGGATTACCGTGCCGACGGCGGGATTCCGGGTGCGAACGCGCTTGACGAGGTCAATGGTGCGCTGGGTGTAAATAGACCCTTCCATGTCGATGCGCAGAAAATTGTCGAAGCTCGCGGCGCGCTCAACGATGGAGCGAAGCAGGCCTTCGCAGAATTCAATGTTGATGTCGAGGCCGAGTTGCGTGAGCTTGCCGGAAACGTTGGCGTGCAGCCTATCCTGAGCGATGCGTTCAAAAATCTCGAGATAGGCATCGCGGGAATGTTGCGCATCGGAAATGGTGGCAACGTTTTCGCCGAGGTAATCGAGGCTGGCGTGCATGCCCGCGTTATTGCACTCACGGGCGGCAGCGATGGCGTCATCCAGCGTTTCACCGGCGACGAATCGGCGCGCCATGCGGCGCGTGGTGCCATTGGAAGTGACCCAATTGGCGAAGCCTTTGCTATCGGAAAGCTTGAGCAGCGTCGACCGGAGCATGCGGGAATTATTATGGCAGCGTAAGCAGGATGAAACTAGCCTTTGTGCTCTTCCAGAAACTTTTCGGCATCCAAGGCGGCCATGCAGCCGGAACCCGCGGCGGTGACGGCTTGGCGGTAGCGATGGTCCTGCACGTCGCCGGCAATGAATACACCGGGAATCGAGGTCAAGCTGCCGTGCTTGGCGAGCAGGTAGCCGTTGGAATCCATTTCGAGTTTTCCCTTGAAGACAATGGTGTTCGGATCGTGACCGATGGCAACGAATACGCCGTCGAGGGGAATCTCGCGCGTTTCCTTGGTCTGCTGATTGCGCAGACTCACGCCCTCGACGTGGCCCTTTGGAGCGAATATTTGCTCCACGGTGAAAGGAGTGACGAATTCGACTTTCTCGTTGGCCCTGGCGCGGTCAATCATGATCTTGGAGGCGCGAAAATCATTCCGGCGGTGAACCAGATGGACCTTGCTGGCGTACCGCGAAAGAAAGTTGGCCTCTTCCATGGCGGAATCGCCGCCGCCGACCACTGCGATGGGTTTGCCGCGGAAAAAATAGCCGTCGCAAGTCGCGCAGGTGGACACGCCGTGGCCGATCAATTCTTTTTCGCCCTTCAGCCCCAGCAAACGCGCGGAAGCGCCCGCGGCGACGATCAAAGCTCGCGCTTCGTAGGTATCTTTTCCGGCGACGATCTTGAACGGGCGCTTGCTGACGTCGACTTCGGTTACCGCCCCGGCTTTGAATTCCGCTCCGAATTTCTGCGCCTGCTTGCGCATATTTTCGATGAGCTCCGGCCCCATGATGCCGTCGGGGAACCCCGGATAATTCTCAACGTGCGTGGTGAGGGAAAGCTGGCCGCCGGGCTCGTGCCCGTCCAGAACGAGCGGTTTCAGGTTAGCGCGCGCAGCGTAGATCGCAGCGGTGAGACCGGCACAGCCGCTGCCGATGATGAGTACGTTGTACATTCGATCTTTCTCCGCCTATTAGATTCAACGCTGTGCCCGCCGGATACAATGGAGCGGGTATTGTAGCATTCCATCCCCCGCGGTTCGGAATGTGGGCGGCCAATTTGGAGAGACTTTTTCCGGCGGACGGCATTGACCGGCGCGAACAACCGCCGCTATAGTCCAAAGAAACACCAATCCGTCCGAGGAGAAAGTCACCATGGATCCGCGCTACCCAATTGGAAAATTTGAGATGCCCGCGCAGGCAACGCCGGCCCGGCGCCAGCAGGCCATCGACGAGATTGCGGCTACGCCGGCCAAAATGCGCGCGGCGGTGAACGGCCTAAAGGACGCACATCTCGACACACCATACCGCGATGGCGGGTGGACAGTGCGCCAGGTAGTGCACCACGTCCCGGACAGCCACCTGAACGCTTACGTCCGATTGAAGCTGGCGCTCACCGAGGATAAGCCGACAATTAAGCCCTACGACGAAGCGGCCTGGGCCGAGCTGGCGGATTCAAAGTCGACACCCATCGAAGTTTCGCAGACGCTGCTGGATTCGGTACACACGCGCTGGGACCAGCTGTGGCGGTCGTTGAAGCCCGAACATTTCGCAAGAGTTCTCATTCACCCCGAGCATGGCGAGCGCACCGTTGACTGGCTGCTGTTCCTTTACGAGTGGCACGGGAAGCATCACACCGCTCATATCACGGAGCTTCGCAAGCAAAAGGGCTGGTAGAGAGCACGAGGGAAGTCCTCGATCTTGCTTTCCACTCGGTCGCTCCTTTTGGCCAAGCGACAAGTTCGCGGCCGCAGCCATGTGGCGCGCGGCGCTCCGGCTCGTGTACGATAATCCGGTACAAAAGGAGATCGCATGAGCCGGCCCGCAGGAACCTACGCTGTTTTCGAAACTTCACAGGGCAACATTGTGGTGCGCTTGCTTGAAAAGGAAGCGCCAAAGACGGTGGCGAATTTCGTCGGGCTTGCCGAAGGCACGAAAGAATTCACCAATGAAAAGACCGGCCAAAAGGAAAAGCGGCCGTTCTACGACGGATTGATTTTCCATCGTGTGATTCCGCAATTCATGATTCAGGGCGGCTGCCCGCAGGGCAGCGGAACGGGAGGGCCGGGTTACAAATTTGCGGACGAGTTTCATCCCTCGCTGAAGCATTCGAAGGCCGGAAAGCTGTCCATGGCCAATGCCGGACCGGGGACCAACGGGAGCCAGTTCTTTCTCACTGTGGCGGCAACGCCGTGGCTGGACAACAAGCACACCATCTTCGGCGAAATCGTCGAAGGACAGGACGTGGCCGACAAGATTTCGAATCTGCCGCGCGATTCGAACGACCGCCCGAAAACACCGGTGTCTATCACCAAGCTGCGCATCGAACGCGTCGCGTAAGCGGGCGCCATGGCCATGCTCACGCCTGAGCGGCTGCTGCGATTCATGATCGAATTGATCTTCGTCCTGCTCGGCGCCTTGTTGATGTGGCTCGGCCTTGCCGGCCCTGTTCACGGTCGAACCGTCGACCGGCACAGCAGTGGCTGGCTGATTCTCAGCGTAGCGCTGATTCTTTGGGGACTCCGAGCGCTCTACAAGCCGGGCCAGTGGTGGCTGCGCTGGCAGAACTGGACGCGCGGCCTTTCGCTAGCACTTCTGGGCGTCCTCATGCTCGTGATTTCCCGCGTGCCGTTCCTTTGGGTTGGTCCGATGCTGGCGGCCGGCGGCGGCCTGCTGGTGCTGCGCGGTGTGATTGCCTCGTTCTTGATCTTCCGTCCGCGGTGAAGGAGAGTCTTCCAGAGTAGCGAGGCGGCAAACCCTAGTTCGACTGTCTTCTTGCCTTTCATCCTTATCTGCTTCGACTATAATCCCCGTAACAGACAGCCCTCCCGGTGCTCGGAAATCCGTCCGGGGCCGTCAATAATCATCGAAAAAAACAAAGGAGAACGTCCGTGCTGAAAGAGTTCAAGGAATTCGCCATGCGTGGCAGTGTTGTGGATTTGGCGGTCGGCGTCATTATCGGCGCGGCCTTCGGAAAGATTGTTTCGTCGCTGGTGGAAGACGTGATCATGCCGCCGATCGGAAAACTTCTCGGTCACGTGGATTTTTCGGGACTATTCATCAATCTGAGCAGCAAAACTTACGAGACGCTGAAAGCCGCG
>Ga0209488_10003779_pt1 | contig 12034 bp, 9 predicted proteins | sample Rivendell_Oct201_8_FD_188349 | JGI IMG/M metagenome (GOLD analysis project Ga0209488, IMG submission 188349) | Vadose zone soil microbial communities from the Eel River Critical Zone Observatory, Northern California, USA -... | ecosystem: Environmental > Terrestrial > Soil > Vadose zone >...
TGGCGCTGTGGCCGTTGCTCCACAGTTCGTGTCGCCAGTCGACTATGCCGCCGTCCGAGGCGAGCGAGGCGCGGAGCGTGAGCGCCATCGCCGGTCCGCACGGCGCCCAGGCGAATTCGTCGTCGCGCATCCACTGCACCTGCACGGGGCGCCCGCCCGTCGCACGAGCGAGCAGCGCCGCGTCGAGCGCGACATCGTCGGCGCCGTTGTGTCCGTAGCAGCCCGAGCCCTCGACGTGCCGCACGACGATCGCGCCTTCACGCATGCCGAGCGCCATGGCCAGGTCGCGGCGCAGATTGAATATCCCCTGGCTGTGGCTCCACACCAAGAGCTTGTCGCCCTGGAACTGCGCGATCGCGCAGGACGGGCCGATCGGGGCATGCGAGATGTAGGGCTTGGTATACGACGCCTCGAGGGTTTGGGTCGCCCGGGATTGCGCCTCGGCGTCTGCTTTCTCGCTGATGACGCGGTGTTCGACCGCGTGCGCTTTGAGCCATGGGTGGATGTCCTGCGGCAGCGAGTCGGCGTCTTTCCACGATGCCGCCCGGCGCAGGGCGCGCTGGGCTGAGATCGCCACCTCCTCGCGCTCGGCGATGACGCCGACAAAGGCGCCATCCCTCACCACCGCCACGACGCCCGGGATCGCTTTGACCTTTCCATCGTCGAGTGATGTCAGCGCCGCGAAGCCGTGCGGCGGGCGAACCGCACGACCGTAGAGCATTCCCGGCGGAGCCATGTCCTGGATGAATCGGGGCCGGCCGGCGATTTTGTCGGGCAGATCAAGCCGTGGCGCAGACTTTCCGACCAGGCGATAGGCGCCCGGCGATTTCAGCGCCAGCGTCTCGTCAATCTCACAGTCGAACAACGAGTCGTCAGCACATTCCCAGAAACTGGTGCTGCGCCCTCTTGCCTGAACGGCGCCGTCCTCGACCCGCAGATCCGCGGTCGATACCCCCAGACGCGCCGCGGCGCGCTCTAGGAGCAAGGAGCGAGCCTGGGCGCATGCCCGGCGCAGTGCGGCCCCGGAGTCCTGGATCGAGAGGCTCCCGGAGGTGACACCTTCGTCGGGGCTCGCGTCGGTATCGGCGGCGACCATGCGAATTCGCGTCGGCGCAATTCCCAGCTCCTCTGCGGCAATCTGAGCGAGCGCGGTCAGGATGCCTTGTCCGATCTCCACCTTGCCGCTGTAGACGAACACGGTGCCGTCGCGGTCCACGCGCAGCCACCGGGCGAGGCGCGGATTTTTCGCGAGGCTTCCCGCGCGCCTGAGCGGGCTTTCGGCGACGGTGTTCAAGGCTTCATCTCCGCGGCTGCGCGCAACACCGCGCGCACCATGCGGCTGTGCGAGCCGCAGCGGCACAGATTTCGGTCGAGCGCCGCGCGAACCTCCACTTCGGTCGGTCGCGGATTTGCCGAAAGGAGCATGGCAGCACGAACGAGTATGCCGCTGGTGCAATAGCCGCATTGCGCGGCCTGTTCGGCTAGGAACGCCCGTTGCAGGGGATGCAGATTGCCGTCTGCGCTGAGGCCCTCCACCGTGGTGATTTTCTTTCCAGCGGCGAACCAGAGCGGCGTGTCGCAAGAGGGAGCTGCATGGCCGTCGACTAGGACGAAACACGCGCCGCACTGACCGTTGCCGCAGCCGAAGCGCGTGCCTTTCAGCCCAAGGTCGTTGCGCAAAGCGTAAAGAAGCGGCGTGTGCGGGTGCGCCGCGACGACGCGCTCAAGCCCGTTTACCGAAAGGCGGACCGGATCAGCCATTCGCCCTGCGCTCGGTTTCGACCGGCCCTCAATCGACCTTTGCCCCGGAAATCTTCACTACCTTTGCCCACTTTTGAATGTCCTGTTCCATGAATTTTCCGAATTCGGCCGGCGTCATGTGCATCGGAACCGCGCCCTGCTTGGCCCAGGCTTCCTTCACGTCGGGCAGGCTGGCGATTCTCTGGATCTCCGAATTGAGCCTTTCGATGATCGGCTTCGGCGTGGCTGCAGGCGCCATCAACCCGAGCCAGATGACCGACTCATAACCGGGAACCCCGGCCTCGCTCACGGTCGGCACGTCTGGCATGATGGCGGAACGCGTCGCGCCGGAGGTGGCGATCGCCCGCACCTTGCCGGCGCGCGAGAGCTGCGCCATCGTCGTGATCGCGTCGAACATCATCTGCACGTTGCCGGCGAGGACGCTGGTGCGCGCCTCGGCGCTTCCCTTGTGCGGCACGTGTACGACGTCGATCCCGGCCATCGCCTTGAACAGCTCGCCCGCCATGTGGTAGGGCGTTCCCGGACCGGAGGAGGCGTAATTGAGCACACCGGGCTTGGCTTTGGCGAGGGCGATCAGTTCCTTGAGATTCTTCGCCGGGACCGAGGGGTTCACCACCAGCAGCAGATCGGAGTAGTTGATCGGCGAGACAGGAGCAAGGTCGCGCATCAGGCTGTAGGGCTTTTTCGAGATGAGCGACTCGTTCACCGTATGCGTGTTCGACATCGAGAGCAGCGTGTATCCATCCGCAGCGGCCTTGGCTACCGCATCCGTGCCGATGATCGCGCCGGCGCCCGGCCGGTTCTCGATCACGAACGGCTGCCCGAGGGACTTTTCCAGCCGGTCGCCGAGAAAGCGCGAGTAGATATCGGCGGGCCCTCCGGCGGAGTAAGGCACGATGATTTTCACCAGCTTCGTCGGGTAGGAGGCCTGCGCGAGCACGCCGGCCGAGGCGCAGCCCGCGACGACGAGACCGACGAGCTTTTGCGGTAGATTCACCAGTTTCATGTCTCTTCCTCGCGTCGAAAACCCGTTGTCTGCGGTCTCGCGACGGTTTTTTTCCTCGGCGCCGGGATTATAACTGCTAAGCGCGCAACTCCGCGATCACCGGCGCATGATCCGACGGGCGCTCAAGCCGCCGCGGCGCAAGGTCGATCGTGCACGCCAGACAGCGCGAGGCGAGCTCGGGGCTCATCAGAACGTGATCGATGCGAAGGCCCAGATTGCGCCTGAACGCGTTCATCCGGTAGTCCCACCAGGTGAAGGATTTCTCAGGCTGGATAAACATCCTGAAGCTGTCTTTCAATCCCAGGGCGAGAAGCGTCCGGAAGGCTTCCCGCTCGCGGGAGCTGCACAGGATCTGACCTTCCCATGCCTTCGGATCGTGGACGTCCTCGTCGGCAGGGGCGATGTTGTAGTCGCCGAGCGCCGCCAGCCGCGGATGTCTTCCAAGTTCTTCTTCGAGCCAGCTTCGGAAAGCCGAGAGCCACTTGAGCTTGTACTCGTATTTTTCCGAGTCGACCGCCTGGCCGTTGGGTACATACGCGCAGACAACCCGGATCGCGCCCTCGCCTTCCCCCACGGTCGCGGCGATGATGCGCTTTTGCTCGTCGGGGAATGCAGGCATTGCCGTTGCAACCTCGGAGAGCGCAGCCCGGGACAGGATAGCGACTCCGTTGTAGGTCTTTTGCCCGGACCACGCGCAGCGGTATCCGACAGCCTCGATTTCCTCGAGCGGGAACTTGGCGTCCTCGAGCTTGATTTCCTGCAGGCAGACGATTTCCGGTGCCTGCCCTGCCAGCCAGTCGAGCAGATGAGGCAGGCGCACCTTGAGCGAATTGACGTTCCACGACGCGAGCTTCATTTCGCGTCCCGCCCGGAGGCCAACGCTATTGCCTATCTGTAGGCGCTGTAGGAACCCGGAGGCGCGCCGGTGCCCGCGCCCTGCTGCGTTTGGGCTGGAGCGGGGGTGCTGGGAGCCGGATCCATCTTGCGCAACGCCTCGACCGGCACCGACGGCCCTGAGGACGGATAGCCCGCCGAGTCGAGAAGGTCGTTATAGAGGACCTCCTGAAATCCGGATTGCACCTGAGCGCCGACAACGAGCAGTGGCACCTCAGCCTTGCTGGACAACCTTTTCATCTCGTCGACGTCGCTTTGGGAGAGCACGCTCGTCTCCTTGAACGGTACGGCTCGCTTGACCAGCACCGCGCGCGCCCGGTCGCAAGGGGCGCCGCAGTCCGGCGAAGTGTAGAGGGTCACGGGAAAATTCTTTGCCGCCACCTGCGTGGCGTACGGCAGATTCGAAGCCTCGGCCGGGCCGTGACGAAAGGTCTTTTTTTGCACCGCTCTAGCGTCGGGCGGCGGCGGAGCCTGCGTATAGTGAACCTTGCCCTCTTTGTCCACCCAACGGTAGGCTTGCCCCGAGGCATCGGCGCAGGCAATCGACAGAACCGCTGCAGCGATGAAAGGTATGCGCATGCGTTAGCGCTCCTCAGGCGGCGATCATACCATTGTGCCGCAGCAGCGCGTCGATTCTCGGTTCGCGGCCGCGAAACGCCTTGAACGATTCGAGCGCCGGACGGCTGCCGCCGACGGCGAGGATCTCGTCGCGGAAGCGCGCACCGGTCCCGGCGTCGAGCACGCCCTTCTCCTCGAACAGGCTGTAGGCGTCGGCCGAGAGCACTTCGGCCCACTTGTAGCTGTAGTAGCCGGCCGCGTAGCCACCGGCGAAGACATGCGAGAAATTGTTCAAGAAGCGGTTGTACCGGGGCGGGATCGCGACGGCGACCTTCGCCCTGATTTCCTCCAGCAGCTCAAGCGGCGTCTTTGCTCCCTCCGGGTCGTGGTCGTGGTGCAGGTGCATGTCGACCAGCGCGAACTCGATCTGGCGCACCGCCTGCATTCCGCTCTGAAAATTCTTTGCCGCAAGCATCTTGTCGAACAGCGGGCGCGGCAAGGGCTCCCTGCTCTCTACATGGGCGGTCATGCGGGCGAGCACGTCCCACTCCCAGCAGAAGTTTTCCATGAACTGCGACGGCAGCTCGACGGCGTCCCATTCGACTCCGCGAAATCCCGAGACGCCCAAATAGTCGATCCGCGAGAGAAGATGGTGCAAACCGTGCCCGAACTCGTGGAACAGGGTCATCACTTCGTCGTGGGTCAACAGCGCGGGCCTCCCTCCGACCGGCGCGGGGAAGTTGCAAACGAGGTGGGCGACCGGGGTCTGGAGCCCGCCCCAGAGCCGCTGTCTCGCAATCGCTTCATCCATCCAGGCGCCGCCGCGCTTGGTTTCTCGTGAATACGGGTCGAGATAAAACTGGCCGACAAGCTTGCCCTCCACATCGGTGATTCGGAAAAAACGAACGTCGGGGTGCCAGGTTTCACCCGTGTCCGGGAGAATCCGTATGCCGTACAGGATCTCGACCAGCCGGAACATGCCCTCCAGGACTTTGGGCTCCGGGAAATACTGCTTCACTTCCTGGTCGGAGAAGGCGTAGCGCTCCGCGCGCAGTCTTTCAGACGCGAACGCGATGTCCCAGGCGCACAGTTCCTCGAGCCCGAGCTGCCTGCGAGCGAATTCCTCGAGCTCCGCGTAATCCCTGCGAGCGCGGGGCAGTGCCCTTGCGGCAAGATCGTTGAGGAAATCGAGTGCGCCCTGCGGCGACTCGGCCATCTTCGGCACCAGCGAAAGTTCCGCGAAGCTGCGGTAGCCGAGCAATTGCGCCTTTTCTTTCCGCAGGCGCAGCTCCCGCGCGATGATCGAGGTATTGTCGAATTCCGGTTTCCCGAATTCGCTCGCCCGCGTGACGTGCGCGCGATACAGCGTTTCCCGCAGGCCGCGATTCTCCGCGTATTGCATCACGGGCTCGTAAGAGGGCGCGTGCAGCGTGAACTTCCAAGCTTCTCGCCCGTCCTTGCGCGCCGCTTCTTTCGCCGCCTGCAGCACGTCCTCCGGGATACCGGCCAATTCTCCGAGGTCGGTGATCGACGCCGAAAACGCGTTGGTTGCGTCGAGGAGATTCTCGGAAAACTTCGCCTCGAGGGCCGCGAGTTCTTCCTGGATTTCGGCAAAGCGCCGCTTTTTCTCAGGGGCCAGCTCCGCTCCTCCCAGACGGTAATCGCGCAGGTCGTTCTCGACGCTCTTGCGCTGCGCCTGCGACAGGCCCTCGAAATCGCCCGAAGCGCGCAAAGCCTTGAATTTTTCGTTTAGACCGAGGTTTTGCGCGAGCTCGGTCCGGTACTGAGTGACCTTGGGCAGACTGGCGTTGTAGGCAGCGCGGATCGCGGGGTTGTCGTCCACCGCGTGCAGGTGAGCGACCGTGCCCCAGGCGCGCGACAGCCGTTCATTGGCGTTTTCCAGCGGTTCGGCGAACTCGTCCCAGGACGCGGCCGTGCTCTCGTCTGCAAGCCGGGCGATCACGGCGCGGTTCTCGGCGAGCAGCTGGTCGATTGCGGGGGCGACATGTTCCGGCCGGACCGCCTTGTAGCGCGGCAAACCGGAGAAATCGAGCAGCGGATTGACGTTCATTTTCACCGACCGCCTCAGGCCCTTTCGCGGGCCGCGGCGGAGCGCTCCGCCGACATGACCGTGTTCTCGAGCAACATTGCTATCGTCATGGGGCCCACCCCGCCCGGGACCGGCGTGATGCACGAGGCGATTCCCAGCACGCCCTGGAAATCGACGTCGCCCGCGAGTTTTCCGTCCGGCAGCCGGCTGATGCCGATATCGATGACGGCGGCGCCGGGCTTGACCATCCCGGCCGTGACAAGCTTGGGCCTGCCTGCGGCCGCGACGAGAATGTCCCCCTGACGCGTCATCGCGCCCAGATCGGGCGTTCTGGAGTTGCAGATGGTGACGGTGGCGCCTTTCTGCAAGAGCAACAGCGCCATCGGCTTGCCGGCGATGTTGCTGCGGCCGACCACGACCGCATGCCGGCCCTCCAGCGTGATCCCTTCGTGCTCGAGCAGCCTCATCACTCCGAGAGGAGTGCAAGGCACGAACCGCGGATTGCCTATGGCGAGCAGCCCCATGTTGGTCGGATGAAAGCCGTCGACATCCTTTGCCGGGGTAATGGTCTCGATCACCCGATCCACAGAGTACCCCTGTGGCAGCGGCAACTGCACGAGAATTCCGTGGACGCGGGCGTCATTGTTAAGGATCCGAATGCGCCCCAGCAGCGCCGATTCGCCTGCGGCTTCGGGCAACTCGATGTGCTCGGAATGCAGGCCCGCTTCGCCGCAGGCCTTGATCTTGTTCTGCAGGTAGATCTTCGACGCGGCGTGATCTCCGACCTGCACCACGGCAAGGCCCGGACGCACGCCGCGTGCGGCGAGGGCCGCGACGCGCCGGATAAGCCCCTCTCGGAGCTCGCGCGCGATAGCGTTGCCGTCAAGGGTGCGGGTGTGCACGGGGAAAAAAGCGACGTGGCGAGCGCGGGAAAGGCGCGCATTCTAGCATCCCGTTCTCGCGGCTTGGTCCGGTCCGGCCGCAAGCCGGTTTCTCTGATGGCGCGGAGTCTTTGATTGTATGATGCGAAGTATGGTTTCATGAAACGGAGCAAGCCTCCAATTGATCCGGTCGATCCGGCGGGGTAAGCTTCAAGCCGCTCTTTCGCCAGTTCCGAACTCCCGCCCGAGCATTTGCAAACGAGGAAAGCTCATGTCTGCGCTGCCTGAATTTTCCGCCGCCAACGATCCCGATGCCCTTGAGACACAGGAGTGGCTCGATGCGCTGGAGTCGGTGCTCGAGCGCGAGGGGCCCGAGCGCGTCCGCTATCTGCTGGAAAAGCTCGTCGGCAAGGCGCGTCGCTCGGGCGCTTACATTCCGTTCTCGCTCAATACCGCCTACCTCAACACGATTCCGCCGCACCTGGAGGAGCGCTCTCCAGGGGACCACGCGCTTGAGGAGCGTATCCGCTCCTTCTGCCGCTGGAACGCGATGGTCATGGTGGCAAAGGCGAACAAGTCCGACGATGAGCTGGGCGGGCACATCGCCAGTTTCGCCTCCGTCGGAACGCTGTTCGGCATCGGCTTCAATCATTTCTGGCACGCGCCGCATGAAGGGCACGGGGGGGACCTCGTCTACTTCCAGGGACATTCATCGCCGGGCATCTACGCGCGCGCATTTCTCGAAGGCCGGCTCAGCGAGGAGCAGCTCCTGAATTTCCGCCGCGATGTCGACGGCAAGGGTATCTCCTCTTATCCGCATCCCTGGCTCATGCCAGATTTCTGGCAGTTTCCCACGGTCTCGATGGGGCTCGGGCCGATCCAAGGCATCTACATGGCGAGGTTCCTGAAGTATCTGCACGCACGCGGGCTGGCGGATACGGGGAACCGCAAGGTGTGGGTGTTCTGCGGCGACGGCGAGATGGACGAACCTGAATCGCTCGGCGCGATCGGCTTGGCAGTGCGCGAAAAGCTCGACAACCTGATTTTCGTCGTCAACTGCAACCTGCAGCGCCTCGATGGCCCGGTGCGCGGCAACGGCAAGATCATCCAGGAGCTCGAAGCCGATTTCCGGGGGGCGGGCTGGAACGTCATCAAGCTCATCTGGGGCTCGTACTGGGACCCGCTCTTCGCGCGCGACCAGGAGGGGCGGCTGCTGCGCGTGATGGAGGAGACGGTCGACGGCGAATATCAGAACTACAAGGCGAACGACGGCGCTTTCGTGCGCAAGCATTTTTTCGGCAAGGACCCGAAAGTTCTAGAGATGGTTTCACGAATGACCGACGAGGACATCTGGCGCCTCAACCGGGGCGGCCACGACCCGCACAAGATCTACGCCGCCTACGCGGCGGCGGTAAAGCACAGCGAACAGCCCACCGTGATCCTCGCCAAGACCATCAAGGGCTACGGCCTGGGCAAGCAGGGCCAGGCGAAGAACCCGACCCACCAGTTGAAGAAGCTCGATATCGCGACGATCCGCGAGATCCGGGATCACTTCAACGTCCCGATTCCGGACGACGAGCTCGAGGAGCTGCCCTTATATAAACCCAAGGATGACGATCCAGTTATGGTGTACCTGCACGAGCGCAGAAAGGCGCTCGGCGGCTACCTCCCGCAGCGCCGCCGCAAGGCGGACAGCGTGCCCGCGGTGCCGCCCCTTGCGGCGTTCGAGCAGCAGCTGAAGGGCTCTGAAGGACGCGAGATCTCGACCACGATGGCGTTCGTGCGCATTCTCACCGCGCTCGTGCGCGACAAGAACCTCGGCAGGCACATCGTGCCCATCGTTCCCGACGAGGCGCGCACCTTCGGCATGGAAGGCATGTTTCGGCAGCTCGCGATCTACTCGTCGGAAGGCCAGAAGTACGAGCCGGTCGACCGCGACCAGGTGATGTATTACCGCGAGGACAAGGCCGGGCAGATCATCGAGGAGGGCATCACCGAGGCGGGCGCGTTGTCCTCCTGGATCGCCGCGGCGACGTCCTACAGCCATTCGAACCTGGCGATGGCGCCGTTCTACATCTTCTATTCGATGTTCGGAATGCAGCGTATCGGCGACCTGGCCTGGGCCGCGGGGGACCAGCGCGCGCGGGGCTTTCTCCTCGGCGCGACAGCCGGCCGTACCACGCTGAACGGCGAAGGGCTGCAGCACGAGGACGGGCACAGCCACGTTCTCTCCTCGGTCATTCCCAACTGCGTTTCCTACGACCCCACGTTCGCCTATGAGCTCGCGGTGATCATTCAGGACGGGTTGCGCCGGATGCTCACCGACCAGGAGGACGTGTTCTATTACATCACCCTGATGAACGAGAACTACGAGCACCCGGCGATGCCGGCGGGCGCGGAGGAGGCGATCCTGAAGGGGATGCACCTCGTCCGGGAGGGGTCGAAGAAGAAGCAGCGCGCGCAGCTGATCGGCTCGGGGACGATCCTGAGGGAAGTCATCGCGGCAGGCGAGCTGCTCGAAGCCGACTGGGGCGTTGCCGCGGACGTCTGGAGCGCGACCAGCCTGACGGAGCTGCGCCGCGAAGGGCTCGCGGCCGATCGCTGGAACATGCTGCATCCCGAAGCGAAGCCGCGCATTCCCCATGTGACCCGGTGCCTGGAAAAAAGCGCGGGCCCCGTCGTTGCGGCGACCGACTATATCAAGACGTTCGCCGATCAGATCCGGCCTTACGTTCCCGGCGACCGCATCTACAGAGTGCTCGGCACCGACGGATACGGCCGGTCGGATTCACGCGCCGGGCTGCGGCACTTCTTCGAGGTGAATCGGCATTTTGTGACGGTCGCGGCGCTCAAGGCGCTCGCCGATCGGGGCGAGGTCAAAGCCAAAGTCGTCGCCGACGCGATCAGGAAATACGGGATCGATCCCGAAAAGCCGAATCCCGTCGCAGTCTGACGGGGACCGCTCAGAGAATGGCCCTTACCGAGGTAAAGGTCCCCGACATCGGCGACTTCAAGGGAGTCGACGTCATCGAGGTCCTGGTCAAGCCGGGCGACGCCGTCCGAGAGGAACAGTCGCTCATCACGGTGGAATCGGACAAGGCGACGATGGAAATCCCCTCGCCCGCGACCGGCGTCGTGAAGGAGCTGCGGGTCAAGACCGGCGACAAGGTTTCCCAAGGCAGTCCGATCCTGGTGCTTGAGGCGGCCGGCGCCGTCGCGAAAGCGCCTTCGCAGGCGCCGCAGCGCGCCGCGCCTCCCGCGCCGGCGCCCCCGCGCCCCGCCCCGGCTGCAGCTGCCGCTCAAGCCCCGCCGATGGGCAGGCCCGGGCCGATGCTCTACGACGCCGCACCCGCCGCCGGCTCTACGCCGCACGCGAGTCCTTCGGTGCGCAAGTTCGCGCGCGAGCTGGGGGTCGATCTCGCAAGAGTAAAGGGGTCCGGCCCGAAGGGCCGCATCACCCAGACCGACGTCCAGGAGTTCGTGAAGAGCATCATGCGGGGAGCGCCGGCGGGCCCCGCTGCGCGCAGCGGATTGAGCCTCGATCTCCCCGACTGGCCGCAGGTCGACTTCGCCAAGTTCGGGCCGATCGAAATCCAGGCGCTCTCGCGCATCCGGAAACTTGCGGGAGGGAATCTGCGCCGCAACTGGGTCGGGATCCCTCATGTCACCCAGCACGACGAGGCCGACATCACCGAGCTGGAAGCTTACCGCAAGGAGCAGGCGCAGGTCGCCGAAAAGCAGGGCTTCAAGCTCACCCCGCTCGCGTTCCTGGTGAAGGCTTGCGCCAACGCGCTCAAGCAATTCCCTGATTTCAACGCGTCGCTCGACCGGGCCGGCGAGAACCTGATCGTCAAGAAGTACTTCCACATCGGCGTCGCGGTGGACACGCCGGAGGGGCTCGTGGTGCCGGTGATCCGCGACGCCGACCGCAAAGGCGTGTTCGACCTCGCACGCGAGCTTGCCGAAATCTCCAAGCGGGCGCGGGAAAAGAAGCTCAAGCCCGACGATATGCGCGGAGGCACCTTCAGCATCTCCAGCTTGGGCGGCATCGGCGGCACGGGGTTCACGCCGATCATCAATGCGCCCGAGGTCGCGATCCTCGGCGTGTCCCGGTCCCAGGTGCGGCCGGTGTTCAAGGACGGGACTTTCGTTCCGCGGCTGATGCTGCCTCTGTCGCTCGCCTACGATCACCGCGTCATCGACGGCGCGGCCGCCGCGCGCTTCACGACGTATCTCGCCTCCGTCCTGTCCGACTTCCGCCGGACCCTACTGTGAGACGCGGATGGGGCAGATAGTCGAAGTCAAGATTCCGGACATCGGCGACTTCAAGGACGTCGACGTCATCGAGGTCCTCGTCAAACCCGGCGACCGGGTGGAAAAGGAGGCCTCGCTCATCGCCCTCGAATCGGACAAGGCGACGATGGAGATCCCTTCTTCGCACTCGGGCGTAGTGAAGGAGCTGCGGGTCAAGGTCGGTGACAAGGTCTCCCAGGGTTCGGTGATATTGCTTCTCGAAGGGGAGCCCACCTAAAATGTACGCCTCGGTGACGGATTTGCGGATTAACCCGACGGACGACCCATTCGTAAAACCAAATGGGTTTAACCGATAGCGTATCACCGATGGCCAGCGGCAAGGCGCTGGGTAAATAAGGCTGAGGTTGATCATCGACCGCCTAGCTTGTGTGGCCTCATCCTCGGCACCACCTGGAACATCTCTCTGAACTCATCCGCCGCGACGAAGTCAGCAACTATTAGCTCCCATGGTTGAGCCAAACGACGGCCAGCGATGTCTCTAAACTCAGCGGTGATGCGTGGCAACTCGTCCCATTTAGAAAAATATATGTTTGATCCGCATTTCAGGTACTGCTGCTCGTTTATTGCCAA
>Ga0209488_10003780_pt1 | contig 12027 bp, 12 predicted proteins | sample Rivendell_Oct201_8_FD_188349 | JGI IMG/M metagenome (GOLD analysis project Ga0209488, IMG submission 188349) | Vadose zone soil microbial communities from the Eel River Critical Zone Observatory, Northern California, USA -... | ecosystem: Environmental > Terrestrial > Soil > Vadose zone >...
CCGCCGCACACGGCAATGAGCAGCCTGCCCCCGAGGCGCAGCTACCGCAGCTTTTTCTGGCCGGTGGTGCTGATCCTCGCCGGCATCGTCGCGCTGCTGATCAATGCGGGCCTCATCTCAACAGAGCGCCTGAGCCTGCTCGAGGACCTGTGGCCCGTGATCCTGATCGTGATCGGGCTCGAGCTGCTCGCACGGCGAAGCCTGCAAGGATCGGCTGGGGACGTGGCCGCCGTGCTCATCGTCCTGATCGCGGCCGGAGGCGCGGTCGTCTACGTGGCGCTAGCTCCCAACCCCGCGACCACCCACGTGCTGGACTCGGGGATGAAAGTTGGGACGCTCGACCAAGCCTCGCTCGAGGTCGACGTAGGCTCCGCTCGGATCTCGATCGACGGCGACGCCGAACAGGGCGTCCTCTACCGGGCGCACATCGAGTATTCAGGTCCGGTGCCGGAAGTCAGTCTCGACCGCTCGACGGGCAAGCTGAAAATCTCCCAGGGCAACAACTCGTTCGGAGTCTTCCGCAGCCGCAGCTTCATTCTCGACATCCATCTGAATTCGACCTTGCCCTGGAGCATCTCCGCCAACAGCGGCGCGGCGACCGACACGTTCCAGCTCGCCCACGTCAACGTGCGTTCGATCGACGTCAACACCGGCGCGAGCCGCGAGGAGATCACGCTCGGCAAGCCGTCGGGCGTCGTCCCAATCACCGTCAACGGTGGCGCGCTGACCGTTCACCTGCACCGTCCGCTCGGCATCCCGGCGTCGGTCAAGGTCTCCGGCGGAGCGGTCAACCTTGACGCGGACGGCCAGCAGCACAGGGGAATCGGAAGCCAGAGTTGGCAGTCAGCCGGCTACGAGGGCGCCGCGGACGCTTATCGGGTCGAGATCAACGGGGGCGCGTGCACCGTCGGCATCGACGCCAGCGGGAGCGCCGCCTAACCCAACCGCACGTCAAGAGCGGCCATGCGGGCTGCGTAGGCCGACTGCGTCGCGGGATTGATGGCCGCACGCAGCCCCCGGGCGGCGGCGCCCAGCATCGACTCGAGCTCCTCATCGAGCACGTCCGCCACCCGAAGCACCGGTGTCAGGGCGGCCGCTCGCTCAGCCCCGGCGAGCAAATCCTGCTGGTCGACCCCGAGCGCCGCCAGCCCCTCCGCCTCGCGCTCGAGCCGCCCGGCGAGCGCGACATGCTCCTCGTCACCCAATCCGCGACATTTCGCCGCACCGGCCCGCGCCGCAGCGGCGGAGAGGCGTCCCTCCCGCAGCCGCCCTGCGGCGACCTCGTTCGCCGCGATCGCGGGACACAGCCCGACCAGCTCCTGCTCTCCAACCCTGATCCCGCGGCGGGCAAGCTCGTCGACGACGGCAGCGGGTGGGGTCAGGTCGACCCTAAACAGGTTCATCGACAGCTGTATGCGGCCGCCCGAAAGTTGAAACACGAGAGCCTGCACACCACGCATGCCCGCCTCTGATTCGCGCAGCGACCGAGCCAGAGCCCGCGCCGTGGCCAGGTCCGTGTCTGGCAGCAGCACGTTGAACGCCACCAGCGCCAGGCGAGCGCCAATGGACACGGCGCCCGCGGTGGGGTGGAGGCTGGGGCCGCCGAGGTCCGGCTGGGCGCGCCCGGCCCGGATGTCGGCGAGCGATCGGTTCTCGCCGTAGAAGTAAACGGGGACCTTGAGCTCGCTCCAGATGCGCTCGCCCGCCTCGCGCGCCAGCTCGCGAGCGTCGGCGAGCGTGCTCTGCCCCAGAGGCACAAACGGCACCACATCGGCAGCGCCCACACGCGGGTGCACCCCGGCGTGGTCGCGCATGTCGATGTGCTCGACCGCGGCGCCGACAGCCGCCATCACCCCATCGAGCAACGTCGACCTTTGCGCGGCCATCGAGATGACCACCCGGTGATGGTCGTGATCGGGGTCGATGTCCAGGACGTGCGTCCCTGTGTGCGCGCCCGCTATCGCGGCGATCACATCGCGCCGCCTGCCCTCCGAAAAGTTCGGCACGGACTCGAACAAGCCTTGCTGGTTCAACAGGTTGTTAGGGTAAGTGGCGGTGCCCGGACCGGTCGCGCTCGTCTACGGAGACGAGCTCATGAAACATCACCTGTCGGATCAGCATCCGCTCCAGCCGATCCGGGTCAAGCTCGCGATGGACCTCATCCGCTCGACCGGTCTGATCGAGCACTGCCACCTGCTTCCACCCCGACGCGCGACCATCAAAGAGCTCGAGCTCGTCCACTCCCCTCACTATGTAGAGCTGGTCCGCAAGCTCAGCGATCCCCAGCGGCGGGGACAGGTCTCGCGCGACGAGATCGAGTCCGCCGGCTTCGGATCGCCCGACAACCCGATCTCTGACGAGCTCCATGAAGGGACGTCGCTGGTGGTGGGCGCAAGCCTCGTCGGCGCCCAGGCGATCGAGAGCGGCTCCGCGCTCCATGCCTTCAGCCCTTCAGGCGGGCTGCACCACGCCCACCGCGATCGAGCCTCCGGCTTCTGCACCTACGACGACCCTGCCGTGGCATGCATGTGGCTTAAGGACCAGGGACACCGGGTCGCTTATGTCGACGTCGACGTGCACCACGGCGATGGCGTAGAGGGTGTGTTCCAGAGCGACCCGGACGTGCTCACCATCAGCCTTCACGAGAGCGGCCGCTTTCTGTTTCCCGGCACAGGCTTTCCTCAGGACTGCGGAGTCGGGCCTGGCCGAGGCTATGCCGCCAACCTCCCTTTCCTGCCCTTTGCCTGGGACGAGCCCTGGCTGGAGGGTTTCGAGAAGGTCGTGCCCGCGCTCCTGCGCCGGTTCAAGCCGACCTTCCTTGTCACCCAGGACGGCTGCGACACGCACTACCTCGACCCGCTTGCCCACCTCGCGGCGACGACGCGGATCTGGCCCCGCGTGGGCCAGGTCTTCCACGAGCTGGCACACGAGCTCTGCGACGGGCGCTGGCTAGCGCTCGGAGGCGGCGGCTACGCCATCCGCGAAGTCGTGCCACGGGCCTGGACCCTGCTCTTCGCCGAGATGGTCGAGAAGCCCGACCTCGCGGCTGAGGTCAATGACTCGTCGCCCGTTGTGCCGGAAGCCTCAACCCAGGAGCGCGTCTGGGCGGCGCTGCGGAGAGACCTCGCACACCTGGGCGAGGTGCACGGGATGGAGTTCTAGGCCGTATACGTGCGCAGGCAGCGCGTGCAAACTCGCGCGCGCATCGTGCGTCCGGCCACGGTCACGCGACCCATCTGCAGGTTGGGCATGAACCTCCGGTTGACCCGGTTCTTGGCGTGACTTACGTGGTGTCCGTATTGCGGCTCCTTGCCGCAGATCGCGCAGCGCTTGGCCATGAGGCACCTTCCGATTGGGAGTTGGGGTTGAAAACGAGATCGCGCCGGTGAGCGCGCGGACCCGAATTGTACCATGGGCTTTCCCATGGCCTCAAAGACGACCACCACCCTAGTCCAGGCCCGCCAGTGGGGCCGGATCGAGGTGTTTCCATCCGCCGTGGGAGCCATTGCCGCCCACGCGGCGCTGCGCTGCTACGGGATCACCGGCATGGCGGCGCGGGGTCTTCGCGACGGCGTGGCCGAGCTGCTGCGGCGCGAGAACGTCGACCGTGGCGTCGAGGTGGTCGAAGTCGAAGGCGGTCTCGGGATCGACGTCTTCGTGATAGTGCAGTACGGAATCCGCATCTCCGAGGTCGCCCACAACCTCCAGGAGGCCGTCAAGTTCGAGGTGGAGCGGTCGGTGAACGTACCAGTGGCCCAGGTCAACGTGAACGTCCAGGGCGTTCGCGAAGAGAAGTCCTGAGTCGTGGTTTCAGAGCGCAATCCAGGGGTTGACGGACCCCTCTTCAAACGGGCCCTGCTGGGCAGCCTGAGCTGGCTCTCAGCCAACCACGAAGAGGTCAACCGTCTCAACGTTTTCCCGGTCCCCGACGGCGACACGGGCACCAACATGCTGCTGACGCTTCAGTCGGCGGTCGAAGACATCAAGGAGAGCGACGCCGCCGAGGTGAGCAAGATCGCCAAGCTGGCCTCGCACGGCAGCCTGATGGGCGCGCGTGGCAACTCCGGCGTCATCCTTTCGCAGATCTTTCGCGGCTTCGCCCGCGCAGTCGAGGGCAAGAGCTCGCTGACGCCGGCGGAGCTCGCGGGAGCCTTCGAGGAAGCTGCCAACGCCGCATATCGAGCGGTCAACAAGCCCACCGAAGGCACGATTCTCACCGTGGCCCGTGAGGCGGGCCGCGCGGCGGCCGCGGCGGCCGCGAGCCCCGGCGCCACGGTCCCTCGGGTCATTGCGGCCGCTGCGGATGGCGCAAGGACGGCTGTCCTGCAGACACCCAGCCAGCTGCAGATCCTCCGCGACGCCGGAGTGGTCGACGCGGGCGGCTTTGGCCTGCAGGTCATCCTCGAGGGCATGCTCAAGACAATCGAGGAAGTCGAGCCGTCGAACGGGGCGTTGATCATGTCAAAGCCCTCGGCGCCGCCGGCTTCGCAGGTAGCCGTGGCGCTCCCCGAGGAGGGATGGGGCTACTGCACCGAGTTTCTCATCGAAGGTTCTGACCTCGACCTCGACGTGATCAAGAACCAGATCGAGGCGCTCGGCAACTCGGTCCTGGTGGTGGGTGAGCCCGAGCTCGTGAAAGTCCACGTTCACACCGATGATCCGACCCGCGTAATCGCGCTCGCCGGTCGCCACGGAAAGCTGCTGAGGCTCAACGTCGGAGACATGTCGACCCAGCACCGGCGCATCCTCGAAGACGAGGGCCAGGTCGCGAAGGCGCCCCGACCAAATGGTGTCGGCCTTGTCGCGGTCGTCGCCGGCAGAGGCCTCGTCGACATCTTCCGTGGGCTGGGCGTCGATGCGATCGTCGAGGGTGGCCAGACGATGAATCCGAGCACGCAGGACATGCTCACCGCCATCGAATCCCTGACGTACGACGAGGTCGTCCTCCTGCCGAACAACAAGAACGTCATCCTCGCTGCCAAGCAGGTGGTGGGGCTCACCAAGAAGAAGGTGCACGTCCTCGAGACCCACAGCGTTCCTCAGGGAGTCGCCGCCGTCGTCGCGTTTCGCGCCGACCGGCCTGGCTCAGAAAACCTGGCGGCGATGAAGGCCGAGATCGATCGCGTGCATACGATCGAGGTCACGCACGCTGTACGCGACACGCGGTCCAACGGGCTGAAGGTGAAGAAGGGAGACGTCATCGGACTGATCAACGACAAGCTCGAGTTCGCGGGCTCCGACTACGGAGAGGTCGTCAACAAGGCCCTCGGCAAGCTGGGGGCGGACTCGTTCGAGCTGGTCACCGTCTATCGCGGCAAGGACGCGACCGATGACGAGCTGAAAAAGCTCGAATCAGACATTCGCTCGACGCACCCAGGACTCGAGGTCGAGGTGCAGCAGGGCGGTCAGCAGCACTATCCGTTCATTCTCTCCGTCGAATAGACCGCAGGCTTGAAGCGCTCCTTCGCGGTGGTCACGGACTCGACTGCCGACCTGCCTGGCGATTGGCGTGAGCGCTACGACATCGAGGTCGTACCGTTGAAAGTCATCTTCGGCGAAGAGACATTCCGTGATGGCGTCGACATGAACAATCAAGAGTTCTTTGCGCGCCTGGCGACATCCACCAAGCTGCCCACCACCTCAGCGCCGTCGCCAGGCGAGTTCGCTGAGGTGTATGAGCGTCTCGCCAAGGACCATGACGGCTGCATCTCGATCCACATCGGCGCACAGCTTTCGGCGACCGCTGAATCTGCAAGGGTTGGCGCCCAGAGCGTCGAAGGGTTTCGAGTAGAGGTAATCGACAGCGAGACCGTGACGATGCCGATGGCCTTCCTCTGCAAGGTTGCGGCTGAGTCGACCCACCTTGACGCGGCGGCGGCGGCGGTGAAGCAGCGCATTCCGGGTTGTCGCGTGCTCGCGCTGCTCGACACCCTTCGCTACATCGAGATGGGTGGGAGGGTGAGCCGCGCGCAGGCGATGATCGGCACCATGCTCGACCTCAAGCCCCTGCTTCTCGTGAAGGACCGTGAGATCAAACCGGTGGACCGCGTGCGCACGCGTTCGCGGGCCATCCCGCGCATGATCGAGTTCTTCGAGTCCGACATGCCGGTCGAATACGTGGGCGTGATGCACGCGCAGGCGCCCGAGGATGCCAATCGTGTCGCCACCGGGTTGCGAGAACGGCATCCCGACCTCGAGATACCGATCGGTCAGATCGGATGCGTGCTTGGGACGCACACCGGCCCGCAAGCCCTGGGGCTCGTCTACATCAAGAGGTAGTCGCCCGCCCACTGGACGTGAACACCAGGCTCCGGCCTGGCAGCGGCCAGACGCGGAAGAGAGGCGGTGTGAGCGCGATGACGCGCGGAACAACCGCCACGGCCAGCCTGTAAGCGCGCTGCTGAGCCCGTCCCCACGGCAGGCCGTACTGCTCGCGCAGAGCCGGCGTCAGCAACCCGGTCGTGACCACGTTCAACGGCATCATCACGGGTCCACTCATCAATCGAACCCGCGGATGCATCACGTGAGCTGCGAGCTCGCGCGCGCGGTCATCCACACGCACCGGCCCGTTCGACACCATCGCTTGGAGGTACTCGTCGAAATCGCGCGCCGAGCCTGGAAATCGCTCGCTTGGAATCCCGAGCAGCTCTCCGAGCAGCGTGAACTCCTCGTGGAACGACTCGCGTTCGTCAGGCAGCAGGCGCTTTACGAATGTCTCGTAGGTCACCAGTGCCGTGTCGGCCAGGGTCGCGTACACCCAGAGCAAGAGGTCGGGATCCCGCGCGTCGTAATTGGCGCCCTGGACCTTGGAGTGCACCTGGTTCACCCCGCGGGCGGCCGCAAGAGCCGTCTCGCGGTCGCCGAAGACAATGGCCATCGTCATCCGGATCGTTCGGCGCAGCCTGCGGATCGGATGTGTCCGAAAATCGGAGTGCTCGTCCACGCCGGCGGCGACCTTGGGATGCGCGAGCTGCATGAGCAGCGCGCGGCCGCCGCCGAGCAAAAGGATGTTCTCGCGATTCACCCGCCTCGTGATTGAGTCCTCTCTAAACAGACCGGCTCTCACCATGCCATCTTATTTATGTGGGCCAGCAGCTCTTCACGTTCGGGGCCGCGTTCCTCGGATCGGCGGTTGAGTCTGTCGAGGCGCTGACCATCGTCCTCGCGGTCGGTCTCACCCGGGGCTGGCGGGCGCCGCTGTACGGCACGGTTGCCGCCCTCATATCGCTAGCCGTGCTGGTCGTGGTCTTCGGCCAGCTCATCGTCGAGCGGGTGCCCGAATCCACCCTCAAGCTCGTGATCGGCACCTTGCTCTTGCTCTTCGGCCTCCGGTGGCTGCACAAAGCGGTCCTGCGATCGGCCGGAGTGGTGGCGATGCATGACGAGGAACACGCCTACCGGCAAACCGTCAGCCAGCTCGAGGGTGCGACCGAACGTCACGATTGGGTGGGCTTCGTGATCGCCTTCAAGGGCGTCTTCCTCGAAGGCATCGAGGTGGTCTTCATCGTGGTGGCGGTCGGAGGCACCAGCAAGTACTTCCCCGAGGCGGTCGCCGGCGGGATTCTGGCCATGCTGGTGGTGGCTGCGATCGGCGTCGTCGTTCGGAAGCCGCTGGCAAGGGTCCCCGAGAACACCCTCAAATACGCGGTCGGCATCATCCTGACCAGCCTCGGCACCTTCTGGGCGGCGGAGGGGATGGGGGCCTCGTGGCCATTTGACTTCGTTTCCATCTTCTTTCTCGTCGCGGCCTACCTCGCGGCATCCCAGCTTGCCGTGCAGCTGGTCCGCCGGCCGGCCGTCGCTTGAGATTCCTCAAGTCCGCCGCGTCGCAGGTGATCGGCCTGTTCGTCGCCGACTGGTTTCAGACTGCGGTCATCCTTGTCATCGTGGCCGCGGCCTGGTACGCCATCTCCGGGCTGCGCGCCGCGCCGGTACCGGTGCTGGTCGGCCTGGTTGTGCTGCTGGCGGCCCAGCACATCTGGTTCGCGCTCAGCGAAGCTCGGCGTGACGCGCGGTCTAGGCCGTTGCCTTCGCCATCTCCGCGTTGAAGGCATCGACCATCGGCTTATAGAAGTCGTCAATCTCGGTCCCGATCTTGTTGAAGTCGTAGGCGCTGATCTTGTTGGCGTCTTTCTCGACCAGCGCCTCCGCGGCGGTGATCGCGTTCAGGTCACCGGCGGCGGCGGCGTCGAGCAGCTTGCCGAAATCGGCGACCAGGGATTGGAAGTCGACCATCAAGTCGTGAAGCTCTTTCGGCAGCCCTGGCGCAGTCGACAGCTCAAGCGCTTTGTCGACATGAGTTTTCATAGTCGTGAGCGTCGTCTTGGCGGAAGTCAGGTCCGCGTTTGCGCTCTGCGTCCCGAGCGTGTCAAGGTCGATCGCGGCATCCATGAACGCCTGCAGGAACTGCCCGTCGAGCACATAGTCCCCGGAGACGGTCTTCGCGCTGGTCAGGGCTTTGCGCGCATGTTCGATGCGCGCGGATTCCTTGTCCAGGTTGCCCCGGCTCAAGACCGTGAGCCACTGCTGCTCGTCGAGGCTGGATCTGGCGGCGACCAGTGACGAGTCGTCCTGTTCGACCTGGGCGCCCGCTGACTTGGCGTTCGCTACGAACTGGTCGATCAGAGTCCTGGCTTGCTTGGGATCGAATGAGGATCCGCTGCTAAGACCCTTGAACTTCGTGTCGATGTCCTTGAACGTAGTGTTGAGGCTGTTCTGATGAGAGATCACCGTGTTCAAGCTCCTGTTCGCACTTGAGACCCGCGTCGATGAGTAAGCGAAGCCGGCCACCGCGTACCCGATGATTCCGATCAGCAGGATGACGACGATGACGACCGCGATAATCGTTCGTCTCAGCCCGGTCGAAAGCCCTGATCCGCGAGCAGGCGCCGGCGCCAGTGCATCGGGCGGTGCGGGCGGCGGAGGCGGGACGTCCGGTTCCGACTCAGGCGGAGTATCCGGAGGCGGTGGTATCACTGGCCCAGTCTAATTGAGGATCCTCGCCCTTCCCCGAGCGCTCGATGCACCGACGTCGACGCTGCCGAAGATCAAACCGGCCAGTGTCAAACAGCTGGCCAAGCTCGGCATCGAGACGATTCGAGACCTGCTTCTCACGCTTCCCTTCGATTGGGAGGCTTATGGCGCACCGGCCGATGTGTCGCAGCTAATTCCAGGGCGCCCGGCCAGCGTCATCGGCACGATCGTGGCCATCAACGCAAAGGTCACGCCGCGCCGCCGCATGCGATTGACGGAGGCCACACTGCGCGACGACTCGGGCTCGAGCATGAAGCTCGTCTGGTTCAACCAGGCATTCATCGCAAAGCAGCTCCATCAAGGGGATCGCGTCGCGATTGCTGGGAATGTGAAGGAGTCTCGATACGGCGGAATGCTCGAGATGCAGAACCCGCACCACGAAGTTCTCGAGGACACTGACGATTACGTCCCCACTCGAATCGGCGCGCTGATGCCGAAATACCACCTGGTCGCAGGCTTGAGCAACCGGAAGATGGCGAGCTGGGTCGAGGCGGCGCTCCCACTGGCGGGAGAATTGGAGGACCTGCTGCCGCCCCTGGTGCGCGAGCGGCACCGACTTCTGCCGATCGCGGACGCGGTCCGGCAGGGGCAGCGGCCCGAGAACGCTGAGCAGTGGGAGCAAGCGCGCCGGCGCATGACATTCGCAGAGCTGTTCGAGCTGCAGACCGCCTTCGCCATGATGCGCGCCAGCATTGCGGCTGAACCGGCCACGCCGATCCCCTACCGGCAGGAGGTGATCGACACGTTCAAGGCCGGCGTCGGCTTCGAGCTCACCCGCGCCCAGCGGCGCTCGACGTGGGAGGCATTCCAGGACATGGAAAAGACCACGCCGATGAATCGCCTGCTCAACGGCGATGTCGGTTCGGGCAAGACAGCCGTCGCGGCTGCCTGCGTTGCGATGGCGCACGCGGCTGGAATGCAATCGGTGGTCATGGCCCCGACCGAGCTTCTCGCCAGGCAGCACCTGCACAAATTTCGCGCGTACCTGGAGGAGAGCTTCCCCGGCCTGACAGTCGAGCTGCTGATCAGTGGCCAGAGCGCGGCCGAGCGGAGGCGGGTCCGCGCCGCGGCCGCGTCGGGACACTGCGCCCTGGTCGTCGGCACCCAGGCATTGATCGAGGACGACGTCGAGTTCACGAGCCTTGGACTCGCGGTGGTCGATGAGCAGCACCGTTTCGGTACGCGGCAGCGGGAGCTGCTGCGCGCAAAAGGCAACGGCCGTCCCCACTTCCTCGCCATGACCGCTACACCCATCCCGCGCACGCTGGCGCTGGCCCTTTACGGCGAGATGTCCGTGTCACTGATTGACGAGCAGCCGCCGGGGCGCACGCCAGTGCACACCAGCGTGGTCGAGCCGGAGGACCGCCAGGGTGCTTACGACCTCGTCCGAGGGCAGGTCCAGGCGGGCCGCCAGGCTTTTGTCATCTGTCCGCTCATCGAAGAGTCAGAGGTGCTCACTGTGCGCTCCGCGGTTGCTGAATTCGAGCGACTCAAGAAGGACGTGTTTCCGGAGCTGCGGATGGGACTTGTGCACGGCCGTCTCAAAGACAAGGACGAGGTGATGAAGGCGTTTGTCGCAGGCGAGGTCCAGGTCCTGGTCGCGACGGCGGTCGTCGAGGTGGGCGTCGACGTGCCAAACGCGACGGTGATGATGATCGAAGGCGCCGACCGATTCGGGCTGGCTCAGCTGCATCAATTCCGTGGCCGCGTCGGCCGTGGTGCGGCCCAGAGCCATTGCCTCTTGCTGACCGACGAATCGTCGGAGCCTGCGTTGAACAGGCTGAAGCTGATGACCCGGATTCGCGACGGATTCAAGCTCGCTGAAGAGGACATGCGCATCCGCGGGATGGGCGAGCTCATGGGTCCGCGCCAGCACGGCATGTCCGACCTTGCCATGCAGGCACTCGAGCAGCCGGAGCTCATCAACGAGGTCAGGCAGGAAGCGGAGCGTGTCATCGCGTCGGATCCAGGGCTGGAGCACAGCCCAGGTCTCAAGGCGGCTGTCGCCCACCGGCTCGACGTGACGTCGATCAGCTAGTCGGGCGGTGTGTAGGCGGCGGTCAACATCCCGAAGTAGGTGGGCGCTTCGTAGGAGATGAGCCGGCCGGTCCATCCGGGCGTCGCGCCGTGCAGCATCAACATCTGCCACCAGCTGTCCGCCTTGGCCTCTTCCACCATCTCCGGCGGGATGTCGCTCAACTCGTCGAGCCGATCGCCGGCCACGAGCTCGCAGATCAGTGCGTCGTATTCGGCAGCGCTCGCGTGATAGCCATACGGACCGCCCTCCATGTGGGCGTGCCCATGATCGGCGCTCGCGATGAAAGCGACTCGCAAGCCCGACCTCACCGCCGCGTCGGCGATTGCGGCGCCCGCATCGATGTGCGCCGATGCCGACAGGTCGCGAGCCGGCGTGACGACGACCAGCGGCACCGGTGGGTCGTGCCGGCCGCCCATGAACCACAGCGGGATCAGCACGCCCCAGTCCATAGGAGCGACCGCGCCTTCCGGGTCGTTGGCGCCGAAGCTCACTCCAGCACACGACACTCCGGCCAATCCCATCGACTCGAGCACCAGCCAGGCGAGGTCTCCCGCGGCCGGCACGTCAAGGGCGACCGACGGCGGCGCCCCAGCCAATCTTCCGGCGACGCGGCCGGCGACGACCACGCCCATGGCGTTGGAGATGTGCACGTTGTGGGGGGTGGCGACCACCACCGCCTCGGGACGCCGTGTGGTGAACAGGCGCCCGAGCTCTTCCATCCCCGCGCGGGTCGAGGCCGCGAGTGAACGTTCGGCCGGGGAGCACGCCTCCGCGATGGCCAGTCCACCGTGCGGCGCGATCGCCGCGAACACCAACCCCACGCGCCGATACTAGCCACCTATGGATTCGCCAATGCGGTTGACGGAGTACAGCCACGGGGCCGGTTGAGCCTGCAAGCTCAGCCCGGTGGAGCTAGGGCAGGTACTGGGGGCGCTGCCCCCGATCGTCGACCCGAA
>Ga0209488_10003781_pt1 | contig 12026 bp, 12 predicted proteins | sample Rivendell_Oct201_8_FD_188349 | JGI IMG/M metagenome (GOLD analysis project Ga0209488, IMG submission 188349) | Vadose zone soil microbial communities from the Eel River Critical Zone Observatory, Northern California, USA -... | ecosystem: Environmental > Terrestrial > Soil > Vadose zone >...
TATCCCGGAGAGTATCCGTTCACCCGCGGCGTGCAGGCCACCATGTACCGCGGACGGCTGTGGACCATGCGGCAGTACGCCGGCATGGGCGACGCCGACGAATCGAACAAGCGTTACAAATATTTGTTGGCGCACGGCACCACCGGGCTCTCTGTAGCCTTCGATTTGCCAACGCAAATCGGTCTCGACTCCGATCATCCCCTGGCTGCGGGAGAAGTGGGCAAGGTAGGCGTCGCGATCGACTCCATCGAAGACATGGATCGGCTGTTCGCCGGCATCGATCTGACCACGATTTCTACATCGATGACCATCAATGCGACGGCGTCCATCCTGCTGGCCTTGTATGTGGCGGTCGCACGGCGCCGCGGCGGGGATATCCGCAAGCTCTCGGGGACAGTCCAAAACGACGTGCTCAAGGAATACATCGCGCGCGGGACATATATCTACCCGCCGCAACAGGCCATGCGGGTGATCACCGACATGTTTGCCTGGGCGAATGAGAACGTGCCCGAGTGGAACACGATTTCGATTTCCGGCTATCACATGCGCGAGGCTGGATCGACGGCGGTGCAGGAAGTCGCATTCACTCTGGGAAACGGTATGGCGTATGTCGAGGCGGCGGTCAAAGCCGGACTCGATGTCGATAAATTCGCGCCGCGCCTGTCGTTCTTCTTCAACGCGCACAGCAATTTTCTCGAAGAAGTAGCGAAGTTCCGTGCGGCGCGCCGCATGTGGGCGCGCATCATGCGCGAACACTTCAAGGCCAAGAATCCGCGCTCGTGGATGCTCCGCTTTCATACCCAGACAGCCGGCTCGACCCTGACAGCGCAGCAGCCCGAGAACAATATCGTGCGGACGGCGATTCAGGCCATGGCCGCAGTGCTGGGCGGAACTCAGTCGCTGCACACCAATTCGTACGACGAAGCGCTCGCTCTCCCCACCGAACAGGCAGCAAGAATTGCGTTGCGCACGCAGCAGATCATCGCGTACGAGTCAGGAGCGCCGCAGACTGTTGATCCGCTGGCGGGCTCGTATTACATCGAGGCCTTGACCAATGAAATTGAAAAGCGCGCGGCCGAATATTTAGGCAAGATTGAAGTTCTCGGCGGAATGCTCAAGGCCATCGAGCGCGGCTACGTGCAGCGCGAAATTCAGAACGCGGCTTACGAGTACCAGCAGGCCGTGGACCAGGAAGATGCAATCGTAGTCGGAGTGAACCGCTTCGAAGTAGAAGAAGAGAAGCCGATTCCGATTCAGCGAATCGATCCCGCCCTTGAACCGAAACAGGTAGAGCGAGTGCGAGCCCTCCGAACGAAGCGCAATGCCGGACCGTGGCAGGCCGCGCTGAAGAGCGTGGAAGACGCCGCACGCTCAGGCGCAAACGTGATGCCGCGGATTCTGAACGCGGTCGAGGCCAGCGCGACAGTGGGCGAGATTTCAGATGTGATGCGAAAAGTCTTCGGCGAGTACAAAGAGGCGGTGGTGATTTAACGACCGCGCCGCTAGACTTGCGCAGCTGGGCTTCTTGCGGAAAGCGAGAGGTGCCTTCCTAAACAGTTTGCTGAAAAACTCCAGTTTTGGTTTTGTTTTGAAAGGGCGCGGCTTCAAGTGTGTGCGTGAGAACTGGAATTTTGGCGGTGCGGGGGAACAGAACTCCTAGCTACTAGCCGCGAAGCGGCGTTAGAATGCAGCCCACGGCGCGAGCCGTGGGAAAAAGTGGGAAGCAGACAAGCCCCGGCGGGGCGAAAGATCAGTTCTCACGCACACACTTGAAGCCGCGCCGTAAGTGCCACAAAATCAATCCGGCTTTAGCCACTGAGGCTGCTCCTGCGATTGCAATGCCACTTTTTCAGCAAACTGTAAAGCCGACTGCTTGCCCCGATTCAACGATTCCCCACCCCTTAGAGAGAATCTCCCCCGGAAGCAATCCCAGATCGGTAACGGTATAGTTCTGCGCCACCGCGCTAAGACCGATTAGAAAAAATGTTGCAATCCCTAAAATGGAATAGGCCTTTTTCATTGGTTCTCCTCGTGTACGTCGGGAATTGGATCGACTGCGTGGGAAGTACGGCGAACCGCCCGTCGAGGACATCGTGCTGAGGGTTGAGTCCTAGGTGAGCAGTAAGATACTTGACTAAGAACTCGTTCACGGATACAGGTTCGGTTGTGCACGCGAAAATCAGCCCGAAACGCTCCAAGAAGCGGTCCTGTATTTGCCGATTCCTGACAACTGCGTAGAGTACGTGAGTTCTCGACGCTGGCCAAATGGGGTGACGTGCCCGACATGCGGGAGCACCGACGTGCGCTATTACAAAAGCATGCGCCGCTGGGAGTGCAAGAATCAGCATCCCAAACATCAATTCAGCATCAAGAATGGTACGATTTTCGGAGGAGTCACCCATCGGTCTGGACAAATGGCTCGTTGCCATGTAGCTCGTCAATTGCAAGAACGCGTCAGTTCATCCGAGATTCACCGAGCGACCAAAGTGACACAGGAAACGGCGTGGTTTATGATGCACAGGATTCGCCGTGCGACGGAACAAGGCTCCTTCGGGAAATTGTCTGGCGAGATCGAGGCCAACGAGATGTTCATTGGGGGCAAGGCTAACAACATGCACGTCGCTAAGCGAACAACGGCGCATCATTGGCACTGGTGGTAAGGACAAGCCCAACCGCTAACGGGAAAAACGGACAACGCTCCTGTGGAATTATGAATGGGACAAGATACAGAAACGAGGAAAGCGCAACCCTCCGAGGAATCGACATGACGAAGACATCCCGAACTGAATCGGCAAGCCTTGATCGCTTCATGGAGGCGATGGCACGGGTGCTAGGCCTTCCGCGAAAGAAGTTGGATAAGCTAATGTTTCAGGGGCAAGCACACCCTAGCGCCCGAACTCGCTCGACTGCTCGTCGGAGCAGCAACCGATCCTCTAGCCTTGCGGCGAAATGAAATACTCCCTCTTCGTTGACAATTTCCGGGGATTCAGGGATACGTGTATCCCTATTACTGACGTGAATTTCCTTGTCGGCGAGAACAGCACTGGGAAGACCTCTATACTCTCGCTTATAAAGCTGTTCTCTGGCCCGAACTTCCTCATGGGGCAAGAGTTCGAGAACGAGGGGGTGAGCTTTCGACACTTCTCCGACATGGTCAGCGCGCATTCTTCCGATCCAAGCTATTTCCATGTCGGATTCGCAGCCGAATTCGAGCACAAGAAGACCGGGAAAGGCGCCACCGGATGGCTATTCACATTCCGAGAAAACCAGGGGCAACCACGACTTGCTAAATGCACTTTCTGTCGAGGCAACGAAAGGATAACCCTTAAATTTGGAAATGCTGTTTACTTCAAGATTAGCGAGTGTTCAGAACCTTCGGCGGCGCATGAGATAATTTCGGCCTTGCGATCCGAGTGGGTTCGTGAACACTCAAGCAAGACGAATGGGTATCAGAAGCTGGAAGGTCCCCGTGGGTTTGGTAATAGGATTCCAATTGTTTTAGCCCTTTCCCTCGTCAGCGCCGAGACAAAGAAGAGAAGAAAAAAGGGCGAATTTGTTATCTACCCGGATATTGGATTCGCTCCGCCTGATCTGACATGGTTCGGTCCGATCCGCACCGAACCAAAACGAACCTATGATGAATTGGTTCTCGACTTCTCTTCGGAAGGTCGCCACACGCCTTACCTAATACGGCGGATGCTTAATTCTAAGGCACAGGCCACCAAACTAAAGGCGTTTATTGAGAAAGTTGGCAAAGCAAGCGGACTGTTTCAGGACGTGAAAATTCAAAATTTCGGGCGCGGAGCAAACCCGCGCTTTGAACTCGACATTGTGATCGACGATCAAGTGCTGAACATTCTTAACGTTGGTTACGGAGTCTCACAGTCGCTTCCAATTATCATCGAGTTGTTAGCGCGATCAAGGGGCACATTCTTTGCGCTTCAAGAGCCCGAGATTCACCTTCATCCTCGCGCGCAGGCTGCTCTCGGCGATGTTCTGTTTGAAATGGCCGCAACAGACCGCAAGCGTTTTCTCGTTGAAACGCACAGCGATTATGCAATAGATCGTTTTCGGATGAACTACAAGAAGGACCGAGTCGTTAAACCAGACAGTCAAATTTTGTTTTTCGAGCGCCGCGACAAGCATAACGTAGTCACGCCGCTCAGCATAGGGAGTGCGGGAGAATTGCCCGTGAACCAGCCTGATAGCTATCGGCAATTTTTCATTCGGGAGCAGATGGATCTGCTCGGAATTTAATCCCTATGTGTCTTGTGATTGATACTTGCTGCCTCGCAATAGTATTCGAAGGCGACAATAAAAAACATGACAAGTTCGTGCCTGTGTTGAAGTGGATAACCGAGGGGAAGGGGCGCATGATCTACGGCGGCACAAAGTATGACGCCGAACTCGGGAGAACTACCAAGATTCTCGCCTTTGTTGGCGAACTTCGCAAAGCAAGAAGGGCGATTCATCTTGAAGCGGCACAAGTGGACCCGATAGCAACCGCATTGAAAGCAAAATGCCCTGAACCAGAATTCGACGATGAGCACATAGTAGCTCTCGTATTAGCTTCACGATGTTGCGTGGTGTGTACCGTTGACGATGTTGCGATGTCTTACCTTGATCGCGCTGACCTCTTCAGGAGCTACGGTGTTGCCCGCCCCAAAATCTATAACGGACACAAAACCCACCGAAAACTGTGCTGTGATAAGCACGTCATTGGGATATGCCGGGAAGCAGTATGAGAAAACGGCAGTTCACGATCACGAATAAGGCTCTTTACTCCAAGTCGGCTGTAATGAAGAATTCCTGCGCCGACGCGTCATATTGAACGCGCAACGTATTGGGCTTGCAGCAAACCTGGCAGTCTTCAACGTAGCTCTGCTGGCGTCCCGCGGACTCATCTACCGTGGTCGAGTTCCACTCGCCACATCCCGCACATTGAAAACCAGCTTCCATGTTCGAACTCATTGATGCGAGAAAATGATGCGACAAAAATATTGATGCGAGAAAATATTGATGCGAGAAAACATCTCCCGACGCAATACGAACTCTAAGATTTCACAACTGTGACATCCGACCTTGTCTTCCACAGCTTCACTGCTAGATCATGATCGAGGCCGTGACAGTTGGGTGAACCCATATCATCTGGCCCCTAAGTCCTTTGTTTCACGGATTTTGATATCTAAGTCCTTTAGACCTTCGGATCTGGCGCGAATTTCGCGCTAACGTGAAGATTCCAATAGATCGAGGGGGGAGGGGGATACCCCTAAAAGGTACCGACCGATTTGGGAAAGGAACTCGGCCTTATAAGCTCGGCATTATAATGCCCCCTTTCCCTTGGGAGGCTCCATGATTTCGCGGCGACGGTTTCTGGAAGTTGGCAGTCTGGCGGTGGGAGGAGTGATGGGAGCAGCGATGGCGGCGCGGCCCATTCTCGCGACGGCCAGGGCTGCGAACCTGGACGACTCGTCCCTTCCCCCTTCGCTGGCCGGACTCAAGTCCCGCAAGAGTGAAGCCACTCCCATCACGCGCCAGGAGCGCCACGAGCGTCAGGAACGCGCGCGCAAATTGATGAGCGAGAATGGGCTCGACGCCATCGTGCTCATGGCCGGAACGTCGCTGCAATACTTCACCGGCATTCGCTGGTGGGGTGGCGAGCGCATGTTCGCGCTGGTGCTGCCGTCGAAGGGCGCGGCGTTTTATGTTTGTCCGGCGTTTGAAGAGGGACGCGCCCGCGAACAGATCGCCAACGCTCCCAACGGTCAACAGGACGACGGGCAGGACGACGTGCGGGTTTGGCAAGAAGATGAAAGCCCGTACTTGAGAGTTGCGCAGGGACTTCGCGAACGAGGCATAGCCGGTGGCAAGTTAGGAATTGAGGAGACGATACATTTTGTCTTCACCGATGGAATCGCCAAGGCCGCGCCGCAGCTCGAGATCACGAGTGCCACACCGGTGACTGCGGGTTGTCGCATGATCAAAAGCGCGCACGAGATCGCACTCATGAGGCTGGCAGCTCAAGTCACGCTGGCAGCATACGAGGCAGCGTATCTCGCAGTGAAGGACGGCATGACGCAGCCTCAACTGGAAGAGTTAGTGCGAAAGGCTCACGACCGTCTGGGCTTCACCGGAGGCGCCGACGTCCAGGTAGGAGAATTCTCCGCCTTCCCTCACGGCTCGGTCACCCCGCAGGTGGTGCACGAGGGAACAATCGTTTTGATGGATGGTGGATGCGCAGTCGAAGGCTACCAGTCCGACATCACACGCACGTTCGTGTTGGGCAAGCCTACCGAAAAAATCGGGGACAAAATGAAGAACGTCTTTGACGTTGTGCACCGCGCACAGTCAGCGGCGTTGGCCGCGGCGCGTCCCGGAGTGGAGTGCGGCGCGGTGGACGCCGCCGCCCGCAAAGTAATCACCGATGCAGGCTACGGGCCCGACTACAAATATTTCACCCATCGCCTCGGCCACGGCATGGGAATGGATGGACACGAGTGGCCATATCTGGTCCGCGGCAATTCAACCAAACTTCAGACGAACATGACCACCAGCAACGAGCCGGGCATTTACATTCGTGGCGAGTTCGGCATTCGCCTGGAAGACGACATGCACATCACAGAAAACGGCGCGGAGTTGTTCACCCCGCAAAGTCCATCGCTCGAAGATCCGTTCGGAAAGGCGCAGTAAGAAACGAAAAAAGTAACCGAGCAAGCTGCCTTACCAGCGCAGCTTACTCAGATACTCATAGCTGGTCTTGATGCTGTCGAAAGGCGCTTTCGGATGATCGTGCTCCACGATATAGATCTTGATTCCAGCCTTCTCGGAGTGCGCGAAGATGCGCTTCCAGTCGATGATTCCGCTGCCCACTTCGGTCAGGTCGACTGTGTCGCCGAAGTTCTGCGACCCGCCGGTAGAGATGGGGGGGATTTTCTTCAGGTCCTTGACGTGAACCAGCGGGAAGCGTCCGGGATAGAGATTGAAATACTTCACCGGATCGGCCCCAGCGGCAGTAATCCAGCATAGGTCCAATTCCATTTTGACCAGCTTTGGATCGCTTTGTTTCAGCAGGAGATCGTAGGGCAATACACCGTCGACCGGAAGAAATTCAAACCAGTGATTGTGATAGGCGAATTGGAATCCCGCTTTCTTGCACTCTTCTCCGACGCGATTGAAAGTTTCAGCGACGCGCTTCCAGCCGTCGGGCTGCTTGCGAACTTCTTCCTCGACCCAGGGATTGACAATGTACTGATGGTCAAGCACCTTGCTGGCGGCAAGGACCTTGGGGAATGTTTCCGGGGATAAATACTTGTAGTTAACATGGGTCGAGGGCGCAACCAGTCCATGATGATCGAGGGCGGCGCGCAATTCCTGCGGCGTTTTTCCGAAGTAGTGCACTTCACCGTTATCGAAGGAGAAGCCGGCCAGCTCGACTTCCTTGTAGCCGGCTGCCGCAACCTTGGCCAGTGAGCCGTCAAAATCCTTGGCGATCGCGTCGCGCACGGTGTAGAGCTGTACGCCAATTTTGTCGGCCTTGTGTTCGGCGACGGCCCAGCCCAAGCGGCTGAGTAAAGTGGCGGCGGTCACGGTAGAGGCGGTTTCTAAAAACGTGCGGCGATTCATCATGGCATCTCCAATCGTTTGAGGAGCAGCAGTCGAGAATTATACGCAGAGGTTGGCCGTGCCGACTACTGTCCTTAAATCCATCAACACAGAGGACACAAAAGTGGCGCGAAGGAAATCTTGCACGAAGAAAATCTTCAGAAGCCCACTGTGTGACTTCGTGTCCTCTGGGCGTAATGAATTTCTGCCACGACCCAGCGAGAGCGAGCCTCGGAGTCAGCAGAACAACCCGAGATGGCCGGGGCCTCGGCAAGCGCACCATGCAAGACTCATTTATTTGGCACAACCTGCAGGTTATTGGTCACCGAGAAGATGCCCGGAACGCTGTTGGCGCGCACGCCAGCGAGGTTCTTATCGGTCTCGTTGTCGACTACGCCCTCCAGATTGACCCGTCCATTCTTGACGATAATGCGGATGGGCTTCTGCACCCCGAGTGCGTACTTCTGCAAAGGTTCGAATCCGTAAATGGCTTGAAACAGCTGCAGACGAAGGCGGTCGTCCATGGGAGACGGAGGAAGCACTTCAATCTGATTGTCGACTTTCTCGACGCCTTCAATGTGTTTAATAGCATTCTCCGCATCGGGCTTGAGCGAGGGCCGCGTCACCTGTCCGAGCAGCGTGACGGTTGAGCCCTCGACTTTATATGCGATGTTGTCGAACACTCCGAACCATGGGAGCATCAGCAATTCGTGACGTACTTCCCGAGTAATGCGCTCCTGGCCGCGGGCGGATAGCTGATCACGTTGTGGTGGTTGGTCCTGGGCGATACCCAGAGTTGCGACTACGAACAGACTGATGGTTAGGACAAACAGTCCGCGCTTCATTGTCTTTCTCCTTGAGTGGTGAATAGAACAGGGCACAGTCAAATGCCGAACCGTACCGCTTGGGGGAACCCGACTAAAGTCGTAGGCTGGATCACGACATGAGTTCCACACTCTTCACATGCAGGATGCCAGTTGCGCGGTCCAGGGTGCCGGTAATTTTGACGTGCTTACCCTCGTACTGACTGGCCTTCTCCTGATCGTCCAATTGGTAGGCCAGGTTGTCGGCAGTCTCGAGAACGTATTTGCCTCCCACCTTTACAATCGTGCCGCTTACACTTTGCGCAGTCGATTGCTGGGCGTCCGGCTCGGCCTGCTGTTGGGCCTTCTGCTCGGGCTTGCTGTCCGGGGCAGGCGAAGACTGGTCCGTTTTCGCATCGGGAGCGGGGATCGGCTGCGGCTGCTGCGGTACTGGTTGTGGCTTTTGCATCTCGGACCATGCGATCAGCTGCGGACCGAGGACATGTTCATTCTGTCCGGGAGCAGGCTTGGCCGGGGACTGTTGCTGTGCAACGCTGAAAACCGTCATCAGCAGAATGGGTAGCGGCATGAGGATCGTCCATCGTTTCATGAGACACCTCGAACGAACGATTTCGGACGACGAGCGGCGCGGCTCATACATGCATGGCGATTGGCCCGATTGCGGACCAGTCTGTTGTGGGACTGGCTGTGCGGACGATCGCCTACTAGGAGATTAGTAGCAGCCTGCGACACTGCTGGCGCTCGGGAGGATCACCGAGTCGGCCCTACAGTGTTTCCTGTAGGCCACATTTCAAGGAGTATTCTCTCCCGGGTTGAAATTCTGAAGGTAGTTATGCCCTGCTACAATCGCGCACATGCGAAGCCTTCAGCAAGCGTCTACGACCATCATTGGGCTCGTTGTCTTCATGATTGTGGGAAGCCAGGTTGGAAACGCCCAAGGCAACGGGCAAAAAGAATCTCCACCCGACGTGCCGGAGACGATTCAGGCTCCAGCGGGCGAGGAAGTTGTCCTCTTCGCGCATGCCACCGGATCTCAGGTCTACACCTGCAAGGCCGGAGCGGCTGGCGCATTCAGTTGGACGCTCAAAGCACCCGAGGCGGAGCTTCATGATCGAAAAGACAAAGTGATCGGAAGCCATTCCGCAGGGCCTACGTGGAAATTAAAAGATGGCAGCGAAGTCACGGGCAAAATGGCGGCCCAAGTGGACTCGCTCGACGCGGATTCGATTCCATGGCTGTTGGTGAAAGCCGAGAGTCATGCGGGAAAAGGTTTGCTCACGAGCGTGACGACGATTCAGCGCGTCCACACGCACGGAGGCAAGCCACCAGCCGAAGGCTGCGATGCCTCCCACCGCGACGCCGAGAACAAGAGCGGTTACACGGCGGATTATTTCTTCTACGCGCCGGCTCATTAGTTCCGCGTCACAAGTACCGTTTCCTTTCGGAATCGCTAACGTCACGTCGCCCATCTACTACAATGACATCTGCTCGTAGGTCACCACAAGTGACCCGCGAGCGGTCTGAGCCGGGGAGTCTCCCATGCGTGAAGTTATTATTGCCTCATCCGTCCGCACGCCGGTAGGACGCGCGTTCAAAGGCACGCTGCGTGCTACCCGTCCCGATGAATTGGCTGCCGTCGTCATCAAGGGCGCACTCGATCGCGTGCCGCAGGTTGACGCCAAAGAAATCGACGATGTGATCCTCGGCTGCGCCATGCCCGAGGCCGAGCAGGGAATGAACGTGGCGCGCATCGCCGCGTTGCGCGCCGGTTTGCCGGTGGAAGTTTCGGCGCTCACCATCAACCGCTTCTGCTCCTCGGGATTGCAGGCGATTGCCATGGCAGCTGAGCGCATCATGAGTGGTGGCGCGGAGATCATCGTCGCCGGCGGTACCGAGTCGATGTCGATGATACCCATGGGCGGCCACAAGATTTCGCCTAACCCTTGGCTGGTGGACCATTACCCTGACGCGTATCTTTCGATGGGACTCACCGCGGAACGGCTGGCTGAGCGGTTTGAAATCATGCGTGAAGCCGCCGATGAGTTTTCGCTGCGCAGCCACCGGAAGGCGCTGGCCGCGATCCAGGCGGGGAAGTTCGACGACGAAGTTGTGCCGGTACCGGTGAGCTTCACTACTCCCAATGGCTCGAAGCCGAAGCGCCAGGAAATTGTTTTTAAAGTGGACGAGGGGCCGCGCGCCGACACCTCGCTCGAAGCCCTGCTCGCGCTCAAGCCCGCATTTCATGTCAAAGGCACCGTGACCGCGGGCAATTCGTCGCAGATGTCCGATGGCGCAGCTGCGGCAGTAGTCATGTCGGCAGAGCGCGCGAAGGCTCTTGGCATCCAACCGCTGGCACGTTATGTTTCTTTCGCCACGGCGGGATACAAGCCCGAAGAAATGGGACTCGGCCCCGTGTTCGCGATTCCGAAGGCGCTCAAGATGGCGGGGCTGAAGCTTTCTGACATCGACGTCATCGAGTTGAACGAGGCTTTTGCGGCGCAGTCGTTGGCGGTGATTCAAGAGGCCGGACTCGATCCTGAACGCGTGAACCCCAACGGCGGCGCGATTGCTCTGGGACATCCGCTTGGATGTACCGGAGCCAAGCTGACCGCGACTGTAATTCGTGAACTCAAGCGTCGTAACGCGCGTTATGGCTTGGTGACGATGTGCGTGGGCGGGGGGATGGGCGCTGCCGGGATTTTCGAGAACCTTTAACCACAGAGGACACGAAGGAAATCTCGGCGCGTTACTTCTGGACGCGGAGGTACCTATGGCCACCGCTCCGATCATCAGATTCACCGCCCAGCAGGTCAGCCACGCGATCATTACCGCGGCTATGAAAGCCCACACCGAACTGGGGCCTGGCTTGCTCGAAAGCACATACACGGACTGTCTGCAGTACGAACTCGGCAGGACAGGGGTCCAATCCGCCGTACAAGTGGGCCTTCCGGTCGTTTATTGTGGAGTAAAGCTCGAACTGGGTTATGGCATCGATCTATTGGTCGAAGAGCTTGTAGTAGTAGAGATTAAGTCGGTCGAGGCCATCGCTCGGATCCATCAGGCTCAGATCCTTTCGTACCTCAAACTCAGTGGCAAATCGCTCGGACTGCTTATAAACTTCAATGTTGTCCACCTGAAGGACGGTATCAAGCGCTTCGTGAACGGAACTGATTGGAAATAAGGCATTAACCACGAAGGACACGAAGTTACACGAAGGTCTTGATGTCTAGAGTTCTTCTTTGTGTGCTTGGTGGTGAAAGGTTTTCGCATGGCCACGACAGCAGTCCCGAGCTCCAAAATTTCCGGCGGCAGCTTCCTGCTCGAAACCCGCCTCCCCGACGAAGTCTTCACGCCTGAGGACTTCACCGAGCAGCACCAGCTTATCGGACAGACGGCGGAAGAGTTCGCCGTCAATGAGATCGTCCCCAACATCGAGAAGATGGAGCACAAGGATTTCTCCGTCACCCGCGACTTGCTGAAGAAGGCGGGGGAGCTCGGCCTGAGTTCGGCCGAGATTCCGGAAGCATATGGCGGCCTCGAGATGGATAAGGTCACGGCCGCCGTGATCGCCGATCACATCGCGAAATATGCCGGCTTCGC
>Ga0209488_10003782_pt1 | contig 12023 bp, 10 predicted proteins | sample Rivendell_Oct201_8_FD_188349 | JGI IMG/M metagenome (GOLD analysis project Ga0209488, IMG submission 188349) | Vadose zone soil microbial communities from the Eel River Critical Zone Observatory, Northern California, USA -... | ecosystem: Environmental > Terrestrial > Soil > Vadose zone >...
GTAGTTCGTTGGCACCGCCCAACACACTGTGTTAGCATCCCCGCCGGGTTGGGACGCTTGGGCATCCCTCCCTAAGGAGAACGGACCCAGGGGATTTTTTCGATTGTCCTTCGCCTGGTTGCGTCGCAGAATATTTCAAGGAGTGGCGCAACGTTAAGGGGCGGCAAATTCATTGAGGCGAATTTCCGCCGGACAGCAAGAGGCCACGCTCTCCTTCCCCAGCACATAATTCACCCAGGCGCAGGCCCGCGCCTGCCATTGACGGGTTTCAGGGTTTAAGGGTTTGTTTTACAAACCCTTAGAAAAACAAGTTGTACTTACAAACCCTGAGATCACAAAGTTTCAGGGTTCAGGACACGTACTTACGGGTCCTGAGGTAAGGAAGTCGTACGTAGAAACCCTGGCTTGTCAAAGCACGGACCTCGCCTGCACGCCACGAGCGGCGCAGATTGGGAGGTCTGTATGAAGACGTATCTCACCAAGGACATTCGCAACGTTGGCATTGTCGGCCACGGCGGCACCGGAAAGACGCAACTGGTGTCGTCGTTACTCTTCACCGCGGGTATGACTCCGCGTTGGGGAAAGGTTGCGGATGGCACCACCACCACCGATTTTGACGAAGAAGAAATTGCCCGTAAGATTTCCACGCAAACCGCTCTAGCCCACGCCGAATGGCCCTGCACCCTCTGCTCTGGTGCAAATGTAAAAATAAATTTTCTCGATCTCCCCGGATACGGCACCTTCATCAACGAAACCAAAGCTTCCTTGATCGCCGCGGACTGCGCCTTGATCTGCGTGGACGCCCACGTCGGCGCTCAAGTCACCACCGAAAAGGATTGGGATTTCTGTCTCGAATACGACATTCCCCGCGCCTTCGTTCTTACCTGGATGGATCGCGATCTCTCTAGCTTCGAACGTTCCATGGAATCCCTGCAACAGTCCTTTGGCCGCAGCGTCGTCGCTCTGCAATTGCCCATCGGCACTGAACGCGGCTTCCGCGGCGTCGTCGATCTTGTAGCCATGAAAGCGCACTTCTACACTCCCGATGGCGACGGCAAACCAAAGATTGAAGAAATCCCTGCGGCGCTCGCAGAAGATGCCAAAGAAGCTCACGAACGATTGGTGGAAATGGTTGCCGAAGGCGACGACGAATTGATGGAGGAGTTTTTTCGCGAAGGTACCATCCCGATCCAGGATCTGATCCCCGGCGTGCGCAAAGCCATCGTCGCCGAAAAAATTGTTCCGGTGCTGATGATTTCCGCTGCGCACAATATCGGCAACGCTAGTCTGCTCACATTTCTCGCCGATGTCTTTCCGCACCCGGATGAACACGAAGAAGAGGGCTACGCGGAGCCGGGCGGCAAGGGCAATCGCGTGGCCCGCAAATATGACGACGCTCAGCCACTGTCGATTTTCGTTTTCAAAACGATGGCCGACCCGTTCGCCGGACGCATCAACTATTTCAAAGTAAAAAGCGGCGTCCTGAAAAATGATGCGACGCTCACAAATTTCAACCGCGGAACCCAGGAAAGAATGCAGCACATTCAAGTTGTGCAAGGCAAAACGCTGACTGAAGTCGGTGAACTGCACGCCGGCGATATCGGCGCAATCGCAAAACTAAAAGATACGCTGACCGGTGACACGCTCGGCGACAAAAACGCGGCCGTTTTTTACAAGCCGGCGCAAATTCCTGAGCCCGCTATCACTTTCGCCGTCGAACCCAAGACCCGCGCTGACGAAGACAAAATCGGCGTGGCCATCCACAAAATTCTGGAAGAAGACACCGCGCTACGTTTCTCGCGAGACCCGCAAACCAAGGAATTTCTTCTCGCAGGTTCCGGCCAGCAGCACATCGAAGTCGTGGTAGCAAAACTCCACAAACGCTATCACGTAGATCTCACGCTGAAACCGCCGAAAGTTCCCTATCGCGAGACCATTCGCGGCCGCGCCGATGTCGAAGGCAAACACAAAAAACAATCCGGCGGTCACGGCCAGTTCGGCGTCTGTCGCGTGAAGTTCGAACCCGCCGAGCGCAATAAAGGCATTGAATTCGTGGACGATATTTTCGGCGGAGCGATTCCGCACAACTGGATTCCCTCCGTCGAGCGCGGCATTCGCGAAGCTGCGGTGCGTGGCTTTCTCGCTGGTTTTCCCATGACCGATTTCCGTGCCACTCTCTACGACGGTAAATATCACGACGTGGATTCTTCCGACATCGCGTTCAAAATCGCCGGCTCTCTCGCCTTCAAAGAAGCCATGAAGCTGGCGCGTCCCGCGTTGCTGGAACCCATCATGCACGTCGAAGTCTACGCGCCAGATCAGTATTCCGGTGATTTGCTCGGCGACCTGAGTTCTAGGCGCGGACGCATCGCTGGTAGCGAAGTTCGTGGCCATGGTGTAGTCATCAAAGCCCAAGTCCCGCTAGCCGAAATGCTCTCCTATGCCACCGACCTCACGTCCATGACGCAAGCCCGCGCCAGCTACTCCATGGAATTTTCCCACTACGACGTAGTCCCCAATGAATTGGCCGAAAAAGTAATCGCCGCCCACAAATCCGCGCACGGCGAACAATTGGTAGAAGAAGAAGCCTAAGCTTCGCTTCTCGCGACTCTGCAATTTCAACTCTTCATGCAGCGCCGGCTTTACGCTGCTGCCATTTCTTTCTGCCCACGCCACACCAACTTTAAATTTCTGCAAGGTTTGGTTCGAGTTCACGTAAACCGCGGCAAAAACATCCCCGTATGCTGCCGATGCTCCATAAATCCTTCACCAAACTCCTGCGACAAAAACGATTCTTCCCGCCGCGCCTTGCGAAAAAGTGCCAGCAGCACCAACAAAAATCCAATGATCCCACTTAGCAGTCCCTGTATCATGGCCGTCGCCAGTAACGCCGCCAGCATTCCCGTGTATATAGGATGGCGAATCCACCGGTACGGCCCGCGCCGAATCAATTGATGGTTGGTCTTGATGGTCACCGTCCCGCTCCAGTTGCTTCCAAGAATCAGCCGCGCCCACAGCGCGAAAAGCAAACCGAGAATCGTCGCCATCACGCACAACCACAACCAACTGGCATTGGCTGAAATAATCGGACGCGCCAGCCACGCTCCTCCAAACCCCTCCCGAAAAACCAGCGCGAATCCCAACATCGCCGGCAGCAAATGTTCAACTCGCTGCATGGCGCTCTCGCGCCGTTTCGTGGACTTGCTGAAAAACGCCATCGCCAGCCACCACACCGCCCAAATCGTCCAGGCTTCTTCCGCGAGGTGCAAAGCCCGCCGCGAACTAAGTGACACCGCAGCCGCAAACGACTGCAGCAACGCCGTGCTAGTCGCCTCCGCAATTGCATGCGCAAAAAATCCGGCCACGAACATCGTGTTCCCCTGAGGCAGTACTTGCAATGAAACCATACAACGCCATATTGGTGCTTGCCAGACCAAAATCGCGCTCCAAAATGGGCTCACCATGAAATCCAGAAAAGCTTCCAAACACCGCCAAAATACCGGCCCCCGCACGCTCGCCATTCACGCTGGAGAACCACGCCGGCACGGCGTCGGGGCCGCTGTGGTCACCCAGATTTGCCGCTCCTCCACCTTCACATTTTCTTCCACCGCGGAAATGAAGCGCTGGGCCGAAGGAAAGAGCAGCGCCTACATTTACACCCGCTACGGCAATCCAACGCTTCGCGTGGCCGAAGAGAAAATCGCCGCACTGGAAGGCGCGGAAGCTGGCATGGTCACTTCCAGCGGAATGGCTGCCATTTCCTCGGCGCTGCTAGGCGCGCTGAAACAAGGCGATGAAGTGATATCCACCGCGCAACTTTATGGCGGCACCTACCGCCTGATGCGCGACGTTTTTCCCGATATGGGCATTACTGTCCGCCATGTCGCTACCTCCCTCGATGGCATCGAAGCTCTGGTCACGCCGCGCACAAAAGTTCTGTACGTGGAAACTCCCACCAATCCAACGTTGCGCCTGGTAAATCTGGAAAAGGCTGCAGCCTTCGCGAAGAAGCACAATCTCGTTTCCATTATTGACAACACTTTCGCTACTCCCATCCTGCAAAAACCAATCGCTATGGGTTTTGATATGGTGGTGCACAGCGCCACCAAATATTTGGGCGGTCACTCGGACATCATCGCCGGCGCCGCGGCCGGCAGCCAAAAGTGGATGGACCGCGTCCGGCACATGGTGATTTATCTTGGCGGCTCCATGGATCCCGGCGCGGCATTTCTGCTCATCCGCGGAATTAAAACCGTGGGCGTGCGCATACAGCAGCAATGCGCGAACGCCATGGCCGTCGCAAAATTTCTACAGCAGCATCCCAAAGTTGCCCAGGTGCACTATCCAGGATTGAAATCACATGCCGATCACGCACTCGCGAAAAAACAGATGAAAGGTTTTGGTTCCATGCTGGCTTTCGATTTGAAAGGCGGATTGCCCGCCGCAAGAAAATTCTGCGACCGCATACAATTGTTTCTGCTTGCAGCCAGTCTGGGCGGAGTCGAATCGCTCGTCGTTCTGCCCATCTACACTTCGCATTACAATATGAGCCTGGACGAACTGGCTGCGGCAGGCGTCACACCGGGAACCGTGCGCGTTTCCGTGGGCCTCGAAGACATTGAAGATCTGCTCGCGGATTTAAAACAGGCTCTCGCTTAGCGTACATACGAACCGCTGGATTTTAGCTGATGTCAAGAGCATGATTGTTCATAGCTATCCCGCCGAAGCGTCGCGTGGAAATGTTAGCGTGGCAAGCTGCGTGGAACGTTTCCGTGCAGAAGCGTTACGTGCAAGTATTACGTGTAAGAGTCACGGAGGTTGAAATGGCTCGTAAATTCACAGTTTTAATTTTCGCGGCGCTTCTTTCTGTGGCTGCAGCTCGCGCCAACAATTCGACCGCCGGGGTGCCGGCCTTCGACCAACTTAAGAGTTTGGTGGGGGAGTGGGAGGGCACCAACGGCGGCGGGACCGTGAAAGTCACCTACACCCTGGTGGCCAACGGCACCGCATTGATGGAGCGTCTGCAACCCGCCAATGAGCCGGACATGATTACCATGTACTCGGCGGATGGCGACCACGTCGTCGTCACGCACTATTGCAGCGGCGGAAATCAGCCGCAGATGGTGGCGCAGGCGACCACCGGGAAATCCGAAAAGCTTTCGTTCACACTGGTTCGTGTTACTGGACTGAAAACTCCGGACGAGGCGCACATGGTCGGCCTGGTGCTTACTCTCTCCGATAAAGATCACCTGACACAGGAATGGAAATATCAGAGCAACGGGAAAATTTCCGAGAATTTGGTTCAGTTCACCAGAAAACCGGAAAAAGTGGCGACCGTTGTGCCTCAGGGAAACTAAAAGTAAATTCCGAGCGTTACCAACAACTCCACAACAGAATTTGCACCGCAACGATTCGTCGCGCTTGAACCGTGGCCATTGCCGTTACAATTGGCGCTATGGCCAACGACATCAGTCCGCTGCATAAAATGCGCGCGGAAATTCTGAGTGGCTCGACATCGCCTCGTGACCTTGCCGAGCGCGCGTTGAAGAATGCCAACCAAAACACTGGTCGCAACGTATATATTTCACGCGACGAAGATTGGACGCTGCGCGAAGCCGATCGCGTGCAAAAAGAATTTTCCGTGGGCGAATTGTCTGCCCGCGAATCTTCTTCCGACCAGAAACCTCCGCTGTTTGGACTTCCGGTTTCGCTGAAGGACTGCTTCGACCTCGAAGGATTCCGCACCACCGCCGGTACCCGCTACTACGCCGAAAAAAACGAAATCGCCCGCGAAGATTCCGCCGTCGCAAAAAAAATGCGCGAGCAGGGCGCGGTCATCACCGGCAAAACCAATCTGCATCCCCTGGCCTACGGCATCACCGGAGAAAATCCCGATTTTGGCGATTGCCTGCAACCCGCCGATGCGACTCTGCTGACGGGAGGCTCCACCAGCGGAGGCGCCGCTAGTGTGCAAGAAGGTTCGGCCGTCGCCGCGATCGGCACCGATACCGGTGGCTCCATCCGAGTTCCCGCAGCGCTCTGTGGACTAGCCGGCTACCGCGCATCCATCGGCCTCGCCTGGGAACGCGATTTGTGGCGCGGCGGAGTACACCTTGCGCAATCTTTTGACACGCTAGGCTGGATTTTCCGCGACCTGCGAGATGCGCCGCTGCTCGCAGAAGGCTTGTTCGGCTTGCAGGTCCTACGCGAAACCGGTTTTCGCGCGCGCAATTTTCAGGCCCCACCCGGCCTTCAAGTAAAGATCGGCGCAATCGCTGCAGAATTTCTGCACGATTGCGACGCCAACGTCCTCGCCGCATTCGCATCTTGCAAACAGTCGCTCGCTGCCAGCGGAGCGGACGTCCAATCATTTGACGCCGCGTATTGGGAAGACGCGCTTTCCATCTACGCGCCCATTCAGGCCAGCGAAGCCGCCGCAATTCACGCCGCAGCTACCGGTGGAGACTATTCCTGCTTCCCAGCGCCGCCGGGCTGCGAGAACCTCTGGCACTTTCCAAAAGCAATATCCGAGCGGCTCGCCTGGGGCGCATCACTCACCGCCGAAGAAGTGCAGCGGCAACGCCAGCGCCACGCCGAATTTCGCAATCGTGTGGATGCGTTGTTCCAGTCGTTCGATTTCCTGATCATGCCCTGCTCGCCCATCAGCAAACTCGAAGCCGGAAGAGATCACACCCAAACCCGCCCTACGATTCTGCGTTACACCACACCGCTGAGCCTGGCAGGATCGCCAGTAGTCACCCTGCCATTTCCCAACGGTGCCGGCATCCAACTCTCCGCCCCACGCGGCCAGGACTCCCGCCTCCTAACCTACGCCGCCGCGCTCGCCACCTAATTTCCTCAAGTCTTTGTTGGGGCGCAACGTGCTGCGCTCCAAGGGTACGAAAAGTCGTGCCCCTACAGGACAAAGTATGGAAAGTCGCCAGAACGGCGCCTACTGTTCGACTTGGTAGCGGGCCATCATACCGGCTTGCATATGTTCGTCGAAGTGGCAGTGGAACATCCAGATGCCGGGATCGTCGGGGACCATGTCCACGGTTTCCATTTGTGCCGGCGCGATGAAAATTACGTCGGTGCGTTTGCCATTTTGCAGGACCACGTTGCCGTGCCAATGCGGAGTGTGCAGGTTCAACCCTTCGCCTAGCGTGACCACGTACCAGCGGACGCGTTCACCTTTTTTCATGGTCATCAGCGGGAGATTGGCGTACTGGAAGCCGTTGATGGTGGCTCTAAAATTGGCGAAGGCGAAACCGGAACCGAAAAGGTTGTAATTGCCCAAATGATCTGTGGGAGAGTTTTCCAGCTTCTCGACATGCTTGGGATCGCTGGTGTAGGTGTCAATGTTGTGCTGCAGATACCAACTGGTATTTTCATCGACGATCATGAACAGGGTGACGAATTCGCGGTCAACGTCGGTGGGCCGGCCGGCTGGTCCGGAGGACCCTTTTCTGCTGATGAGCATCACGCCGACCAGGCCGCTCTCGACGTCTTTCGGTTCATCGGCGTGGGAATGATAGAGCCAGACGACGGAACTGGGATCGTTCGGACCGGGGCCGGCACGCTCCGGAACTCGCCAGGTGTAGATATGAGTTTTTCCGGGCGGGACGCCCATTTTGTCGGCGCCAGAGTAGCCGTCGTCGTAGCCGGAGCCTTCGGAATCCTTGGCGTAGAAAACGCCATGAGGATGCATGGAAAAAGGGTGAGTGGCGTTGTTTTTGAAGACAACACGGATGGTGGCGCCGACTTCAGCGCGCAGCACTGGACCGAGCATGCCCAGATGCTCCCACTCGGGCGGACGCGGTTTCAGTTTGGTGAAGCTGTCGTTGGTGTATTCGCGATATATCGCTTTACGATAGGTCGTGCCGATGCGATGAGGGCCGCGCTCGGTGAAAACTTTGGCGTAGCCGGTAAACTCCATTCCCATCATTTTGTCGATGCCTAACGGAGTGTAGTTCCATTCGACTTCGTCGGCAGCGACGTAGTAAGTGTGGACGGTGGGTGCAGATTTCTCCTGAGCGTTTATAGGAAATGCGAATGAAAGAAGGATAAGGGCAACGAACAGGACAGACTTGTGCATGGAGCTCCTGAAATGACCGCTGGTTCCAAGAATGTTAATTTGCTGGTTCGGAATATGGCCTTTAGTGTCTGCATCATACATGCTGGTGGAAGGACCTACAACGGAATTGCGGAGGTGGTGGTGAGGAAGGGAAAAAGATTCCTCGGATAGAGGCACCCTCGGAATGACAGTAGTGAACCGGTCCTAATCTTCGCCGATGTCTTCGTTCCAGATGGCGGGATTTTTTTGAATATAGTTGGTAAGCAGCGTGACACATTCCAGGGAGTCGAGGTCCAGGACTTCGATGTCGAGCGAGCGGAGCCAGTCGATGCCGCCCTGGAAGGTACGGCTTTCGCCGATGATGACGCGGGCAAAATTAAATTGCCGAACCAAGCCGCTGCAATACCAGCAGGGAGCTAGCGTCGTGACCATGGTTAATTTTTTGTAGCTGCGCTGGCGACCAGCGTTGCGGAAGGCGTCGGTCTCTCCGTGCAAGGATGGATCGCCATTTTGTACGCGGCGATTGTGACCGGAACCGACGAGCGTTCCGTGTTCATCGAAAATGGCGGCGCCAATAGGAATGCCGCCTTCGGCGAGTCCCTTGCGGGCTTCGGCGATGGCGACAAGCAGCATCGCGCTGAAATGCAACGTGTTGGGCATGGCCAAAAGTATACGCGGTTATCTTTTGGCGGAGTGCGAGAAGTCCTTGCTTACGTTGAGATCCTTCCCGTTTCGGCAGGAAAGGAAACGCTCAGGATGACAAGACTCGAAGGATCGGCTGTGCGCGAAACAGAGTTTCGCAAACGTTTTTGCGCGGGGGGCGGAGAAAAACGAGTGGGGAGAAAATGGGGTACTATTTGTCGCGCAAGATGGGCGCGCAAATTCAAGGAAAGTGGAAATCGATGAGCAGGGATTCGCATTTGGTGGCGTCGCCACGGGTGGTGAACATCGAGGATTTGCGTTGGCTTGCGAAGCGGCGCCTGCCGAAAGCCATTTTTGATTATTTGGATGGCGGAGCGGAAGATGAAATCACGTTGCGCGAAAATTGCCGGGTATTTTGCGACTACACATTTCGGCCGCGGCATGCGGTGAAATTTCCCGCATACAATTCGCGCAGCACGGTATTGGGAGCGGAGATTTCCTTTCCGGCTTTTTTGGCCCCAGTGGGTTACAGCCGCGTCATGCACCCAGGGGGAGAAGTTGTTGCGGCCGCGGCGGCCGGTAACGCTGGTACCGGCTACACGCTCTCCACAATTTCGGGACACAAACTGGAAAACGTGCGAGCGGCGACGAAGGGTCCGGCCTGGTATCAACTTTATTTAGTGGGCGGACGTGAAGTTGCTGAAGGCGGGATCGAACGCGCGCGAAACGCCGGCTTCAACGCGCTGATGGTGACCATCGATACGCCGGTGGCGGGAATGCGCGAACGCGATCTGCGTAACGGCATGACGGAAATGTTTGCGGGATCGCTGTTCGCAAAACTTCCGTATTACCAGAGTATTCTCGAACATCCTGGATGGCTGATGGCATTTTTGCGCGATGGCGGAATGCCACGATTGGAAAATGTAGTGATTCCGGAAAAAGGGCCGATGTCGTTGATGGATGTGGGGTCAGCATTGTCGCGCGCTGTGGTTACTTGGGAGGATTTGAAATGGATTCGCGAGATGTGGCGCGGGCCAATCATTATTAAGGGCGTGCTGACCGGAGACGACGGCAAGCGCTCGGTGGATGAAGGGGCGGCAGCGATTGTGGTTTCAAATCACGGCGGGCGGCAGTTGGATTGTGTGTCGTCGTCGTTGCGAGCGTTGCCGGAAGTTGTTGCGGCCGTGAATGGCCGCGCAGAAGTTTTGATGGACGGCGGCGTGCGGCGAGGCAGCGATATCGTGAAGGCTTTGTGTTTGGGCGCGCGGGCAGTGCTGATTGGGCGAGCTTATGCTTATGGACTGGCCGCGGCGGGACAGGTTGGAGTGGCCCGGGCGCTGGAGATTTTGCGGGCGGACGTGGACCGGACGCTGCGATTGCTGGGGTGTCCATCGGTGGCGGCGCTGGATGCGTCGTATTTGGAAAAAACGCGAAACGGATAAATGGGATCGAGTTCACTCGAGGCTTGGCGTTGCATTGCTAGACGCGGGCGCGGCGGGCCGTGCCCCTACGAGCCGCGGCGTGAACCTGCGGCTACATAAAGAGAAAAGAAAACGCAAGAAACGTAAAAGCAGGATGGCCACCTGAAGCTGGCCGCTACCTGAGCCGCTACGTACGGGGAGCGGTGATGGCGTTTCGGATGGCGGCTAGTGGAGCTTCGTCGTTGAATTGTGCGGCGCCATTTTCTACGCGAATTCCTAATTGCTTCCAGAGCGGGTCCAGATCCACTTGCATCGGACGATCGCGCATTTCTTCGTAAAGTTTCACTAGCACCTCGACTCCCACCGCGCGGTCGCCGGTGTGCAGCGCTTTTTCGATGGGCCAGTCGTTTAGCATACTGCCGCCTGCGTTTAGGATTCCGCGCAGAGCGTCCTGCAAACCTTTTTTGTTTTGCGTTTGTTTGCGAATTTCCAGGTCAGCCAAAAAACAAAAAAGCGCGCCACCCCAGTAAGTGCGGCCCCAAGTGTGCGTGTGGTCGAGGCCTTGGTCGCCGGATTGCGGCAGGCCTTTGGGCATGTCGCGAACTAGTTCGAACCACATTCGTGATGCGCTGAATTGTCCGGCCTGGATTCGCGCGATGGGTTCGATGTAGGTGGCGATGCCCTCTTCAATCCAGTGGTGTTCATCCTGCATATTGGGAAACGTGAGATGAACCATTTCGTGGGCCAGCATCCAGTCGGAGTTCAAATCGTCTTGGCTGGTTTGTGAGCCGACGGCGATTCGAATGAAGCCGCCGTCGCGGGAAAAGGTCTGGCCGCCACGCAGGCCTTTTCCTTCGAACGAGCGAATCTGAAGGGTGAGATGCGGCACCGGATAACGTCCGTAGTATGCGACAACTGCGTCGGCGGCTTTCTGAACCCATTGTTTGAGTTGCGAATCGGAAACCTTCAGGGCGTCGGCGGTAACGGTGGCGTCGATTTTCGAGGAAGCTGCTTCGACGGTGAAATTAGTTTCGGCGCGAAGCCGCTGGGGAATGGACAGCAGTAGAAAAAAAGAAAAACACACTTGCAAATAAATTGAGTTCGCGCATCCGGTGCCGGTCACGGAACTCCTTCCTGGCCTGGATGAACAATATTATACCGCTACAGGTCGCGAGCCTCGGTGGTCGCGGTGGTGGGAAGGTGAGCAAATCGCCTTAGCAGATAATCGACGCAGAACCTTCCCGGGCCGAAGATCAGGATGATGAGGGAGGCAATCAGAAATACGTATGGTGCGGCGGCATAGAATTTGTCGGGGTCGGAGAGGATCGAGAAGAGGGCTTCGCGATCGGCGGTTACGTAGGCCATGACCATGTTGATGGTGAGGACCAGAGCCGTCATGCGAGAAAAAAGACCGATGGCGAGAAAGAGGCCGCCGAAGAATTCAACACAGGAGATGAAGACAGCCATCTGCGCGGGCATGGGGAGATTCAGGCTGGTAAAAAAATCCGTGACTTTGCCGAGATTGTGAAGCTTGCCCCAGCCACTTTGGACCAGTTGCCAGCCCCAGTAGAGACGGACCAGCAGTAGGAAGGGGGATTGCAACAGTGACACAAGCGCGAAGAAGCGGTCGTGAAGATTGGTTAGTTTGTTGATGAGTGAGCTCATGCTGACTATCGATTCATAACCGACGAAAAGGTATCATGCGGTGATCACTTTTTTGCCGACCTTCTCTTCTCAAACTTTTGCGCTTTCGCAGACTTTTGCGCCGGTGCGCAGAACCAGCCGAGATTGGACCAGTTTTGAAACCAGGCGGTTACTTGCTCGAGATCGGCCGCAAATGTCTTGGAATGCTTGGAGAAAGTGGCGTCTATGGCCTGGCCGAGGGT
>Ga0209488_10003783_pt1 | contig 12023 bp, 5 predicted proteins | sample Rivendell_Oct201_8_FD_188349 | JGI IMG/M metagenome (GOLD analysis project Ga0209488, IMG submission 188349) | Vadose zone soil microbial communities from the Eel River Critical Zone Observatory, Northern California, USA -... | ecosystem: Environmental > Terrestrial > Soil > Vadose zone >...
TGCGAACTGCTGCAACACGTGGTGGGGCCAGGATTTCAGCCGGATCCGCCCGGCACCCGGCAACCACGAATACCTGACCGCGGCCGCTGCCGGCTACTTCGGCTACTTCGGCGCCGCGGCCGGCAATCCGACCCAGGGCTGGTACGCCTACAACCTCGGCAGCTGGCGGTTCTACGCTCTCAACAGCAACTGCAGCGATGTGGGCGGGTGCGGCGTGGGATCAGCCCAGGAGAACTGGCTCAGGGCAGACCTGGCGGCCCATCCGGCGGCCTGCGTTGGAGCCTACTGGCACCATCCGCGGTTCTCGTCGGGTGAGCACGGCAGCAGCACGGCCACCCAGGCACTCTGGCAGGACCTCTACAACGCGAATGCGGAGCTGGTCCTGAACGGTCACGATCACGATTACGAGCGGTTCCTGCCGCAGACGCCCACCGGTGTCCTCGATGTCACTCGCGGCCTGCAGGAGTTCGTCGTCGGGACGGGTGGCCGGAGCCACTACGCCATCACCACGCCGATCGCGAACAGTGCGGTCCGCAACGACTCGACGTTCGGAGTCCTCAAGCTGACCCTTCACCCGAACGGCTGGGACTACGAGTTCGTGCCCGTGGCCGGCCAGACGTTCACTGACTCCGGCAGCGGGACCTGCCACTGAGGCACGTTCCGCGGGCCGGGGGGGCCGTCAGGATTGGCGGGTCGGCACGATCAGGGTTGGCCGGTCAGCACGAACTGCCACGCGCACTCGGAGTTGACGTCGAAGTAGTAAATGCCCGCCGGCACGCCTTTGATCACGACCTTTTGACCCTTGACCGGCTTGGTGATGCGCTCGTTCATCAACTCGTACAGGTGCTCCTCGCTCGTCGACTCGAGCGCGGCCTTGTGCAGGCAGGCGGTGGTCGACGGCGGCGACGCCGACCATACGACGACGTACGTTCCCGCGGTGAGGGCGATGGGGTCCGAGCTATCGGCACCCGTGCCCTCGACGGTGATCGGCCCGTTCGATGACGCCGGCCCGGGTGAAGCGCCAGTCGCGGCGGACCCCGAGCCCGTGGGTGCCACCGTCGCGGGCTGGCTGCTCGAGGCGGCGGGACCCACACAGGCTGCGACGATCAGCGCACCGATGAGCGCCAGGGCGAGGGTCGAGCGGCGCATGGAGCGGAAAACGGGCATTCGCATCGGCCCGCCTATAATGCCTCCCGCTGTCGGTCATGGCAGGAACCACGCTTCGGCCGGCACAACCAAGCACTCTGAGGGACCCTGGCACTGAACCCCATCGATCGGCCTGGACGCCGCTCACGTCGCCCCGTCGCCATCGGTGTGCTCGCGGTCGCCGCCGTCGCGATCGTCCTCGCGCTGCAGTCGGTCATGGGAGGGGCTCCATCCGGCGGCTCGCCCTCGCCGTCGCTGATCGCGGCCGTGTCGTCGGCGAGCGTTGGGCCGACGGAAAGCCCGACCGGCTCGCCCGCGGCCACGTCGTCCGCCACGCCGGAGTCCAGCGTCGAGTCGAGCCCAACGGCGGTTGCCTCTCCGACGGCAACGGCTACCGCGAAGGCGACTGCGGCGCCGACACCGAAGCCAACCCCGAAACCAACTCCAAAGCCGACGCCAAAGCCCACACCCGCCCCGCCGGTCGCCGCTGCGTGGCCGAAGATCGGGCACATCTACGAGATCGTGCTCGAGAACAAGGAGTACGGGTCGGTCATCGGTGACAGCTCCGCGCCGTACATCAACAGCCTGGCCAACAAATACGGCCTCGCGACGAACTACACGGCGGTGTCGCACCCGTCGCTCCCCAACTACCTCGCGCTCTGGTCCGGCTCGACGCAGGGGAAGACGGACGACGGCACGTACAACTTCACAAAGGGCCGCACGCTCGCCGACCAGATCGAGGCGTCGGGCCGAAGCTGGCACGTCGCCGCCGAGAATGTGCCGCTCGGCTGCTTCACCGGCAGCACGGCATCGGACGGCCCGGACGGACCTGGCGACTACGCACGCAAGCACGAGCCGGCCATCAGCTGGACGAGCGTCTCGACGAACCCGAGCCGCTGCGACAACATCACCGACTTCACCCACTTCAGCCCGGGCCTCGGGAACTTCTGGTTCATCGCTCCGAACCTGTGCCACGACATGCACGATTGCCCCGTGGCGACCGGCGACGCCTGGCTCAAGGGGTTTCTGCCCGGCATCCTCAATTCGGCTGCGTACAAGAGCAACGGCCTGATCGTCCTGACGTTCGACGAGGGATCGAGCGGCACGGGTGGCGGCGGGAAGGTCGCCACGATCCTGATCAGTCCCAAGGCCAAGACCAGCTTCACCTCGAACCACGCCCACAACCACTATTCGCTCGTCCGGACCATCGAAAAGCTGTGGGGCATGCCCTGCATGGCCAACAGCTGCTCCGCGAATACGCTCCGCGAATTCTTTCCGTAGGGCGCCCCCGGCCTCGGGCCCCAAGGCGGCGGCTACAATGCCCGCGACACGCCGCGTCCGATGCACGGCGACGCGGCGCGGGCTGGGCTCGGACGAGCGAGGGGATGCTTGGCTAACAATCCCGGAGGGGGCGCCGACCGGACCGCTGGGCGTCGAACGGGTGCGATCCTCGGCTCGCGACCGATCCTGATCTCGCTTCTCGTTCTTGTCGCGGCAGCGTTCCTTTCGATCGTGTTCGTCCTTACTCGGCCGAAGCCGTTCGAGCTCGGCCAGGCCGATGCCAGTCCGTCGCCGACTGCCGCTGCGTCCGCGACGCCGCGGGCGAGCGGCCCGCCGACTGCCGACTTTCGCTTCCTGCCGGCGCTGACCCCGGCCCAGGTCCTGCCGACGCCGACTCCGCCGGCCCCCTTACCGAGCGGCTCGATCGCGGTCGGCCTGGCGACTCAGGCTTTGGCGCCGACAAACGCGGCTGCACTCTCGATCAGCTGGACAGGTCCCGACGGAAAGCCCGTCAAGAGCGGGGTAACCCTCCGGGCCGGAGTCGACCAGGGCAAGCTGCGGACACTGCCGCTTGCCCCTGGCGCGGCGCGAATCAGTCGTTCCTCGGCGACCGGTCACGATTACGTCTACCGCCTGGACGTTGCCGGATCGTCCGGCACCGTCGGCTCGTGGGCGGCGACGGCCTTTCGGCTGAGCTCGATCGACGATCGTGACGCGAGCATCACCTACAAGGGCGCATGGTCCGCGGCCGGTTTTCGCGGGTACCTGGGCCAGTCCGCCCGCTTCAGCGAGACCCCAGGCGACACCGCCACATTCACGTTCAACGGCCGAAGCATCGCCTGGGTCGGACCGGTCGGTCCGGGCCGAGGCGTGGCGAGGGTGCAGGTTGACGGCGCCGACGCCGGGACGATCTCGCTGGTTGCTGGCCACTACGATCCGCGACGGGTCCTCTTCGTCCGATCGTGGCCAACCGCCGACCAGCACGAGGTCCGGATCACCGTCGCCGGGCGCCGTGGCGCGGCGGTCATGATCGATTCGTTCACGGTCGTCGGTCCGCCCAGGGATCCGGCCGCGGATACCGGCCCCCCGGCGCCGCCAGAGGCGACGCTGGCGAACGCAAAGCTGCCTCTCAGGGCCGCGTTCTACTACGGCTGGTATCCAGAGGCCTGGCGGCAGGCGGGCAGCGGGTCCTGGTCGAACTTCCATCCGAGCGCAGGCGCCTACGACTCGAGCGACGCGAAGCTGTTGGCCGGCCAGATCCAGGCGATGCGCTATGGCGGCATCGGTGCCGGGATCGCGTCGTGGTGGGGTGCCGGCACCCGGACCGACGGGCGGATGAGCCAGCTTCTCGCAGCCGCCCGAGGAACCGGCCTTGCCTGGGCCGTAAACGACGAGGTCGAGGAGGTCGCCGACCCCGACGCCGCGACCATCGCCTCGACGCTCCAGTACATCGGCGACCACTACGCGAATGATCCGGCGTACCTGCGGATCGGGGGCCGGTTCGTGGTCTTCGTCGGGGCCGCCGCAACCGACGGCTGCGACATGGTCGAGCGCTGGACGAAGGCAAATACGGTGCACGCCTTCCTCGTCCTGCCGGCGGTCCAGGGCCGCGCGGGTTGCGCGAGCCGGCCCGACGAGTGGTACGCGCTGGATCCGACGCTCAGCGATCAGCAGGTCGACCAGTCGAGCTACACGATCAACGCCGGCTTCTGGCGGCCGGGAGAACAGGCCCGCCTGGCGCGTGACCCAACCCGCTGGTCGCAGAGCATCACGGCGATGATCGCGTCGGGCGCTCGACTCCAGCTGATCAGCAGCTTCAACCAGTGGGGCGACGGGTCGAGCGTCGAGAGCGCGGTCGAGTGGGCCTCCGCTTCGGGCTACGGCAGCTATCTCGACGCGCTTCATGCCAATGGCGCGGGCGGCCCACCGGCCAGTGGCCCGCCGGTGAGCAATGGTTCGGGCGACGCGGTGCTCGTCGGCGCCGGCGCGATTGCCTCGTGCGCCAACACTAACGATGAGGCAACCGCGCAGCTCGTCGGCCCCATCGCGGGGACCGTCTTCACGGTTGGTGATAACGCCTTCGATTCCGGCACGCTCGACGAGTTTCGGACCTGCTACGGGCCCTCCTGGGGAGCGTTCCTCGATCGAACCCGCCCGTCGGCCGGCACCCGCGAATACACGATCGACGGCGCCGCCGGTTACTTCACCTACTTCGGGGCGGCCGCCGGCGAGCCGGGCAAGGGCTACTACGCGTACGACCTCGGCAGCTGGCGGATCTACGTCCTCAACTCGAACTGCAGCAAGATCGGTGGCTGCAGTCGAGGATCCCCGCAGGAGGATTGGCTGCGGGCCGACCTCGAGGCGCATCCGAACGCGTGCATCGGCGCCTATTGGCAGGCGGCCCGCTTCAGCTCGGGCCGCTTCGGCGACGACCCCAGGTTCGAGGCGTTCTGGCAGGACCTGTACGACCATGGCGCGGAATTCGTGATCAACGGGCACGACCACAACTACCAGCGCTACGCGGCGATGACACCGACCGGCAAGCGCGACTCGGCGAAGGGCCTCCGGGAGTTCATCGTCGGAACCGGTGGCAACGGCCACACGGCCCTCAAGACCGTCTCAGTGCCGAACCGCGAGGCCGCCAATGACAAGGCATACGGAGTCCTCAGGTTGACGCTTCACCCGACTGGCTACGAGTGGCAGTTCCTGTCGACGCAGAAGACGTCGTTCGAAGACGCTGGTGCGGACAGCTGCCACTGACGGATCTCGTTTCGGCGGGTCAGTCGGTCGAACGACGGCGACGGAGACGGGCCAGGGCGGCTACGACGAACACCGCCCAGGCGAGCGCGGCGACGGCGCCAGCGATCGCAAGCGTCGGCAGGCTGATGCCTCCTGACGGCGCGGGATCGGGCAGCGGAGGAAGGGTCGGCGTCGGCGAGGGGACAGGCCCGATTGCAACGGTGTAGGTGGCCTTGGCCAGGCAGCGAGTCTTGCCCTTCCCGCCCTGCGCCGAGACGGTATAGCGTCCCTGTTCCCCGTACGCCGCACCAAGAAGCAGGCTGAAGCCGCCCTTCTTGTCCGATTGGACGCTGACATCCACCTTTGTGCCACCGCCCTTGAGGCTGATGGCAATGGCGGTGTTCGCGGCGAAACCGGTGCCGCGGAGGGAGTACGGCGTGCCGGTCTGGGCCTTCGCCGGCGCGACGAGACGGCACTTGTCGGCGGCATCGATGGGCGTCGCCTGGGCGAGGGCGAGCAATAGCAACGTCGCGACGGCGGCCGTGACGCACAGGCGCGAGGCCGCGGTCTTCAGTCCGGGCTGGGTCGCCGGTTTTGCGTCGGCGGTCTCTGCGCCGTGACGGCGACGGTTTCCGGTGCTGGGACTCCAGGCGGACCTAAGGGCCCACTCCGTTGTTGTGGAGCGCGTCGAGATAGTCGCCGTAGCCCGATGTGCTCTGCCATTGGGTTGCGTCTTCGACAGAGGTCCCTTCGCCCCATTCGGAGAACGTCGTCACCAGCTGCCAGGGGGCAGCGGACGCGATCATGTCGCGTACGTTGCCATACCAGCGGGTTACGTCGCGAACGAGACGAGGCCCGGACTCGCCCGGCTTGTTGAATCCCGGGCTGATTGTGTAGCTGTACCCCGGCCGGCTGTCCGCAGCGGCGGCGGGCGCGTACTGATGCCAACCGTTCGGCTGGTTGGCGCACGCGCTGAAGCCGGGGAAGATCTTGAGGACAATGTACGCACCGATCGCGACGTTGGCCTGCTTCCAGCGGTCGACCGTGGTGCAGTTATCGCTCCCACCGGTATAGACGAATACGACGAAGCGACCGTTCACGCGGAGGTAGGACGGATCCCGGCCGTAGTGGTCCCGGAGGTACGTCAGGTCGGACGTGATCTGGCTCACCGACGGATCGTTATTGCCTTCCTGTTCGTAGTAGACGCTCCACCGTGTCGGCGAGCCGGCGGTCGCGGCGAGGATCTGCGGCATGCGGCCGTCCGTGGGCGTGCCCTGGCCCCACCAGGACGAGATGCCGACGTTGATCTTCCCGTATTGGAATGCGGCCAGATGAGCGGACACCGTTGCGGGCGAGCCCGAGTCGTAGTAGCCGAGGGTCGGGGCGTACATGGTGAACGGGTTAAAGCCCTGCTGGTTCCACGACTCCGGGAACCACGGGTAGTAGAAAGCCGCCCGGATCGGGAAGCTCGGTTGCGGGTCGGCCCCGACGACGATCGTGAGCTGCGGTGGAGTGGCCGTCAGGCGAGACCCGAAGGGGGTCTGCGTTCCGGCACCTCTCAACCCGATGCTCAGGAGGCCTCCCTCGGCGGGCGACGCAAGCGAGAGAACATCGATGCCGGCGCGGTTGCCCGCGATCAGCGCACCTGATGAGCCGGCGGCCGCACCCATGGGCGGAGCGTTGGCGTAATTGATCGTGAGCTCGCCCCAACTGTTGTCAGCGACGCCATACGACGTGGTCTTGATAGTGGTCGAGATCGTGGGGACGAGGCTGAGCGATGCGCTCTGGACGGTCCCGCTGATGCCGGAGAGGTCAAAGCGCAGGTAGCTGTTCAGGATCTGAGTGTCTGGGCTTGTGGGGGTCTTCACCCGCAACGTCGTGGCGTTTCCGAAGTTGAGGGAACTGTTGCTGTCGACATAGCTGTCGGCGACTGGCGTGAGGACAAACGTCTGTGTCGCCGCTGTCGTCGCGTTGGCCGGCGGACTGCTCAGGGCGGAGTGGTTCCCCCCGGCATCGAAGGCGTCGACCGTGTAGCTATGCGTGCTACCACGGACGAGCGGCGTGTCGTGGAAGGACAGCGTCCCTGAGCTCGTGGTTGCGATCGGCGCACCGCCGCCGTCGCGGTAGACGCTGTAGCCGCTTACGGCCACGTTGTCTGTCGAAGCCGTCCACGCCACGTCGATCGCCGTGGATCCGGACGAGGTCGCGGTGACCCCGCCCGGCGCACTCGGCGGGATGCCGTCGCCCGAGATCGTGATCTGTGCTGTCGCGGGTTGACTCGCGCCGTAGATGTTCGACGAGGCCAGGGTGACGGTGTAGGTGCCAGTCGCGGACCACGAGTGGCTCGGATTGGCTGTCGTGCTGCCTTGCGATCCGTCACCGAAGTCCCAGCTCCAGGTCGTCGGCGGGTTGCCGGTGCTCGTATCGGTGAAGTTGATCGCAACGCCGGTGAGGGCGGTGGTTGCCGAGGAGCTGAAGCTGGCCGTTGGAACGCCCCCCGGGCCGGAGCCGACGACGATCGTCAGCTGCGGCGGCGTCGCAGTTTCCCTCGAGCCGAGGCTGATCTGACCGCCTGTTGTCGTGAGGCCGAAGCTCACGAGCCCACCCTGTGCTGGCGCGACCAGCGCGCTGACGTTCACACTGCCGCGAACACCTATCGACAACACCCCCGACGAGCCGATGCTCGCGCCCATGCTTGGAGCATTGGCGTAGGTGATCGCGGTCTCTCCCCAAGTGTTGTCGGACACACCCGAGACGGAGAAGCCGGCGCCGGCGCCCGCAGTCTGCTGGAGGCTCAACGAGGCGCCCTGGATGCTCCCGACGACGTTCGACAGGTCGAAACGCAGGTAGCCGCTCAGCGCGTTGGCGCTTTGGAGGCGAAGCGCAGGGTTCGTCCCGTAGTTCAAGCTGGTGTTCGCCGCGTCGACATAGCTGTCGGCGACTGGCGTGAGGACGTACGTCACCGTGCTGTTGGACGCCGTCGCCGTGGCGGGGCCGCCCGCGGTCGAGTGGTTGCCGGCCGCGTCGAACGCCTGGACCGTGTAGCTATGCGTCGAGCCCGGAGCGACAGACATGTCCTGGTACGAAAGGTTGGGAGCCGTAACGCTCGCCAGCGGGGTCGCGCCGCCGTCCCTGTATACCTCGTAGCCGGTGACTCCTCGATCGTCGGAGGAGGCGGCCCAGCTCACGTCGATCTCGCCCGGCCCGTTTGCCGCAGCGGCGACGGGCCCCGGGGCCGTCGGCGGGGAGGTATCGAGGTTGACGGTGATCTGGGTCGTGGCCGGCGAGCTCGAGCCGTAGCTGTTCGTCGCCACCAGCGTGACCGTGTAGGTGCCCGCCGTCGGCCAGCTGTGGCTCGGGCTCTGGAGCGTGCTCGTGTTCGCGTCGCCGAAGTCCCAGGCCCAGGCCGTCGGGCTCCCGGCGCTCGTGTCGGTGAATGTGACCGTGTCACCGTTGAACACCGTCGTGGCTGAAGACGTGAAGCCGGCAGTTGGTGCGGCCTGCGTTCCGGAGCCGACGACGATCGTCAGCTGGGGCGGGGTCGCAGTCTCACGAGACGCGAGGTTGATCTGGCCGCCCGACCCGGTAAGGCCCAGGCTGAGGAGCCCACCCTCCGCAGGTGCGACGAGCGTGCTCACGTCAGCGCCGCCGCGGACGCCCCCGGTCATCGCGCCCGACGAGGCGACAACGGCACCCATCGTTGGGGCGTTGGTGTAGGAGATCGTGGTCTCACCCCAGGCGTTATCCGAAACGCCCGAGACCGAGAAACCAGGATTGTTGGCGCTCGGCACGAGGCTCAACGAAGCGCTCTGGACCTGGCCGACGACGTTCGACAGGTCGAACCGCAGGTAACTGTTCATGATCGCGCCGGAAAGATTCTTTACCCGGAGCGAGACGGTGCCGCCAAAGTTGGAGTCGACGAGTTGGTTGTCGACATAGCTGTCGGCCACGGGCGTCAGGGTGTAGGTGACCGTGCCGTCAGGCGTCGTCGCCGATGCCGGCCCACCCGCGACCGAGTGATTGGTTGCGGCGTCGAACGCCTTGATCGTGTAGGTGTGGGACGAGTTCGGGGCGACGACCTTGTCCTGATACGACAGGACATCGGGCGTCAGGGTCGCGAGCGGCGTCGAGGAGCCGTCCCTATAGATCTCATAACCCGTCACGCCGACGTTGTCCGTCGAGGCCGACCAGCTGAGGTCGATCTCGCCAGGACCGATCGCCGACGCGGCGACGCTGCCAGGAGCGCTTGGCCCAGTCGTATCGGCAGCGACTGTGATCTGAGCGGTTACTGGCGCGCTCAAGCCGTAGATGTTCGACGTGACCAGGCTCACGGTGTAGGTGCCCGGTGCGGCCCACGCATGAATCGGGTTCTGGAGCGTGCTCGTCGTCGAGTCGCCGAAGTCCCAGCTCCACGCGGTCGGCGGGTTTCCGCCGCTGGTATCGGTGAACTGGACGGGCACGCCGTTGTAGGTCGAGGTCGGCGCAGCGCTGAAGCTGGCCGTGGGGGCTCCGGCCGTTCCAGAGCCCACCACGATCGTCAGTTGAGGCGGTGTCGTCGTCTCACGCGCGGAGAGGCTGGCCTGACTGCCGACCTTGGTCAGGCCGAGGCTCAACAGATGGCCCTGTGCCGTAGCCGTCAGGGCACCGACATCGACGCTGCTCCGGCTGCCGATCGTCAGCGCGCCGGAAGTTCCCACGCTCGAGCCGATCGTCGGAGCCGTGGAGAAGGTCATCGCATACTCGTCCCAGGTGTTGTCCGACACGCTCGAGGCCGAGAATCCGACGTTGCTGGTTGAGTTCGCCATCACGCCGAGCGAGGCGCTCTGGATCCGGCCAACGACGTTGGACAGGTCGAATCGCAGATAGGTGTACATCGTCGTGGTCGAGTTGGCGGTCGGAGAGGCGACCCGAAGGACGTCGGCGCCTCCGTAGTTGAGCCCGGGCGAATCGGAGTTCACATACGTGTCCGCCGAGGGAACGAGCACCAGGGTGACAAGCTGGTCGGGCGTGGTTCCCGATGCAGGTCCGCCCGGCAACGAGCGGTTGCCCGCCGCATCGAACGCCTTGATCGTGTAGCTGTGGGTCGTATTCGGAGCCACGACCGTATCGGGATACGACCGCGCGTCAGGGGCCAGGGTGGCCAGCGGCGTCGTTGACCCGTCCTTGTAGACCTCATAGCCGGCCACGGCGACGTTGTCGGTCGAGGCGCTCCAGCCAAGATCGATCTCGCCGCCGCCGTTTGCGGTTGCGGTGACGCCGCCCGGAGCCGTCGGGGCAGTGGTGTCGGAGGTGTTCTGGCAGGGAATGAGCCCGCTGTCGACGACAGATCCTGTTGGCGTCTGGAACTGGAACGTGGCGCTGGTCGGGTAGAGGTTCAGCTTCAGCGCGCCGAGGTCGGCGAAGTCGGATGCGACCAGATTGGGATCGGGGGTGGTGAATGCCTGGGTCCCGTGTCCACCCGACCCGACGATGATCTCGGTGATCCCGGTTGGCGAGGGACTGAGGTTCCCATCGACCGGCGCGAAGCGCTGATAGTCATGGTCGTGGCCGTTGAGGACGAGCGTGACGTGGTGCTGCGCGAACAGCTGCCACATCGGGATCATCGACACGGTTGAGCCCTCGGGGCCCACGTTCAGGATCGGGTGGTGGTAGTAGACGACCGTGCACGCAGCCGTGTTGGCCGCGAGATCGGCGGCCAGCCAGTTGTACTGACCGCTTCCGACAGCCGTCTGGCCGAACTGGCTGGTCGAGTCGAGCGCGATGAAGTGCCAGCCGTGCGAGTTGAAACTGTAGTAGTGGGGGATGTTGTCCCAGTAGTAGAAGTAGCCGGACGCAGTGTTTCCGATGTATTCGTGGTTGCCGATCACCGGGTCCGTGATGCTGCGGAACTGACCGTATGTCGACGCTGTCCCCGACTGTCCATACCAATTGTTGAACTCCATCGGCGTGCCGTCCTCGTAGACGTCGCCGAGGTAGAAGAACAGGTTCGGGTTCCAGGACGCGATTCGGTTGACCGTGCTCGCGGCGCCCAGGGCACCGTCTGCGCCGTCGCCGACGGCCGCGAGGACGAGCGGCGCGCCCGGCACGGGCGACGTGCCCGCGGTGGGGGTCCACTGGTTGGTGTTCGGCGGCGGGTTCTGCCGACCGTTGGCGATGGTGACGGTCGCAGTCGCGGCAGTGGTGACGAAGTTGTCGCGCATCGTGGCCGAGGCGGCGATGGTGTACGTGCCGTCTCCCCACCGCGCTGAATCAAGAATGAACGTGTACGGCGCGGTGAAGTCCATCAGGAGCGGGGTGCCGTTGATCGTGAAGGTGCCGCGGCGCGCTCCGGGGCTCGTCCCCGTCGCGTCCGCGACGCTGAGCGATACGGTCGAGGTCCCGATGAGCCGGGCGCCTGGAACGGGCGCCGCCAGGCAGACGGTGACCGTGTACGCGCCACCGGCCGGACCGCTCGTTGCGCAGGCGGGCTGCGGTGGCGGCGTGGGCGTGGGCGTCGGCGTGGGCGTCGGCGTGGGCGTCGGGGTCGGCGTCGGCGTCGGCGTGGGTGTCGGCGTCGGGGTCGGGGTCGGCGTGGGCGTCGGCGTCGGCGTGGGCGTCGGCGTCGGGGTCGGCGTGGGTGTCGGTGTCGGCGTCGGGGTCGGGGTCGGGGTCGGCGTCGGTGTCGGAGTGGGCGTTGGCGTCGGCGTCGGAGTTGGTGTCGGGGTCGGCGTCGGCGTCGGCGTCGGCGTCGGGGTCGGCGTCGGTGTGGGTGTCGGCGTCGGTGTCGGCGTCGGCGTGGGCGTGGGCGTGGGTGTCGGAGTCGGAGTTGGTGTCGGCGTCGGCGTCGGTGTGGGCGTCGGCGTCGGAGTGGGTGTTGG
>Ga0209488_10003784_pt1 | contig 12022 bp, 12 predicted proteins | sample Rivendell_Oct201_8_FD_188349 | JGI IMG/M metagenome (GOLD analysis project Ga0209488, IMG submission 188349) | Vadose zone soil microbial communities from the Eel River Critical Zone Observatory, Northern California, USA -... | ecosystem: Environmental > Terrestrial > Soil > Vadose zone >...
GAATTCCTCACGGCATATAGAGCCCGCCGCTCACATGGTAGGTTTGTCCCGTAAGATAGCTGCTTGTGGGCTCACAGATCATGCGCACCATCGCGGCCACGTCCTCCGGAGTGCCTTCGCGGCCGACCGGCAGCGCGGCCTTGATGCCGCTGCCCGATGTGGCCGAGCGCTCGCCGCCGATCTTGCCTGGCACCACGCAATTGACCGTGATCCCGTGCGGGGCAAATTCCGACGCCAGCGCCTTGGTGAATCCTACGATCCCCATCTTGCCGGTGGCCACATGCGCGCGACCGGGCGCACCCAGATGCGTGCTTACCCCGCCCATATTGATGATCCGCCCATATTTATTCTTGACCATGTGGGGCAGCACCGCACGCGAACACAGGAACGCGCCGTCAAGGATGACTGCGAGAATGTCGCGCCACTGCTTGTAGGTCATATCGAGAAAATGCGCCTCGCCGCGATTGGCTGCATTGTTGACGAGAATGTCCACCCGGCCGAACGTTGCCACCACCGTATCGACCATCCGGCCGACCGCGGCCTCGTCCGTGATATCGGACATATGGACCAGCGCACGGCCACCTGCTGCCGTGATTTCGGCTGCCGCCTTGTCGGCTTCCGCGCGCGAGGAACGCGCATTGATGACGACGGCTGCACCGTCGCGCGCCAGCGCAAGCGCCATGGCCTTGCCGATGCGGCGCACGCCCCCCGTAATGATTGCGACCTGTCCGTCGAGTGTTCGATCACCTGGCAATTGGGCCTCCACGAATGCGTTGATTGTCACCGGTCACGACACCGGGCAGTATACGAACTCAATCCCATACGCGAGGCCCCATGAGTGAGCAATCCAGTGATCAATCCGGTGTTCAATCCACCGAACCGATTTCTCCGCTGACCAAAGCTCTGTCCGAGTACATTGCCGGCACCGCCGATCGCGCCCTGCCCCCGGCGGTCGCCGAGAAAACCCGCCACCACGTCCTCGACACGATCGCGGCAATCGTCTCCGGCTCGCGGTTGCGTGCCGGCAGGCTCGCCACCGGATATGTGAGCCGCCTCGCTGGGGTGCCTGAAGCCCTTGTCATCGGCACATCGTTCCTGGTGCCGGCCGAGTTCGCGGCCCTTGCCAACGCAATGTCAGGGCATGCGGACGAAACCGACGATTCCCATCTCGGCGGCCGTTTCCACCCGGGCTGCGGGATCGTGCCGGCGGCACTTGCAGTCGCCGAACTCAAGGAATGCTCGGGCGCGCAATTCGTTCGTGCTGTCGCGCTCGGCTATGACATCGGGGCGCGGCTCAACATGTCGATGGGCTATTCAGAACCCAACAACAGGCCGGGGCACAGCACGCACAGTCTCGGCACCGCGTTCGGAGCGGCAGCAGCCGCTGCCGCGCTGCTGCGTTTCGATGCACGACAAGTGCGGCACGTTCTCTCTTACGCGGGCCAGCAGGCATCAGGCGTGCCCTATTGGCATCGCGACAGCGAACATGTGGAAAAGGCCTTCGACTTCGGCGGCATGGGGGCGCGAAACGGCGTGGCCGGTGCCCTCATGGTGGCAGCCGGGTGTACCGGCATTGAGGATCCGTTCACGGGCCGCAACAACTTCTACACGGCCTTTGGCGAAAAGCCGGCGCCGGAGGAACTCACGCGCGGGCTCGGCACACGGTTCGAGATCATGGAGGCCACGATCAAGAAATGGTGCGTGGGCTCGCCGATCCAGGCTGTGCTTGACGCCTCAACTGCTCTCGCCGCGGAGCATCGGATGCGCCCGGACGACATCAAGGCGATCCGCATTACTATGCCAGATGACCGCATGCATATCGTCGACAACCGCTCGAGCCCGGACCTCTGCGTACAACACCTGGCATCGATCGCCATCGTGGACGGCACCGTGAGTTTCGAGGCGACCCACGATCACAGCCGCATGAACGACAAGACCATACGGGCTGTGCGCAGCCGCATCACCATGATCCCGAGCCCGGAACTCACCAAGGCGGTTCCGGCCCGCCAGGCCATTGTCGAAATCGATCTTGCGAGCGGCGCCACCGTGCGTCATCACGCCAAGGCGGTGCGCGGCACGCCGGACAATCCGATGACCACGCAGGAAATCGAAGGCAAGGCGCATGATCTCGTTCTGCCGATCATCGGACCGGAGCGCGCGCGCAAACTCGTAGAGGCGGTGAGGAACATCGACAAGTTGCGCTCGCTGCGTGAATTGCGGGTGTTGTTGCTGGCCTGAGCGCGAAGCGTCCGGAACAATGTCACCCTTCACGCAGCAAGGCCTGTCAACAGGGCGAGCGGAGCGACAGTCTCGGGCAGCGCATCGATGATGGTCGTACCGGTAAGGCGGTCTACGCGTTGGGGATGCTTGGGGTTTGGCCGAAACAGGAGATAGCGAGCGTCGCCGGAAGCGAGGAACTCGATCGTCAGGCGGCGTCCCTCAGGGCCATGCCATTCGGCGTAGACATCGCCTGCGGGCGTCGCGGTCAGGTCGGGGTAGCCCGAAGCCGCGCTCGCTTCGAGGAAATCAACCAATCCTGCAAGCGATTGAGCCGACAGGGTGTGCCCCTCATAGTCCTCGGCAAAGGCTGTCGAGAGCTTGATTATCCGCTCCGCGAGACGGGTCTGGTACGCGATACTCGTCGCTTGCAACCTGCGGATCAAAGTATCGAGATGGGGCGGCATCACATGCATGTAAGATCTCCTCGGCGCCAACGCTATCATATTTCGGCGCGGCTTTCAGGTGGCGCAGTGCTCACCTCGAACTAACGAGCCTATCGATCGATTTTAACGTCTCCCAGGCGCTCAAAATCGCGCCTTCCTGCCAGCCGCTCCAGAATGTGATCTGGTCGCCCGCCATGTGGAAGCGGCCTTGTGGCGTTGAAAGAACTTCCGCATTGGCCTGGAAATTCGGATCGCCTTCGTTGGCCCAGGCGAACTGTTCGAATTCCATATTGTTCCAGCCGATCGCAATGCCATGTTCGACCGCGCTGGCAAATCCTGGATGGAGCTTGTCGCCGTGCGCGCGCGCGATGAGCAAGCGCTCGGTGATCGGTTTCGCATTGAAGCGATCGGCGGCCTCGCCATACATGTAGGCGCCGGTGAGCACGCCCTTGCGCGAAAGAAAGCCCGACGACGGATACCAGACTTGCGTGATGTCGTCGGTCGTCCAGGAGATGCCGCCGTAGATCTGATCTTTCGTCTCCCAGAAGCGATCGGCCTGCCAGCCGACCTTACCGGCCGCCTGCACGGGCAGCGCCTGGGCCGCCGCCATGTAGCGCGCCGGCAAATTAGTCTGGAGATTCTTGAAGATCGGCATCGGGATCGTGCACACGCAAAAATCGGCGTTGAACCTGCGTTCGCTGCCGCGGTCATCGTAGAGGATAGCAACGCCGTCGTTCGAGTTCTCGATCGCTGTCACCTTGGCGCCGAAACGCACCAGCCCCTCAATCGTGCCATTCCCCATCATCAATGGTTGGCGCGCGAAAGACTTGACGAAATTGTCCATGCCGCCGACCGGCTCCATCAGCGAGGTCTGCCAAAAATATTCCTGGTCGCGGAAAATATAGTCGTCCCACACGCGCGAGCGCAGGATTTCGTCCAGCGCCATCGGGCTCATGGGACGCCCGGGCTCATTGGCGAGGCCGGGTGGCACGTCATAGCCGGCCCATCCATACTGGTTCCGATACGAATAGGTGACCTTGCCGTCACGTTCGATCTTGGTGAGGTCCCCGAACTTGGCCAGCATGTCGCGAAAACTCTCAAGGTCGGATTTCGGTACTGGCAGGTCCATGTCCGGCTTGGTGACGCATTTGTCGAGCAGCTCCGCCACGTGGCCCTGCAGACTAAAATACGCGCGGCGCACCTGCATCGTCTTGCCATTGCCGAGATGGCTGGTGTGAACCAGATTGGCGCGGCTTGCAAAAATATATGGCTGCAACGTGACCCCAAACTGTCGGCAATAGTCGATGACATGCACGTGGTGATGGGGGATGCGTCCCGGACCCGCATTGAGATATTGCCCTTCGTCGAATAGGCATTCCTGAAAAGGCCCGTTCATCTCCTTGAAGCCGTCGCCGCGACGCAGCGTCAGGCTTCGTCCGCCGATGCGGCGCGAGGCTTCGAGCAGCACGCAATCGTAACCCGCTCGATCAAGCTCATAGGCCGCGCAGAGTCCTGCGACGCCAGCTCCCAGGATGGCGACGGTCTTGCCTCGCCCGGATTCTTGTCGCAGCGCAAGGCCGGCCGCCAGCGCCGGCGGAGGTTTGAGGAATTCCCATACCGCCAGCGTCTCGTAGACCGCGCCAGCGCCGCCGAGCCGGGCCACCGCACCAAGCAGATTCCGCCGAGTCATGGTCATGAGCACCCTCCCGTTCCGTAACGGCGGATTGGTAGGGCGAAACGCTTGGCGACGCTATAGTGAATCGACCAAGTGCGTTGAGTGGCGCGATGGACTATCGACTAACTCGGTGCGACTCCCTCTCCCCTCCGGGGGCGGCAAAGCCGCCGAGAGGGCTGGGGTGAGGGGGTTCCAAATCAATTAATGGTTCCCCCTCACCCCGCCCCTCTCCCCGGAGGGGAGAGGGAGTCACACCGAGACCGTCGGACTGTCACCGAATCACACTACCACTTATTCTCTCACCCCTCTTTATACCCATACTCCGGCACGTTGCCGGTGGCGCCATAGTATTTGAACGGCAGGAATTTTCCCGACATGGTGATCTTGACGCGGTCTCCTTTCGGATTCGGCAGCCGCTCCATCACCATGTCGAAATCGATCGCCGACATGATGCCGTCGCCGAACTCTTCTTCGATCAGCGCCTTCCAGGCCGAGCCATTGACCATCACGAGTTCGTAGAAGCGATAGATCAGCGGATCGGTCGGGGGCATCGCCACGCCGGCCCCGCGCATCGGCACTTCGTTGAGCATGGCCTGTTCGGATTTGGACAGGCCGAACAAGTCGGCGGCTTTCGCCGCTTGCGGCTTGGTCAGCTTCATCTGCCCCAGCAAGGCGCCAACGATCAAAACCTCGGAGTAACCGCCTATTTGCGAGCAAATATGTTTCCAGGACCAATCTTTCTCGCGCTTGATGTCGAGAATCTTCTCCGTAAGATCGGAACGTTTCATCGGGGGCTCCTTTGTTTAGGTCTTATTGAATGATCAAGCGCAGCTCTGTGCCAGACCGGTTTGTTCCAAACCGGTTTGTACCAAACTGCTTTGTTCCTGATTTGGCCGTGATTGCGGAACAACTGACAAAGTCCCGGCTGCAACGACCGGCTCGGGCGCACCCGGCCGCACGATCGGAACGTTTCGCCGATCGTGCGTCCGCCCCGCCATCTCGGCGGCGAAATTCTTGCTGCGCGTCACCAAGAAATCGATGATGTGGTTGCGCACGCCGTAATAGAGCGGATTCTTGTGAATGTCGTTGCGATTGCGGTCTTTCGGCAATGGATTTTCCACCACTTCGGCCATCACGGCTTCGGGACCGTTGGTCATCAGCACGATGCGGTCCGCGAGATAAATCGCCTCGTCGACATCATGGGTGATCATGAAGGCGGTCTGGCCGGTTTCGAGACAGATGCGGCGGACTTCGTCTTGCAACGTTCCGCGCGTGAGCGCATCGAGTGCGGAAAATGGCTCGTCCATCAGCATGATCTTGGGCTCGATCGACAGCGCGCGCGCAATTCCGACGCGTTGTTTCATGCCGCCGGAAAGTTCCGCCGGACGCTTGTGCTCGGATCCGGTCAAGCCAACGAGATCGATGAATTTCTGCGCCTGGGCGCTGATGTCCTGCCGGCTGTACTTGCGCCATTTCGAGGAGACCGCATAGGCGACGTTGCCCAGGACCGATCGCCAGGGAAGCAGCGCATGGCTTTGGAAGATCACGGCGCGATCGAGGCTCGGCCCCTCGATCGCCTGGTTATCGACAATCACGGCACCACTCGATGTACGATCGAGGCCGGCCAGGATGTTGAGGACCGTCGTCTTGCCGCAACCCGAATGGCCGATGATGCAGGTGAACTCGCCGCACGCCATCGACAACCAGAGATCTTCGAATACCGTCGTATGTCCGCCGCCCGGCGCAGGAAAGCGCTTCGTTATGCCTTCAATGGAAATGAATTTGTCAGTCATGGTCATTCCGGGAATGTGACCAGACGCGTGGCGCGCGCCAGGATCTGGTCGAGCAGCATGCCGACAAGCCCGATGACCAGGATCGCTGTGATCACATTGGTAATCGACAGATTGTTCCATTCGTTCCAAACGAAGTAACCGATGCCGGTGCCACCCACGAGCATTTCAGCCGCGACGATCACGAGCCAGGCAATGCCGATCGAAATCCGCATGCCGGTCAGGATGGTCGGCGCCGCTGCCGGCAGGATGATGGTGAAGGCGCGACGAAGCGTGCCAACCTCCAGCGTCTTGGCCACATTGAGCCATTCCTTGCGAACAGCCGAGACTCCGAACGCGGTATTTATCATCATCGGCCATACCGAACAGATGAAGATGACGAAGATCGAGGACAGGCTTGAATCCTTGATCGTGTAGAGCGCAAGCGGCATCCAGGCGAGCGGCGAAATCGGCTTGAGTATCTGGATGAAAGGATCAAGCGCGCGATTCATGATCGGCGACATGCCAATCAGGAATCCGATCGGGATGGCCACGATGACCGCCAGCAGATAGCCGGTGAGCACGCGTGCAATGGAAAACGCCAGCTGGATACCAATGCCCTTGTCGTTCGGACCGCGATCGTAGAACGGGTTCTTCAGGTGCTCCCAGATTTTCTGCGCGACATCCAGCGGTCCCGGCATGGCCGACTTGCCTTGAGTGGCGGTCGCGCCCATGAGCTTGGCATATTCGGGATCCATCGCTGCGACGGGTCCGCTCCCCATGGTGGCGAGATGCCAGGCGCCAACGAACAGGCCGAAGATCGCGAGCGACACGACACCCGCGCGTAGCGTGAGCGACTGGCTCATGGGGCCCTCACGCCGACCGCCTGATCCTGAAGCTTTTGATGTAATCCTCCGGCTTCGAAGGATCGAACGCCTTGCCCATGACCGAGAAGCTCTTCGATGTGGCCGTAGGCGGCGTGAGGCCTGCTTCCCTCATCAACTTGGCAGTATCGGTCGCAAGAAAGACCTGCTTGGCAACGCCGGCGTAGTCGACGTCGCCTTTGATCTGGCCCCAACGTTTCATTTGCGTGAGGATCCACACCGCGAAAGATTCCCAGGGGAACGGATCGAAGTCGACCCGATTGGGAACTCTTTTCACGCTGCCAAGGCCGTCCGCGAACGTACCGGTGAGTATCTGTTCCAACACCGTGACCGGCTGGTTGATGTAGTTCGGCGGTGCGATGGCTTCCGCGATCTGTTTGCGGTTTTCCGCCTTGCTTGCGAAGGCGGTGGCATCGATTATCGCTTTCAACAGTGCCGCATAGGTGTTGGGTGCCTGGGTGATGAATTCACGCGATGCCGCAAAGACGCAGCAGGGATGCCCCTCCCACATGTCCTTCGACAGCATATGGATGAAACCGACGCCGTCATAGACGGCGCGCTGGTTCATGGGATCGGGCCCCAGGAAGCCATCAAGATTGTCGGCACGCAGATTGGCGACCATTTCGGGCGGCGGCACCGCGCGAATCTGGATATCGGTGTCGGGATCAAGCCCCGCCTCGGCGACATAATAACGCAAGAGGTAATTGTGCATCGAATAGTCGAACGGAACGGCGAATTTGAATCCTTTCCACGACTTCGGATCGCGCTTGTCCTTGTGCTTGATACTCAGCGTAATCGCCTGGCCATTGATGTTCTCGATCGCCGGCGCCGTATATGCGATCGGGTTGGAGCCCGCCCCCATCGTAATCGCAAGAGGCATCGGCGAGAGCATATGGGCGGCGTCATATTCCTTGTTGATCGTCTTGTCGCGAATGACAGCCCAGCCTGCCGTCTTGATGACTTCGACATTGAGGCCGCGCCTGGCATAGAAGCCCATGGGCTCGGCCATGATGATGGGCGTGCCGCAGGTGATAGGGATAAAGCCGACCTTGAGGTCCTTCTTCTCGATCGGCCCGCCTTGCGCGAACACTTCCGTTGCTGTGCCGAGCGGAAAGAACTGCGAGAGCGCTGCAAGCGCGGTCGAGGAACCGACCGCTTTGAGAAATGTGCGGCGCGCCGCGTCCTGGGGAAACACCGCGCGCATCACCGCGGATGCGACGACGCCTTGAAAGCGCCGGTCTTCGTTCTCGACCGCAACACATTGGAGTTGCGTGTTCGGGACTTGCGTGGCTGCGTCACGATCATGCTCGGCCTCGCTTACGTGCCGGCCGCAACCACATCCGGACCGATTGAGCCTACGGCGTTGATCGAACGGGTTGTCGAAGGTCGACATGACGAAGCTCTCCGTGATTGCGCCGGCGACCATTGCCGCAGACGGTCAACGGATTTGCAACAGCCATGCCAAACCTTGAAAATGCGCGGTCAAATGCTATTACGTATATAAATCAATAGTTTAGAACAAAGGCGAGCACGATTGTCGCGCCGCCTACTGTTTAGGCAATCGATGAGATTTCGCTCATTGAACATTTGATGAGCGATCGCCGCTCAAATGATGGGCGGGCTCGCCAGTCATTTCGGCAACAGATCAGCCTCGACCAGGGCACGTAATTCATCCGTGACCTGTGGTCGAATCCCAAACCACCGTTCAAATCCACCGACCGCCTGGTGCAACAGCATGCCGAGCCCGCCGACCGCGCGCAGCCCGCGTCGCCGTGCGGCCGCCAGCAATGCGGTTTCGAGCGGTGAATAGACGATATCGGCAACGGTCGCGCTCGCTGGAAGCCGATCAAGATCAAGCGCGAGCGGTGGCTGGCCGCTCATGCCAAGCGTGGTCGTATTGACGAGGAGCCCAGCCTCTCCGAGGAGTTGATTGGCCTCACCGAAGGGCCGCGGATCGATCGCTTTGCCGAACTGGTCGCGTAACGCCTTGGCGCGTTCGACGCTGCGGTTGGCGATGTAAATGCGTGCGATGCCGCGCTCGATAAGACCGAAAACGATGGCACGCGCGGACCCGCCGGCGCCCAGCACCACGGCCGTCCGCAGTTCGTGATCCCAACCCGGCGCCGAGGCATCGAGATTCCCGATGAAACCTTCGACGTCCGTATTGGTGGCCTTGAGCACGCCGCGCTCGAACCAGAGCGTATTGGCGGCGCCAACCGCTTGGGCGCGCGCATCCGCATCGGCCAGGCGCAACGCGACCTCTTTGTGCGGCACCGTGACATTGGCGCCCACGTAGCCGCGCTCGGCGAGATGGGAGACGAAATCGGCAAACTGTTCCGGCGGCACGCCCTCGCGGCGATATTCCGCGTCAAGGCCAAGTTGGCTGATCCAATGATTGTGGATCATTGGTGAGCGGGAATGCGCGACCGGCCAGCCGATCACGCAGGCAGCTTTGAATGGTTCGACCATGTGCCTGATAACATCCTGCCGTGCTTGCCGCTTTGCCATATCATGGATTGACCGAGAACCGCACTGGTGCGCGCTCGCGAGTTCGTGATACATCGCGGCACCCTTTGAAAAAGAATTTTGGAATCAGCGCATCGGGTGGAGCGACCGCCGCATGAGATCAATCTTCATCGACTGCAACGACCAGCTCGACGCCGTGTTCGCCCGGGTGTCCCGCCCCGACGATCCGCCGATCACGGTCCTGACCGCCGCCTTCAAGCCTCCGGACCTGCCGCGCTTGCTGAACGGCTATGATATCTGCCTCGACGACCATTCCTACATGCCCGCCGAGCTGGTGGCCCAATGCCCCTCGCTCCGGCATATCGTATTTCTCGGCACCGGCGCCTCGAGCTACATGGACGTACCGGCGCTGAAGTCTCGTGGCGTGACCGTGCACACCATCAAGGGCTATGGCGACCGTGCCGTCGCCGAACATACGATGGCGCTGATGTTCGCGTGCGCCCGGGGGCTTGCCAGGATGGACCGCGCGGTCCGGGCCGGACTTTGGGGCCCGCTCGAAGGCGTGCAGCTCGAGGGCAAGACGCTCGGCGTGATCGGGCTGGGCGGCATCGGTGGCGAGGTGGCGCGCATGGCGCGCGGCATCGGCATGCAGGTGATCGCGTGGAACCGCACAAAGCGGCCGGATGCGCCCGTGCCGCTGGTCGAACTAGACGCGCTGCTGGCAGCGGCTGACGTGATCTCGCTCAACCTCGCACTCAACGACGAAACGCGCGGCATCCTCGATCGCGATCGCATCGCGCACATGAAGCGCGGTGCGATGCTGATCAACACTGCGCGTGGTGGGCTTGTTGAAGAAGACGCGTTGATCGAGGCACTACTTAGTGGCCAGATCGGACAGGCTGGGCTCGACGTGTTCCATGCCGAGCCGCTCAAACCAGATCATCCGCTTGCTGCCATGGAGACCGTGACCCTCTCCTCGCACGCCGCCTTCCGCACCCTCGAAGCCTCGATGACTTTGATGCGGCGCGCGATCGACATCGTGCGCAGCATCGTCAACGGGCGCCCTTGAGCCAACGATTCGCCAATGGCGGTCGTCCCATGACCGCTGGAACCGGTGATCATTTGAGGCGTTGATTTTCCATGGAAAAGCGGAAGAAGAGGACTCGCGATGGCCAAAAAACGGAAAATCGACAGATCGCGCAGGCCCAGACGTGACGGCAAGGCGTCGCGGTGGTCGGCCAAAGTGACGCGCAGCAGCGACGCACTGGACCTCGAGCGCAACGTGTTCTCCAAGCAAAAACCTGACGAGATCGCCCGCTCGCTTAAGCGTTCCGCGGAGCACAGCACCCGCCGGAAGTCAGCGCCCTACCGATCGGCCATGTCGATGCTGACTTTCTATATCAACCGGGCGGGACGAAACCTGTCAAAAAGGCGGTTGGGGGTTCTCGAGCGCAGCAAGGCCGAACTGCGAAAAGCGTTCGGGCGCGGGTGACCCAGGCAGAGGCGGTCTGGAACGAGGGTTCGCGGCGATCACTGCTCAGTAATAACCGACGGTCGCTCCGCCGTCGATCGCCGTCGCGGTGCCCTGGATGTGGCGCGCGCGCTCCGAACACAGGAACAGCGCCAAGGCCGCAACATCGTCAACCTGGCCGATCCGCCGAACGCCGCTCTTGGCAAGTGCCGCAGCGCGCAGTTCCTCGACCGATTTGCCGGTGGCGGCGGCGCGTTGTGCCAGAAGTTCGTCCTGCCGTTCGGTCGCCGTATTGCCCGGATGGATCACATTGACATTGATGCCATCGCGCATGCCAAGCTTCGACAGCCCCTTGGAGAAATTGGCGAGCGCCGCATTGACCGAACTGCCGACGAGAAATTCCGGTTCAGGCGAGCGCGCGGCACCCCCCACGATGTTGACGACATGCCCTTGCGCCGCCTTGAGCAGCGGCCAGAACAACCGCGTCAATCGCACGGCCGCGAAATATTTCAGCGCAAACCCGTCGACGAAGGCATCGTCGGGTAGTTCGAGAAAGTTGCCCGCGCGCGTACGGCCAGCATTGTTGACGAGGATATCGCAGCGTCCGAACCGTTCCGACACGCGCGAGAAGACCTGCTCGCATGCCTTGATCTCGCGCAGATCACCCGCGACAGCAAGCGGCTCCGTGCCCAGCTTGGCAATCTCTTTGGAGGCCACCGCCAATTTATCCGCCGACGAAGAAGCAAGAACACACTGCGCGCCTTCGCGCGCAAACGCCGCCGCGATGCCACGGCCAATGCCGCGGCTGCCGCCGGAGATGACCACGATTTTTCCTTGAAATTCTGCCGGCATTGTTCACTCCTTCTCCGAAAACGCGGTCCCATCGCCCGAGACACACCTGTTAGAGGGCACCGGGTCCTTGTTCAATCGGTCGACGCCAAAAGGGGCATGACGAGGTCGGACCGATGGCGCTAATGTACGGCCAAATCAGGAGGGTAACATGCGCGCATTCATAGCCGGGGTTTTGATGGTTGTGGCAACCGGGGCGGTGGCCGACGACAAGGAAAAGATCGTCGGTACATGGAAGCTGGTTT
>Ga0209488_10003785_pt1 | contig 12022 bp, 11 predicted proteins | sample Rivendell_Oct201_8_FD_188349 | JGI IMG/M metagenome (GOLD analysis project Ga0209488, IMG submission 188349) | Vadose zone soil microbial communities from the Eel River Critical Zone Observatory, Northern California, USA -... | ecosystem: Environmental > Terrestrial > Soil > Vadose zone >...
CGCGGCGCCGACGAGCGCGCGCTCCGGAATGAGACCGACGATCTCGCTGTACTGCACCGCCACACCCTGCTTTTCGGCGCGCGCCTTGATCGCATTGAAGACCACGGCGGGCGACGTGATGTCGATGTCCAGGAGGTTCATCGACACCTGCGCCAGGCCGTCGACGATGAAGCCGCTCGCCTGCACGCCCGGCAACCCGCCGCTGGACGTGCGGATCTGTTTCGCAATCTCCTTGGCGACGGCGATCTCCTGCGTATCCAGATAGACATTGAACGCGACGAGAAACGGCCGCGCGCCGATCGCCGTCGCACCGGCCGTCGGATGGACGCGCGGGGGCCCGAAGTCCGGCTGCAGCGTCCGCTCGCGCAACCGCTCGAACTCGCCTTTGCGAATGTCGGGCAAGCGCTCGTGCTCGGGACGCGACGCGGCCTTGGCATACAAGAAGACGGGGATCCCCAACTCCTTGCCCACCCGCTCGCCCAGGGTTCGCGCGAGCGCCACGCAGTCGTCCATCGTGATTCCGGCCACCGGGACGAACGGCACGACGTCGGTCGCTCCCATCCGTGGGTGCTCGCCTTTGTGTTGAGTGAGATCGATCCGCTGCGTCGCGACGCGCATCGCCGCGAGGGCCGCCTCGACCGCCGCCTCAGGCGGTGCCACGAATGTGAAGACCGATCGATTGTGCGACGCGTCGGTCTGCACATCGAGCAGCTGCACGCCCGCGACACCGGCGATCGCCGCACGCAGGGCATCGATCGTTGTCGCGTCGCGGCCCTCGGAGAAATTCGGCACGCATTCGACCAGCGGAGCAGGCATCAGCTCTTCCTTAATAGATCGATGAGCCAGCGATGCATCGCGGCATTGCCGCCGACGATGGACCCGTTCCCCTCGGTACTGAGCACATCGGCGGAGCCGTCCGGCCGGGTCACGACACCGCCCGCTTCGCGGATGAGGAGTGTGCCCGCCGCGATATCCCACGGAGCGAGCTGCAACTCCCAGAAGCCGTCGAGCCTCCCCGCCGCGACATCCGCCAGGTCCAGCGCGGCGGCACCGGCACGGCGAATGCCGCTCGCTGCACCGATCACCGCGGCGAACTGCGAGAGATACACGTGTAGCACGTTCAGCGCCTTGAAGGGGAAGCCCGTTCCGATGAGCGCATGTCTGGGCTCAGCGACCGCCGATACGCTCAGCCGCGTGCCCTCCTCGAACGCGCCGCCGCCGCGCGTGGCCCTGTAGGTGCGCTTGCGGCAGACGTCGTGGATGACGCCTGCAGCCAACTTCCCCTCGACGAGGCATCCGATGCTGACGGCGTACTGCGGATAGCCATGGAGAAAGTTGGTCGTTCCATCGAGCGGATCGACGATCCAGACGAGGTCGCCGCGCGCCACGCGCTTCGGAGACAGCTCTTCGCCGATGATGACCGATTCCGGCTCGTCGCGGAGTATCTCGTCGGTGATCAGCGCCTCGGCCGCGCGATCGACCTCGGTCACGAAGTCGTGCTGCGATTTCTCCGTCCACGTATGGAGGGCCGGCGGTGCCGTGCTCCGCAGATACTCGGCGGCACGGAGCGCGGCGCGCTCGGCGAGCTTGACTAAGTCGTTGTATTCACGCACCTTGTGGCCCCGTGGCCTCCGTGACCTCGAAACGCGTATTCAGCGGCATCCAGCCCTCCGGCGAGCTGCACATCGGGAACTACCTCGGCGCCGTGCGGAACTGGGTGCGGCTCCAAGACGAGCACGACTGTCTGTTCTCGATCGTCGATCTGCACGCCATCACGCAGCCATACGATCCCGCTGCTCTCGCGACGCTGACGCTCGATATGGCAGTGAGTCTCTTTGCGGTCGGTCTGGACCCGGACAAGTGCATCGTGTTCGTTCAATCACACGTCGCCGAGCACACCGAGCTGAACTGGCTGCTCACGAGCGTGGCGCCGCTTGGTGAGCTCGAGCGCCAGACACAGTTCAAGGACAAGGCGCAGCGTCAGGAAAGCGTCGCCCTGGGTCTGCTGGCGTATCCGGTACTGCAGGCGGCTGACGTACTGCTCTATAAAGCTAGTCTCGTGCCGGTCGGTGAGGACCAGGTCCAGCATCTCGAGCTGATGCGCGAGATTGCGCGGCGCTGGAACGCCCGCTACGCGCACGATTTCTTCCCCGAGCCCCAGCCGCTGCTGACCAATACGAAACGGGTACTCGGGCTCGACGGCAAGGCCAAGATGTCCAAGAGCCTGGGGAACACGATCGGACTGTTCGAGTCCCCCGAAGCGATCTGGGAGAAGCTCAGACCCGCGGCCACCGATCCGGCTCGCAAGACCCGCAAGGATCCCGGCACGCCGGAGATTTGCAACGTTTTCACGCTCCATCAGGGATTCTCGCCCTCCGACACCATCGTGGAGGTCGCGCAGAAGTGCCGGACCGCGGGGTGGGGTTGTCTCGACTGCAAGCGCGTCCTGGCCGACAACATGGTCAAGACGCTCGGCCCGATGCGGGAGCGCGCGGCGGAGCTGAAACGCGAGCCCGCGCGCGTGCTCGATACGCTGCGCGACTGCGCGAATCGCGCCCGCGCGCTTGCGCAACGTACGCTCGGAGAGGTGCGGGACAAGATGGGATTCCTCCATGGGTGACATGTTTCAGCGGATCATCCAGATCTTTCGCCTCGATCTCATGCTGCAGCTCGGCCTCGCCGCGCTGCTCGGCGGCGCCATCGGGCTGGAGCGGGAGCTCGGCGGCAAGCCCGCCGGGTTGCGAACCAACATCCTCATCTGTATCGGCTCGGTGCTGTACACGCACCTCTCGCTCGCGATGCTGGCCACGACGAGCGGCACAATCCCGCCCGGGACTGATACAACGCGCGTGGCGGCGCAAATCGTCACCGGCGTCGGTTTCATCGGCGCCGGCACCATTCTGCACGCGCGCGGCGCGGTCGTCGGTCTGACGAGCGCCGCCACCATCTGGGTCGTCGCGGCCATCGGCGTCGCGCTGGGCAGCGGCTACTACCTCGAGGGTGTCGGCACCACGCTCGCGGTGATCGTCGTCCTGGCCGGCCTCGGCCGCGTCGAGAAGCTCGTGGAGCGTCACTCGATGCGCTCGACGATCTCGATTCACGCACGTCCGGGTCCGACGGTGCTCGAGGATCTCGAAACCGCCGTTCGACGCATGGGACTCGAGATCCTCACCGTCTCGAACCGGCAGGAAAACGTCGATCTCGTCATCGACTTCGAGCTGCGCGGGTCGAAGCGGTTGTACGATCAAGCCATCATTACGCTCCTGCATCACGACCACGTTCGCACGGTCTCCACGGGAGAGTGAGCACTCCTTCCGTCCGGCGTCTGGTCATCGACTTGGCCTCGCCGCGCGCCGCCTGGAGGATTCCGAACGCCAGTGTGGTCGCGATCAAGAACGCGGTGGGCGGGGCGTGGGACGTCATGGAGATCAAGGCTCCCGCGCTGTCCGATGGCGACGGCGGATCGGGGTCACCCGAAGCGATTGCCGCGGCGCGCGGCGCCGAGATCTATCTCGGATTCGGCGTTCCTTCCGGCGTCGCGGCCGCCGCAAAGGACACGTTGCGATGGGCGCACACCGCGACCGCGGGCGTCGGCTCGAGCCTCGCGCACATGTCGGGCAGCCCGGTGATGTTGACGAACTCCGCCGGCGTGCACGCCGAGCCGATGGCCGACTGGGTGATCGCGGCGATCGCCTACTTCACGCGTGGCCTCGACCGCATGGTCTCCGCGCAGCGGCAGGGGCGCTGGGCCAAAGAGGACTTCACCGACGGCGCCATCCCGATGCGCGAGCTTCGCGAGCTGCGGCTCGGCGTCTTTGGGTTGGGAGGAATCGGCAGCGCGGTGGCGCGGCGCGCGCTGTCGCTGGGCATGTCGGTCGCGGGCGTCCGCCGCCGGCCGGAGCGGGGTGGCCCGAAATACGTGCAGTGGGTCGGGAGCTTGAGCGATTTGCCGCGCCTGGCGTCCGGCAGTGACGTGCTGGTGATCGCCGCCCCCCACACGACCGAGACCGTCGGCGCCGTCGACCGGCGGGTGCTCGAGCGGCTGCCGCACCAGGCGCTGGTCGTGAATGTCTCGCGCGGATCGCTGCTCGATGAGACAGCGCTACTCGAGCTGCTGGAGCTGCGGCGGCTGCGAGGCGCGGCGCTCGACGTCTTTGCGACCGAGCCGCTGCCCGCCGGACACCCGTTCTGGGCACACCCGCGCGTGCTTGTCGCCCCGCATGTGAGCGCGGTGTCCGGTGGCTTCTGGGAGCGTGAAACGGCTTTGATCGTCGAGAACATCCGGAGCTATCTTGCAGGTGCGCCCCTCACGAACCTCGTCGACTTGGAAGCCGGGTACTGAATGGAAAAAATCATCAAGGCTGCGGTCGATCGCGGGGCGTCCGATCTGCACATCAAGGCGGGCGACGTGTTCCGCGCCCGCATCAACGGGAAACTGGTGCCGCTCACCAAGCAGCGGCTGACCCCCGATCAAACCAAGGCGATCGCCCTGCGGCTCATCGCCAATGACGACGACCGGGGGCGCATCGACAAGCTCCGCGACTACGACTGCTCGTGGGGCATGCCCGGCGTCGGCCGCTTCCGGGTCAACATCCTGCGGCAGCGCTCGTCGTTCATGATCGTGATGCGCGTCATCCCCTTCGACGTCCCCACATTCGAGTCGTTGAAACTGCCGGCCGTGCTCGCCGAAGTCGCGAATGCCGAGCGCGGGATGATCCTCGTGACCGGGGTGACCGGCTCGGGCAAGAGCTCGACGATGGCGGCGATCATCAACCACATCAACCAGAATCAGCATCGTCACGTCCTCACGCTCGAGAATCCGATCGAATTTCTGCACCGCGACATCAACTGCTCGGTGACGCAGCGGGAGATCGGCGTGGATACGGACGACTTCCGCACCGGCCTGCGCGCGGCATTGCGCCAGGACCCCGACGTGATTTTGATCGGCGAGATGCGCGATGCGGAGACGATCGATACCGCCATGAAAGCGGCGGAGACGGGCCATCTCCTCGTCTCGACGCTCCACACACCCGACGCGGTCACGACGGTCAGCCGCGTGGTGTCGATGTTTCCGCCCGAGGAACAGGAAATCGCGCGGTTGCGGCTCTCCGAGGCGCTGCATGCGGTCGTGTCGCAGCGACTGTTGCCGCGCGCCGACGGCCATGGCCGCGCCGGCGCCCTCGAAGTGCTGCTCGTGACCGGAACGGCGCGGGACCTGATTCGCGACAAGGATCGCACGGCGTCGCTCCACGACTACATCAAGGACTCGCGGGAGCAATACGGTATGCAGACGTTCGATCAGCACCTCATGGACCTGGTCGCCGACGATGTCGTGACGTACGAGACCGCGCTTGCCGCCTCGACCAACCCTTCCGACTTCCAGCTTCAGGTCAAGACGTTGCGCCGGCGCTCGCGTGTCGCACCGGCGCCGGCCGCCGTATCGGCTGCGCCGGCATCCGACAAGCCGGCAGGCTTGACCGACGACCTGTCGAGCATGTTGCCGCAATGAGCGCGCGGGGTTCCAAGCCGGCCGGGATTTTCCCGCCGGTGACGACGGCCTTCGATTCCGCCACGGGTGACATCGCGCCGCTGCCGTTCCGTCAAAACATCGCTCGATTGCTCGCCGCCGGAGTGAACGGAATCGTCGTGTCGGGATCCACCGGCGAATCCGCGCTCCTCGATGCCGGCGAACAGCGCCAACTCATCGCGATCGCGCGCGAAGCGATGACCGACGGCGCGTGGCTCATCGCCGGGACCGGTGGCGAGTCGACGCGAGAGACGATCGCGCTGTCGCGGGCCGCCGCGGACGCCGGGGCCGACGCCGTCCTGGTACGGCCGCCGTCCTACTTTTCCGCGGCCGTCACGCCGGCAACGCTCGCGCTTCACTTTCGCGCCGTTGCCGACGCGAGTCCCGTACCCCTCATTGTCTACAACATCCCGAAGTACACCCATCTCGCGCTCGCGCCGGCGCTGCTGCAGCAGCTGGCGAGCCATGAACGGATCATCGGCGTGAAGGATTCATCCGGCGATCCGAAGAGTGTCGCCGCGTACCGCGAGGCGGTGCCGCAGTGGGCGGTTCTGGTGGGTGGCGCGTCGCTGCTGTTCACGGCGCTGGAGCTCGGCTGCCAGGGCGGGATCGTCGGCGTCGCGTGCTTTGCGCCGGGCCTGTGCGTGCAGCTCGTCCGGGAATTCGAGCGAGGGGATCGCTCCGCCGCGGGCGCGCTGCAGGAGCGGATCACGCCGCTCGACAAGGAAATCGTCGGCAAGCTTGGGCCGGCGGGCGTCAAGGCGGCGATGGACGCCGTGGGGTTGTACGGTGGTGCGGTGCGGCCGCCGCTCGCGCCGGTCTCGCCCGCCGATCGCGAGCGCGTCAGCGCGCTCGTGCGCGGTGACTGATTACGGCCTGCTGTTCCGGGAGCTCGCCGTGCCGCGGCTCGTGGGAACAGCCAATCATCGAATCGTTCGTGAGATTCTGAAGCGCGAGCTCGCGGCGCGCGGTTTTGTCGTCGAGGAGCATGCGTTCTCGGGCCGACCCGCCCGCGCGTTACTCGGAGTGCCGCGTGCGATCGCGGGGGTCAATGTCATCGCCGTCCGACCGTCCGACCGTCCGAGCGTCCGACCGACGATCTGGTTAGTTGCGCACTACGACTCGAAGGGCCAACCGATCTCGATGGCGATGCGGTTGGTGGGGTTCGCCGCGTTGCTGCTCGGACTGGGGACACTCTTCCTCGCCAAGGTACCGGCGATCGTGCTTCTGGTTCTCGCGCTCATCATCGTCTCCCAAAACCGGGTCAATGACAATTCTCCCGGCGCCGTCGACAATGCGACCGCTCTCGTCGCCATCTTCATGACGCTCGATCAGTTGTCACCGGCGACGTCGGTCGGCGTGATCTTCCCCGACGCGGAGGAGTTCGGACTGGTTGGCGCCCGGGCCTTGGTCCGAGATCGCGCGAGTCTGCTCGCCGATTCCGCTGTGATCAACCTCGACGGCCTGGACGATGTCGGGTCGCCGATTGCCGTGCAGCACCGGCCGGGCGCGACGGGAGTCGCCGTCGCGGCCGCGCTCGCGGCCCGGTCGTGGCGCTGGCTACCGGTCGTGGTGGACGGCATCGCCCTGGCGGGCGCAACGCGCGAGTGCGTGACGATTCTCAAGGGGAACTGGCGCACGATGCGGGTGGTGCATCGGCCCGGAGACAACGCCGCGCGTGTGCGGCTGGATGGTGCAGCGATTGTAGCCGCGGGACTGGCGCGCGTGCTGCGGGCTCAATAGCTTCCCACAGAGGATACTCCACAGCCCCCCAGCGGGGGCTTTTTTGTTGCCAGGAGGGAGCGTTCGTGTTCGGACCGAAGACGCAGTGTGTGGTGGTGGTTGGCGCCCAGTGGGGTGATGAGGGCAAGGGCAAAATCGTCGACGTCCTGGCCGAGCGCGCCGATATGGTGGTGCGCTACCAGGGGGGCGCCAATGCTGGCCACACGGTGGACACGGGGGAAGGCAAGTCGTTCGTGCTGCACCAGATCCCGTCCGGGATCCTCCAGGGCGCGGTGTGCGTCGTGGGCAACGGCGTGGTGCTGGATCCCGAGCAGATGTTCGCGGAGCTGGATGCGCTGCAAGCACGAGGCGTGCGGACCGAGCACAAGGTGCACGTCTCCGACCGCGCGCATCTGACGCTCCCGTATCACAAGCTCCTGGACCAGGCCCGCGAAAAAAAAGAGAAAATCGGGACGACGGGGCGGGGGATCGGTCCGACCTACGAGGACAAGTATGGCCGGCGCGGTGTGCGCGTCGGGGACCTCCGCAATCTCGCGCGCACCCAGGAGCTGGTCCGCGCGCGCGTGGACGCGGCGAATCAGATGCTCGGCATGCTGGGAGCAGGGAGCGGGGAGCGGGCGAACCTCGAGGAACATCTGCTGTTGCTCGAGCGGCTAGCTCCGCGGCTCTTGCCGCTCGCCGTGGATTCGGGCCGAGTGGTCTGGGAAGCCTTGGCGCGTGGGGAGTCGGTGCTGCTCGAGGGGGCTCAGGGGGCGCTGCTCGATGTCGATCACGGGACCTATCCCTACGTCACCTCATCGAACACGACGGCCGGCGGCGCCGCGGTCGGCGTCGGCATTGGACCGACGGCAATCGACGCGGTCCTTGGCGTGGTCAAGGCGTACACCACGCGCGTTGGCAACGGCCCATTGCCGACCGAAGCGGAGCCGGAGGTGGCGGACCGCATTCGCGAGTTGGGGGGCGAGTTCGGCGCGACGACGGGAAGGCCGCGGCGCTGTGGATGGTTTGACGCCGTCGTGGTCAGGTACGCGGTTCGCGTGAATGGATTGACGGGGCTGGCGGTGACCAAGCTGGATGTCCTCGACACGTTCGCCGAAATACCCGTGGCCGTCGGGTACAAGCTCGATGGGGAGACGATCGACAGCATGCCCGCGGATGTCGAGACGATTGGTCGGGTAGAACCGATCTATGAAACCGTGACGGGCTGGCAAAAGTCGCTGCAGGACGTGAGAAGGCTTGCCGATCTCCCTCCGGCCGCTCGCGCATATGTGGATCGATTGCAGGATCTTGCGGGCGCTCCAGTCCGATATGTCAGTGTCGGAACGAGGCGCGATCAGATTATAGAAGTCTAGAAGCGCAGCAGGCGCAACAGACGCAGCAGTGGCTGTCAGCGGCTAGCAAGAAGAAATGCTCCGGGCTGCGTTCATTTGGTGATGGTAAGATTCGTCGTAGGAATACCTTCGCTCATGCTTTTCAAGGATCTGAAGGCCTACCAACACGCGCGGCGGCTCTCGGTGCTGTCGCGATCCCTCATCAAGCGACTGCCTGATTCCGAACGCGATCTTGCGGATCAGTGGCGTCGTGCCTGTAATAGCATCGCGTTGAATCTGGCCGAAGGCGTGAGCCGTCGCGGTTCGAAGGAGTTCCGGCGCTTTACGGACATGGCGCGAGGATCGTTGGTCGAGGTCGAGGCAATCATCGACCTCGTCCAACACCTCGTCTCTCGCTGCTGCATTCTGCGGTTTTCACTGCATAATACAGTAAGTACTTTCCCCAGGTCGGCCGACTCTCAATTGCTGTGACAGCGGTTACAACTGGGCATTGTTTTTGCTTCCTCAGTGGGCAGAACTCTCGAAAAGGGCAAACCGCCGGTGACGGCGGGGCGCAAAGCTAGGGGTCTCGCTCGCGAGATAGCCCGGCTGCCAGAGGTCCGGAGCGCCAGCCCGATTTGCGAGAAGTTGTTCGCTTAGCTCACATCGGGTTCTAGGGCGCACGGTGTGCGGCAGGCGATCACCCCCTGGGGAAACTCAGGGGGTTTCTCGTTTTCGTTATGTTGGCGCCATGCCGCCGGTCATCCTCGTTGCTCCCGCCGCTTTCAAAGGCACGCTCGGCCCATGGCAGGTCGCCGAAGCGATTGCGGCCGGCGTACGTCGCGCCGTCCCGGGCGCCACGGTGCTCGAATGTCCGGTCGCCGACGGGGGCAACGGGCTGCTCGACGTCGTCCTCCCGGCCGGAGCGCTCCGCGAGCGCCTGCCGGTGACAGGGCCCATCGGGGATTCGGTCTCAGCCGAAATGGGCTGGATCGACGGCGAGACGGCTATCATCGAGAGTGCGTCGGCGTGCGGGCTAGCGCTCGTGGAGCCGGAAGATCGCGATCCGATGCGGACCACCACGCGGGGTGTGGGTGAATTGATCTGGACCGCGGCGGACCGCGGCGCCCGAACGATCGTGGTGGGCCTCGGCGGCACCGCGACGGTCGATGGTGGAACCGGTGCCGCGCGCGGCTTTGGCTGGACATTCGAGAACGCGGCGGGCGAGCCGCTTCCGGATGGAGGCGGCTCGCTGATCGACCTCGCATCCTTCAGATCGGGGTGGGGTCTCGGCGCTCGCGTGGTGGCGCTCGCGGACGTCGCGACGCCGCTCCTGGGTCCCGACGGTGCGGCGCCGGTGTTTGGCCCGCAAAAGGGGGCCCGCCCGGAGGAGATCCCGCAGCTCGCGGCCGGCCTCGGCCGCCTCGCCGAGGTTTGGGCCCGGGCCGGCCGGCCGGAGCTGGGCTCGCTGCCGATGGGCGGTGCCGCCGGCGGGCTGGGCGCGGGGCTCGCGTTCTTCGCCAAGGCGGAGTTGACGCGCGGAGCAGACTGGGTGCTGGAGCGAGCCGGTTTCGACGCGGCGCTGGCCAAGGCGGACCTGGTCATCACGGCCGAAGGAGCCTTCGACAAGACGTCGCTGGTCGGGAAGGCGCCCGGTGAAGTCGTGCGACGGGCGCAAGTTGCTAAGAAGAAGGTCGCCGTTGTCGCGGGCAGGGTGGAAGGAGTCATCGGCGTGCATGCGGTAGGGGGCGACGGCGACGGGCGAATGCTGGACGGCACGGCGCTCGCCCGGATGGCTGAGCAGGTCGCGCGTGAGGCCCTGGGTTTGTAACTTCCGGCTCCTTATGCCTCCAGCAACTGCCGACAAAGTCATGGAAAAGCTCGTGTCGCTGGCAAAGCGGCGCGGCTTCGTGTTTCAGTCCTCCGAGATCTACGGCGGCCTGGGCTCCGTGTGGGATTACGGGCCGCTGGGTGTCGAGCTCAAGAAAAACATCAAAGAGCGCTGGTGGCGCTCAATGGTGCACGAACGCCACGACATCGAAGGCCTCGACGCGGCGATCCTGATGCATCCCAAGGTCTGGGAGGCCTCCGGCCACGTGGCGGGGTTCACCGATCCGCTGGTGGACTGCAAACAGTGCAAGAACCGCTTCCGGGCCGACGATCCGAAGATCAAAGGCACACCCGGCCAGCCGGACGCCCAGTGTCCCGTGTGCGGCAGCAAGGGCACCCTCACAGCTCCGCGCCAGTTCAATCTGATGTTCAAGACATTCATGGGGCCGGTCGAGGATCAGGCCGCCGTGGTCTACCTGCGCCCCGAGACGGCGCAGGGGATCTACGTCAATTACCTGAACGTGCAGCAGTCCTCGCGTCAGAAGATCCCGTTCGGCATTGCCCAAATCGGCAAAGCGTTCCGCAACGAGATCACTCCCGGCAACTTCATTTTTCGGACTCGTGAGTTCGAGCAGATGGAGATGCAGTTTTTCGTAAAGCCCGGCACCGAGAACGAATGGTTCGAGACGTGGCGCGCGGAGCGCATGAAGTGGGTTGAAGGGCTCGGGATCCGGCCGGAGAAACTGCGCTGGCACCAGCACGGCAAGGACGAGCTCGCGCATTACGCCGCGGATGCCTACGACATCCAGTACGAATTCCCGTTCGGCTGGCAGGAGTTCGAGGGCATTCACAACCGCACCGACTTCGATTTGACGAACCATCAGAAGCATGCCGGGAAGAAGCTCGATTACCTCGATGCGAAGACCAACGAACGCTTCATTCCCTATGTCGTCGAGACCTCCGCCGGTGCGGACCGCACAACTCTGGTCGTGCTGTGCGACGCCTATAGAGAAGAAGAGGTGCGCGGCGAAGAGGCGGCCGAAGGCGGCGAACAGCGCGTCGTGCTGAAGCTCAAACCTTCGCTTGCGCCGCTCAAGGCAGCCGTGTTCCCGCTCGTGAACAAGGACGGGATGCCGGAGCTGGCCCATCGTATTCACGACGACTTGCGGCGCAACTTCAACGTCTTCTACGACGATGGCGGATCGATCGGCCGCCGCTACCGCCGCCAGGACGAAGCCGGCACGCCGTACGGAATCACGATCGACGGCCAGTCCACTCAGGATCAAACCGTGACGGTGCGCGATCGTGATACGCTGAAACAGGATCGCGTCGCCACGGCACAGCTCGTCGCTTATCTGACGCAGAAGCTGGCGGGGTGAAGCGCGTCCTTATCGAGTCTCGCGATCTGTTCTTCCGGGGAAAACTGCAGGCTGTCATCCGCTCCGCCGGCGCCGAGCCGGTGCGGGAGGAGCCCTACGATCTCGCGGCACTGGAGTTGGGAAAGGCCGGCATCGAGGAGCGGATTCGTGAGCTGGTGATGCGCGGCATCGTCGTGTTGGCTTTCGGATCGCATGTGGACGCGGACGCATTGCGCGCGGCCCGAAACGCTGGT
>Ga0209488_10003786_pt1 | contig 12021 bp, 10 predicted proteins | sample Rivendell_Oct201_8_FD_188349 | JGI IMG/M metagenome (GOLD analysis project Ga0209488, IMG submission 188349) | Vadose zone soil microbial communities from the Eel River Critical Zone Observatory, Northern California, USA -... | ecosystem: Environmental > Terrestrial > Soil > Vadose zone >...
CGACCGGACGCGCACGCCGGTCGCGGTCAGTTGCCGGTGTGCGGCCGCGACTTCGGTGGTACGCGCCAGCGCGATGACCACAGGACGCCGCTTGCCGTCGGATCTCCCTCCGGCCGCCGGCGAGATGTCGGCGAGCATGGAACGCGTGTCCACGCCCGCCTGACGCGCCGCGCTGACGGCCTCACGGCGCATTCTCTGGTACGAGCGAACGGTGACGACGGCCTGGCGATGATCGCCGTGCAGGCCCCACATCACCACCGCCACCGGCTGGCGGCGATACGGCGCCAGCGTCGCTTCGTCGGGGCCCGATGTGTGCGCGAACGCACGGACGATCGTGTCGGTGTCCTCGCCGGCGGCGCGATCGAGCTGGACGAGCCGGCACGCCGACGCCGAGATCTCGATGCCTATGCGTGGAGGCATAAAGGCTGAGGTCGCTTGCGTCCGCCGGGGCATTCTGTGAACATGTCTACGAACTCCCGCATGGACACGTCGGAAACGACTTTCGGCGACGAGGCCGGCAACTTCCCCGCGGACCTGCGCCAGCAGGTCGCCTCCATTCTCGTCGAGCAGGCCGACATCATCACAGCGGACACGGTCGCGATTTTCCCATATAGCGGCAGCGAAGAGCTCGACGCCGATTACTCCCAGCGGATCGGCAGGCTTCTGACGCAACTGCTGGCCGTTTCCATCCGCGACGGCCGCGTGGACGCGCGCGGCACCTCTGCCGGCGACCTGTACCGTCTCAGCAGCGAGCGTGCGTTCTCGGTCCAGCGGCTGTTCACATTCGCCTACCTCACCGAACGGACCGCGCTCGACGAGCTGGCGCTCAACGAGACCATCGGCGCCACCAGCGAGCCCTGGCCGACGGTCGGTCAACTCGTCCGCCGCGGCTCATTCGACGTGCTCGCCGCCTACGCGGAGCGCGCGCAGCTCGAGCCGGCCGGCGCCACGATGACCGACCGCCTGACGACGCTGTACTCGCGGTTGCTCTTCGACGCCGTGCTGGCAAAGGAAGTGGACAAGGCGGGGCGGTTCGGCTACGGCGTGTCGATCATCATGTTCGACGTCGATCGGCTGTCGGCCATCAACGAAGCCTTCGGCTACGGCGTCGGCGACAAAGTGCTCGAGCGCCTCGGGATCCTGATGCGGACGTACTTCCGCCAGCACGACTGGGTCGCGCGCTTTTCTGAAGACATCTTCATCGTCCTGCTGGCCCGGACCGACCCCGAACACGCGGTCGAACTGGCTGAGCGCGCGCGGCACACCGTGGAAGAGCGCCTCTGGTTCACCGACCATCGAACGGACAAACAGGTGCCCGTGACCGTCAGCGCCGCCGTCGTCAACGTGCCGGTGTTGGTGGGTGACGTGATCGATCCGGAAAAGCTGCTCGCGATCGGCGGGGCCGCCCTCGAAAGCGCGAAGCGCAACGGCCGCAATCGCGTCGAGACCGTCGACGGCTCGCCGGGCATTCAGGTCCGGCCGCCGAATCTCTAGCCTCCGGCCTCTAGTCTCTGTCTTCGTAATTCGCCTTCAGCTTCGCCACCACGCCAGGATCCGCAAGCGTCGTCGTGTCGCCGAGCGCCTTGCCTTCGGCGATGTCGCGCAGCAGCCGCCGCATGATCTTCCCCGAGCGCGTTTTCGGCAGGTCCGCCGTGAACAGGATGTCGTCGGGACGCGCGATCGCGCCAATCTTCCTGACGACATGCTCCTTGAGCTCGTCCATGAGGGCCTTGTCGCCGTGGCGCCCTTCTTTGAGCGTCACGAACGCGGCGATGGCCTGGCCCTTAATCTCGTGCGCCTTGCCAACGACCGCGGCTTCGGCGACGGCCGGATGATCGACGAGCGCGCTTTCGACCTCCATCGTGCCGAGACGATGGCCGGCGACGTTGATGACGTCATCCACCCGGCCGAGCAGCCAGAAGTAACCGTCGGCGTCGCGTTTGGCGCCGTCACCGGTGACGTAGACGCCCGTGCCCCACTTGTTCCAGTACTGACGGACGTAGCGTTCGGGATCGCCGTAGATGCCGCGCAGCATGGACGGCCACGGCCTGGTGATCGCCAGCAGTCCACCGCCCACATCCACTGTGTCGCCGCGCTCGTTGCGGATCTCGGCGCTGATGCCTGGAAACGGCCGCGTCGCCGATCCGGGCTTCGTCCTGGTCACGCCCGGCAGCGGCGTGATCATGATCGCGCCGGTCTCCGTCTGCCACCAGGTATCGACGATCGGACAGCGGCTGTGCCCGATGACCTCCTGATACCAGACCCACGCTTCCGGGTTAATCGGCTCGCCCACCGATCCAAGCAGGCGCAGCGACGACATGTCGTGCTTCCCTGGCCACTCGGTGCCCCATTTCATGAAGGCGCGGATGGCCGTCGGCGCGGTGTAGAACACGGTCACGCCGTAGTGCTCGATGAGCGACCAGAACCGATCTTTCTGCGGCCAGTCGGGCGCTCCTTCGTACATGAGGACCGTCGCGCCATTGGCGAGCGGGCCGTAGACGACGTAGCTGTGGCCGGTGACCCATCCCAGATCCGCCGTGCACCAGTACACATCGTCTTCACGCAGGTCAAACACCATCTTCGTCGTCGCGTACGTGCCGACGAGATAACCGCCCGTCGTGTGGACGATGCCTTTGGGTTTTCCCGTCGTGCCGGAGGTGTAGAGGATGTAGAGCATGTCCTCGGCGTCCATCGGCTCGGGCGCGCAGGCCGGTGACGCCGACGCCATCAGCTCGTGGTACCAGTGATCGCGTCCGGGCGTCATCGTGACGGGAATCGACGCGCCGCCGCCGCGTTGAAGCACGACGACGTGCTCGATCGACGGCGTGCCGGCGACCGCGTCATCCGCGACCTGCTTCAGCTGCACGATGCCCCCGCGTCGATTGCCGCCGTCAGCCGTGACCAGCACGCGGGCCTGCGCGTCGTTGATGCGATCGCGAAGTGACTCCGCGCTGAAGCCGCCGAAGACGACGCTGTGCACGGCGCCGATGCGCGCGCAGGCGAGCATCGCGATCGCGAGCTCAGGCACGAGGGGCATGTAGAGCGCGACGCGATCGCCCTTCTTCGTGCCGAGCGACTTCAGGACGTTCGCGAACTTCGACACCTCGCGCTGGAGATCGAAATAGGTCAGCGTGCGCTTGTCGCCCGGCTCGCCCTCCCAGATGATCGCGGCCTTGTTGCGGCGTCCGCCCCGAACGTGTCGATCGATGCAGTTGGCGCTGATATTCAGCTGTCCGCCGACGAACCACTTCGCATGCGGCGGCTGCCAGTCGAGCACCGTGGTCCACGGCTTCATCCACTCGAGTTCACCGGCAAGACGGGCCCAGTGGGCGTCGGGGTCTTTCGCCGCGTCTGCGTAGATGCGATCGTCGGCGACGACGGCGTGGGCGGTGAATTCACTGGAAGGCGCGAAGCTCCGGTCCTCGCGGAGAAGATCGTCGAACTCGGCATGCTGCTGGTCGGACATGCCGGAAATCTTACTTCACCCCTCGACGTCGCTCGGGGTCACCTGAGCCAGGTCGAAGGTCAGCCGATCAGCGCGGCCAGACGCGCGCGCACGGGCGCAACGAGATTGGCGTGCGCGAGGGATCCGTACTTGAGAAACGCGCGATAGTGCTCGACGGCGGAGGCGCGATCGCCGCCTTCGTCCGCCACGACGGCGAGGTTGTAGTGCGATCCGGCGCTGCGCGGATCGATCGTCACGGCGCGCCGGAGCAGATCGCGCGCCTCGGCCGGACGTCCGCCGGCCTTCTGCACGAGCGCCAGGTTCACAATGGACTCGACGTTGCGCGCGTCGAGCGACAGCGCCAGGCGGAACTCCGCGGCCGCGTCCGTCGGCCGGTTCGATCGCATGTAGGCCACGCCGAGGTTGTTGTGCGCGCGCACGTACCTCGGATCGATCTCGATGGCGCGGCGGAACGAAGTGATCGCGTCGTCGAACCGGCCCTGTTCCTGGCTGATCAGGCCGACGTTGTTGTGCACCTCGGCGCTCCTGTCGTTCTGCGCGAGCAGCGCCCGGTAGTGCGTGAGCGCCTCGTCGTAGTTCGCCATGCGCTGGTTGTACAGCGCGAGCGCGAAGTGATTCGGGCCCGGGGCCTGCGTGGACGGGACGTTGGCGACCGCCGGCGAAGGCGCCGGCCCTTCGGCCGCCGGCGCGCTCGGCGCTACTCGCCGCGCGATGACGGCCGGCGGCGCCTCGGCGGGACGCGCGATCGCGGGCACGGGCACGGGCGGCGGCGGCGTGGCTCGCGCAGGTTCAGTCGTGCGAGACACCGGCGGCGTGACCGCGGGCGTCGCGATCGGCTTGGGCGTCGGCGGTACATCGGCCGGCGGACGCGAGGCGACCGGACGCGGCGGCGGCACCACGTCTGGCGGCGGCGTGTTGTTGCGCGCGACAACCGACGGCGGCGGCGGAAGCGACGGCGCGGGCGTCGCCGGCGGTGTGGTGGCCGGCACAGGCGGCGTGGTGGTCGCCAAAGCCGGCGGCGTGGCCGGCACCGGGCGCTTCGCGACGACTCGGGCAGGCGCAGGACGCGGCGTGGGTTCCGGCGGCGCGAGCAACGCAATCAGCAGCGACAGCCCGGCGAAGCCGATGGCCGCGGCGGCGGCGCCGTAGACCAGCAGCATCTTCGTCGACAGCCCGCGCGTGCGGGCGCGCTGCCGCGGATAGCCGAGCGTCGCGAGCACCGAGTCGGAATGCGCGTCGGCGCCCGGGCTCTCGTCGTCGTCCTGCGGCTGGTTGCGTCTGAGGGCGTCGAGAATCGTGCTCACGGATTCATTCCGGCGCGGCGCAGCACGATATCAAGGTCGGGGGATCCTGTCACCGATGCCGCAGGCGCCGCACCGGGGCCGCCGGCCGGATTAGCCGCGACCACCTGCATGTCGAGCGACGGCGCTGCGGCGCGGAGGCGCTCGGCGTCGGCGCGCGCGGCGGGTTCGTCGGTGTACGCACCGGCAAGCACGCGCTGCCACGCGCCGCCTGACGCCGAGTCGATCGGCGCGTAATACACGCGCAGACCCGTGGCCTCGAGCCACTCGGTCGTGGAGCGGATGTCATTGGCCGACTGCGCGTCAGCCAATGGATACGCGCCGACGAGAATCGTGAACGCCGCGTCCGCAGGCAGCGCGCGATCAACGGCCGGAGCCGTCGCCACCGGCGTCGTCACGGCAACCGGCGCGGATGCCGCCGACGTCGCGGCGCCCGCGACGTACCGTTCATAGAGAAGCGCGCTGACACCAACAGCCGTCGCGCAGGCCAGCAGGGCGATGGCGGCACCGGTGAGCAGGTGCGCACGGCGCTCGAACCACGCCCATCGCTCCGGCTGTTTCACCGACCGCTGCACTTCGAGGCTGTCGGCGGCTTCGTCCACCATGGCCTCGGAGATCCGGTTCGTGCGCTCGGCAAACCCCGCGAGGAGCGCGCGATCGCAAATCAGGTTGATGAGCCGCGGGATGCCGCTCGACAGGCGATGGATCTTCGCGACCGCCTTGGACGAGAAGCGGACCGCCCCCGATCCGCCGGCCACTGTCAGACGATGCTGAATGTACGAGCCGGCGCCTTCTTCATCGAGGGGATCGAGCTGGAAGCGAATCGAGACGCGCTGGTCGAGCTGCCGCATCTCAGGCGACCGCAGCAGCGGCTGCAGGTTGAGCTGGCCGACCAGGATGATCTGCAGCAGCTTCTCCTTGTCGGTCTCGAGATTCGACAGGATGCGGATCTGCTCGAGCACGGACATCGGCAGGTTCTGCGCCTCGTCGATGATCAGCACGGCGCTCGCCTTGAGCGGAATCAGCCCGAGCAGGAACTCGTACAGCGTGTCGATGAGCTCCTGCTTGCCGACGTGCGCCAGCCCGCCGCGCTTGACGTCCTCGCGCGAGATGACGCCGAAGTCCTGCAGGATCCGCCTGAGCAGATCCTCCTCGGACATGAACGGATTGAGCACCAGCGCGGTAAACGTGTTGCGGTCGATGGTCTCGAGCACCGCGCGGCACAGCGTCGTCTTGCCCGTGCCGATGTCGCCGGTGACGACGACGAAGCCTTCGCGGCGGCGGATGGCGTACTGCAGCAGTTCGAACGCGTTCGCGTGCGACGGGCTCCGATAGAGAAACTTCGGATCCGGCGTCAGGCTGAACGGCTTCTCGGCGAGTCCGTAGTAGCGCTCGTACATATATAAGGTTATGGCAGCGGCACGATTCTCGGCGTCAGGAGGACGACGAGTTCAACGTGTTTCCTGGTGACGACGGTGGCGCGGCCAAACCAGCCGCCGTTGATCCCCGCGTTCTTCCGCTCGCGCGTCTCGCGATCGCGCCCGAGGCCGGCGATGATCACCGTCTCGCCGTCGGCGACGCGCGCGACCATGTCGGCGGCGAGCGCCTGCGGCAGGGCGAGCACCGGGCTCAGGCTGAGCGTGACCACCGACTCGGACGAAATCTGCGGCGTGATGCTGAGGGTGATCGCATCCGTCTTCACGATGCCCGGCTCGTTGTTCAGCATCACCACGCGCGGGTTGGCCAGCGTCGTCAGCTTGCCCTGCGCGGTCAGCGCGGCGAGCACTTTGTCCATATCGCGGGCGCCGCGAAGCGTCGACCAGTCGAGCGTGACGGCCTTCTCGTCGTTCAGCTCGACCTCGAGGACGCGGGCTTCGACCTGCACCTGGCGCTGCACGCGGTCCTGAACGGCGTCGAGATAGACGCCGACGCGATCGAGCCGCTCGCGGAAGTCGGTCACCTGTACGAGCCCCGCCTTGCGGTCGACGTTGAACGTGCCCTTGTCCGAGAGAATCGTTGGAATGCCTTTGGCCACGTCGGCGAAGACGTCGGTCCTCGTCGTCGTCGTGACGCGGGCGCCGGTGGCGGCCGCGGCGTCGCTGCCGACGATCGCATTGCCGGCGCGGTCGGCGGCGAGGAAACTCGCGTCGTAGATCCGCGTTTCCGGTTCACGCCTGAACACGCGGATGAACCCGCCGTCGGCGGCGAAGTCGAGCCCGAACGGCTGAAGGATCAGTCCGAGCGCCTGGCGGACGGTGACGTTCTTCAACTCGCCGATGAACATCCCGCCAACCGACGGGTCGGGGATGATGCTGAGGCTCGTGCCGCGTACGAGCAGCAGCAGCACCTCCTGGACGGCGACGGGCTGCGCGAACGTCAGCGAGAACGTGCGGTTGTCGAGATCGGCCGAAAGCGCGCGGTCGTCGAGCTGCGTCAGCGGCAGCACCGGCATGACCGGGGTCTGAGCCGGACGCGCGGGTTGCTGCGCGGCTTCCGCGACGAAGACGAGCGCGAGTGAGAGCGACGCCCAGTCCACGTCTCCAGTTTTCGGTTCTACGCAGGACTGGCGATAGAGGGGCGGTCGCGTGCAGGCGTGTGCAGGGGGCGGTAGTTAGGCGGACGGGGGCGGCGCGGCTTTCTTGAACATCAGGGCGCCGAGCAGGCCGCCGATCGTCGAGAAGATCGCGCCGAGGAACAGGAACATCACGAAACCGAGACCCGCGCGAAGGGGCGCGGCCATGACATCGGCGCGATCGGCGTAGCTGCGGAAGCCCTCGGCGCCGGCCATGTTCTCGACCATGCGGCGCATCATCTCGCGCTCCATCGGCCCGATGAAGATGTCCACCGGCAGGGCGACGATCAGATACACGACGGCCCCGCCGAGGCCCGAGAGAAACCCGACGAAGGCGCCGTCGGCCGGAGTGATGGGATGGGACTGGCCCTGCTGGAGCACGTACGCGGCGGCTGCGCCGCCGCCGAGGATCCACAGGCAACAGCAGAGGTTGCCCGCCGAGATGAGCGGCAGCGCGGAGAGGACGCCCATGACGAGGGCGCCCACCAGCACCGGCTGATATCTAATCGTAGTATTCACGGCCAAGATGCGTGATCAGATCTTCGCCTTTGAGGTACCGCAGGGTGTTCTTCAGCTTCATCAGCTGAATGAAGAGATCGTGCTCCGGATAGAGGCCCGGGGCGTGCACCGGCGCCTTGAAGTAGAACGAGAGCCACTCCTGGATGCCGCTCATGCCGGCGCGCTTCGCGAGATCGAGGAACAGCGCGACGTCGAGCACGATCGGCGCCGCGAGAATGCTGTCGCGGCAGAGGAAGTTGATCTTGAGCTGCATCGGATAGCCGAGCCAGCCGAAGATGTCGATGTTGTCCCAGCCCTCTTTGTTGTCGCCGCGCGGCGGGTAGTAGTTGATCCGCACCATGTGGGTGAGATCGCCGTACAGCTCCGGATAGATGTGGGGCTGGAAGATGTAGTCGAGGGCCGACTTCTTCGTCTCTTCCTTCGTCTTGAACGACTCGGGATCGTCGAGCACTTCGCCGTCGCGATTGCCGAGGATGTTGGTCGAGTACCAGCCTTTGACGCCGAGGAGCCGCGCCTTGAGACCCGGCGCGATGATCGTCTTGATCAGCGTCTGCCCCGTCTTCATGTCCTTGCCCGCCAAGGGCGACTTCGTGTGCTGCGCGAGCTCCATGAGCGCGGGGATGTCGGCCGAGAGATTCGGCGCCGCGTTCGCGTACGGGATGCCCATGCGGATCGCGGCGTAGGCGTAGATCATGCTCGACGCGATCGCGGGATCGTTTTCTTCGAGTCCTCGCTCGAAGTTCTTGAGCGACGCATGCACTTCGCCCGGTATCGCGAAAATCTCCGTGCTGCCGCACCAGATCATCACCACGCGATCGAGGTTGTTGTCCTTCTTGAACGTCTCGATGTCGCCCATCACCTGTTCGGCGAGGTCGCGCTTGTTCTTGCCCTTCTTGACGTTCGGGCCCGCGAGCCGCTTGACGTAGTGCTGATCGAAGACCGCCGGCCACGGCTTGACCTTCTCGAGCTCGGGACGCACTTTGTCGAGGAGCGACTGCTCGAGGACGCCGGCCGTCTTGGCCGCGCTGTAGCAGTCTTCTTCGAAGATGTCCCAGCCGCCGAACACAAGATCGTCGAGGCCGGCGAGCGGCACGACTTCATTTATCTTCGGCGAGCGGCCCTCGGTCCGCTTCCCGAGACGAATCGTGCCCATCTGGGTCAGCGACCCGATGGGCGCGGAGAGTCCTTTGCGAATAGCGATGACGCCGGCGATGGTGGTGGTGCTGACGGCGCCGAGGCCGACCAGCAACACGCCCAGTTTGCCGCGCGCAGGGGCGATATCAATTGGAGTAGACACAAATGGAAACTATATCATCTGGGTTAAATGTTCCTGAACCCCTTTTCGCGGCGCGGCGGAGACTCGCACCTGCTCGCCGTCAGCATGACCGGCGTGAAGCTGGGCGACCGGGTGGCGTTTCTCGGCGCGCCTGATCCGGGCCGCGTCGCCGCCATCGCGGCGAAAGTGGGCCTGTCAGGACGGGCCGTCGCCGTCGTGCCGGACACCGCCGGCGTGACGCGCGTGGACCGGGCCGCCGCCGACGCCGGCGTGCTCGTGGAGACCGCGATGGCCGCGCTGACGGCCCTGCAGTTCGAGGGCGGTGAATTCGATCTCGCCGTCATCGACGGCACCGGTGCGATCTTCGAAGGGCTGGGCGACCACGATCGCGCCATTCTCGTGCGCGAGACGGCGCGCATCCTCCGCCCCGGCGGCCGCGTCGTCGTCTTCGGCGGCGGCGTCCCCGAGGGACTCCGCGGGCTGCTCTCGAAGCCCCCCGCAACGCCCCTCATCAGTTCGGGCGCGATCAACACGCTGCTCGGCGAGAACGGCTTCGGCGTCGTGCGGACGCTGGCCGAGCGCGAGGGCCTGGTCTTCATCGAAGGACTCAAGCCGAGGACACCGCCGGGCGACGTTGTAGCGCCCTGAGCACAGGTCAACTTCAGTTTTTTGCCCGGAAACGCCGAGAAACTGTAGGCAAGGCTTTTGCCTCGACTGCAGAATCCATATGCCGACTGACGGGCTGTCCGGCGTCTTCTCGCTCCAGGAAGTAGCGCGCGCCGCCGGCGTCAGCGCCGCACAGGCGCGGGCCGCGGCCGGCGACATGCGGTTTCTTGCGGCCCGTGACGCCGTGCTCCTGGGCCGGGCGCTGGTCGCTGAGCGGCGCGCAGGCACGCTGGTCGTGCAAGCGCCCCTCTTCTCGCGCGTGTCACAGGCAGCGTCGTTCGTGCAGCTTCGAAGCCTGCCGCTGGCCGTTTCCGGATCGCTGCACCTTGCGCTACTCGCCGCCATCGTCCTCGGTCTCGGATTCCACACCATCGCCGCTACGGACCTTCGCGACGAGATCGCGCAGCCGGCCCGCCTCGTGTTCCTCGCGCTGCCGGGACCGGGCGGCGGCGGAGGTGGCGGCGGCGCGCGTGAAAAAGCTCCGCCACCGGCGGCGGAGAAGATCGGACACGATCCGATTGAGACACCTGTCCACGTCGTGCCGGCGCCTCCGAAGCCAAAGCCGCGCCTTCTCGACGCGGAACCGTTGCCGTCGATCGTCGCGCCCATCGTCAGCGCGCCAAACGATCAACGCGACCGCAGCGGGCTGCTGGCATCGATCGCCGCCGACATCGACAGCCGTGGCTCCGGTCGTGGCGGCGGCGTGGGCAGCGGCACGGGTTCGGGCACCGGCGAAGGCGACGGCCCCGGCATCGGGCCGGGCGCGGGCGGCGGCACCGGCGGCGGGCCCTATCGTCCCGGCAGCGGCATCACGCCGCCTCGCGTGCTGCGCGAAGTCAAAGCCGACTACACAGAAATGGCGCGGCAGCGCGCGTTAACCGGCGAGGTTGTCGTCGAAGTCGTCGTGCGGCGCGACGGCTCGGTCGGCGACGTGAAGCTGCTGCACGGTCTTGGATACGGACTCGACGATCGTGCGATCGCCGCAGTACGCCAGTGGCGGTTTGTCCCGGCCGAACGCCTTGGCGTTCCCGTGGACGTCGTGGTCGAAGTCGGCGTGGAGTTCCGGCTCCGATGAACGTCGTCCTGCTCGTGGTGACCGGACTGTCGCTGCTCGTGGCCGGCTTCATGTCGACAATCGCGTGGCGCATGAGCCGCGACGAACGCCGGCGATCGGACGTGCGCGTCGCCGAGTTGTCGTCGGAGATTTACGGTGACAGAGAGCATGAGCCCGCCACGGCGCGGCTGTTCGACAAACGGCCGGCCGCCTCATCCTTCCGCTCCGTCGCTGCGGCCGCCACCGGCGCGTGCGTGGTCGCGGCAATCGCGGGACTTGGCGTCACCGCAGCGCGGGCGCCGCGTCGAACGACCGCAGCCGCGCCCACCCGGGCGCCGGACGCGCCGCTCGAGCTGGTGGCGCTTGAACACGAACGTGTCGGCGAAGTACTGATCGTCCGCGGCATCGTCCGCAATCCGCCAGAGTCGGTGGATCGCATCGGCCTCAGCGCGGTCGTCATGCTCGTCGGGCACGACGGCGGATTGCTCTCGAGCGGACGGGCGGGCGTGCCGGCCATGAAGCTCGCGCCCGGCGGCTCGGCGCCGTTTGTCGTGACCGTCCCCGAAGCCGCCGACGTCGATCGTTTCCGGTTAAGCTTCCGGACGGACGCGCGCATCGAGCCGCACGTCGACCGCCGCGCGCACGTGGACCCGGACAAGGAACTGGCGCCATGACAACGTCCCGACTCGCCGCCGCCTTCGCCGCGCTCGCGCTCGTCGCCGTCACCCTGCAGGCGCAGGAGACCTCGTCGTTTAAATTCCGGAGCGGCGTCGACCTGATCAACGTCACCGCGACGGTCTCGGACATCGACGGTCGCTTCGTGCCGAATCTCACGCAGGACGACTTCATCGTCTATGAAGACGATCGGCGCGTGGACGTCACCCATTTCAGCGCCGAACGCGTGCCGGTCAGCCTCGGCATCGCGCTCGACACGAGCGGCAGCATGGCCGGCGAGAAGATGAGCGCGGCCCGCGCGGCGATCGGACGGTTCGTGAGCGACCTGCTCGATCGCAACGACGAGCTCTTTCTCTATCGGTTCAGCAACTACCCGGTGCTCGTGCAGGGCTGGACGCGGGATCGGCGCGATCTGCTCGATCCGCTCGGCCGGCTGACGCCGAACGGCGCGACGGCGATGTACGACGCCGTCGCGAAGGCGATCCCGCTCGC
>Ga0209488_10003788_pt1 | contig 12018 bp, 12 predicted proteins | sample Rivendell_Oct201_8_FD_188349 | JGI IMG/M metagenome (GOLD analysis project Ga0209488, IMG submission 188349) | Vadose zone soil microbial communities from the Eel River Critical Zone Observatory, Northern California, USA -... | ecosystem: Environmental > Terrestrial > Soil > Vadose zone >...
ATTTGTGGATTTGGGAGACGGAACTGAATGTCGCTCACGTCCAGGATCACCAGCCCGTCCGGTCCGAACGAAGAATTGTTCGGCGGAGCGCCGAAGTTGGCCGGTTGCGCGGCGTACAAACGTGTGCCGTCGTTGTTGGTGCTGACGTCGTGGGGCCGACCATCACCGTTGAACGTCCAATTGAGGAGCCACTTGGCATTGTACGGGTTGGTCACGTCGATAATCGGCAGGGTGCCGCCGACGCCTCGAAACTGCTGGCCAATGTAGTACGTTTTTCCGTCGTCGGCCCAGCCGCCCATGTGGCCAAAGCTATTGGGCACCGTGATGCTGGACGCCAGCCTCGGGTGGGCGCAGTCCCCGTTCAGGTCATAGACAGCGAAATTCGGTCCGTTACTTTGCGCCAGCCCGAGGAGTCCGCGCGCTTCGTTCACCTTGTTGGTTTCGTGCGGGTTGAGCCCCGCCGGAGTGTCGGCGAGGTACGCGGTCGCCTTTGGATTCCTGGGATCCGAAACATCGATCACCACGATACCGGGGTGCGCCTGCCGCGGGTTATTTTCCGTTGCCATGTAGGCGCAGTGACCAAAGTATGACGGCCCGTTCTGCGAAAAGGCCCCCTCCCCCCGGAACTGGCCGACGAGCTCAAGATTGCAGTTGTAGCCGAGTTCCGAGTCGCCGCTCGCGCGTTCCTTCGAAGTGGTCTGGCCCTGCAAACCACTTTCGGTGCGATCCGAAGGGCCGCATTGGGCCTTGGGCGCCGGTCCCATCCGTCCGGGCTCGTTGGTCGGATTTCCCTGGGCGTCGGCGAAATCCGAATTGCTGAGCAAAAGACCCAGCAACATAACAGTTGAAATTGTGAATCTGCTGGCTACGGGTCCCTTGTGCATTGTTTCCTCCTCAGGACTTTGAACAATAAGTGAATCGGACGGCTTTGTTTGTAGTTCCGCCTTTACGGCGGCTTCGCCGCGGGCGGCCCTTCCTTGCCGCCAGCGGATAAGGCCGCGTAAACGCGGAACTACGAACGAATGCACCCGCGGAAAATGTAGCACTTATTGTTCAAAGTATTATGCAAAGCATTCAGCGGGTCGCGTACCTGTGGGATTTCAATGGCTGAAAGATCGCCCGGTCGAGCGATTAAGGTTTCAGCCCCAACAGCTTCGCCGGATTGGTCTGCGACATCTGCACAATGTCCGCCTCGGAGATGCCATGTGCCATCAGTCCTTTGTAGAACGCCAGCAGTCCATCAGTATGGAGAGGATTGTTGGGTTGACCGAGGTCAGTTGACAGGACCACGGAGGACGCTCCGACAGCGCGGATCACTTCTGCGTCCCTGCGCAACAGGTCTTCAGAAAGCCCGCCATAAACCAGCTCGATAGACGCGCCCAGCTTCGCGGCTTGTTGAATCTCGGACAGCGTGAGGGGGCCGCCGGGGTTGGTCAGCGCATGGGTGACCATCACGTTCTGCACGCCCTGTCGCCTGGCCTCCTCTATGATTATCAGGTCTTCGCTTCCCGACGAGTGTCCGGTTTGGAGCACCAAGTTGTTTCTGGCGGCGATCGCGATCACCTGTGCCAGCTCTGGCGTGACCTTGCCGTCTCTGACCACGGGGGAAAACGGGCGCTGCTGCCCCTGGCGTTTCACCTGCGCCTCGGAGTCGAAGGTCGGCAGCCAGATCACCCGGCCGTAGCCGCCCCTGACCTTGGTCATGTATTCGACCGCCGCCGGGTTGACGCCGCCGACAGCAAGATCGAGCGAGATTCCGCCGAAGACCTCGATACCCGGCACCTCCTTGCGAACGATGTAAGCAAGCGACGCCGTGGGCTCCCAGTGATTTTTGAGCACGATGGCGCGCATCCCGCGCTCTTTCACCAGACGCGCCAGATCGATTGCGTCGAGCTTCCTCGGAACGCCATCAGGATCGGCGTGCGCGTGCATATCGATCGCGCCGCTCAGGGTTTGCGCGTTCGCTGACAACGAAAAAACCAGAAACATCGCGGCTAGCTGTGACCTCATGGATGTACCCTTTCATGGAGCAAGTTCGCTGGAGCTTGGGGTAGACCTTGACCCGAAGCGGCCATGGGCTCCCTCGTTAATGGGCGAATTATGCTACTGCATAACGCGGTGCCGTGCCACGTCCGAGTGTGAGGCAACGGTGGGCCAAGTTGTGGCTGCGGCGCTCACAACTCCACGCTCACACGGATGGCCGCTTCGGGTCATGGACCAAAATGCCAATGTGAGCAGATTTGGTCCGCTGACCCCTCGATAGCGAGCGTCGAAGTGGGTGCCTGGTCGGAAGCCTTGGGCCAACAGCGACCATGTGCAAATGCAACAAACAGTGTCGTCTAGGTTGTGTAGGGGCGGGCAAACCCGCCCCTACCGGCCAGATTTGTCTGCACGTCGAACAAACCAATCGCGACTATTTAGGAATTTCACCCCCTCTGCGCTTCGCCATCCGGGCTGACGGCTGTATACTCGGCCGCGCGAAACCCCAATGGGAGGATAGAAATGAGAACAAAGCGAATTATGACGGCCGCCGCCTTGGCAGTGGTGTTTGCGGTTTCCACCGCGTGGGCGCAACAGCCGACCCAGCGCGTTGCCGGCACCCTCGATAAGGTCGAAGGCAATATGTTGTACATCAAATCGGCCAGCGGCCCGGTCACGCTGAAGCTTGCCGACAATGCGCTGGTCGTGGCCCGGGTGAAGGCGTCGGCCGCCGACATCAAGGCAGGTGACTATGTGGCTACCGGCGGCGTTCCGCAGGCCGACGGCACTCAGAAGGCAGTGGAACTGCGCATCTTCCCCGAGAGCATGCGCGGCAATGGCGAAGGACATCGGCCGGGGTGGCCCGGCGCCGCCAACGGCACCATGACCAATGGCGGGGTCGGCCAGACCGTCACCAGTGTGGACGGCCCCGTCCTCACGGTGAAACTCAAGGACGGCGACAAGAAGATCGTCGTCGGCCCGAGCGTACCGGTTCAGCGTCTGGTGGTCTCCGACAGGAACGAGCTTAAGGCCGGTGCCGCCGTCGCGGCCGCCGCCGCCGCCAAGCAGCCGGACGGCACCTTCACCGCCGCCCGCATCGATGTCGGCCGCGGCGACGCCGTGCCCTGAGCGGCCGTAGTCCTTACGCGGAAATTGCGGCCCGGACCAACGCAAGCGTCGGCCTGGGCCGCATCATTTGGAGGACAGTGAAGCGTATGTCGTCGTGGGTGAATGTCGGAAGTATGCTTTGTCAACGACGTTGGTTGCGCGGCCGGCACACCCGTTCACAAAACCGTTGTTGCGACCTGTCGCGCTCTTTGCCTCAATTTGCAAATTGATCGCAATCGCGCTAAATCAAGGCGTATCGCGACTGTTGCCGATCCTATCGGCGGAGCAACTGCACGGTCGCCAAGAGGAATTTACAAGAGGAATTTACATGACCACTGTCGTACTCAACCGCCGCAACCTGCTCGCCGCCGGCGGCTCCGTCCTGACAGCCGGGGTTTCCGGGCTCCTGTTGCCCGCGTGCGCGCAAGGCGTCGCACCGACCCAATCGATGTCGGGTGGATCGAACAATTACCGCAAAGGCGCGCCGATGGTGGAGCGGATCGGCAAGGGTGGCTTCTGGATGAGCGGCACCGTACGCCGCGCAGGTGACGGGGCTCCGATGGCCGGGCAGCGCATCCAGATCTGGGCGCACACGACCGAAGGGCGGGAGGAAGACCAGCGTAGTCATGGAGCCACGCTCACCGACAAGAACGGCGCGTTCCGCCTTGAGATCCCGCAGATTGTTCCCATTTTTGGCCAACCGCATGGTCACCTCGCCTATGACAGCGGTGAATTCAAAACCGTCTTTCTGCGTCCCATAATGCGGAGCGCGAAAGAGACCAGCCTGGAGGCACACTTCGTCCTTCAGCCGGCCTGACCGAATTGGGAACAAAGGGATGAGATTTGCCCAGGCGACCCTGATCTGGGCCGCCCTTGCAATCGCCGTTTGCGCGCCGATCGCCGTTGCAGCGACAAGTCCTCTGCTCGAATGGCGGGATCCGGTCTACATACTGTCCGGATTCGCAGGGATTATCGCACTGGGTCTCCTGCTCGTTCAGCCTGTGCTGGCTGGAGGATACTTGCCGGGACCGTCGGCTTATCGTGGCCGTCGTGCACATCACTGGATCGGAGGCGCGGTGGTCGTGATGGTGGTGGTCCACGTCGGGGGCCTTTGGATCACCAGTCCGCCGGACATGATTGACGCCCTTCTTTTCGCATCGCCGACGCCGTTCTCCCCCTTCGGTGTGATCGCCATGTGGGCGATTTTCGCCGTCGCGCTTTTGGCTGCCTTCCGCCGGCGATTGGGACTGCGAACGTGGCGCATCGCGCATATGGTCCTCGCGGCGGTCATCGTCGTAGGGAGCGTGGTCCATGGCGTGCTGATCGAGGGGGCGATGGAAACGGTGTCGAAGGCGGCCCTTTGCGCGCTGGTCCTCGGCGCGGCCATAAAAGTCATGGCTGACCTGGTGAGGAGAATGCGGGCGACGTCGCGCGGAGAGGGCGCTGTGCGACAGTGAACTAAGCGGCATGGGTTACCCACGCGCCTCGATCTTATCCTGCGTTTTGGTCTCGAAACCGGAAGCCAGCAATTCCTCCAGCATGATCGTAACCTTGACGCCATTAGGCGTCGCCAGCGAATAATGGCGCTTACTTAAACGTCCGGGTCGGTCATAGGCTGAAATGCGTAAGGTGAGCAAATGTAATCCGAAGTCCCCTCGATAGCGACATCCTTGCGCGCCTATTGAGTCAATGGTTGTCTGAGCGCTTAGGTCAGTCCTTCGTGGTCGAGAACCGTCCAGGCGCCAGCGGAACAATCGCCGTGGACTCGTCGTGCGCGCCGCCCCCGATGGCGATACGCTCCTTTTATCAATCTGGAAAGGATCCCGGCACAGGCCGGGATCATCGATCTTTTGTGAAGCGTCGATCAGGATCGGCGCATCTGTTTTCAATTTCGGGAGACCCCAGTCCTCTTGTAGATCAACGACAGTGCCTCCATCGATGCGGCCGGGGGAGCGAGCACCTGCTGTTTCCCGCACTTGTCCGCAAACCAGACGCTCCCAGCCGGAGCATCCTGGGTCTGCAAGCATGTGTTCCCACCGGGCACAACCGTGACCTCCTGTTTGGTGCATTCATCGATCAGCACCATGCCGCCATCCGGCAGGTAGTTCTTCCGGAAGCACGACGCCGCCGGCGGCGTGGACCGGGGAGCCGGACTGTCAGTGGCTACGGCTCTAGGTACGTACCGGGGTACGTAGGTGGGAACGGGCGCCCCGATGATCTCTGCCCCGCCGTCAATGGGCACGGGAGACGATGCGACGGGACCCGGGAACGGATTGTTCGGGCCGTTAACAACCGGCGTTCCTGAATTCGTCGTCGTCTTCGGATCGGGGGTGCCGTTGACCGGATCGGGGTTGCCGGTAATCACCGGCGTTCCTGGATTAGGCTTCGGACCGAGCTGGCCGATAATCACCGGTGGCTTTTTGTCAGGTATCTGCGTCACCGGCGTAGTCGGATCGAGCTTGCCGGAAGTTTGAATCGGCGTCGTCGGATCGAACTTTCTCACCTTCTTCGAAGCAGTATTGCCGGAATACGGTGACAGTATCGTAAGTTTGGCCGGAACGGTCGGCTGTGCGGAGCCATGGTTCCGAGCCAGCATCGCACCAGGCGTTCGGAAGGCCGGGCCCGGTTTCTGCACGGAGCGAATGGATCCAACGGCAGCCGCCGGATGTCCCGACATGCCCCCCGCTCGTGCAGAAGCGGTGGTTGGGGTCAAAGTTGTCGCGGCGAGAGACGCGAGAGCTGCAAACGTGATGATCGATGTGTGCGTGGTCGTGTTTATCTCCATTTGATTGACGGATGCGTCAATCGCTCCGTTGATCAGGAGCCTATTGCGTGTGGCCTGATTGCGATGTGATGGGCGTCACTAAATGCGGAATTCGCTATCGCGTCGGTTCCCAAGCCTCAAGCGGCTGCAACTTGTGATCGGGTTGATTGGGCCTCTGTCGAATACCGCCGCAATCGTTCCAATTGTGATGGCCAACACCTCGACGGCTTCAACATCGGACTAGGCTTCTCCCATCGAACAAACATTCACAGAGGAAAATTGCCATGGCTAGTTGGGTGGATAGACTTGTGGAAGCATCATTCAAGGCGGCTCCGGAGGGCTACGTGTTTCAGTCGCCTAGTCCGTGGCTGTTACGGCCGCACTACTATCTGGTGAACGACGCCCAGAAGGCGGTGATTGGAGAATTCATTCGCAAGCGGGCGCGCTTCGGAGTGGTGTGTGGGATCGTGGCCGTCGTGGGCGTTTTGACGCTGATTACGGTAACGCTCGTATTCTTCGGACAGTACTTTGGGCCATTCTCGACGTGGCTGCTCGCTATGGCGTTTTATGTCCCGTTGATGTTTGCTCCGCACATCTATTACATTCGACTGCTACGGCCAATCATCAGGGACCTGCCAACAACCGATCAGCGCTTTACCATTGCGTGCAGTTAACTAAAGCGACTACTGTGATGCCGAAGTGGGTTCTTTACACCGGGATAATCTGCGGCTTGTTCGCGGTCTTCGCTACGATGATGGCATCATACGAGTTGATGTCCGAGGGTCACTTGGCTGGTAAATGGATCTCGCAGGTTTTTGACATGACAGCAGGCGTGCTCATCGCAAGCTTCTCCGTGTACGGCGTCGTACTCAAGAAGAAGCTGGAGAAGACCGAGTAAACGCTGCACCACCATGCGATGAAGCCGATACAAACTCCGGTTCGAGTCCGACCAGCTCCGTCAACTGCCGCTGGAGGATATTGTCGATCTCGAAGACGAAGCACTTGGAGAGACCGGTAACATCGCAGAAGGCATGCAGACGTCGCTTGGCCGATCCGTTGTCAAACGTGACTGGTGCAAACGGTACGGTCGGCGTCGGCAGGATCGCGCGCGCGATTCATACCGAGATCGCTTCGGGTGGGCGGTACTTTGGTCATAGGACCTCAGGACCGCTCGCTATGTACCTCCGGATGATTCCGTAACCATAAATTATTTCGTATCAGGGGGCTGCAGCATTCGCTAGTAGGAGATTCCGACTGTCGCTTTTCCCGGCGGTAATTGATCTGACGCCTTTTCCGAAAATGGCAGCAGACAAAACATCGCGCAACTTGAGTCGGCGACCCTCTGCGGCAGGCAATGAAGGAGTAGCTTAATGGAATCTCAACATGACCGGCGCGACGGCCGAACTGAATACCATGTGACGCCTCTGCAGGACGAATCGGTCGAACGCGCGGAAACCGCCGGCGGCACCTGCAAGCCGATTCTTGTTCGCATCCTCCTGGCATGGGAGGCGGCACAGCGGCGCAGGACCGACGAATTCATCCGGAGACACAGATATTTCAATTCCTTCTACTAAGGCACTTCGACGCCCTGACCTTCCTACATGAGAGGTTACGATGGGGTTACCCACGCACCTCGATCTTATCCTGCGTTTTGGTCTCGAAATCGCTGGCGTCATGGCGCTCGCGCAATTGTCCTTCAGGCGGGCCGCTGGCGCGGTTGACCATTCGCCCGCGCCTGACGGCCGGGCGCTCGCCGATTTCTTTCGTCCAGCGCGTCAGGTTTTTATATTCGTGCGTCTGCAGGAACTTGCGCGGGTCGTTGTAGGAGGCGCCGTTCAACATGCCGTTGCCGTACCACGGCCAGATCGCCATATCGGCGATCGTATATTCGTCGCCACCGATAAATTGATTGTCCGCAAGCTGCCGGTCGAGGACGTCGAGCTGGCGTTTCACCTCCATTGTGAAGCGGTCGACCGCGTATTTGATCTTCACCGGAGCATAGGCATAGAAATGCCCGAAGCCACCGCCGAGATAGGGCGTTGAACCCATCTGCCAGAATAGCCAGTTCAGCGCCTCAGCGCGCTTGCCGCGATCCTTTGGCAGGAAGGCGCCGAATTTATCCGCCAGATAGAGCAGGATCGCGCCGGATTCGAACACGCGGCGCGGCGTCTGCTCGCTATAATCCATGAGCGCCGGGATTTTAGAATTTGGGTTCACCCCGACAAATCCGCTACCAAACTGGTCGCCCTCACCGATCCGGACGAGCCAAGCGTCATAGTCCGCTCCGCTATGACCGGCAGCCAGCAATTCCTCCAGCATGATCGTCACCTTGACGCCATTAGGCGTCGCCAGCGAATAGAGCTGAAGCGGATGCTTTCCGCGCGGCAACGGCTTCTCATGCGTCGCACCCGCGATAGGGCGATTAGTATTGCTAAAGCGCCATTTGGGACTGTCGTCTTTCTCCCAGACCCAGACTTCCGGCGGCGTGTATTGCGGTGTGTCAGTCATATTGGGCTCTCGTGTGTCGCTCGATAGGGATAGCCGAAGTATTTGCAGACGCACATGTGACGCCGCGCGGTGGATTTCTCAAGTGCAATAATCCACCCGCTGTCCGTCCATGACCGCGACGTATTGGAGGATATTGCAAATTAACGGGTTGGGTGTAGTGGGTGTACCGGGACTTGAAGGAACGCAAGGAATCGATACTGAGAGCTGAACTGACGCCGAAACGAATTTGGGGGGAGCGCATGCAGGCCGTGACACCGAGCCAACTGGATTTCCTGAAATCGATCGACACGCCGACGGCGTGCAACCTCATCGAGATCGTCGCGCCCGAGCGGCGCGGCTTCGGCTATACGGTCAAACATCTCCATTGCCCGTTTCCCGACCTGCCTCCGATGGTCGGCTTCGCCAAAACGGTGACCTTCAGGGCCAAGGACGCCGTACCGCTCGGGCAGGCCGGCTACATGCAGAAACGGCTCGACTATCTCGACTATGTGGCGAGTGCGCCGCAGCCCGCCGTCATGATCATGCATGACCTCGACGGCGCGCATGCCGGCTATGGCGCGTTCTGGGGCGAGGTGCAGTCGAACGTGCACCAGGCCCTGGGTGCGCTCGGCGTCGTCACTGACGGCTCGATCCGCGACATCCCTATGATCGCCAAAGGTTTCCAGATGCTCGCCGCCATGATCGTGCCCTCGCACGCCTATGTGCACGTGGTAGACTTCGGCATCGATGTCGAGGTCGCCAGCATGGCTGTGAAGAGCGGCGATCTCGTTCACGCCGATCGCCATGGCGCCGTCGTCGTGCCCATCGACAGGATCGACGCCATGCAGGCGGCGGCCGTCAGTCTCGCCGCCACCGAGGCTCGCATCATCGCAGCCGCGCGCTCCGGCGCCGGGGTGGAGGCAATCAAGGCGGCGATAAAAGGATAGCCGCGTCAGCGGAATTACATTTGCTCAGGCGGGCCGGCATTGGCCGCGGCTCGGTTGTGTGTTCTAGCCAAAACCTTCGGGTTCGATTTGTCGATCTTCCCCACCAAATAACATTGCGGTGCCCGTTGCGTAGATGGGTGCCGCTTGCGCCCCCTCTCCCCATCGCTCTTTCTGCGATGGGGAGAGGGGGCGCAAGAACCGCGATGACATGCTTCCGGGTGACTTAACGTGAAGCGGCCTTCAGTTTCGGCGTCCGATTTTGCGCGCTTTGCGCGAATATGAAGCCGAGCAGAAGTCGGCGAGAACTTCGGCGAGGCGGCGCGTTGCCGGGCTCGCGTCGGTCGCGACAACGAGCGCAAGTTCCGTGTTGGTGATTGATGGAAATCCATCCTTCGTCGTGAGTATACGATGGTCGTCCAATATCGCGACCCCCGGCAGGATACTGACACCGAGACCGACGGAAACTGCGGCCTGAATGCCGGCGATATTTGGACTCGTGTAAGCGATGTGCCATGCGCGGCCGGCCGACTCGGTCGCATGGATCATGCGATAGCGATAGAGACATCCCGGCTCGGACATCACGAGCGGCAACGGGTCGCGATGGAAATCGATCGGATACCGTTGGCTGCTGACCCAGTGCAATCGTTCGGGCCATGCCGCGATCCCGCCGCCCTCGCCGGCGTCGCGTTTGAACAATGCAAGATCGAGCTCGCCGCGCTCAAGTGCGTGGCGCGATTGCGCACTGATGCCGCAACGCACGTCAAGCCGCAGACCTGGACGTGAGCGGACGAAGTCCGATAGCAACTCGGTCAGCCGGTACGCGGCGAAATCCTCCGTAACGCCTATTCGCACGACGCCCTCGCCCTCCGGCCGCGCGACAACTTCACGAGCCTCCTGCTCAAGCGCCAGAATTCGCCGCGCATAGGACAGAAGCCGTTCGCCCTGCTCAGTAAGCGTAACCTGCTTCCCATTCCGGTACAGCAACGGATGGCCCAAGCTTTCCTCAAGGCGCCGGATTTGCTGGCTCACAGTCGACTGGGTGCGGTGAACACGTTCGCCCGCGCGGGTAAAACCACCGGTATCGACGACCGATATGAAGCTGCGGAGGAGGTCGAGATCGAGCATTGGACGCCATTTACTATTCCACTGATTATGATTTTATCATTTAATTTCCAAATGCAAAGAGGCAAGCTTATCTGGGTGCGTAGAAGGGAGTACCGCCCATGCGCACCGCAAACATTGCTCTTCCGCCGTCCGGGTCGTCCCTTGCATTGAACATCCCGCTACCCTTGATGGTGGCGGCATTCTGCCTGCTCTGGAGTTCCGCATTCGCCGTGGCCAAGCTCGCTGTCGCAGATTGCCCACCTTTGCTCGTGCTGACGGCACGATTTCTCCTTGCTGGAGTGTTCATGCTGGGGGCCGCCGCAATTTACGGCATGAAGCTCCGGCTGGAGCGCCGCGATTTCCTCCTCTTCGCCGTCCTCGGGATCGCCAACCAGGCGGCCTATCTCGGGCTGAGCTATGTCGGCATCCGCAGCATCTCTTCCGGCCTGGCCGCCCTCGTGATCAGTTCCAATCCGGTATTGACGGCCGTGCTGGCAGCACTGTTCCTCGGCGAACGCATGACGTGGCGAAAGATGGTTGGCCTTTTGCTCGGCGTCGGCGGCGTTGCCTTCGTGGTGGCGAGCCGTCTCTCCGTCGGCGTCGAGCATTCCGTCGGCATCTTGTTCACACTCGCCGCGCTGGTCTCGCTCGCGGTCGGCACCATCCTGTTCAAGAAGTTCACGCCAAGCGGCGGCCTCTGGATCGGCACCGGCGTACAAAGCATGTCGGCCGGTCTCGCGCTGCTGCCGTTCGCCTTCACGTTCGAAAGCGTTGTCGACATCGTACCGAGCTGGCGGCTGCCTGCATCGATTGCCTACCTGGCTCTTGTGGTCTCGGTGTTTGCCTATCTTCTGTGGTTCCATCTCCTCACCGTGTCGGGCGCGACCGCGGCGAGTTCCTATCACTTCATGATGCCACCTCTCGGCATGTTGTTCGGCTGGCTGCTGCTTGGGGAGCATGTCGCGCCGACCGATCTTGCGGGCATTGTACCGGTCGCCATCGGCATCTACCTCGTCACTTGGTTGCCCAAACCAACGTATAATTCATTTGAACAATGTCATAATGGCAAAGCAATCTGAGGCCTCATAGCTCTCGTTGTGAAGCCCTCGGCAGGACTTCTGCTACAACTCATAAATCCAGGGGGCATAAACCCAGGAGAGAGCCATGCGTAAAATCACTACAATGCTATTGACCTGTTGCGGCATTGCAATTTGGTCCGCGCCGATCTCTGCACAGCCAACGGGGCCGATGACCTTTGCACAGGCGGAAACATTTTGTTATGACGGGCTTACGAGGAATTACTGCGTACGAACCAGCGAACCGCGCTACGAACAGTGCGCCAACCTCGCCGTTGATCGAGGGTGGGCCAGGCGAGGAACGCGGGGATTCGATCGCTTCGTCTATGAGTGTCTGACCGGCACAATTGGGACAGATCCATCACTTAGCACAGCTCCGTCACGCCCTTAAGCGTAAGCGCATCCTTAAGCGCAAGCGCATGGAGTGTCACTAACTCACATGGAGTGCCACTAACTACTTTCCGGCGCAAAATTGATGTTTTCGGGAGCGAGGGTCAATAGGGTTCGACATAGCAAAGACCGCCGGGGTGACCGGCGGTCTTTTGCAGTGGCA